>JACCDP010138865.1_pt1 | contig 107545 bp, 149 predicted proteins | sample 7445841 | NCBI WGS metagenome assembly JACCDP01 (sample SAMN15323441, study PRJNA562643) | freshwater metagenome | isolation source: river surface water | place: USA:Blue River Watershed | collected 2017-08-17
CAAGAATTTGTCGTAATCCTCTATCATTACCTATACCCATTTGTTTATGAGCAGGATGTGCATCTACAAATGCACCATCAATAGGGTTCCAATGGATTCTACTTTTCCAAGGAGTCCTTGTTTCAATCGGCATAGAGAGCTCTACTTCATCAGCGGCATATAGTTTGTTTCCAACACTATCTTCTCCGAGATAGTATTTTAGTTTATGCTGCTTTTTAAATTTCTTAAAAGATGTCATTTCTCGTTGGGGTTAAAGGTTTTGTTGTAGTATTGTTCGGCTGAATTTTTAACATCTTCATCAGACTGATAATCATTTAACCATCCGTCACTCCAAGCGTCAACCATCTGCTCCTTCTCCATCTTAAGGGCTTCTTCCCATTCATCTTCAAGGATGCATTCCTCATATGCTGGTCTATTTTCATACAGGTCTCTCAACCATTCTACTGCTGTCTGTTTCATTTTCTCAATTTATTAATCTGTTCTACAATAAACACTGGTGAGACCAATATTAAGTATACTCCAAGGATAGGCCACATTAAAGCAATTCCTGCTTGTCCTGCTACATCTTCTTCACCAAAAGCATCTTTTGGTCCTTTAATCCAAGCGGTTACAAAGAATCCGATAATGTAAATTAGTATGTAAATTAGTGTCATTTCTCGTTGGTGTTAAATGTTTCATTGTATTAATAGGTAATATGTTGAAAATAATTGAATATAATGTAACACCTGGTCGAATCCGATTACAGTAAATACTCCTAAATTGGGGATTGAAGACCCCATCTCATTGTTAGAAAACTTCTTACTTACTATTCTACTAGTAATGTAATCAGTAATAAAGTGACAACCGAATGTTAACATAAAAAATAGAATGGAAGAATAGACATACCATTCAGTTGTTTCATTTGGTCTTGAGATTCCTAAAAGAATGCATGATGCCAATAACCAAATAGTTGAGTAGGTTATTACGTGTTTATAAAGAGCTGAGTTGCTCTTACTCTTGTTAGTTGCCCATCCCTCTGCCTGGAAGATAAAATCCGCAACCCAATGAATGAATATAATTGATAAAATTACTAATAGTGTCATTTTTCGTTGGTGTTAAAGGTTATTGCCATTTGAAAAAGTTAGAGTCCATCTCTCGCTTATATCCGACAAACCCGAACATAGCAATCGCCAAAGCGTAGTACAGTGGAATAACAATGTATGTTAATGGGTGATATGGATTCAGTCGTTTTAGAGTCTGTGTACCAAACTCGTCAATGTACGTCTTCTTTTGAATCACATACAGATGCTCTAATAGTTCTCTCATTTCTCGTTTGTTTTAATGCTTGCCCTCATTTAACCGCATCGGGCTTCTCGGTTGTATTAAAGGTTTCAGTTGTCAAGTAATTCTTTACATCTCTCATTTGTCGTGCAATAAACACTAAGAATGCTGTAATAAGAATCAATCCTGTTATGGGCCATAGTAAAGCAAGCGCTCTCTGAGCAGGGTCATCCTCAATACCATGGTGTGTTGGGCCAATAACCCAATAGGTAACGAAGAATCCTATAATGTAGATTAGTATGTAAATTAGTGTCATTTCTCTTTGGTGTTAAAGGTTTTGTTGTAGTAGTCGTCGTTAAATACTGGTATGGTAAATCTAACCGCACCAGTTATTTCACTCAATTCTTTATCGTCTATTAACATCATACTATCATCACTACTCTTTCCGTACTTACGTTCTTTGGTTTCGTGAAATAACTTTTGTTTTTCATCAGTCCAATCCTTTTTCCAATCTTCAATATTTTTATAAATTTTCATAGGTATAATTTTTATTTTACATATACATAACAACAAATATAAAACATTTTATTCATTTTTCAAAATAAAGTTTATACTAATTGTCAAGTTATTCATTCTATTTAAGTTCTGTGTTAAACGTTTTATATTTGTAATTGAAATGCCCAAACTTTATTACACATTCTCTTTGGTGTTAAAATTTAACCCAATATGCTTTAGTTAACCATCCAAATGAAACTTCCTTTGTTCCATCTGTATTGACACTAAAAGCAAGCATCGGTAGTATTAACCAAGTTTTATCTTTTTTCATTTCTCTTTGGTGTTAAATTTTTCCTTATAACATTTTTCAACAGGAATCACACCCCTCATACCACATAGGTCCGTTGATGAGAAAAATATAAAGTCCTTCATACCCTCTTGCGGTAGGCAAGGGATTCCTCCAACTTTGAATACTCCAGAGTCCCATGGCTGTTCTACTGTCGACCCGTGAAAGTAACCACTGAAGCGGTAGTATCCTGTATGATAAAAGCTGTCCTTGTACCATACATTTGGTTTCTTGGAAAATAATCCTTTGAGTTTCTTAATTAATGTTTTCATTTGTTGTTGATGTTAAAGGTTATTTTCCTTATTTACCAATTCAAATTTAACATAAGGAATTTCACCTATCTTCAATTTTGTTGTTTTAACTTTTTTAGACCCATGTGACCTAAATTTTACTTCTTGTTTAACCTTTTCTTTAAAAGGTTTCAGCATTTTTATTTTTGGAGCAAACTCGTAAACAATATGGTCTGTTGCTACACAAGTCCCCACAGAATATAATTGTTCTACAACATGCTGCACAATTCTTGTTGTTCTTCCTGTTTGTCTAAGCAATTCTTTTTTCATTTCATGTTCGTTTTAATGAAACAAACATACAACAAATATTTCAATTACGCAAGCCCGCGCAATTTTTTTTATGGCCATTTAATTATTGCCAATAAAATAAAGAATTAAATCCCCCGAAGGGGGTCAGCGCGGCCAGAAATGCATCCGACCGAAGGTCGGCAACCGCCGCCAGAGGCAAAAAGAGGGGTAGGGGTGTCGAATCGGTCCGCGCGGTCAGATAGATTTAACCTTTTTAAGCCTTTTACCCCCCATATAAACAAAGTGGGTATTGCCCTTTCGCTTAATCTTTACCTTGCACTCTCCCCCCATTTCCAGAATGCTACCGAGAACCGTCTCGGGGAGGTCCACCTTAAAATCACTGATTAATTCCTGGTTGTCATTTCCCACCAAATTCAGCTTAACAGGATTCAATCGTGATGGGACCTCCCCATAAACCCTCACCAAATAATCTCTATATCTTTTATCGCACCAAACCAAGTAGTTCCAGTCCTTACTGGGCTTATAATAGAAACCTTCCCGATTTAAGGAGGGGGAAAAAGGTTCCAATATAAGTTTTACCTTAATAATACCCATTAAAAACCGATTTAAAGCTGTTGCATAGTTGCAATCATCCCAAAAGCATAATTATCATACATCCACATAAGGATAAGATAATTATCGCATTCACAATCCAGGTGACCAAATACTTTCTTATCAGCTTTTCCGCGTTTCATATCAGGATAGGTCTCCTTAACATATTTCTTATATTCCTTAGCTCCCTTAATAACAAAACACTCCTTCAATGTGGTATCACTCTCAAAGAGGTCGTTCACCTTAAAAGCTCTATTCAATGGCATGGAGAACTCCTGCCACCTGGTTCCATTCTCATCAAAATAGGTGGAATCCACATTCTGGAAGATAATATGCAAAGCCTGGTTTTTCTGCTGGGCAAAAGCCCCCACCGAAAAAATAAAACCCAATATCAATAATAACTTTTTCATGTTATTCTTCACCAAGTTTTTCATCAATGAAATCAAAAAAACGAATGATTGGTTCATCACCAGGATTTCCAAATTCCAATTGTCTAAATGAATTCAAAATGGATTTGCCATCCTCACTTAAATCCGTGTGGTATACAACCCAATCCCAACCATCCTCAACCCGGACAACAAACTCCAAACCCTCATCAGTTAATAAATGGTATTCCTTAGTTTCAACGGTGGAAATTACCACCTCCTGTTTTTTTGCTTTGTTAATTGTGTACATAACCCAATTATACAAAACAAAAATCCCCCAGTCAAATAAAAGGGGGGGGATATTATTGATAATTGCGTTTTACAATCTCCTCAACAAAATAATCTTTGAGTTCCTTTCCGTAGATATCCATAATGAATTTAACAAGTTCATCAAATACTTGCTGGTTATCAAACTTTCGAAGTTCCTTCTCAGCTAAAAGCTCGTGGGCAACAGTCCTGGCAACAGAATAAACCATAGTCTCAATTGTATGAACACCACTATAATCAATTCTTTTACTCATGAAATAATAAACAAGCTCATTCATTTTAGAAAAATCAATTCTTCTTATAACACTTTTATCCAAATCCTCAGTAATAATACCCATTACCTCCTTAATTCTTTGAACCTCCTCCTGCAAACCCCTATCCTCCATCGCATTTTTATAATATTGAGAAAGATATGGTTCATAGGTATCAAAAAGGTAAGCGTTCAATGTTCGGTAATCATCATCGGAAAGACTAAAAAGAACACCAGACTCCACAACAATTCGGTCCGTCAAATCTGCTATAAGCTCCGTTACAAAATCAGCATAGTTGGAAGTCTCATTGACATAATTTCCGAATTGTAAAAACCTGTCAAGCAAGGTCTCAATATTATCTAAACCAACCCTTCTGCGAAGACTAATGGGAAGTCCAGAGTTCTCGTTGACCCCCTCTGTAATTTTGTTCCCACCCGTCACATCCATATAATATTTGCGAAGATAATCCTCCCACATATCATAGAGGTAGTTGTACAAAAAATCCTTTTCAGCATCATCCAAATCATCCCAATGCTCTACCATAATCAAATTGTCTCGTAAAGCCCCTACAACATTAATAACAAAGTCCTCAACATCATTAACCCCATTCACATAATACTCATTTTCCAAGATAGACTCAAGAGTTTTTTCAATTGAACTTAAGTTAAGCCTTCGGCGTAAATTTGGTGGCAATGGTTCCATATTAAAATAAATACCCCCAACTTAAATTAAAGAAGAGGGCTCGTTGAAGGAGGGGGTTTGTTAAGAGGGGGGGAATTATTTACAAAATGATGCCACCACCAACATCTACCATTTGACGGATTTGGTCTGTTGCAACGAACAATGTGGACCTTTCGGTATATTTTTTTGATAATGGTGTTCTGTGTAAATACAAATTACGCCTAACTGATGTTAGGTTCCCGAGAGATTTGATTGGTGTGTTTTCCAAATCCAAATGACCCCCGACTGATTGAAGGTTTCCAAGAGATTCGATTGGTGTTCTTTTCAAATTCAAATTTCTACCAACTGATGTTAAGTTTCCGAGAGATTTGATTGGTGTTTTCTCCAAATCCAAATCACCACCAACTGATGTTAGGTTTCCGAGAGATTCGATTTCTGTTAAACGTAAATCCAAATTACCCCCGACTGATTGTAAGCTCCCAAGAGATTTAATTGGTGTATATCTCAACCACAAATAACCCCCAACTGATTTTAGGTTTCCAAGAGATTCAATTGGTGTACCTTCCAAATCCAAATTACCACCAATGGTGTATGGAGGATTTCCACGTGATTCCAAAACTTTTTGTAATATTTTCCATGCTTCCCAAGGGTTCTCATGGAAAAAATCCAATCCCGGAACTCTAAAGATTTTTTGTTCTTTCTCTTCCCTAAGGATTTTTCTATACTGGCTTTCTGTTACAAGGATTTTCATAGCTTACAAAATGATGTCACCACCGACATCCACCATTTGACGAATTTGTTGTCGGGTGTATTTTTTTGATAATGGTGTATCATACACCCACAAATCACCCCCAACTGATTTTAGGTTCCCGAGAGATTTGATTGGTGTGTTTTCCAAATCCAAATGACCCCCGACTGATTGAAGGTTTCCAAGAGATTTGATTGGTGTTCTCTGCAAATTTAAATAACCACCAACTGACTGTAAGTTTCCAAGAGATTTAATTGGTGTTTTATACAAAATCAAATTACCTTCGACTAAAGTTAAGTTTCCAAGAGATTCGATTGGTGTATATTCCAAATTCAAATCACCCTTAACTGATATTAGATTCCCAAGAGATTTGATTGGTGTTCTTCTCAAATCACCAACAATGGTGTATGGAGGATTACCACGTTGTTCCAAAATCTTTTGTAATATTTGCCAAGCTTCCCAAGGGTCCTCATGAAAAAAATCCAATCCCGGAACACGAAAGATTTTTTGTTCTTTCTCTTCTTCCTTGAGAAGTTTTTTGTACTGGCTTTCTGTTACAAGGATTTTCATAACTTATAAATAGATGTCACCACCGACTTTTACCATCTGTCTAATTTGGTCTTCAGTGTATTTTCTTGATAATGGTGTAAGTTCCAAATCCAAATGTCTTTTGACTGATTTTAGGTTTCCAAGAGATTCAATTGGTGTCACATACAAATTCAAAGAGCCCCCAACTGATTTTAGGTTTCCAAGAGATTTGATTAATGCTCCTTCTAAATTAAAATGTCCCCCAACTGATGTTAGGTTTCCAAGAGATTCAATTGGTGTGCCTCTCAAATCAAAAGTTTTCCCAACTGATATTAAATTCCCAAGAGATTTAATTGGTGTGTTCTCCAAACCCAAACTACCACCAACTGATTGAAGGTTTCCAAGAGATTCAATTGGTGAGTTTTCCAAAGTCAAATGACCCCCCACTGATGTTAGGTTTCCAAGAGATTTGATTGATGTGTTTTGTAAATCCAAATTGCCCCCAACTGATATTAAGTTTCCAAGAGACTCAATTGATGAGTCTTGCAAATCCAAATTTCCCCCAACTGATTTTAGGTTTCCGAGAGAGTTAATTCTTTTTCCTCTCAAATCCAAATCACTATCAATGGTGTATGGTGGATTTCCACGTGCCTCCAAAACTTTTTGTAAGATTTTCCATGCTTCCCATTTGTTTTCATGAAAAAATTCCAATCCTGGAACACGAAAGATTTTTTGTTCTTTTTCTTCTTCCTTGAGAAGTTTTTTGTACTGGCTTTCTGTGATGATGATTTTCATTCCTGTAGGTTCATAATTTATAAAAGTATGTAACCATTGACTTTTACCATCTGTATAATTTGGTCTTCAGTGTATTTTTTGGATAATGGTGTTCCTCCCAAATCCAAATCACCCCCGACTAATTGTAAGTCCCCGAGAGATTCAATTGGTGTATATCTCAAATTCAAATCACCACCAACTGATTGTAAGTTTCCAAGAGATTCAATTTGTGTACCTTCCAAATTCAAACTACCACCAACTGATTGAAGGTTTCCAAGAGATTCTATTGGTGTTTGGTACAAAAATAAATTCTTCCCTACCGATTTAAGGTTTCCAAGAGATTTGATTGGTGTTTCTGCCAATTCTAAAGAAGCTCCAACTGATTCGAGGTTTTCAAGAGATTCGATTGGAGTATTATTCAACTCCAAATCACCCTCAACGGATATTAAGTTTCCAAGAGATTTAATTGGTTTTCCTGGGAAATACAAATCACCATCAATTGTATATGGTGGATTCCCACGTTGTTCCAAAACTTCTTGTAAGATTTGCCATGCTTTCCAAGGGTTCTCATGGAAAAAATCCAATCCTGGAACACGAAAGATTTTTTGTTCTTTTTCTTCTTCCTTGAGAAGTTTTTTGTACTGGCTTTCTGTTACAAGGATTTTCATAACTTTAAATGTATTTCACCACCAACATTTACCATTTGACGGATTTCTTCTTCAGTATATTTTTCGGATAATGGTGTATCATACAAATACAAGTCACCGCCAACTGATTCAAGGTTTCCAAGAGATTCAATTGGTGTGCCATACAACAAATCCAAATAACCCCCAACTGATGTTAGGTTTTCTAGAGATTTGATTGATGTATTTTGTAAATCCAAATCACCCCCGACTGATTGAAGGTTTCCCAAAGATTTAATTGGAGTATCATGCAAATACAAATCACCCCCGACTGAAGTTAAGTCTCCAAGAAATTCAATTGATGTATTATACAAAAACAAATCACCTTCGACTGAAGTTAAGTTTCCAAGAGATTCAATTGATGTATCACTCAAATTCAAATCTCCACCAATGGTGTACGGTGGATTTCCACGTGCTTCCAAAACTTTTTGTAATATTTGCCATGCTTTCCAAGGGTTCTCATGGAAAAAATCCAATCCAGGAACATGAAAGATTTTTTGTTCTTTTTCCTCCTTTAGGATTCTGTTGTACTGGCTTTCTGTTACAAGGATTTTCATAACTTACATATAGATTTTACCACCAACATCCACCATTTGACGAATTTGTTCTTCGGTATATTTTCTTGACAATGGTGTATCTCTCAAATTCAAAGTATCCCCAACTGATGTTAAGTTTCCAAGAGATTCGATTGGTGTATTTCTCAAAACCAACCAACCACCAACTGATGTTAGATTTCCAAGAGATTCGATTGGTGTGTCTCTCAAATCCAAATAACCACCAACTGATGTTAAGTTCCCAAGAGATTTAATCGAAGTATATGCCAAATCCAAACTACCCCCAACTGAAGTTAAGTCACCAAGAGATTTAATTGCTAGTCCTCTCAAATACAAATCCCCCCCGATAGAATATGGTGGATTTCCACGTTGTTCCAAAACTTTTTGTAATATTTGCCAAGCTTCCCGAGGGTCTTCATGAAAAAAATCCAATCCCGGAACATGAAAGATTTTTTGTTCTTTCTCTTCCCCAAGGAGTTCTCGGATTCGCAATACTTCTTCGTGGAGTTTCATATTAAGATAAATACCGGATTTTTTCCAATTTTTTCCAAAAATTCTATTTTTGATTTTGACCTTAATTTTAGAACAAGGGTCGTGTTCTGGAAAAAAGAAAAAACCCCCACCTTGAGAGTGAGGGTTCAAAGATAAAAAATAATTTGAATTATTCTGGTGATTGTGTCACAGAATCTTCTTCATTAACTTCCATTAGTTGAAGGTCAATTGAAATCTTAACTTCTTCACTTACCAATACGCCACCTGTTTCCAAGGGAGCATTCCAGGTAAGACCATAGTTAGCTCGGTTGATAACACCGTTAATTTCATAACCATGTTTGGTATTACCCCAAGGGTCAACACTCATTCCGTTGTAGTCAACATCCAATACAATTGGAAGAGTTACATCCTTGATGGTGAGTTCACCCATAAGTTCGGTGTTCTCCAAGTTGGCACCTTTAGCGGTAAAGGTCATCACGGGATATTCTTCAGCGTTGAAGAAGTCAGCACTTTTAAGGTGATTGTCCCGGTCGGCATTTCCAGTGTTAACTGAATTGGTATTGATGGAAACAAAGATGTCCCCGTTTTCATGAATACCACCACTGAAGGTTTGGAAGTTTCCCTTAACAGAAGAAATCATAAGGTGACGAACCTTGAAACCAATCTCAGAGTGAGCATTGTCAATAATCATTTTTTTCATAGCAATAAATTGTTTGATAAAATATAGTTGAAATTAAATTATGGTTCAACACCGGTTCCCAAATTTTCCAATTTTTTCCAAAAATTCTATTTTCAATTTTGACCCCCATTTTAAAACAAGGGTTGAGTTCTGGAAAAAGGTCATTTTTTTCCCAAAAATTTTTTTGGTTCACAGACGGGATTGTCCCCCCTTTTGACGTATTCCACCGGGGAGGTGGGGGGGATACCTAGGGGGACCCCCCCCATTAGAGGGGTAGGGGGCCTGGGTATTGCTTGGTGTAGGACTAGGTCCCCCCCTTCTACTGGTGCCGCTTATCTCGGGTGGTGAATATCAGCAGTCCGATAATAAGGATGACGATAATGGGGATGAGAGCGATTTGGTTCATAGGTCGTCTATGTGTTTGGATATGAATAGGCCGATAGCTATTGCTCCGAGTCCGAGGATAAGGAGAAGAATAACAAATGCTGTTTCCATAGTTCAAATATACAACATTATTTTGACTTATGCAAAAAGGGGGGGACAAACATTAAAAATAATATTCCCCCCATTCCAGCAATAAGCATGGTGAAGTATGTGTAGAAGAGAACTTCTAATACTAAGTCTATGTTCATAGTGTTATGCTTCTTGAAGTTGGAGCTTCTTATTGATGCTCATTGAAATAAGAAGATGGTCGGACAGTTCTTCCAGTTCTTGATTGGGGTCATTGGCCTTGATGGTTTCTTCCACATCATATTCCACTTGGTCAATCCAGTAGAACAAAATTGTCTTGAGAGCTTCATGCTCCTCTTTGGTTAGGGTCAGGGTTATTGTGTTTTCCATAATACAAATATACAACGCATATTTTAATTACGCAAATTTATTTCTTAGTTGAAAGGGGGGGTTGTTTAAGTATACACGCAACCCACCCACAACCGCCCACTAAAGGTACGGTTTATTTTGGACATTACCAAAAATTGTTAATAACTTTTTTATTTGTTTGGTAAGATATTTTGTTGTATCTTTGCCCCCCCTTCTAGAAGAGACTGACAGAAGTCCAAGACATCTTTCGGTTCTACTTGGGGGTAGAGGTTAAAGAGGGTTTCTATTTTTGCATCCACGCAAGCCATCTTCTTTAGCCCGACCGGTTTCCTTAGAAACCCGTTCTTTGCTTTCTCGTAATATAGCATTCCCAGAAACACATTTGTTTCCTTACTGTAAAGGTCAATCCTGATTCGGTCGCCCTCTAATTGCGTAATGGTAGGAACAATAAAATCCATATTAGGAACATATAATTTGCAGTAAAATTGTAAAGCGTAATTGGTGCTCTCTATTGAAAGGGGGGGAATTGATAGGTAAAACCAATAGCCATTTTGTCAGTTTTTTTGGGAAAGTTGACTGAGGTTCGTGGACGGGGCAATCCCTTTGATAGGTTTTCCCTATATCCCCCACCTTACACAATCCCCCACTTTATACCACAAATCCTTTATGGTTATATTACCAGAGCCAAAAAAGTGCCCCTTGTGGTGTCACCAGAGGCAATTATTTAGGTCTTATATTTTCCAGTAAAAAAGGGAAGTTATAGAGTGAAGGCGCGGGAGAGATGAAATCTCCTTCAACGGGAAAGCAAAGCTTATAGTTTTTGCCTATAATGGCTCTTAAGTTGCCCCCAAAAATATGACACATAGTCAGGTGACCAAGCGATAGAATTTAGTTATAATCTTATCTTTCGTGCCTATGGCTTTTCCTTTAGAAGATAATAGGGAAGAACTATGAATACCCCTCCTTTATGATACTTCATAAAAAATGGGACGCTAGTCCCATTGTCTTTTTCATCATCTCATTTGGTATATTCTATCACCTATAATTGTGTCCTTCTTAAATGGGGGGCACTCGTTAAAGGGGGGGATAAGTCAGTGGACTTATAATGGGGGATTATAAGCTTGTAGTCTTATTTAGGGTTATACCGATTATTGTAATACCAGTTCATAATTCTTCCTGGTAGGGAGAACAACCAGTCAGTGAACTGGAATAAACCAATTAGGAATATAACAACGATAAAGAGTTCAAATAGGAGTTTCATAAGGGATAAATATAGTAATGGGGAATTAGTGAGTAAAGCGAAGGGGGTGAAACCCGTTAGGGTTTTCACCATCACCCCCGAGCTGCACGAACTAACTTACCCATTACCTAATTTAAGATATTTTTTTAGAAAAGAGGGAATATCAGCAGGTTTTACAGTGTAAGGAACTCTTAGTAAAGGTATATTTTGACTTTTGGCAAAGTCTGTTTTTATTTTATCTAATATTTGGGTTTTTTTGAATTGCTTTTCTCCCCCGAATTTTGAAATAGGTTTATAATGTTGTTCCCCATCATACTCTATTAGTAAATTATAAGTTGGAAGATAAAAATCAAAAGGTAATTTAACACAATATTTTTTATCATTTTTATTGAAAGAAATGTTTACACACTCATTGTACTTTTTTTGAATTTCATAAACAATACTATTATCATCTAAAAAAGCTCTAATAACTTTTTCTCCTCGAGATTCAGAACATTTAGGGCATCCTGTTCCTTTAAGATGATTTCCGGCCCTCTGGGAAAACTCTCCATGTTTCTTACAAACTATTGAAACTGGCGTATCCCAATTTTTATAATCTACAAGCGAATAATCGTATGTATTATTGTGAACAAGAGTCGCTCTGTCAATAAATTCTTGAGAGGTAAGTTTTACACCTCCCGCACATTTGGGGCAATTGGCTCCCTTTATGTGTTGGGAAGGAAGTTGTTGAAACTCTCCGTGGACTCTACAAATAATATTAACGGGTGTTTGGGCACCTACATAATCTACTAAACTATAATCATATCTGTCTCCGTGTGTTTTAATTGCGTTATTTAAGAAATCTTCAGTATACTTTTTGTTATGTTTTCCCTGTGTGAATTCACGAAAACAAGCCATACACCCTTGACCTGAAATGTGAGCCCGAACTCTTTGATTAAAAACTCCGTGAAGGGGACAAATTATATTCACAATCGAATTTTGATTGCTGACCCCTCTTACTTGTGAGTAATCATATTTTCCACCATGCACTTCAGTTGCTCTGTCTATGAATATAGAGTCAGTGTATGGAGGTCTTGCATCACCGCAAATTGGACATCCGACGCCTTGTTTGTGTGATGCTGGGGTTTTTTCAAAATCCCCATGTTTGGGACAAGTAATTATTATTTTTACATTATTACCAAGATAGTTCACTTTATCATATGAAAATTTATCCCCATGAACTTCTCTAAATTTTTTTATCAAAGTATTTTGCTCCTTAATTCTATTGTTACTCTTTCTTTTCATAATCCCACACTTCGGGCAATCAGCATATAAATGTACAGATGGTCGTTGTTCGAATTCTCCATGAACAGGACAAACTATGGTTACTGGTGTATCAGCGTTTTTGTAAACAACTTGATTGTAATTATATTTATCTCCGTGCACTTGTTGGGCCTTCTGAATAAATTCATTGGTATCAATCGAGTTATATTTGGGTTGATTATATGCACATTGTTTACAGCCCCTTCCACTTAAATGATTAGATGGTGATTGCTTGAACTCCCCGTGTATAGGGCAAATTATTACCGAGGGTACATAACTTTTGAAATATTCAAATTTTGAATAATCATATCTATCGCCATGAACTTTTTTAAATTTATCAATAATATCCTTTGCCGCATTTTGACTTTTTGTTTCACCTACTTTCAATGCACTGCATTGGGGACAACCACTTCCTTTGTATAGATGAGATGCTAGTTTTTTGAAATCACCATGAATGGGACAAACTAAAGTAATCGGTTCTCTAGATGTTACATAGTCAACTTTCTCTAAACCGTATTCATTTCCGAAAATCTTAATTAATTTTTTAACAAATTCATCATTTGTAAGTCTTGGTCTACCAGACATTTCATTTACAACATACACTTTAAGAGTATTTTCAATAATTGTTCTCATACTAATATAAATATAAAAACACTCACACTTCAAGTGGAGGCTAAAGTGCTTGCAAAAGTTCTATTACTTCTGGGTGAGAAAGAAACTTCTCTGTATCTTTTTTTACTTTGTTTGTATTGCAGAACTTATTGTTAAAATACATCTCAGGTATTTCATTTGTCTCTTGCATATCCACAACTAAGTCGTAGTCATCTGGTATAAGTTCATATTGTCTTTGCTCCCAGTCATCTAATCTTTGTTCTGCATCTTCCCATGTGCTAAACCCATTTGAATCTAATAGGTAATTGTCTATGGCAATGTATACGTGAATTAGATATTCTTGTATTGGGTCATCATCCCCCTCTTCATACTCAGCACCTAATAACAAAAGATATCTTATGTCTTTTTCCGGGTAAAGTTCCTTAAGTCTGCCTATTATATCGTAAGCAAAGTAATGACAATATCCGTGCTGGTAATCGTAATCACCATCGTTCCATTCTATTGCCTCAGAGACAAGGGATTTGATACTGTCAAGTAATCTCATGTTGATAAATATAAAAACCCCCCACTTTAAATGGAGGGTATTGTGTATTGCCCATTACAATTTTATTCTTATACTTTCTACTATGGAATATAAACTTATTGAAAACCAAGAAACTGGGAGAATTATCTCAGAACAAACCGTTAAACAATTTGAGTTGATGTCTGCCGATGAATCCACATTCTTTGTACGTATTGTGGACAATGGAGATAGTTACAAATTCATTACCGATATTACAGGTGATTGGGAAGATGTGGAAGACCCCTCTGAACTATATGAGTTCATTCAGGAAGAGATTTACGGAATCTACTAGCATTCCCCCTTTTTACTTGTCCTTATGATATCTAAAAGTACATATGGGTTTTCCATTTACTAAGGGCATTCCATGTTCATCATGACTTATTGTCTTAACAAGCACTTTCTTGTTTTTGAATCTACCCATAAGGATTGTATCCCCCACTTTTACATCGAGCCGTATCATTTACTTGGAGTTCTCTATGTCGCTCTCTAGTTGCTTTTTGAGTTTCTTGATTTGCGACATTGCTTTTTTGTTGGGAACAGGAACAACTTCTATTACTTTTTCTTGAGGCATTTGCATAACTACTGTATCCATTCCACTTCCTCCAGTTACAGGTTCCATCTTCATGCTTCTTACCTCGAATGGATTTGGAGTTTGATTCATTTGTTTCTCTAGGGTTGAAATCTCTTTGAGTATATCTTCTCTTACTTGCGTTATATCTTTAGCACATTGAATTTGTGATTGTATTACTATTGTTTGTAACTCCCGGTTTTGTTCATTCAGGGCTATGTTCGCAGTTTCTAATCTCTTAATCTTATTCTCTAGTGTCTTGTCGCTTCCCTGGATGGCTTCTATGACGTTATCTCCCAGAGTTATGACCGCTACGGTGATTAGAGTAAAGATAAGCGCCCAGAGCCTTTGCTGTGGCGATATGTTCTTTATTATTTCAGAGATGTATTGAAACATATCCATAAATATAAAAAGCCCCCACTTTTGGTGAGGGCCTTTTGTTAGTGTGATTAATGTGTTAGGGTTTTGACATGAACTCCACCGCAGAGGATGAACCCGTCATCGTAAACGTACAAAACTCACTGGTGCAATGCGATTCGTTAATACGAATTACAAAGGAACTACACTTCTTAAAATTTGAAAGCAACTCCAGGTTCTCAGGGTCAAGCAAATTGTCAAAGAGAAATATAGTTCTCGAGTCTGAAGATTTACTTCCAGTAATACTATATCTCTGAGGTTCACCATTTACCACGAAAGCCATATCCACAATTGGATATTCATCACAGAAGTAGGAACCGCTTAAATAAAAAGCAAGCTCTCCATCTACGTTCTCCAACTTAATTAGTCCACGCTGATTTGCTGTTTTGCAGTAAGCAATCTTATAAGGTAAATCAATTTGGTTGTCCACCGTCTTGGTAATCCATTGAGAGAAACCAGAAAGGGTGAAAACAAAGACAAACAAAAAAGAAAGAATGTTTTTCATGATATGTTTTTTTAAATAACCTGGATTGAATCAATTGCATCACCCTGCATGATTTGGTCGATAACATCCAAACCTTCTACCACTCTGCCAAAGCAAGTATGGTTGCCATCCAGGTGCTGGGTGTTCTGACGAGTGTGACAGATAAAGAACTGTGAACCTCCTGTGTTTCTACCAGCGTGAGCCATCGAAAGAACTCCTCTATCGTGGTATTGCTTTGGTGCTGTTACCTCACAAGGGATATTGTATCCAGGACCACCAGTTCCAGTTTTATTGGGACATCCTCCTTGAGCTACAAACCCAGGAATAACACGGTGGAAGTTTAGACCGTTGTAGAAACCTTCGTTAATAAGTTTAAGGAAGTTGTTTACAGTAATTGGCGTTGCATCATCATATAGTTCAGCAATCATTTCACCCTTTGGTGTTGAGATTTTAACTTTGCTCATAATCGTATTTTTGTAAAGTATAGTAAAAACTTTGAGCAATTCAAAATACTAACTTATGTATCTTTGAGTCAAAGGATGTGATAGCTCAGAATTCAAATGTTCAATGATTTGAGTGCTAAAATTTTTGGCATGAAATTCTAAAACATTACCATGAGTAATACTCTTGTTAAATTTTTCATATCTCTGAACTGACTTTGCTTTGTGTTCACTCAAACTAATTGAAAACTCATCAATTTTTAATTGGTCGAATTCTCCAATAAAATCCAGTATACGTTTGGTAGTTTCCAAAGTTTCTGTGATTAAATCCTCATAGTAAATAACAATTTTGTCCCCCTCATAGTTATCATAAAAATTCAAAAGACTTTTGTATTTTGGAATTTCTCCTACATAATCAGTTGGATTTGAAAAAGTTTGACGACCTATCGATTCTTTAAAATCCCTTAGAAGTAAAATAACTCTACCACCATTTTCTTTATTGAAAATTTTCTCATCGCCATCAAATATTTGATGGGTTTTTTCCAAGATGATTTCATTCAAGTTGTTCTCATTTAGAGATATAGGTTGTGCATCCATTTTGCTCATTCCCATTTTTATCAATGTTTGAGACCAGTTATCATTTGCAAATTGAGGTCTTACAAACCCCAGAGTTCTTTTATTTGTGCACTGCTCAATACAATATCTCAAAAAAGTATTACCACTTCTAGGATAAGACATCAGCAGATTTCTTCTACTTGGATAAACTAAACTCATATGTTAATAAAGATAACAAAAACTAAAATTGGTTAAATAAAAACTCTAAGTTTATCGCCCACTTTTTGCGAGTACCATTGTTTGTTCTCATCCATCCACAGGTATGGGTCCTCAGGGTTGTCTTGCCATCCTTGTGCGGAGTAATAAGGTAAGTCCTTACGAAGAAGATTTGCCCGGTGAGACGAGTGGAACTCTTCGTTACCTAACCACTCAGGTAAAACAAATTCACCTTCGATATGTTCATACTCCATGGTGTTCTTAAACCCACGTTCTTTCCACACATCGATAGCATCGTTGTAGTAAAGCTTAAGAGCATTTACATAATCTCGCCACATAACTGAACATGGATGATTAACCCATCCTTTGTATGGCTTTCCATCTTTCCTGGGTCGACCTGTTATTGCTGAAATAATCTGGTAGGCCTCCACACGTTGCTTTCCGAGACGCTTGTTGTCCAGAGCCTGGAGTGATTCCCTAAAATCGGGATAGGGCAGGAATGTTTGCATGACCTGTATGAATTTGATAAATTAGATAACCTTCTATGTCACGGAGGATTTGCATCACATACTCGTAACGCTTGTGCTTGCGAACAACACTTGCACTATGGAAGTATTCATTTCCATTTTTCTTTTTGATGTGAACAACCACACCGTTGGAAAGAATGATTTTCTTCTTGGTGCGTTTAACACAAGTAACTTCTGAGTCAACTGAAGTTTTATAACCTTCCCCCTCCTTTATGTAGTAAAGAAAGATGTGTGCTTTGGTGAACGTATCCATGACTTAAAATTTGAAGTTAAGTGAAACTAAAGCCCAGGGAGCTGAACTGAACATGTAATGAGAAATGTTATTTACATTGAGCTTTAACCGATTCTCATAAAGATTGACGTAAGCCCCAACCATGCTAAACTTTTCACCAGTCCCAGGAATGTATTTGTTAAAGACATATGGGGCAACACCTACTTGGTTCAGCGTGTTTTCTTTCATGGACAAGTCACGAACAAAGCTGAGTTTGATGTCCTGTGAGTTATCACAATGAACACTGCGAACCTGAGCTTTCATGTTAGAAATACTCAAGAGGTTGAGTAGGTTTATAAATAAAAAGTGTTTCACAAATCAAGTGGTTTTGGTTATACACTTGTACTAAGATAAAACAAAAACTTCATATAAAAAAACCCCTCACTTTTGATGAAGGGTTCAAATTGAAAAATAAAAGCAACTATTTGGGTAAACCTAAATCCGCAAAAGAACAAAACTTAATATTCTTTTTTGAATTGAAACTTAAGGTGTCAATTATTGTTTTGGCATTTGTGTTTATTGTTTCACCAATAACAATCATTTCTACTTGGTAACCTTCATATTGGAGTAAAGCCAAATCATAATAAGTGTTGGCTTGATAGACAGCAGCTGGTTTGATTTCCCCCTTTTTGAATTCCATAATTTTGACTTGCTGCTTTTCGTGAGTAATGTCCACCAAGTCGTACCTACACTCATTACCCGAGAGTAATTTGGAGTTTATGATAATTGCAACCTCAGTTTCGGGGGCTGGTCTATCATACAAGGGATTGTTGATAACATTATCAACAAATTGGGTTATTTTACCTTTTTCACTAGTTACCGCATTTCGCTTAGAATAACTTTTGATTTTAGAGGCAGGGCAGTGTGATGCTAATTGGTCCATCAACATTGTAAAATTTTTACCTTGATGGATGAACTTAGTTTTCGAAACCGAAACCTCGGGAGCATCTAATTTATTAGCTTCAACTTCAACAACACACAGTACAGAATCCACTTCCCCGTTCCATTTTGTACCAAAAATCTCAGGTTTCCAAATAAAAGGTTCTGTCATGATACCATTCACATAACAAACCATCCCGTTTTTTGTTGGAGGTACAAAAAAATTGGTTTGATATCGATTTACGGCAAACCATTTAGCTGAGACTTGGACTTTTCCACCACTTGGACTAATGTAAGAAAATTTTTTTACCTCAAAAGTTTCTTCGCTAGGATATTCTTGGTTAGTTACAACAATTTTTGAATATTCTTCTTGATGTAAAGACCTATAAAAAATTTCGACCCTAACTTGAGCTGATTTGATTTTTGGCTGGTAAAATTGACTAACCAATTCACTAAGTTTTTCCGCTGAAGTCTGAAGAATTTTAATTGGCGCTCCCATAGGGTTTAGGGGATTGATTTTCGAAAAAATCTTTTTCTTAGTTGTAAATCTTATGTAAGTACCCGAAGTATTTTTATGTTTTCCCTGATATTCATCCATACCTACTTTAGCGGCAAAAATACCATCACAATGGTGATGTATATTTTTCTCGTGGGGATAATAATAGGGTGCTTCAACATGTAAAAATTGCATGTTGTGTAAATCAGTTTCTGTTTTGGACTGAATTATCCAGTCAGAATTGGACCATTCAGGTTGGAAGAACGCTAAAGCATTTTTCGAACCATAACCATATTGATTGTGTAAACCATTTTTGTCTTTCGAAAGAGAACCAATACTCAGAAGTACATTCGGGTCCATTATTCCGGAAGCATTATCTTCGATTTCGACTAAAATGTATTCATCATCTACCTCAGTAAGAGTGATTTCAACATTACAAAATCTATCCTTTACACAAGCTGAGAAGGAGTTGTCTAAAAATTCTTTAAGTGCGTAAAAAGAAGAACTTTCATACTCAGTCCCTAAAGCTGACCAATTTGCCTCAGCAGGAGAGTAGTTATCGACTTGAATGGTCTCTTTTTTTAACATGATACTTGTTTTTTTGAGTTTAACTTACGTCAAAGGTAAACAAAAAAAAACAATTGACCAAATTAAATTAATAATTTTTAATGACTAGATGATTCAAATTGATTTCATCTCCAACTCTACCACCGTAGATTTTGAAACTGTAATTTTTAGGATATTCGTGCACGATATAGTCAGAATACAAATCTCGTATGAAATCAGAGCCACCAACAATCATAAGGCATTTACTCTCGGTTGTACTGAACTTCTCAAACAATTCAATCTGATTTTGCCTAGTAAAATTATCAGTACCATAGTCATTAAATACCGAGTCGTATGGCTGGTCAATGAAAAAAAAGTTTTCAGGAGAATTATACCTATCGAAAACGTTTTTGTAGTCACCTTCCATGATTTCAGTTCTTTGTAGTAAATTTACATATCTCGGATTAATCAAGTCTTGGAAATTCAACGATTTGTATTTACCCCAAGGTATATTAAATTTACCTTCACTGTTATATCTAATCATACCTCTGAAACAAGAACGACGCAAATAAATAAACTGCGCAGCTTTTTCGATATCATTCGAGGGAGTGAAAACTGAAGCACCTGATTTTAACTTCCTACCATGACCTCTAACGTAATAATAATCCATCTCACCAATTCCCCAAGAAGTAACCAAATTATAAATCTCTTGAGCGTGACCATTTTTAATTTGACGGTAAAAATTTACCAGTTCAGGGTGAATATCATTCAAAACATTCTCACCCTCGAATTCTAAATCAAAATAAACGGCAGCGCCACCAGCAAAAGGTTCCACATACCTACTAAACTTCGTTGGGTAGAATTGTTTAAATGTTTTAATTTCTTCTGCTTTACCTCCAGACCACTTACATAGTGGTTTTAACTTGTCAACTTTTTGCTTAGTACCCATACATTGAAATATAGTAAAATTTTTCAAAAAGTATCGTACTCCTATCTAAATATTATTAAATTCTTTATATGGTGGTAAGTATCATCAAGATTATTTTTGATACCATACTTTCGGCTTGGTCTCATAAAATATAATAGCTTTGTCGTCGTCTTTTTTGAAAACACCCCACATGTTATCAAACATAATCAAACGATGACCAGAGGTTAAAAGAGATACATCTAGGAAAGCAGTTCCCCCTTTTTCATAATTACTACAAATAACGCTGTCTCTAATTGTGAGACTATCTGTTTTAATATCAATGTAACCCACACTCCACTCACCAACACTACGAATGTCCAAATTCACGTAACCTGTCGTGGGTTTCATGGTTGAATCAATTCCAGTGGAGAAGACCTCATAACGAAGACTATGATTGGATGAGCAACCGAAAACTAAGAGTAGAGAAAGGTATAATAAGTTTTTCATTTTAGTTTTGAACCTCAAATGTCATGTTAGGAATTTGAAAATGATGAATAAGATTGTTCACCTTACGTACTTTGTCTTGATTACCAGAATAAGTCCAAATAACATATTCCCCCACCCAAACAGAGCGACTATTCAACACTTTCTCGTCATAGTCGTAACCGAAGTCTTCAATCGACTTGGAAACGTGAGCATCTTGTTGCGATACTTGGTCCCAACCAACGAGTTCAGCAATCTTAGAAATTGCAGCAACAAACGTTCCCTTACCACTTTCTTGTGTCAGGTCTTCTCCATTATGGGTAAAAATGATTTTAGACGCAGAATTACGCTTAATCAGACTCGTCATTTGCCCGATATCAGTTTGTGAAATGCTCTTATCAGTTTTCATCTTTCCAATTACATCAACCTCCTGCAAATTCATAAGCTTAGCAAGCTTATTGATACGGGAGTTGAAAGTATCACTGTCAAGAACATCAAACCATTCTGTGGTGATGTCTTTTCTATAATCATATTGCTTGATTACTCGATAATCTTCAAAACATACATGACAGATTTGTTCAACTTGGTCCATATCTTCTGCTTCGAAAACCCTAACAAACAACACATCAATCGGTAAGTGAGTTGAGTTAAGCTGAGTCTCTCGGACTTTGTATTGAATAGACTTACCAATTTTATGGTAACCACCAACAAAATTTCCAGCGTGGTCAACCATGCGACCTATGTAAACGAAACCTTTTTGCATCACAGAGCCATTTCTTCTTGAAACAACCCAGTACGAAGGAGAAAGTTCTCACGGAACTTTTTCTTCGGGATAAGATAACCCATGGAATTAGAACCTGGGTCACCCCCCACTCCTACCCGGAAGTCATTATTCTTAATGAGTTCCCGAAGCTTATCTACCGGAATAAGCCACAGCTCACCGAAGTATTTGAAGTAATAACCAAACCAATCAGCTTCAGTAACTTTGATACCAGAGTTCTTTCCACGACATGAAAACTCAATGAATATGTTTCCAGTGTCTTTACCTCTAATTTTCTTCCCGTTGATTACTCTATCGGGAATACAATATACGTCCGTCTTTAGTTCGAAGGTTTGAATTCCTGTTTTAACGAAATCAATTTTGAAATCCCAGGTGTAGTCACGTTTCTGTTCCAGGAGCGTTCCGTTCCAGTTGTTGGTAAGGTACTCAATGATGAACTCCTCACCAGCTTCACCTTCTACAACATCTCCTTTGAATTGGTATTCAGCCATATCAGTATTTTTCGATTTGAGCGATTATCTTCTCTTTGAGCTGTGGGTCCCCCACATTAACCAAAACTTCTTCTAGGAGAGCTTTCAAATGATTCTTACTACGTTCTTTAGACTTCTGACGAGAATGGAGTTCAACCAAATACAAATGATAGGAAATTTCGTCCAGTTCTTTGAGTTTGTCGAAGTACTTTTGAATTCTCGCATCAAGCTTTCTGCTGCGGTGCAAGTCCAATACTGTTGGGAAAGCTTTGTGAAGCTCATCCAATCTACCTCGGAGGTACTGAATCTCTCCGTACTTTTGAATTTGTTGTTCGTTCATATCACATGTTTACTAATACAGCCTCAAGCATGCCAATGGATGCTTTGTCAGCTGGAGTTTTCTTAGGTTTACGCTGAAGTTCAAGCAATGCTTGCTCAATCTCATCTCGCTCAGTAAGAACCCTGTTACCATCTCTGGGTTGAGTATTTCTAATGGGGTTTCTGGTTTCACCCTCTAAGGTAGTGTTGGAAAACCGACTTTCACTTTTGGGTTTATCCCAAATCTGCGCAACTTCAGGATGATAAATCATCTGGTAGATGCGAGCAGCAAGCAAAGGGTTCTTAGCTTTGCGCTGGATAAGGAAGTATCGAATGAGCTTCATCATAGGACAAAGATAGTGAATTAAACAACACCAACCAAGTATTTATGGAAATAAGTTTAAACCATGAAATACATCATAACAGAATCACAATATAAGAAGGTCCAGGAACAATTTGATTTTGAAGACGACGGGAATATAGTAGGTAATCCATCAGAGAATACTTTGATGATTGCAGATTTCCTTCTTACACAAAACTTAGTTGAGATTGGAAGAATGCTTGTTCTTGACGACAAAATTGAAATCTATGGTTTTGAAGCAATGCCTTTCGATTACTTTAACGACAACAAAATCACGTTCGATGTTCAAACTAGAGGTAACGATGTTCATGTAAACGTTGAAGGGGATGAAGAAGATAATTACATGGAAGATGCAAAAGACCGCTTCGAAGTATTCAACTACGTCATGGAATTAGCTGAGAACTTCCCGTTTGTAAATTGGTATATTGAAGGAACTAGGATTTAATCCTCTTTTTCAAAGCCATGTTCTCCACTCGGAGAAACAAAATACTTGTCCAACAATTCTTTATTTCCTAACTCCTTATCTAAAGAAGAGATTACTTTTCCATTCTCATCACCAAGAAGAATACTATCGTAAGAAACAATTCTTGCAGGTATATCAAGTCGGTTAGCATACTCATAAGCAAATCTGCGGTGATGACCATCCAAAACCAGAAACTTATCTTCGTCTTCGGGGTGTTGAATAACCATAATAGGTTCCAACTGACCACCCTCTTTGAGTTTCTGAATCATTCCCAACACATTTTCGTTACTTAAGAAATAATCCTGGTCTTTGAAAACTTCATTAGCTAATACATTACCAAGTGGAATATAATATGTTTCTGAGGTTGGAATCTCTTCACCATACTCAACACCCATCCCTCTGGGATAAACCATAATTACTTTGTCAAGGTTGCGTTGCTCTTGTTCAACCACAAGACCCATCACCTCTTTTATTCTTCTAATTTCTTCGTTGAGTATCATATTAAAACGGATTTTTCAAACCTCTTCGGATTTGGTCTAAATTTTTAGGTGTGAACTTATCACCAGCATATTCAATAAACTTGTTGTAGGCTGCTTTAACATCCGGGTAAACACCGGCATTATCAATGAAGTTTAGGAAACTTTGAAGTGGCATCACATTATTTGCGTCATCATAAACAACAATTCTACCAATTTCTTTATTTCCGTCAATATACTTAGGTCGGTTGGCAAAGAAAGCAAACTTAGTATTGGCTAATTTTTCTTGTGTATCAGGATTTTTTACTATCAAATAAGCTAGACTACCCATGTCGAAATGTCTTTCGAATTGGTCATCATCCCTTTCAGTTGTACACCATTTTGTTCCCGCACCATACTTACAAGAAGCTGTTCTAGTTAAGGGAACAACAAGCAAAAAGTCATCTGTTTCAAATAACTTTATACGTTCATCCTCACCTATTTTGAACTTCTCAACCAAAGTATTGAGTTGAGCTTCTGTTAGAACAATCTTCATACCCTTATAAATACCAAGTAAAAAGAAAAACCCCCACCTTTATAGGGTGAGGGCTTCTTTCTGCAAGGAAATTCCTTACAAAGCGTCAAACCACTTGACCAATGATTCCAGGCTAGTGCTCTCGAGCAAATTGTATTGCTCAAGCTTGCGCATAGCAGGTGAGTTCTTACGAACTGTCATAGACAGCTCTACGTTGTGGTTGTCCATGTTAGAGCGAGGAGTACCAGCCATAGCACGAAGATTGAATGCATTCAGACGGTACTTGTCCAACACGTAGAAGTGAGGAGTAAACTTGTCTGAGCTATCGATGAGACAGAACAAATAGTTTGTATGACGACCCCATGGACGAATGTGTCTAATGGAGTAAGAACGGCTAGCACGTGAAAGGTAGGTAACCTTAGTGTCGTAGTAACGGTTTCCTTTTACCAAATCACCACGCTCCTCGGTTGCCTCGACGGGTTGTGCACCAACCATCTGACGAATTTTTGCCTGAAGGCGTTCTCCGTATGCGCTCGGGTTGAGCTTCACATACGCTTCTGTTACCAGACCAGTAAAGGCTTGGTTCATGTTCAGCACTGGCTTGGTGGCGAACTTTTTCTCTGCTTGTTTCAGATACTTATTCATAACATTTGTGTTGCTGGGTTTTAGTTAGTGGTTCAACAACACCACAAAGATAAAGCAACAAAATTGACTCCACCAAATATTTTTGATATTTTTTTTACGATGTACTCAAAAGAAGAGATAGAATTTATGTGTCGTGAAGGCTTAAACGCTAGAATTCAATCTTTTACGTTCTCGAAATACATTGAAAAATTTAAAGTGAAGTGCGTTTATTCCTTCCCAGCTGACACATTTTTATTGATTTGCTTGGTAAATAATCCAGAAACTTTAGAAATTTTTGACAGAGATGAGGAGTTTGGTAAAGAATTTTTGTACGTCACAACTAACGAAGTAAGGGACTTTCTCAAACTGATTGGGTTAGAGTTTCCCCTATTTACATTTGAACTTAACATGGTACGTCAGTATGCCCACTAGAGAAAAAATTAACACAATATTGGTTTTGTGTGGTATCCTTATACTCCTACTGATAGGTGTAAGCAAAGAAAGCTTTCCATATAAGGTAGTTGAAAAAGACTTTCCTGAAACTTATACCAAGCAATCAGTTGAAATTAAAGAACCCGAATTAAAGACTCCAATGTATTATTTGGTTGTAGGTTCATTCACCGAAAAACTCAACGCTGAGCAATTTAGCAATCAAATGTATGATTTAGGTTTAGACCCGTATATTTTACCAGTAACTGATGGTTTTTATCGAGTAGGGATATTTTCTTCACCCTATGAAGAGGATGTCATCACCTATAAGAAAGAAATGAAATCCACGTTGAAAAAAATGTGGATTACTTATCAGTAGTTTTAATTTGCGTCTTTGAACGGTTTACCTCCCCAGCATATTCTTATTGGACCGATGGATAACCAGTGATGTTGACCATCGTACCATTCATGGTCATAAGTTGGTTTCCACCAACCGAATTGAAAAATTAGATAATCAAGACCAGAAAACTTTGATAACCATTGTGAATGACCACCGAACCTTTTATGTTTTCCATCGAAAATTTCTATACCCCGTGAAGTTTTTTTCATATAAAATAAAAGATTAATTTATAAATTTAATTAATCAATATTTTTAATCTTCATTAACCTCATCAACTTCAGTTGCCAAATTATTTAGAAGTTCAATTGTGAAGTTCAAACCGTGCACCTGTTTAATCTCTTCAAACCTTGGTAAAAAAATGTTAAGAAAGTAATCAATTTTCCTTTGTCTACTCTTTTCCTCATCAGATTTACCCACGAGGTCAACACCAAAAGTTCTGAATTCAGGATTGGGGTCCTCATTAAGGAAATTTTCAATGAGTTGTACTAACTCAGATTCTGATAATAAAACTTTCTTTTTCATAATTCTATAAATATTGGTTCAAACTAAAAATACTTATCTTTATACAATTATGATAACTGAAAATTGTTCCAGTCCATTAAAGGAAGAAATGGTTGGGTTAAATGAGTTCAAGCTCAAAACCCTTAACCGTTTTCAAGAGATAACAGTTTTTTGGAATGTTATTGAGGACTTCTTAATAAATTCTGGTTGCAAAAAAATTGAAGTGACTCCAATACCTTATGCAATCGGTGCTTCACTCATTGATAGAGTCATCATTAATCCGTCAGCTTTTAATCAATCTCTTATTAATTTTCTTTTTACCTTGTTTCACGAGATTGCTCATCAATATCAATATGAAAAGTATGGTCATCAAAATATGACCGAAATTTATACAAATAAGTTATCTGTTGATGAAGCTGCGAATTTCATGTTCAATATCGAAATTGTTGCTGATGAATTTGCAACGAGAAAACTTAGGGAACTTGTGAAACTAGGTTACCTGGACAAAAACACAAAATTGCCAACTGGATTTTATAAAACACTTCCGATTGACAATTTTAAAAGATTAATTAGCACCGTTAAATCAAAAATTCCAAATGTTGAGGATAAAACCCCTGAACAAATAAATGAAGTACTCTACAACTGGATAAAAAACGGATTTCAGTGAGTACACTTAATTTTGTGTTCTTCCCAGGGTTTTGTTGGTTTTTCATTTGGAAAGTAATAACACTCCCATTTTTTCGATGTTTCAAAGTAAATATGTTTAGTAAAACCATTTGGAACCGTTGCACCAGTTGGTAAGACAATCGAACTTTTATTGAAATCTAATGTAACCTTGACTGTAAGGTTTTCTTTGTCATCCCATTTTCTTTCTTGTTCCTCTAATAATCTCCACTCACCTCTATTCAAATATTGGTTTTGCAGAGCGCAATTCAAATATGAAAAGGTTGTTTTGAGATTTTCCATGTTATCGGAAAATGTAGCTGCCGGAGCTAAATGACCTTTATCATACACATTTTTTTCATAGTCTTTTGAATCTGAAGTTTTGATATTTGGACCAACCCAGAAATCCATTGAACCTCTGTTCACATTGGTAGGTCTATTAGTGGAACGATATACAAGTTCTAAGGGTTGTTCTAAAGTTTGAGAATAATTCACTTCAAAAACTTGATTCTTTACTTTAATATCTTTTATCGCTTGCGCTGAAATGAAAAGGATAACGCTTAATCCTATTGCAATGTATTTGATTTTTGTGTTCATGTTTTAATAAATTAATTTATTGATATTTGAATGTCCAGTTGTTAGGAGGTAAAAATTAGTTGTACCGTTCCTTGCTGGTGAGTTGATTGTTACCGATTGGACTCCAGAAATAGAACTTTTCAAATTGATAGTACTATTTTTAATTATATTCCACTCTGTTGAATTGAAAAATCTTACTTTAGGCACTGAAGGCCAGTTGTTTATTAAATTATTTTCACGCTTATGAATCAAGTAAGAGTCAGAAACTGTTACAATACCATCGTCATTTACATCGAAGATATAAAAATCCTTTGATTTGAATAAAACTTTTCCGAGAACAAGTTGAATTGGATAGTTAGCATCTTCATCCGTAAGTTGACTCAAAGTAACAGGTGATGGAATTATTATTCTGAACTCAAAATTATTAATATCTAATCCCGTTGAAGAAAAATTATAAAATCCATTTGAATTAGTGAAAACACTTCTATTCAGAGTGAACTCTGGTTGAATTGTAGCTGGTGTAAATCGATAAGAAGTTCCTTGTGTAATATTCCACGTTGAAGCATTTTTCCCACCTACTGGCACAACTTGGGTTCCGGTGATATTTGTTAATCCCAAGGTAGCAGAATTACCACCACAAAGGGGTTTGTTCTGAAAATTAACATCTATAATATTTGTTGTCTCGGATAAAACGATTTGAAAGGTATGTAAGTTAGACCTACACCCATAGTGAGGCACAGAATTAAAATTGAAAACCAATTTTCTGTTTGGGGCAACACCTGTCACATAAAAATTCATGTTACCGGTATTGGGGAATAAATCTTCCCAATCCGCTAGTATTGCATTTTTGGGAGCATTTCCATTTGGAATGAACTGAGCAACGTAGCCGTTTGTTTGACCAGCCGAAAAGCCAATCCAACCGTTTGAACTCACATAAAACTGAGTATATTGGTTACCAAAAAAAGTAAAATTAAATCCAATGTTGTAAGGCCCCTGAACACAATCATCACAACCAGTAATACTTGTTCCGCCATTATAATTGAAATTCGAATAAGTTGGATTAGTTATTTCATAACTTGAAATGTTTCTTGTAAACAGTTGAACCTCGATATTTTGCACACCTTTTTCATTACCATCAAATATAGTCCCCGAATGTGAAAATTCTTGACTAAATAAAGAAATGGAAGTTAAGACTAATAATATCGTGGATAAAAACTTCATTAAAGCTTTTCGATTGCGTTTTCAAGTGATTTTTTTATTGCAGAAGCAAATACCGACTTTTCAAATGGTAGGTTTTCATCTCTTAATTCTGCGAAGCCAGCTTTAACAGATAATTTAGCAACACCGAAACCTTCGTAGACCATTCCGTTAATCAAAACCTGGGTTTTAACTTCCGTGATTTTTTTCTTAATCATAAATGGACCTATGTTGATTCCCACTGATGGCGCTTCTATTGAAAGGATATTTACTACAACCGGAGAACCATCTTCACATAATGAAACTTTTTCACCAATTAACTCTTCAGCAATTTGTTTGACACCAAAAGTGAATCGTTTTGATGATAAGTCAGGGTTTTCTGTTTTGTTCTCAACACTTTTAACCGTATGGCAATTTTGTCCGAAAACAGCCATCGAAAATAATAAACCGAATGTTAATAAAGTTTTTTTCATAATAAAATTTTTCCTCCTGTTAATATTTGGAATTGTAAAACACTCCCTTTTACTTCATAAGTACCAGATAAACTAACATTATACTTAAAGTTCTTAGATATAGCATAATCCCATGAAGAAAAGGGAACAACCAACCAACCTGAATCCCACCATTTTCCATCGTAAAATTTGGTGAATGGGGAATATACCCCCAAAACTAATAGATTACCTGATAAATTTTTACTTACTTTAAATGGATGAAACCCTCCTCCGACAGCAGATAAGTTGGTGAACATCTCACCCCCAATTCCACCGATTGTTAAATTCAAACCAGCCATCAGAGAAGTCTTACCAATCTTTTTTGACTCGAGAGCAGTTGTTGTGTTGAAAAAGTTTTTGGTTAAATCAATCATAGAAGAGTTTGCGACGATAAAGGTGTTAGTTCTTTTTTTATTATTAAATGCCCCGTAAAGAGTTAAGTTAGAATTTCTCACAGATGTCGTGTAATTCAACAAAAAGCCTTTTGCTTTAGTATTGTTAGTGTTAGACTTTGTAACCGACATGGTTCCTCTGAACTGATTGGATTTGTCTTCGTTAACTCTTATAGCAACAATATCTCCTGTACCTATTATGGAACCAACATTTGGTTTTGACCCCTTACCACCTGAACCACCAGAGGCGCTTTCAGCAGCATTTGAAACTGAATTCGTAGTGCCTCCACTCCCACCTGATTCATTTTGTTTTGGTTTACCATCAGAGACATTTTGTCCTTGTGATTGTCCTTGATTAGTATTTTGATTAGAACCTGAACCAGATTGATTGGTATTTTGTCCTGACGTACTTACAGGCTGCTGAGACGTTCCACTTCCCCCTTGAGAAACGTTATTTGATTGATTAGTTGTTCCTCCTTCTTGATTATTTCCTCCTCCATTTGAAGATGAAGAAGATTGGTTTGTTCCTTGGTTAGTTCCTCCACTCTGAGACGACGAATTAGTTGATGAATTTCCTTGAGAATTAGTACTTGTTCCATTCGATGATGTATTTGATTGATTATTGGAGGAACTAGTATTATTTGAATTCCCCCCTCTTCTATTGTTCCCGCTACCAGAGTTTGATACCGAGTTTACCACTGCATTGGATGCTGTCATAGTAGAAGCTGCCGTGACACTAGTCAGTGTAGATATTAAGTTTTGTGTGATAAACATATTCTGTGAAACTTGTGTGTTTGTTAAAAGCTCATCACATGGCTGGTTAGCAGCATTAGCCGTAATTTGATTTACCCAAGCATCAAATGTCCCATTTATAAAATCATTTGATGAAAAACTACCTATGTTTCCTAAATAATTTACGGTAATGGCTTGAGTATTGGTAACTTGAATAGTTTTAACTTGTCTGGAACAAGGGTCCACATAAGAATATGTGAACCCCTGCCCAAATAAGTAAGAGGACAAAACAACAAATAAAGTTGTTATGTACTTTTTCATTCCGCAGTATTAGATAAAGTTTCACCGTCTTCTTCGTCAACTTTTTGAACCAACATTTTGTCCCGGTCCTCAGAGTTAAACCAATAGTCAACAACTTTATTTAGGTTACCTACGAATGCACCCAATAAGATGAGAAGCATTTCGTTCCAGTCTTGATGTATATCAATGCCGGTAAAGGTTGCTGCATTGATTCCCAAAATGATAAAAAAGAATAAGAAAAGAACTATCAAAGTTATTCTCCATCTATTTGCTTGCATTTGTTGTAGCATGAAATAGAATCTGTTTTTATCATCGACTTGAACGTATTCGTTACTTGAAAAGAATTTTTTTAAAGACATTTTAATTTTTAAGTTTTCCCTTTTTTATTAGTTTTTCCACCACTCTAACCGATGCAGTTTCCAAAGCTTTTTTTGTTGACACACCAACCGTAGATTTATTAAACGTAGGTCCTTCTATGTCACCTAAAGTGGTCGAAGTCTTTGTTGTGATTGCACGACCTTGTCCAGAACCAGTGATTACCTCACCGGTTTCAGCATCCACAAATCTGACTTGAAGACCAAGTTGAGTCACTTGTTTGATAGTCACTCCACTTGTTTCAACAACTTCATCCTCACCAACGGAAAAATCATACACTTCAATGTAAACAAAGTATTCCGCTAGCTTGATTTTACCTTTACCGTCTACTTGGTTTTCAGTAAATCCTTTAGCAGAAGCCTTAAATTGTTGAACCATTCTTTCTTTGATTTCCAGTTTATCTTCAGTGAACATAAATCTTTGAGTTTCTTCCAAATATTCTAAAACGATATTTGTAACACCCATACCTACTCTTGCATCTTTAAGCTCAGGGTACATTTCATATACCTCTTCACTAATTCCGATTTTAAGAATTTGAATGGGAATTTGTACGTCACCTTCATAAGGTGGTAATGCATCCAAAGATTTTTTCTTTTCAAAATTAGCAGTATACTCCTCAGTTTTTACAGAACCTATTGGTTGTGAAAAAAGAGAAGTTGCTGCAATTAAAAAAAGTGATGTAAAAAATTTACCAAGGTGCATCTTCACTTTCACTTTTTTCTTCTTTTACAGGTTTTTCAACAACAGTTTTTTCTTTGATAACAGTTGTTCCACCACCCTGGTTAGAGTTGGTTGAAGAGTTGTCAACATTGAGAATAATTGGAGCAGCAGCTTGTTGTTGAGCTGGAGCAGCGACTTCTGTCTTCTCCTCTTCTTCAACACCAAAAATCTCATTGAATTGAGTTGTTACATAAGCTCCTGCGGCAGTTACCACAGTAGTCACCAATCCGATGATAGTTTTTTTGATTGATGACATTCCACCTTCTTGAGTTTCCTCTGACATAATAATTGAATTTTAATTTAGTTTATTGGGTTTATTGGCAAAGAGGTCGCAATTTGCGACCTCATGATTTAATTTATTTTTGTTGTTTTCTCAACAATCTTTTTGTTTTTTGTTTTTAGTATTGCTACATATTCTCCAGCAGCAAGTTCCCCAAGGTTGAAAGTTTCTTCATAAACTCCGATTGGATATGTTCCTTCCAAAACTTCGAAAACCATCTTACCAAACAAGTCATAAACCGCTAAAGTTACTTCACCCTTTTCGTAAACTTTGAAACGAGCAGTTACCAAATCCTGAGTTGGAGTTGGAAACAAAATCATTTGATTACCAGCAAACATATCGCTTGGGTCTGCTTTCAAAATCTGAAGCAATCCGTCTGTTGGAGTAATCTTCAAGTCTGTTGCATTTTCGTCACCAGCGAATTTTCTTGTAACGTATAACGGACTCTTGTTCCAAGAGGTTTGAACTTCCTTAGCAGTAAAATTCAAAGTAAAAACTATTTCACCATTGTTTACCAAGTTTTGATTGAATGATGGGTCATATCCCCCCCATTCAACTTCGTTGTCACTTGTGTTTAAGAAGGTAAGCCAGTAAGAACTTTTAAGTTCAGTTACTAAAGAGTTGAATTCTAGTAAGTCTTGGTCAAACTTCATAGCTAACTGAAGTGAACCCAAATCAATTTGATTGGTTTTCAAAGTAACTGGAACGCTAACTTTATCACCTTCGTCAACACCCAACTCTGGGAAGTTAACTTCGATTGATTCTAGGTTGTTGTCGTATTCTGTAGTTACATCGATAATATGAAGGTTCGCATTGTTTGGATTTACGATTTCGATTGGAGTAAGACGAGCTCTTTTGAAACCAGTTCCGTTAGCGTCACCCATTCCCATAACGTAATATGTTACGGTGTCCGATGTTCCAGGTTGAATTTGGTATGTAAAGTTGGTTACTCCAGGAATTGAAGAAATCAAATTGCTTGATGAACCGTTGATACTTGCAAACTCCGATGAAGTGAAGAACTTAACATCTTTTACGTTGTTAACCCAAGAGTTGAATCTTCCAGATATTCTTCCATAGATTCCATAAACGTCAGAGATTGTGATTACCCCATCTCCGTTTACGTCTGAAGCATGAAAATCAAATCCTGTGGGAGTTTGTTGTCCAAGAACATATTGGTTTACTCTTTGTGCGTCAGCAACTGAGATGATGTTTCCGAAATCCAAGGTATCACCTTGAACTGCAAGTCTTACGTCCCATGCGGTTGTGTCGATTGTTACACCATTAAATGATACCCAACCTTGAAGGTTTGTTGTATCAACAATCACTGATGTCCAGGTCGAAGCAGCTTTGAGTTTTTTCTCTAGTGCAACGCTCACATGTTTAGCTGGGGTTCCAGTTACATTCAAGAAGTTAGCATGATAGGAAAAAGTTCTTTGATTGAATTGACCACCGAAGTTTGTCAAATTCAAAGCAAAGTCATTACCAGCTTGTGAAGTCGCTGTATGTCCAAATACATTTGTCCCAACAAAGGTCAAGTTACCAACATTGAAATAAGTTGTTGCCAGTGCTGTCGTGTGATTAAACTCAACATTGAATAACCCACCATTTGGTATGTTGAAGTTTGTCATACTTCCTGTGTACGTCAACGTGATAGTAACGAAACCTAAAGAAGGATTATCCTGGTATTGAAGATAGTGTGGGAATGAGGTATTTGTGAGAGTTATTGTGTCAACAGAACCAAAGGCTTGCTTATCATAAAACAATCTGAATTGAACTGCTGTGATATCTGTTCCTGAGTTATTGAAAAAACAAAGTCCCACGTTTGTTTTTCCTGCTGATGCCGCTCCAACCTGATAAGTTGAATCGATGGTGATGTGTGCTCCATTCACCGTAGGAGTTGGGCACGATTGGGAGTATAAACTAACTCCCAGAAAAGTACCCAAAATAAAAAAGATTTTTTTCATTTCGGATGTAGATTAGTGTGTACTTATAAATATGAAAAAAATCTTTTGGTTACTCTTACCTTTATTATTTCCATTTGAAATATTTGGTCAAATACAAATTGACCAAGTTGGTGACAATTGGAAACCACAAATAGAACAAGCACTGACTTTGATAAAAAATACCGATACCAACACCTATAATTTTGTGTTGAAACATTGCAAAAAAATAAGTTTTTGGAATGGAGAATTCTCGACCGTTGAAGGTAACTCAACAGTGACAATAGCTAAGGGTGATATGCAACTCGAATCAATTCACAACATTGCATGTATAATTGTTCATGAGACTAAACACCTTGAAATAATCCAACTGGGTTTAGAGTTCCCCTTGCAACATGAAGAATGTATTTGCTATCTTTGGGAAATGGACTTTATAGAAAAAATGAAAGGTGAACCCGACTGGGTCAAAGAAAATTGCCTGAACATGCTTCTTAAACTTGAATGTACCGGAAGTAAAAATGAATATTTATAGATTATGAACAACTGGGAAAAACTTGTAAAGAAGATATTAGATAGAGCCCTTCTTCCCGAAACTCCCTATCGATTGAATGTTGAAGTGGTTGGAAATGAACCCTATATCAATATTGAAGTTGATGTTGACACTTCAAAGTATCATTTAGCGGGTCCAAACTACGACCCTGAGTATCAGGGCAAAATAGATGAGTTGGAATCTGACATTTTAGATGCTTTGTCTATCCTGGGTGATTTAGGTGTAATCAATAGTTTAAAGTTCAAAAAAACGAATTTTGATTGGATTGACGAATTGTCCCCAATGGTTGATTTAGCTATTAGCGAGTTTTTAGATGGTTATGAATTCACTTACGATAAACTCAGATACCCACCAAAAAAAGTTGGGTTTTCTAAAAATGAATATCAACCAAATTTATCCTTAACAATAAACCCAGGTGATTCCGCAGAACGTGTCAGACGAGATTTGTATGATTATTTATGTGATAAGTTATCATTATGGGATTTCACTTTTGACTATGATACTAAACTTTAGTCACAATCCTGACACTCATAGATAAAATATTTTCTCCAGAACGTATAGAACCAAGAATTTGGAGTGTTAACGGCAATTAATTCACCGATAGCATAAAGACCTAGAAAAGCTAGGCAGAAGATTACAAGAGTTAATAACCACATACTTTTTTTTTAGTAAATATAAATGAAAAACCCCCACTCGGAAAGAGTGGGGGCTAGGTCATCGTAGGATAAATTTGTTTAAAAAGAGTTTTAAGATTTGATTACTGCTCGTGACGAATTTTGAATCATTTGATTTTTGAAATTTGAGACCAAATCATACTCCACTTATCAATTTGTAATATAGGCTAGCCGAAGCTTAAATAACAAATAAATCCCTTGACAACCTATTAGATTTCAGTGATGCTGTTGTGTCTATCCAACTCATCTTGAATCTTATCGATTTCAGCTTCGTATTGTTCAATGTATTTGTCCATGTCAAGTCGACCGATGACACATGATTTTACAGATGGGTTGACAGATTCACCGTAGCGAAGTCCGGGAGTTGTAACACCCTGACTACAATCAACACCACGCAAATGCTTAACAAGAGCTTTTAGTTCAGACAAACGGAAGATTTTTGAATAAACTTCACGATTTGCCATATGAATTTTGGTTTTGAGTTCAACCATGTCATTAGTCAAACCAATGAGGTTATTCAACTCAATATTGATATCGTAGGGACGATACGCATTTTCATCGACTGAATTGTATCTAGCAATTCTAGCAGATGTTTCCTGGATTTTCTTTGCCAGTTTGTTTTTTTGTTTGAGGGCCTGTTTGATGTTCATAAATTAAAAAATAAGAGTTAGAAAGTTAGCAATAAAAAGACCGATTCCGAAGGTCAAGATTTGTGCATGAACTCCATAAGAACCAAAAGCACCAAATCTACGAAGTTTCAGGTCTTCCAGGTCGTACTTAAGCTCAACCAGTTCTTCAGTTGTAAGTTCTCGCATTTTATTAGTGCGGGCTTCAAGTTCTTTTTGAATTTGATTCTCTTTGGTTGCCATGTACGATTTGACAATGTAAGCCGCAAGCAATACAATCCAACCAAGGAAATTAATAATAGTGAAACTAGTCATAGTAATAAGGGTTTTAGACTATAAAGATACAACAAAAAAACTATAGGGTCAAATCCTCATAGAAATAAATTTCAACACCAGCTTCTTCAAACATTTGAATACTCCTGCGAGCGTGTTCATCCCAATGTTCTCGGTTCTTAGTGGTATCTTCTTTTTTACAATATATGGCTTTCACCCCTGAACTGATAATTCCTTTTGCACAGTCAGTGCAAGGAATACCACAAGTAAGATACATAACCGTATCTTTAGTTGAAACACCGATTCGTGCCGCGTTGTATAATGCATTACGTTCTGCGTGCTCCATCCAGAAATACTTTTCCGGAGTTTGTTGACGCTCCTCAACGTTATCATTAATACCACGGGGAAAAGAGTTAAAACCAGTCGAGACAATTTCTCTATCTTCCCCAACAATCACCGCACCAATCTGTGTACGTTTGTCTTTCGACTTGAGCTTTACAGATTCAGCAATATTCAAAAAATATTCATTCCACGTCATCACACACATCGATTTTGTAAACAAAGCCTTTACTCCCATCCAAAGGAACTTGTTTTCCTTTATCATCAACTAAAACAACATTAGCAAACTTGCATTTCAATCTGGGTTCATATTCCATGAGTTGAAGAACTTGTTTTACCTCACCAATTGACATTTCACCACGTTGATTGTAATGTATAAATCGGTCCCCCACGTTGAAATTAAACATTTTACTTTTTTTAATAACTCAAAGATACTATTTATGAAAGTAAAAGTCAAAAATTATGTCAATAATAAATTGGGAAGTCCACCAAAAACTCAAACCGAAAAAAAGATTAACCTACTCAAAAGAACCATTCAAAGTAGAGGATTACACATTGAAAGGGAAAATTAAAAAATTTTTTAAGAAGTTGTTAAAAAACTTCCCTTTTAAAATTTTTACACTTATCTTTTTATTGTCCTAGGGCCCCCGGCAGTCTTCGGATGTAGATTAGTGTATTGACCGGTTTCTCATTTTTTGAGAGAAAGGGGACTTCGGTCCCCTTTTTAATACTTATCGGATATGGCGTTATACAACTCAAACATACCAAGTTTTAAAGCTCTAGTGAAGAAGTCTCACTTCACAAAAAATACAGCACATGAAAATGATTTTTTCAACATCTATGTATTTGGTTTACAATCTGCTGATGGAAAAATATTAACTTTCCACGGTATGACTGATGATGGAATGCTAAGAAGTAGAATCCCACTCTCAGAAATTTATTTTAAAGAACCTGAAAAAGATATACCATTTAATTTCAAACAACTTTGGGATTGTTTCTCAAATAATGTGACGGTTACTGAATTTGACTTCTTAAACTCCCATCGATGTCAAGTTGTTTTGAGAGATGGTAAAAAAATTTGGGCAACTTATATGTTCACCGTAGATTGGTTCGATAATCCTTACAGTGATGAACCTTCGGATTACAAATGTGGACACATATTGAAAGCTGATGATGGTTACATGCTATGCCAACCTAATAACAGGATATTCTGGAAAGATTCGAATTGGGTGACAAAAGAATTACCTAAGGATTTGAAACAATATAAAGTTGATACAGTACTCCCATCAGTTGAAAACCTTTCGGACAGATGGGTAACAGAAGATGGGAATTCTTTTTATTACGATATCGAAGAAAGAAAAACTCAGGATTAAACTAAATTTGTTTTTAATATATCCTCAAGTTTTTCTGCGGAATCTGCAATCAATCTATTCGAAGCTGTTTTTCTATCACTCAAACCTTTCTTAAGCAATTTTTTTGGGTCTTTAACACCACGCTTAACTTCAGCATTTATTGAATCAGCAAATCTGTTAAACCAACCTGGACCATTCCAAGTTGCATATCCGAAATGTGTCATTAAACCCTCGTCACTATCAACAATTTTTTTTGCTTCATCAGACAAATACCTATCAGCAAATCTTTCGTAGGCATCTTGCATTATTTTAGTTGCTAAAATTGTAAGTCTTGGTTCAAGGTTACCCCCCCTGTAATTATGTGACCATTTTTTACTTGCACCAGCTTTATCAATTATCTGCCAAAACTGTTTACCCTCAGGGGTCTCAATAATATCTCCAGCATGTTTTCTATCGATACCAAACAAAGTCTCGCCAGAATTACCCATTGCTCTACTTCCTTTTGGAAACCCTCTTCCACCGTAAATCATATCTGGATGGTAATAACCACCTTCAATTTTTTCTATAATGTTTTTGAAAATTTTAGAAAAGGCTTGTTTTGGTTTAGGTTGTGCTTGTTTTTCCTCCTCATCATCGCCCGGAAAAATAGATTTCAATCCACCAACAACATAATCATAAACTGCGTCAGCAAAACTTTTGTTAAGACCTTGTTCGTCCAAGTTCATTAACTTTCTTTGCTTTTCAATCTCCTCTCTTAAAACCTTTTTCATACAGATATTATTTCAATAAATATCCTACATGCTCAAACAAACACTTCGGGAATTTCATCCCAAGAGGTTGTGTAATGTTTGGTTTTAAATTCTTGTTTCATTTCCCAACGACCACTGTTAAAAATTGGTGGTTTAATTGGTTCAACATCTTCAGAGAACAATGATGTCTGATATTGAGTATCGGGAACAAGATTATGGAATATAATACCACACTTCTTGTATTTCTTTCCATCATTAAAGAGTTCTTTCAAATGAGGATATACTTGACTCCAGATATCATTAACATCTTTTGTTTGTTGCTGTAGGTTAAGTTGTTTGGAAGCAAAATGTTTCTCCCCTTTATGTACATTACCATTCACGAATATAGTAACTCGATTTGTTTCAGCACCATTCTCTTCAAGTTTACGAACCCCATTTTGAATGTAAGAATACATTGCCTGAGCGATATCATCTAACTGGTCAATGTCTTGCCCAAATGAACGTGTTGAAGCAATATTACGCTTGAACTTAGGTATTGGTCTAACCGGGTGGCAATACATTCCTAACACCTCGGCTTTAGCACGAACTCCGTTTACGTTTGTTAGCTTTCTAATGTAGTTGTCATTTAGCATCACAAACTGACCAATGGATTCCACATTGATGTCTTTAAACTTTCTAAACCACTTTCTACCTATCCCCCATATTTCGTCCAGGGGAATTTCGTAGAGGTCGTTTCTAAAATTAGTGAAGTCCCAGTAACTGCAGATTCCGTTGTATGATGGTTGCTGTTTTGCAATGTGAGAAGTAAGTTTTGCGAGTGTTTTGTTTGGACCAACCCCTATTGAAACTGGAATACCCACTCGCTGATGAACCTGAAGTCGAATGAGCTCTAGGGTATCTTTCAGCTCTTCATCAGGAATATTTGAAAAATCAACGAAAGCTTCATCTATTGAGTAAACCTCCACTTCTTTTGCAAACTCTTTAATAACAGCCATAACTCTATCGGACATATCACCATAGAGATTATAGTTGGATGAGTACACACAGAATCGATGTTCATCCATGAAGTCTTTTTTCTGGAAGAATGGCTCCCCCATTTTAATACCAAGAGCTTTGGCTTCTTGACTGCGTGCAATTACACACCCATCATTATTGGATAGCACAACTGTTGGTCTGCCAATTGAAATGGGATTAAACACTCGCTCGCAACTAACATAAAAGTTGTTGCAATCAATAATACCAATCTTGCGATTCATTACTTTTTATCTCCTTTGATGTGACGTAACTTTTCTTGTAGCTCTTCTATGCGTCGTGCATAGTCTTCTACTTTACCACTATAACCATTCAAGCTAGCTCGCTTGTATCGTTTCTGTAGTTGGTGTAGCTTGTGTCCCAGTCTATACTGGTCTAGCTTATTTAGAATTTTTTTCATTTCCTCGTTTTACGTTAGCGTTTATCTCCAACAATAAAAAGATAATAATGATACCGATAATAACCATCTTATTTTTTCTTTAGTATCCAAGAAACTTTACCCCAGAGATTGGGTTGGTGTTCATAAGGACGAATTTTAAAACATTGCTTATCTGTAAGAACAACCAAATCACCCTCGGATGGTTCAACCGAACGGTCAATAACCAAGACATCATTGGTTTCTACTCCAAGAGTTTTGGGACCTTTGTATCTAAAATAAAAGGTTGAATAAGTGTTCCCAACGATTAATTCGTTGAGGTCTAACCTCTTATCAACATAGCTTTCTGCCGGAGAAGCAAATCCAGTTGTCTGAGCCTTTATCTTAAGTGCTGAGTCTGCAAAATTCATACTTCAAAGATACTAAAAAAATATTTCACAAACAACAAACAAAGTATTTATATTTGTACAAAATTATGCGTTGTGGCCGACAAGAACCTAATTATGAGAAAATCTCTGGAGAAGATATTGACAAATCTTCAAAAAAAGAGTTCGGCTTTCAAAGATGTTGAATCTTTGGAACTTACTTTCCTGTTCAGAGCACCCGTCAAGACAGCCATGTGCGATTGGGTTTATGGTGTTAAGGTTCACACGAAAACCCCAGAAGTTAATCAAACTGAAATCTCATCTTTGATATCTCAAACCATAATTAACTCAATGGCTAGAGTTTCAAAGGATTTGCTTTGCGCAACGGATATTAACTTTGAATCAGTTTATTAACTGTCGTTAGAGCTTGAGCTATTACCTGGTGCATATCATAATAGGCATAAGTTCCAAGTCTTCCACCAAAAATATATTGCGAGAACTCCTCTGACAGGTTTTTGTATTGCTGATATACCTCAGTGTTTCGAGTATCTCGTATAGGGTAGTAAGGCTCGTTCTCTCCTGTATAATCACAAGGGTACTCCTTACTGACGTAACTTCTTTTTTGATTTTGATTATCAAAGAACTTGTGCTCAAGAATTCTAGTAAAAGGGGTTTCCTCGTCGGTGTAGTTTACCACAGGGTGACCTTGAAAGCTGTCAGTGTGAATGTATGCATTCTCCCAACGAAGACTACGATATTCCAAACGACCGAACTCATAATCGAAGAATTGGTCGATAGGTCCGGTATAAATGATTTTATCAGCAATGGACTCGTAATAGTTTCTCTTTTCAAAGAAATCAACATTCAGTTCAACTTCAATTCCTTCTAGAAGCTTCTCAAAAATTTGAGTATAACCACCAACAGGAATACCCTGATACTTGTCGTTGAAGTAGTTATTATCCCAAGTAAACCTTACCGGCAATCTTTTGATAATTGACGCTGGTAGTTCCGTGCAACTCTTACCCCACTGCTTTTTAGTATAGCCTTTGATTAGTTTGTAGTAGATGTCATCACCAACCATAGACCTGGCTTGTTCCTCTAGGTTTGTGATAGTCCCTTTATACTTTTGACTTTCTATCTTTGCTTTGGCCTCCTCTGCGGTTTTGACACCCCAGAGTTGATAGAAAGTCCACATGTTGAAAGGAAGTGAGTAAAGTTCACCCTTGTAGTTAGCAATAGGGGAGTTGACAAATTGTTTAAACTCTGCGAACTGGTTTACCCAGTCCCATATGTGTTTATCTGAGGTGTGAAAGATGTGGGCTCCATATTTGTGGATATGAATTCCATCCAAGTTTTCGGTGTAGCAGTTTCCCCCTATATGTGAACGCTTATCAATAACCAAACACTTGAACTTTTTGGAAAGTTCATACGCACATGTGGCACCGAATAGACCGGAGCCCACAATCACATAATCGTACTTCTTATTCGAAATCAAAGTCAACACTTTGGTTACTCATCACAGGTTCGTTAATCCGACGAATGGTTTTTTCTTTCCACTCTGCAAGAAAATTCGAAGTATCGGTATAAGCACGGTTTTCAATCAAGAAGCAGAGCTTCGGGAATGGGTTCTTCTTCTCTGGAACCATCATAAGGTCAATGAGTCTCACCACTTCTTCATATTGTTCCTGATTTTCAGCCATCAATGCCCAGTAGAGCAAGTGCTCGTTTCTCTCAGGAGCAAAAGCCTCAGCCTGACGGATAGTTTCGAACGCTTCTTTAATCTCACCTCGGAACTCCATAGCTTGAGCCATCAAGATAAATGTCATATAAGCCATTTCATCATGTCGAGCAGGTAATCCAGTCTCGTAATAGTTATGAGAGATGCGCAAGAAGTGCTTAAAGTAATAGATTGCTCGGCGAGCATACTCGTCTGAATGGTCCTTACCAAAAGCTAGCTCACTGGGTTTACCGTAACAATCCGCATAGCTCTTACCAACATACCATAGGTGGTAGTGGTCCTCGAGAATGGTATCACCAACAACCTTATCGATTTCAAGTTCAAGGGCATCACGCAAGAACTTACGAGGTGCAAACCAGGTTTGTCCATCGTTGGTTACAATATGTCGGAATCCCTCTGGGAGGGTTACTCGTTGGAAGCTCTCTCCAATTTCAGGAAGGTGAATTGTCTCGTGACGTTTGTCGTGTTGGAAAAACCAAGGACGGCGAGCATTCCACATCCAGGTTCTGAAGTAACGAGTATTGAAACTTCTAACGATGATGTTGAATGAGTCAATGCTAGTGTCTTCTAAAATAGACCAATCAAAGTCCTCATCAACCTCAAGACGCTCATCAGCATCCATACGTAGAATCCAATCACAACCATGGTCGGCTTTCAAACACTCCTGAAGTGCATGGTCACGATTAAAACCTGGGAAAAGCCATTCTGTCTCGTAAAGGAAACCTGGAATGTTCTTTTCCGCAAAGAAGTTACGGATAATGTCTTGGGTTCCATCCTTTGAACCATTGTCCTGGATTACCCAGTAATCAATGTATGGATATACTGACTCCAACATTCTGGTGATGGTTCTGGCTTCGTTTGCCACCATCGCATTTAAAACGATTTTTGCTTTTTTGTTATTCATAAATGTAATTCATTACTTGTTCAGCCTCAAAATAACGGCGAGGTCCTCCGGAGTTTTGACATTTTTGTGAGTGTTGTCCTTCCTCAACCCAATTCCAATCCTCAAATCCAAGCTCTATGATTCGGTCGTGGACGGCTTTATCATAGTGGTCTTTAATGAGTCTAGCACGACGGTTAATATCGGTTGAGTTATTGTCCACTGTGCTGTTTCGGTTGTTGTACTGCAAATACAATACCTTTTTAACGTGAATCATTCTTGTATTCAAGAAAGTTCTTATGTTAATCTCCAAATCATCTGCTACTGGGATGAACTTGTTGTGACCCCCCATTTCAAGGTAAACCTTTCTATCCCACATCTTAACGTGGTTGGGCATCGAGATATTGAATCTAATGGTCAATGGGTTGATATCAGGATAGTGGTGAGCAAGTCGAGTTTCACCATCTACCTCAACCCAAGTATGTCCAGCATAACCGAAGTCAAAATAGTTATCGTGCCTTGCATACCACTCACCTGTCCAGTCGTGGTCGTAGTACTTGGGTTCTCCGTCATCGTACATCTCAGCACAATCCGTGTATAGGAAACCAGCATCTGGGTATTTCGCAATCGCATCATTTGCTGTAGATAAACACTCACTAGTTAGAGTATCATCATGGTCCAGCTCCACAATCCAGTCCCCATCACATAGACTTGCAGCACGGTTTTTAGCCAATCCAACATTCCCACCCGTTAAAGGATAGATGCGGTGAAGCTTTACCCGATAATCCTGGGAGGCAATCTTCTGTAGTTTCTCCCACGTTTCATCATCAGGGGAGTCATCAACTACCACCCATTCCCAGTTGTTGTAAACTTGGTTTTTTAGACCTTCGTAGGTTCTAAAAATCCTGTCACCAGTTTTGTATGTTGGTGTAAAGATTGAGAACCTTGGTCTGAAGTTAGTTGAATGCCTGAAAGTTGACTGACAAACAATAACATTAGCCAAAATCAAATCAGGAATAAGCTCATCATAGTGAATGTGATATCGTGTTAGGTGAAAGTGGGGAATTTCAATCTCCTCACCAAAGCTAATTATCAAATCTGCTTTGTACTTGGTATAGTCACCAACGACATCCCCAGTGTAGGGAATTGAGTATACATTGACCTCATCATGAAGTCCTTCTTCCCAATAAATGTCTGAAATCAATACAACCTCTCCTAGTGTATGCCACCCATAGATAATGGCTGATGGTTTCTTTGTATTCATATGTTAAAATATAGTTGAAGAAATAATAGAATCAAATTATTGCTTTCTACATGTTCCATCACAAGCCTGTCCAGCACCTTCAATATAACCAATTCTCATATCAATAGGTGTAGAGCGTTTGTATGAGGTTTCTCTACCACAAACAACACACTTATCGTATTCACCGTCTTGCTTTAAAACACATTCAAGGTGATTAAAACCAATTAAATGTTCGCTTGAAATCATGTATGTGGGGTCACCACAGATTGAACAAGTTTGGTTCATTTCTTGAGGTCTAACAATTCGTTGAACTGAACCGTCTTCTCCTATAACAAGACCAACATGCTCATCTTGGTTATTCATTATTTCTTGTTCGTTAAGGTCCCAGTACTTGCGACGAACCAACCGACCAAGCTCATAATCATTTGGATTATTGAAAATTTCTTCTTTGGTTACTTTGACTTCCATCGTTTTTTTTCTAAATGTAAAAATAGAACCATAAAAGTTAAGACAATCAAACAACTTTTTTGGATATTTATTTCAATAGCGTCATGACAAACAAGTTAATTTACAAGACCATAAAAAAGTTGGCACCACTTTACCAAAGCCAAAATCAATATTCTGACTTTGATGGAATTTTTAAGACATTTACTAAGGACTATAGAACTTTTTTTGAGCACTTATCACCAGAATCTTTTTATAATTTGTTTGCTTTTGCATATTTCCTTTGGATTGAAAATCCTGATTATACACTAGAAGAAATTGAGGAGCGATTACCAAACACTGGGTTTGTTTTTACTTACTCAAACGATTACGAAGATATAGAAGAAACTTGTGGTAATTGCGACGGTGATGGTGAGGTAGATTGTGATAATTGTGAGGATGGTCAAGTTACATGCCCTTATTGTGACGGAGAAGGTGTTGATGATGAGGGTGATACTTGCGAAGAATGTATGGGTTCAGGAGAAAGTGAATGTTCTTTATGTCACGGAACTGGACAAGAAACCTGTGATGTTTGTGATGGTAGTGGAGAAGTAGAAAATGATTATGAAGTAATGGTCAGTAACACAGCCACTTTTTTTTCTGAACCTGGACAAGCCGAATATTTCCAAAAAGCTCTTCAAGAAGACCTAGATGTTGAAGAGGAATTACCTTTAACAACAATTTATAGTGAATGGATTCGTGAATCACTGAGATTTTTAGAGACACCATCAGGACAAGAAATACTTGTTAAAGAAGTTAATCAAGACTTCTATCGATTGGGTGAACTTTTGATAGGACTTTACTTAGGAAGAAGACAAAAAGAAGTTTTAAGATGGCACTAACATTCGATAAAATATTAAAAATATTACTTAAAAGAGGTGGTTATCCATCTAAAACTGTTTCTGATTTATTAGAAGTTTTAGATATATCCAAACATGAATTTTTCAAATTAATTGTTGACCACTTAGGGGAAGAAGGTGCTCAGAAATTTTTTGAAAAAACAATACGAAATTTATCTCGTGATGCTAAACATTTTACGTTCAAGCCAACAGATATTTTTGGTCAAGACACTAGTAAGGACTTTTTTATTGAACTTGATTTAAGCGATGCAAAGATTGCTCTCAATACTGCAATGAGCATTGTAATTATTGATGATTGGGATTTCGGAGATTCTCATTTGAAAGTAGCAAATGAAGAGGGTGATACCTTCGAGGGAAAAATCGAAGATGTTTATAAATGGTTATTTCTTGAAGACCCTTATTCTGAGATGGACCTCACCGATAGTTTAGACCATATGATTGAAAGTAACCTTCAAAGAGTTCTCGGGGTAGCTGTATACTTAAATGAAAAAAAGGTCAGAGAAGAACTCTGACCTTCCAATGGGACCAACGGGTTGTTGGTCGCTCCACCACCTAACAGAGAGGTTAGGACTCTTTAATTACCTCAGCTTCCATGCGTGATTTGAAAGCCTTTGACAGAGGGTTACTTTTGTCAACATTCATACACTTGGTGTACACCACACACTTCGTTAAAAGTTTATGAGGGATGTGAATGATAAAGTCAGTTCCATTGAAGTGAGTGAAGTCGTGTTTCATCTCCAAGGAAGATTGAATGCTGATGAGGAACAATTTAAATTGACCCGGACTCTCAAACGTCTGGGACAAAAGTTGACCCATCTTGCTGTGTTGAATGATTACTGTGTCGTGTTTCATCGTGGTTTGTTTTACACTACAAATATAGAACAAAAAAACTAAACCACCAAATATTAAAAACAAAAAACCCCCAACCTTACGGAAGGGGGTTTGGCTAATGCTCTGAGACTACGAGCTTAGAGGGCCAGTCTTTAGTGGGATTATCGCTTCCCCACTCGGTCCACGCTAGTTGCCTAACGTATCCAGCCAGTGTCGGTAATTTGAGTCTACCACTCTTTTCGTTGACATCAACTCAACTGCTAGTTCTATCTCTTAAGCCTTGCGAGCTCACTAAGGGATGGCCGTCCCACGAGTAGTTTCACAATCAACACCGGGGGACTTGCGGTCCGACCGATGCCTTCATTGGTCCGATGACCTGAAGGATTAGACACCTTTCAATATCAACGCTCGAAGACTTTTGCTTGTATCTTAGAATATCATTCAGTTGATATGTAGCATTTGTGGAAGAAGGAAAGATGTGCTTCGAGAGAAGTTCTGCTCCTTTTGGGAACAAAATGCTTCACACCTCTCTGTGAACCCGCCAGTTCACGGTCACGCAGGACTACGGTGGGTTTAAACCCGTGGTAACCCCTTGGACTGGTACTCAGCTTTACAACATCCGGCGGGATGTCTCAAACCGTCACCTGTACCTTTTCCTATTGGTGTCTCCACCTCAACCCCGACTCTCCACGAAATCGGGATGACCGCATCCCCTCAGCACTTGCCGTCAGGGTCTTGGTCGTAGGTACTTTGTTTAGTTGTCAAGACCGAAGTCCTGCGAGAATCCCAGGTCGCTAAACCCTTTCATCCCCTTTAGTCCCATCGCTGGGGTTATCTAATGACGCTAAACCGCCAATTTTGTAATTCAAAGAACTCATCGAGTTTCCCCGACTTGTTGTTAAAGTATAATAAGGGTTTTGAATTTGTCAAGTCCCTTATGAAACTTTTTTTAAGAAAAGTAGACCCGGGCCCAGCCAAGCCGTTCACGCAGAGACGGAAGGGCCCTTTTGAAGGTCTACTTAGTTGCGGGAGAAGGATTCGAACCTCCGACGCCAAGGTTATGAGCCTTGTAAGCTACCACTGCTCTATCCCGCGATATATTTTAAAGAACGACCCCGGAAAAAAATCCCACAACTACTATGTTTTCTCAAACACTCGTTGTGGGATGTGAATAGGGACCGAAGTCCTTCTTCCGAGTGTTCTACAAAGATAAAACAAATTTAGGGTTTGTCAACTGGCTTGTAGAACTTTTTGTGGGGGTGTTTCAACCTCTCGGTTGAGATTATAAATATCTGCTAAGTTGAAAAAAGTTAAACCCTATTTAAAATCGCTTCTAACAATTTTTTAAAAAACTTTCCAGTATTCATTTCTTGGATATCTTCATAAGTGAAATATCCACACTCAGAATGCTCATCACCATCTTTAGCATTCTCCAAGTCAGGATATAAAAACGAATTGCTTTCGAGCAGATACACATACATCCATCCCTTGATGAACTTACCATCTCTTGATGTTCTCGGGACTAAGCCAACAAATTTCAAATCATCTGAACCAATAATGATATCAGTTTCTTCATGAAACTCTCTGACTGCCGCTTCTTTTGTTGTTTCACCTTTTTCAACACTCCCAGCCGGAACAGACCAAACTCCAGGTAAGGAACCCTTGTTAGACCTCTTACAAAGTAAAACTTCGTCGTTAACTTTCACAATCACCCCAACATAAATTTTCTCCTTCATATTTATAAGTACTATGAGATTAAAAATAGGGGACAATATATTCAATGTCAAAGTTGTTACTAGCAAGTTTGACAAAGCTCAGGGCATGATGAATAGAAGATTTACTGATGAATTCAATGGAATGCTTTTCCTTATGGATGATGATGAAAATTGTTTCTGGATGAAAAATTGCATTATCCCCTTGGACATTATTTTCATTGAAGGTAATACAATATCCAAAATACACCACAACTGCCAACCATGTAAGGCTGATGATTGCAAAAATTATTGTGGTGAAGGTAGATTGGTTTTAGAAATTGAAGGTGGCTCCGCTAGAGAGCTTGAAATAAAAAAAGGGGCAGAAGTAAAACTATTACTCTAACCCCTTTTATTTTTTTTTGAGTTATTTTAATACAAACCCATTTTTGCTAACCATCTTTCGAAGAAGTTGCCTCTGATTCCTAATTCAACCATTCTCTTGTAAACATCTGGTCCAGGAATTCCATCAACGTCCATCTTTTCCATTTTTTGGAATTGCTTAAGAGCATTGATAGTTGAAGGTCCCCATCTTTCGTCAACAACAACCCTTGTTGGAACTTTTTTCATTTTGAAATAATCATTCAAAGCGTGCTGGATTTCGTGAACATCACCAGAGCTTAACTGATACATTGAAGCTTGCTCATCAATTTGTTTTTTGATGTCTTTTACTTTGTACTCCTTAACCACTTTTTGTTCCGAAGTCACAGCATCAATTAACCTGCTCAATGCCTTTTCAGTAATTCTTATATTTTTTTTCATTCTAAAGTGAATAAGTATTTTCCTTTATTGATGAGTTGAAGCATTTCGTCTCTTAGATTCAACAAGTCTGAATCCATAACTTCATCGAAGATTTGGTCAAAACTAATTAAAAAATCTACAGTTTCATCAATGAATACCTGGAGAGACATTTCGTTTAGGTCCTCAAACTCTAAGGTAAGACCACCTAAGTATTCTGGTCTTCCATGCTTTCCCATACATGACTCAACAAAATCATCAATCAAATCTGTTAAATCTTCATAAATGTTACCATATGCTTTGTGTTTAGCATATGAGTGGGTCTGCCAGTGCATGAAACGGAACTGGGTTTGAATTTGTACCAGTTTGGCAATAACTTCTGCGTTCATAATTAATCTTTTATTATAAATACAATTTTATTGGTATTTCTCCATAGCTTTAATTATTTCCTCATACTTTTCGTCTGGCAAATATTTTTGGACCTCATCCCAATTTTCCATCCAAGACCAAAGGTCAGCAAAACTAAGTTCTTTCCAATGATTCCAAGCATTTGGACTATCCGGAGTGATGATAGAAGCCATAGGTCCTTTTCTAGCAGCTACGATAGTTTCTGGCGTATAGAAAATTTTAAAGGTCTTTCCCCAGTTTCCGTCCCAAGGAATATGTTTTCTTCTTAACTTAGGGTCGTCACTTAGAAGATTGAACATAATATTCTTCAAATGAGGTCTTTTATCAATAATATACTTGTAAAGAGTGTTGTTAGCCGCTCTCATATGTTTGAGGTTCAAATAATCCTTAAACAAAGCAATTAATCCAGAATCTGGTAATTTTTCATAAGTCCAACCTAATTTTTTTACCTCAGTTAAACCCATGAGATTTCTTTGTTTAGAAACATCTTCTTGTAACTTCATGTTAATAAATACAAAAAACCCCCACTTTTGGTGAGGGTTTCTTTTTTTAATTTTACTTTATTGACCGGAGAGTTTTTTAGCCTCTTCAATCATTGCCTCGGTGCTTGCATACTTGCAGGTGCAAGATGGTCTACCGTGGTCTCTAAGGATTTGTTTTGCTTGTTCTAGTGTCATGCTTATAAATATTGACAGATTTATTTGTTGATGTTAAACATCAAACCAGTTCCTGAACCTAGCTGGGTGGAAGGCAAGCGCCCATCCCATTTCTCGACCCACATTTGTTGCAGAAGAAGTGGAGTAAGGGTGCGTTGCTTGAGGGCATTCGCTTCAGCTTCAGCTTTTGCCTGGGTAAGCATTGCCTGTGCATTACCCTCAGCTTTTGCAATTTTGATTTTTGCTTGAGCTTCGGCAGTCTTTACTTCATTCTCGGCACGAAGAGCTGCTTGAACAGCGTTGTTCTTACTTTCAATAGCTTTCTTGAAGGTTTCAGGGTATACCAAGTTAGATGTAAACTGAGAAAGCATGAAACCCTCTGGTTCAAGCTGCTTTTGAAGCACTTGGCGAACTTTAACTTCAAACTGCTCACGATTTCCGATTAGCTCATCCGCTGTGTATGAGTTTGCAACAATACGGAAGGCATCGTATACTGCAGTTTTGAGGAAACCTTCTTCTACCTGGGGGAGTTCCACACGATACTTAGAGAAAATATAAGGAGCTTTCTCACGCTTTACCGAATAGTTTAGAATTGGTGACACGTGGAATTCAGAACCATCCTTTGAGTTTACGATGAATGACTCATCACTTTGAACCTCTCCGTATTCATCAATAACACGCTTATATTCTTTGTGTTGAACATAAGTAGGGAACTCAACAATCTTGGTGCTTAAAGGATTGTAAAACACCCATCCTGTAACTTCAGTTACGTCATCAACACCTTTACCGTTTCCATACATGTTTACTTTGACACCTACGTGTCCAGCATCAATGCGTTCGCATCCGAAAGTTGCAAAGATAAGAAATAGACCAAGACCGGCCCAAAGAAGAATTTTAGTTATTGGATTCATTGTTTTTGTTTTTGAGTTTAAGAATTGATTGAATAATGTCGTAGCATACCATGAGGATGATAAGGTTGCTACCCAATAAAAGGGAAACACCCAAACCAAATTGCACAGTGCTTGTTGCGTTCATCATCCCAAATGAGAAGTTATCAATCTCAATGGACAAGAAAAGCAAAAGAATTATAGCAATAACCCGAAAGCCATAATTCAAAATTGGTGGCAAATTAAATTTCATGATTTGATTCTGTTTTTTCTTTTGATTGTAAACTTTCATGAAAGAGACATTCATCAACCCAAATTGGGTCAAAATCAATCGGCCAGTTTGCCCAACCATTTTTGACACCATGTGGATTTAATTTGATTGCACTTTCTTCCTCACCATTTTCATTCTTTTTGGTGAACTTGAACTTACCCAACATATACATCATTTCAATTACACCCCCATTTTCATTATCGAGGTGCTTTATGAAATTACATCTACTGTGAGCCGACCCAGGTAAATTACCCCGGTGTTTGCATTCGTAACAATTCATAGATTTTTATTTAGTAGTTCAAAGATAGTAAAAAAATTCAAACCAAAAAAATTATTTTCCAAGAATTGTTACATTGAATGGATATGAAACAAGTTCTCCATTCATTATAATTCTCACGATTCCGTAATAAACCCCATCAGGGACATTTCTACCATCCCAATCGTTATTGTATTGACCACTCTGGTAAACCACATTACCCCAACGATTATAGATAATTAAGGGTCTAAAATCATATAGGTTGAGATTTCTAATAACAAAGTAATCGTTAGTCCCATCAGCATTAGGTGTAAATACATTTGGAATTGTGATTGTTGGTGGCTCGGGTTGAATACAAGTTACATAGTTACTTTCACTGGTATAGCCATTGTTTTGAGTTACCACTTTGATATTATACGAACCAACCTCTAAAGTATCCGAACCCATACAATAAACCGTATCAGTTAGTGGAACATCATTCCATTTTACCCACTGATTGTTGTAGTTGATAAAGACATCATATTGTGGGTTTGTCCACCCATCATATTGGTTCCAAACCAAGCAAAGAGAATCACAAGCACCATTACTACGGAGCCAAATAGATTGAATGGAATCAGAGGGTCCAAAAACAAAGCCATTGAACCTAAAGTCAATCTTATATGAATAAGTTTCTCCATCAACATTAGTTGCTGTTAAATCATCATAAAAGAGTTTCTTCCAGTTGGTTATTAGTTGTCTAAAAGCATATTGGGTTCCATCCCATTTATAGATTCCGTAACCTTCAAAGTAGGTGGTATCAAAGCTGTTAGTATCAATTGACCACTCAAGTGCTGTATGGTTGTCATTAACTACGGTTACATTTTCAAACTTCCAGACTGGGTCATAACAATCATCAACAATCAACACCAAAGTATCAAATTCATCCATGGGGAAACCACACTTATTAGTCAGGGTGTTTCCATCATTACCTGTTTTGGAATGCAAGAAGTATCTACCATTAACAAGCAGGGGTTTGAAAAGGTGAACTGTAATCTGTTTAGTTTCTTTGTTTACATCGCAAGTTGCCGACAGCCTCTTAATGGGAATTGGCTGACCAAGTGGGTTTGTCAATCTAAAATCACTACCGTCTTGGGCAATGGATTCACAATCAAGTTTCACAACAAAATTCAATTCTACCAAGGAGTCACCACAGTTGTAATCTACGGCAGGAAGCATAGTTACACTATCGATGTATTGTCCAGGAAAATTGTAATCCAAAATAACCCCTTGTGTTGCTGTTGGTGAGCAGTTAGCCGAAATTGAAATCATCATGTCTCTACTTGATGAGCCAACCGGGTACCAAACGGTGAAAGTTGAATCAAATCTATATTCGGTAATTTTGACGCTCATAACATCAATTTCCTGAATTGTAGGATGGAAATTTATAGTCCCAGTTTTTGGATTGATGTTAAATAAAGTTGATGTGACTGGCTGGGTCGCAGAGTATCCTGGGTCAAAAGGAATGTTTGTCTGAGTAGGATAAACACCTTCACGGCAGTTAATCATCTGATAGTGTATGCTATCACCATTGTACTCAACGCTAGTTTGTGCCCAATTGAAAGTTTTATTGACGCAAAAAGCTCTAACAGGCTCTGAGACAAATATGGGAGAAGAGTTATTTCCCAAAGTGTTGTTTAAGTCAGCATCAAAGAAAAACCCATCATTACCGATAGTACCATTCGATGCAAAAATATTAGTAATATTACCAGGTCTACAGCAATCTGACCACCAGAATTTGAAATTTGAACAAACTCCAGGCAAAATAACAAACCCCTTGTATGTGTAAATCTCAAGGGTTCTAGTCCCTGCACTTCCAGGAGTTACACAATCAAATAAAGTAGGTGCAACAAGACCAGACCCAGCTTGTTGAGTCATTGGAATTGTTTGGTCCGTGAAACAAGTTGAACTAGCTATTACGTTGGTTGTTACTGGCATCGTTGTGCCACTTGCATCACGATATAATCTAAGAATTATTTTATAGTGATGAGCAATTCCTGTTGAGTCACCAACATACTTGTATTGAATGTCTCCCCCCGCATAGTGGGAACCAAAACTCACAAAAGAGATTAGTAGGAGTAAAAAGGTAATTAGTTTTTTCATTCGGGTGTGCAGATATAAAACCAAACTAAGTCATTATATTCAATAGCCACTGTAACAAGTCCAGGATAATCAGGACTCTTTCTCAAAGCTACATAACAAGACTTTGCGTCAGGGTCTCGGCAGAGCCATTTCCAAGAGTTTTCTTCTTGTTCAACTTGTTTTACGATGTAGTAATTCTGAGTTTTTTGACTATAGATAATAACTTTGGTTGCATGAAGCTCAACTAACATATTGACTTCACGACCATCGACAATCCATTCGCTTACAGCAGAATTTTCACCTTCTCTTACCCCCATTGATGCAGTCTGAGCTCTTAGGTAAGTTACCTTTGATTCCTGAGAAAACAAACTGGTAAAAGAGAAAATTAGAAATACAAATAATAAATTTTTCATAATAGATAAATAGATAATGAAAACCTAATAAAAAAACCCCACTCTTTCAAGGGGGGTTGTAAATTAATTTTCTGGGGTTGTCTCTAGGAGTTGTTTTATCTCTGGTTTGAACTCTAAATAATCCAAGTCAGGGTCACAAACATTATCAACCAAAACTTCATAACCAAATAGAACTCTCATATGGATATGGGAAATGTGTCGTTCGTAATAATCCATATAGAATTCAAAATTGAACCCTTCTTTATCCTCACAATGTTTTATGATTTTGGTAAAGTCTTCTTGGTCTTCCCAATCTTTCTTAAACTCGTCCCATTCGAACTCATTGGTTGGGTCAATCTTACAAAATTCATCGTTGAACTGCATCCAAGTTCGTAGTCGGTCCACATGTTCCTGTGGTGCTTTTGCCATTTTCATAATTAAGAATTTAAAATATCATCAATTCGATTCATAAATTTGGTATACTTACCCTGTGATAGCTGCCGGGTGATTTTTTCAGCATTAATCAACTTGTGTAAGCGAAGAATGGTCACCCTAGACGGTCTCATACCTTTAAGAGAATGTGGTGTTCCATATCCATACGGATAATTTTCTACCCAGACTTCAACACCACCAAATGAAACGATGTGTATTTTCCCATTCAAATCATTTACAGGACCAAAAACTGGTGGAAATTTGTCCATCAAAAGGTTCAACTTTTCATCCCAATCTCTATTGAAAGACTCGGTCATTACCCAATAGTCTGGTCTAAAAATAAATTGTAGATTTTTAAAAAAATCAATCATATTCATGTCAATTTGAAATTAATGTGACCAACCTAAACGTAGTTGGTTTATGTTTGTTAATTGTGATGTGTAATTCATAAAATTATCCCATTCTCCAGCACAGGAGTAAACAACTCTAACAGCAGTGTTAGTATGTTCAGGGATTTCTTTAATCATTCCATTTTCGTATTGGGACTCGTCACAACCCTCAAAAGGGATGTAATGGACTCTATCACCAATTTTAAGTTTTGAAATATCAATCATAACACTTCAGTTAAAATTCGCCATTCTTTCAAGAGGTTACCATCAAAAGTTGCTTCAACTGGTACACCTTTAAGTCTATCCACACTATTAACTTTTGCATCACTCAAAAGTTTTGATACAAAACGTACTGTGTCATCGATATTGTTTGTTCTATCTTTTTCTGTCCATTGAGTATGCTCGGAGGATTTAATCATCTCTGGGTCCCAAGTCCCTTTAAAGTCTCCTACACCCCAACCAGTACCGCCTAGAGTGACCGACAACCCAATACATGCGTCTTGATAACCACCATGTCCGAATCTCACCGATTCAATCTTTCCTAATTTTTTTTCCATAATAATTAATTTTTAAATTCCTAAAGGAGTACGCGAAAATACGGTTTCTTTAATTGATGGGCAATAGAGTGTCAATTTATTTTCTATAAAATCTTCAAAATCTTGATACTCTTTGAAATCAATCAACTCATCTTCAAAATAAAGGTTATATTTTCCTACAATCTTGAGGATATCAGCCTTGTTGAAAATAAGACGAGTAACCCCATTGACGTTAATTGCTTTAACAAGGTCATCAACATTCAACCAATCGACTTGACGTTTTCTACCGGTTGTTGCTCCAAACTCTTCACCCGCTTCACGGATTTTCTCGAAAATTGGGTCTTCACCTTCGAACTCCTTTGCTCCAACATATGTGCGATATACCTTAGCAATACCATACACCTCTCTAATTTGTTGGGGAGGACAACCATTCAAAACAGCACTACCAACGGTGCAATGAGATGAGGTAACATAAGGATAGTCACCCCAATCAATATCAAGTTCAAAACCCTGGGCACCTTCGAAAAGAATCGAACACTTTTCTTGCCCATGAAACTCTTCATAGATGTCAATAATCAATGGTCTAAGAATTTCCACGTCGCCAGCTCTAAGACCTTTGCGATAATACTTGTCTCGATAACAGGGACCATTACCAGTTTTAGTCGTCCCAATCTCCGTATCTTTCGAATCTTCTTCGACATGAGCATCAGTGATGATATGAGCTCGTTTATCGATGAAAAGAAAATCTTTGACATTCACCCCATTATTCTGAAGTTCGATAATTTCCTTTACCAATTTATCAATATTGATAACGCAACCCAAACCAATAATTGATTTGATTCCGTAGAATACTCCAACAGGAACAAGATGGGTCACAAACTTTTTTCCATGGTGGTATACAGTATGTCCAGCGTTACCGCCACCGTTATATCTAACAACGTGCGTGTAACGATTTGGTTCCTTAGCCAAAGCGTGACAAACCTTTCCCTTACCGGTGTCTCCAGCTTGTAGGTCTACAATAACATCTGCGTAATCAATCATATTTTAATTTCGAATCGGGTTTTCATTTGTTCCAACTTTTCTTCAGGTACTCCGTGTTCATTCACTCCACCGTGACGATTCTCAACGATAACTGAATACACTCGATACCCAAACCTTTCAGCCAACTTGTAGTAGTTATCCATTTCCCATTCTTGAGTAAAGGTATTGGACACCACAATCTTCGGTTTGTTTTCATCCATCCAATGTTCCACAACATCCTGACACCAATTATGTGCATCTTTTATTTTGGAACCATCGAATTTATATTCACCGTCTTTGATGAAAAACATATCAGCTTCAATATGTGATTCTGACAATGATTTTGCTAATGTAGACTTACCACTTCCTGGTAAACCTCTCAATAAAAATAACTCATTCATAATTTTAAATTGTTTTAAATGAACCCGTGGTCAACCACTCGCATCCCACCGATTTGTTGAGTTTAACTTTCTTTAGTGCAAACGAACTATGTTCTCCTACATACACATCTAACTCTCACTCGCCAAAGCCTTGTCCGTTGTCGGGTTCTTAAATTAAAAATCTCCGTAATTCACTTGAAAACAGTTGATACCATTGTCTCTCCACATTTTCACAACTTTGTCTCGGTCATCAAAAACACACATGACGGACTTGTTTTCGGCTTGTAGTTCGTCCAACCAGGCCTTCTTCAACACGTCATCCGGAGTGTGAGAACCCTGGGGTCGCATCTTAAAGAAGTCTGGCCAAATACCATTCTCGTGCAGCCAGTCTTCAGTCTCTTTACGAGAGATTGCATCGCGGCCTGACAGAATGCCAACCTCAAAGCCAGCTTGCTTCAGGGCTTGAAAGGTTTTGATGACTGGAATGTTTGGTTCGTCCAACTGAATATTTTCAGGTTTGAAAAACTCACCCCAATTTAATTTTCCATTGACCTTAAGGGCTTTAGCTCGTCTCTTGTCAATCAGAGCCAAAGTCCCATCAAGGTCAAATATGACTGTTAGCGTTTTCATAATACAAAGATACTACAATTTTTGGAATTCCGGTTTAATAATCTTCCAAATTATAGGTGAAACATCTTTACCATCCAACATTCCAAACAATATTGATGGGTGTTTGTATTGTTTTGCTGCGTGTGCAAAATTTCTACGGTCACCATCAACTATTTTCATCAAGTTTTTAATGTCCATGAAGCTTCTGATGTAATCATTTGCAATTGAGTTGAACATAAATTTGAGTTCATCTTCATGCTCTTTGACTTTATTATAGAACTCATCAGGTACATCCTTCAACAAATCATCCATACTACCACCATTCGATAATACTTCCCAAATTGCTGTGGTTGATAAGTTGGTCATAATCTTGTGGAGACGAAGATACTCTTCACCTTTGATTTTCATTCTATCACCATTAGAAAAACGAACAACAAACCCTTCTTGATTATCTTTGATGATACCTTTTAAGGTAGAGTAATCTTTAACACCATCGTATCGTTTAACCACATCACAGTTAGCACCTCTTGCAATCAATTCTAATTGTTCATAGGTCGCCTCAGTTTCATCATCGGTTCGGATTGCACCCAACAAAGTTAAGTTATCATCCTCACCATAATCCACCACAATTCTATTCCACTTTGCGGTGAATTCAAAAAGGTAAGTAATACCAATTGAAAAGTTGTGGTCTAATTTATCAAAGAAGATTTTAGAAGCAGCAACTGCTTGTTCTGAAGTGAATGAACCTCTTGATGCAACAACCCACCCACCATCATACCAGAACACAATGATAAGTGAACCATCCATTTTTTCATAAACATCAAATGAAGAAGTTGGGATGTGTTTACCCTCTTCGACATTAAAAAACTTTCTAAATGGACGAGCAACCACAATACCTTTATCATCAGTGACTAGACCTCGGCAAGACAACGTAACCTCATCCCAAAGACCCTCATACTGAACCTTCTCGGTATAGTTCCATATAGTCAAAGGAAGAGTCGGATGGGTTTGCTTATAGAGCAGTCCATCTTCAAGGTACCGAGTTAAAACTTTTAAGTCCATGGGACAAAGATATTAAAATTATTCTAGACTATTGGGAAGAAACAATAAAGTTGGATTTTTCTTTTGGATATCAGGGACCACTTCACCTCTTTCAGTCAATTGCTTACCGAATTCCATAACATCAAATCTTGTAGTAATTAAGTGAACACCACTTTTAGTTGGTATAATCGCTTCAACCTTGTTACCCTTATCTGTTGGTCTAATACTTTCGATTATATTCACTATCATATTTCTTGTGTGAACAGATTTCGTATCGATATCTATAATCCATCGTTTTTCCAAAGTTTTGACTTGACCCACAACAGAATCAAATAAGTGTTGTTGTTTGAGTTGTCCGTTACGGATTTTATTAGCCAAGGCAACCATCATCTCCAAAGATACATCTTCGTGATTTTGTTTCTGAACATGGATGTAAGCACGTGCTTTGAACATCTCACAAAGTTGTTTAATTTCTTCGTAGCGTGATTCGAGATATTCAACACTTTCAACACAATACGTCTTGATAGTCCGAACAGACTGATGATTGGCTTTATCAGTAGTTTGGTCTTTCTTTCTCTTGAACACGTATAACATGTAAAAGTCCCCCTCCTTTTCAAAGTTCAGAAGAGGTTTGATAAGTTCTAGGTTATCAATCATAATACTAAACTATTTCAAGTAATTTCAATAAAAGATATAAAGACATCCAACCATAGAAAAACCCCTGGAACATAGGGCTAAGTGTTTTAACCATACGGGGTCGAACCCTAATTACCTTATCGGGGTCAACTTCTACTTTCTGTTTCATAGGACAAATATATTAAAAATATTTTAAACAAAAAACCCCCACTTTAACGTGAGGGTTCTTCAAACAAAAACACAAACCACATTAGGAAAAAGCTTCCCCTAATATCTGCAGAGCATTATCCCTATTTTCTGCCGGGAAAGGCCCGTATACTCTGGCCACGAAAGGACTGGTGTGAGCTTCATCGATATCTTGTTGGTCAAAATAACGTTTGGCTTGGATGCTACCATTAATATGAAGGTAACCCCACCATTGAAATTGGCTCATAGTCCTTTATAGATTTGTCGGATTGTATCTTCATCGCTCTGAGTCATCACAAGACGTGACTTGCGAATTTTTTCGCAGATATTATCCCACTCCTCATCGAGATAGTTTCTAGTGTCTTGACCACCAACAATTACTTGGTGAGGTTGGATGTGTCCATCCTCGATGAGTGCTTCAATAATTTCTTTAATCTCACTTGAAGAGCAATCATTGATAAACTCATCAGGACTGATATCTATTTCAGCAGTGAACTCAGGCATGAGATTCGGTTTCTAGGGTTAGTTCAGAAGGACGAGACACTGATTGCATCAAACCGATGTAAAGGGGAATGTACTTTCGGTTGATAAAGTCAGCACGAGAAAAAGCAAGTTGGAGGTTGTTATCCACCACTGCTTGAACAAAGCTTCCACCTGGGAAGCCAACATTCCACTTGGTGCAAAGAACGCTTTCACCAATGTTAAGGATGTGCTGGTATTCATCATCCGTGGGAGTGAAGCCATGGGTAAGATACATCTCACGGCTGCAGTAGTCTTCAACGAGTTTGCGTACCACGTCGATTTGTTGAGTCTTGGTCATGTTTAGATTTTTAATAGTTCAACAAGACAAACCTACAACAAGATTTTCATTCCACCAAACTTTTGGTAAAATTATTTTCTCAGCTCTTGAATCATCATCAAAATGAACATGACCAAAAAGAATGGCCACCCCAGGACAACGAATAATACTTCAGAGAATACAACTTCTTGGTTGGTTTGTTTCATAGCTAAATGAAACAACATCCCGAAAATAATACCCCAGAGAAGATAAACAATCATTTCTTGGACTCCAAGAGTTCAATCTTTCGTTGAAGATACCAGACAGCTTTCTTTAGGTCCTGAATTTCTTTATCAGTTTCTTTCTTTCCTGCTCTAGCAATGTACTTAAAAGTGTTGCCGAGATGAAAATCCATTTCAAGGGCTTCAATAACCTTGATGACTTCGTAAACATTTGAGGCTCCTCCATAGTGAGTTGGGTGATTAACGTGTTCCATTTATTTTTTAGTTAAGATAGGACAATAATAAGTTTTCCATTCAGGATGCCAATAGTATCTACCATCAGCAGTTTGCTTTTCTGGACCATCTATATCCACGAGTTGAATTGTTTCAAACTCAATATTGAAAATTGGGTTTAAAATATCATAGTGCTCCTGGGTCATGTGCAGACCTTTCTCATCAGCTCTTGGATTGTTAAAGAACGACAGAATACCGTCTTCTTTTAAAAACGCTGGTGAGTTGCGAAGGAAATCATAAATTTCCTCATTCCAGGTGTCAATATAAACCCCATCAAACTCTGGAAGGTATTTCATAAACCACTGCCAGTCACCATGAAGGATTCTCACGTGGGGTTTCAAATGCCAACCATCATTCATCATCTTGGTAAACACATCCAAGTGAGGTTCAATAATCCAGTGCTCTTGGATTTCATGGTTTTCAATTGCAGTATCAATGATACCCATACCGAAACCTACGTTCAATACTCTACCACCTTTTCTGCTGATTACCTCGGCAGCTTGCTCCATTATGGGACGTTCCCATTCCATCATGACCGCTTGTCCGGTCTCGTCCATAAGCCTACCATCTTCCGTGTAGGTCAAATGTTGTTGAATATAAGGTTTACCCATTATTCCTTTCCGATATTGTCAATTGTTCGTTCCTCTTGCTCATAATCATGACGATTATCTGCGTTGAAGTCAACCCCAAGATAAGCTAAAACTTCCTTAGCTTTTTCAACATCAATCTTGGTATTCATGGTGTGATTGATTTTATCCAACTGCAAAGCAAAGTCCAAAGCCTCAGCAATTACACGAACAATCTTATAAGGGTCACCATTTGATGCAGGACGACGGTCTTCAACATATCCTTTCCATTCCTTAGATGTTGCCAGAGGAACACGAATTGAAGCACCACGGTCTGATACTCCCCAACTAAACTTGTCAATTGATTGGGTTTCATGTTTACCAGTTAGACGAAGGTTGTTTTCCGAACCATAGTTTTGGATATGTTCTTGGTGACGCACATCAAAAGAGCGGAAGATGTTATTGAAGTATTCTTCACCCCCCTCTTCACGCATTCTATCGTTAGAGAAGTTGCAGTGAAGTCCAGAACCATTCCAATCACCTTGTACAGGTTTGGGGTGGAACTCAATTTTGAATCCATATTCCTCGCTCATCTGAAGAAGAATATAACGAGCCATCCATAGGTCGTCACCAGCTTTTAGTTTTCCTTTGCTAAAGACCTGGAATTCCCACTGACCAAGCAATACCTCGGCATTGGTTCCGGTGATTTCAATTCCAGCTTTGATGCACATCTCCATGTGGTTATCAACAAACTCCCTTCCGTGAACCTGTCCGTTACCTACACCGCAGTAGTATTTGCCCTGGGGTTCGGGATATCCATTCTTAGGGAATCCAAGAGGCCTACCGTTTTGGTAGATGGTATACTCTTGCTCGAAACCAAACCAAAGACCCTCTTCTTCTTCTCCAACACTAGCACGAGTGTTTGTGATGTGTGGTGTACCATCAGGATTCATTACCTCACACAAAACAAAATAAGAATTTAAATATCCTTTATTGAGGATGTTATTGTATACTCTTACAGGTTTAAGAATGCAATCTGAGAACTTACCCTCAGCTTGACGAGTAGATGAACCATCAAAGCTCCACTCGGGACATTCATCAAGACTAATTTTGAGTGGGTTTTCCACATCAATAACTTTAACCTTACTTCTAAGGTTTGGCTCAGGAGCGTATCCATCAAGCCATACATATTCTAATTTAACTTTCATAATAATTCAAAATAAAATTTTCCAACCTTTAGAGCTTTCCTATATCCTTCTCTCACGGAAAACCTGGGTTTGGTAGTTACCGATAAACCATGACTACCGATTCGCATCCAACTTATAAACATACCAAACGAAAAAGAGAAAATGGGTCTGTCCCATAATCTCAAAGAAAACGCCCAGTGATGCCGGTTAAACATACTACGAAGACTTACGCACATAGTATTGTTGTCCGAACTCACTTTCTTCGATTTGGTTTTGATTTATAAGATGCTCCATTACCCTATTAGTAACGTCCAATTCTTGTTTAAGAATGTAACGAGCAATATAACTTACATGAACCGGACGGTTCATTTTGTCAAGCATAGTCTTTAGGGTAATTTGGTCGATTTCCATCTTTATTGTTTTTTGGCTTTTTTCTTTTTTGGGGTCTCTTCTAAAGTGGGGGTTTTAACTTCGGTGGTAGTTCCACGAGTTTCTGCTTTCCACAGAGATTTAGCAACAAACTTCCAGTCACCTGTTGAAACTTTAATGTCAGCTTCTTTGTTCTCCACACGAGAGATGTGACCCTGTTTGTAATTGTTGTTGTTTTTAACGGCTTGAATACATTTCATAACTAATCGATTATTTCTTTCTCAAATATATTAAACAACTCTTGGTCTGTCAAACCTAAAAGGTAGCTTTCGTACACTCTTAATGACAAATCATCATAAAAAACAAAAACATCACCTTTTTTAAAAAGTGATGTTACGGTTTTATTTGCAAGATTTGTTATGGTTTGTTCCTTTGTGATAAAACGTTTTGTGAATCCCATGTGGCAAATTTAAGAAATTAATTTGGAATTATCAAAATAAACAATCTCTTTGGTTGGAACTGATTGTAAGATATAATTTACAATCTTTCGTTTAATCATCGGAATTAAAGTCTCCTCCATTGGAAACCTGTTATTGCTGGTAACTTCGAACAACGGAAGCTTACTTACCTCCAGCTCGTCTAGCCATGAAGTTTTTTCCAGGCAGATATCGAATACTTTTAATCCTTGTGGGTCACCCTCCCAAATTAAATCCATATACATCTTTGCATCACCTTTTGATTTTTTTAAAGTGAATTCCCAAACCAAAACTTTTTTTAATTCTTTAATTGGCAAATAAATAAAACCTCTCCCACTATTGAATCCTTTTTTGTTTTTTTTAAGAACAACATTTGTGGACTCAAAAACAATGGACCAGATTGATTTACCAATATTGAAGGTATCGAGAAGTTTGTTTCCCGAGAACATTATAGTTTTTTCGATTTCAGCAAACTCCTCTTCAGTTAAACCAGTTATTCTTTTAGGGTAAAGCTCTTTGACGAGTATCTCGTCGTCTGGATGTTCAAACTTTTTTTTGGTATAAAGAAGTGTTCGCTCTTTCATCAGCGACTGCAGGTTTGCCAGATGCAGCGAAACTTCAACAAAGTCAGGATAGATTTTGAAATCATCAAAACTCTTTTCACATTTTTGAATATAATCCAACAGCGTGTATTTGTTAAACTCAAAATCTATAGGCTGGGAAAACATCCAGTCAGTGCTGAGTTTGAAGTGCTGTTTTTTTCTTGGCATATTCAAATAATAAATATTTTTTTCTATTTAATCAATCCGGATAATATAAAATGTCTCACCACCAACGTACTCCTCATTAACTTCACCATCATAAGAACTCATAACATTATAACCGTCTTCACGAAGTACTAGTCTAATAATTTCTTCCTTATCTAAAAAGTTGCTAATTTCTAAACCATAATCATCAATGTATCGCATAGGATTTTCTTCAACAGCTTCAACTAATTCATCAATTCTTTCTTCAATAGCATCTTCTTTATAGTCACCCTCTGGTTCACTTTCCAATTCAATCATTTTTCCTTGCAAGTCATCGAATTTGTCTTCGAGTCTTTCAACCAAATCCATTATCTGGTCTTTTTTTTCACTTTCTGGTTCATTTTTAACCGCTTCACGCAATGCTCGGGCTCTTTCTAATGAACGTTTAGACTCTAATTTATAAGAGTTATAAAGAATTTTCTGCTCACGAGAAAGGTCTTTGCCCTCATCTTGAAGATAATCCTCGGGATTATTATAAACATCTTCATTGAACATTTCTTTAAAATAAGCCACAACATTATCTTCATCCAATGCGTCCTCCAACAACCACTCCGGTAAGTGCGAATAACCAATCTCATCATATAACTCTTCAAGATATTTTTCTGCAGCGTTTTCCATGTCGTACTCATCTCCCACCATATACCTCTCACCGATTTTTTCTACGTTGAAGGAACTGATATCCCATCCAGAGTAATCCTCATCATCTAGTTCAATATCATAAACATCCGAAAACTCTTCATAGAGTTCATTGAGTTCCTCATCAATCTGCTCAATCTGTTTGACCAAATCAGGTCTTGGATTAGGGTCTTCTTCAATCTCTTTTTCCATAGTGAACTTCCTACTTGCTAGAGCTTCCATCCTTTCTTTAGTATCTTCATCGGCTTCAGTCAGTTCACCCTTATTCACTAAAAACTGAAACAAAGCATTAGCTTTTTTTGCTAATTCACTCATGTCAGGACCAATCTCCCATTCTTTATTGCGTCTTAGATACTCCTTATCCATTTTCTTGTGTTATTATATTTGATAAATACCAAACTAATCCTATATTTATAAAGTATAAACCTCAAAATACACTTTAGACATGGGTTGTGGATGCAAAAATAAAGGAAATCAATCACCGCAGCAAGCAGCGGCTCAAGCAGCAGCACAGCGTGTAACGGTTCAAGAGAACGTCAAAGATGCCATTAAAAAAACGGTAGAGAAATACTACAATAAAAATTAATATTACGGGTGTTCTCTTACAAGGGATGGAGAAATCCATCCCTTTTTGTATTTATAGCATATGGACAAGTACGATAGGATAGTTCAAGATTATAATAATGAAGATGTTGATGACATTCTTGAAATTTTAGGGGGAGATACTCAAGCATTATTTAAAATGCTAGATAAAAAAGGTAAATTAAATGATTTATATTATGAAACTCCTCTACAAAACGAATTGTTTTTATACATAGCCAGAAATTATCCAGATAGATTCAAAGATATAGCAGTTAGCACTTTAGCAGATGTTGAAATTAATTCGGACGGAGAACTTGTTTATATTGGTTCAGATTTCGGAGATTTAGCAAGTTTTTTTTGTGAGGGTAGATATTCTTTATCTCAAGATTCTATTGAACGTATTTTAGATGATGAGGGTGATTACTTTGAATTTTTTGATGATACTACTGACGATTTGTATCGAGATGTGATTGAAGATTTGACTGAGGAAAATTTACAGCTTTTGATTAAAAGACTTAATAATGAAAGTCCTTTAATCGAGCCAACAACAGAACTATTGACAATACTAGCTTCAGGACAAAACAATGAAGGTTTAGTCAAAATTAACGAAGAAAATTTGGATGAAATCTTAGAGGATGAAAATAGCACCCTAAGTGTTCTTAAACAGAACCCAGACATTAAATCTGATTTGTACACCATTCATAGTGATGCATACAATAACGCATATCTATCACAAGTTAAAAAAAATGTTTTATCGGGACTTGAAGAACTTTTTGATGGTTTACCCAAAAGTAAACCTGGTATGGGAAACAAAAAATTCTACGTGGAAATAAAACTTAAAGAGAACATATTTCTCGAAACCCTAGAAAACTTTTTGGAGCAAAACCGCCAATGGTCAGATGAAACCCTTGATAGGTATGGTTATTTTAAAAGTATCTTTGGTGAAGTTTCTGATTGTCTAAGTACTTTTGCTCCAGACTATGCAGATTGGACAAAAACAAAAGAAAATATTAATTTAATTTTTACTGACTATTTCTAGATAACCAAGCCAGATTGTTGTGCTTTGTCTAGTATTCTCTGAGCTCTAATTTCAAGTTCAGTAATTTTATTTTCTTGCTCTTTGATAGCTTCGATTGTTACAGCTACTACTTCTTTGTAACGAACAGCATAAGCAGTATCCTCACTACCGACCAATACCTCTGGAATGTACGCACCAATTTCTTGTGCAATAAATCCAATTTGAACTGTGGTTGTGTCTCTACCAAGACCCTCAGCCCAGTTATAACGAACACCTCTAAGTTTTTTTACCACATCCAAAGCTGAAGATATATTAACAATATTTTTTTTCAATCTCATGTCCGATGGTCCAGTAGGTCCAGGGGCTCCTTGGGCACCTGTTGGACCTTTAGCTCCTTGGGCTCCTGTCGGACCCGCAACACCTGGGTTACCCTGTGCACCAGTAGTTGCTGAGGCAGGACCTTGAGCTCCCTGTGGTCCTTTTGGACCAGTAACACCTAAATCTCCAGGCTGACCTTGGAATCCCTGACCACCTTGCGCCCCTTGGAAACCTTGACCACCAGTTGCCCCTTGTGCCCCTTGGAAACCTTGAGGTCCTTGCGCACCTTGTGGTCCTGTAACACCTGGTAATCCTTGGCTACCTTGAGGTCCTTGTGCGCCCACAGGTCCTTGTGAACCTTGAGCACCACCTGGACCTTGGGCTCCTTGGAACCCTTGTGGTCCTTGAGCACCTTGAGGTCCTCCACCTCCAGTGGCACCTTGAGCACCTTGGAATCCCTGTCCTCCTTGGGCTCCTTGCGCACCTTGACCACCACCGACACCTTGAGCACCCTGGAATCCCTGTGCACCTGGGGCTCCAGTAGGACCTCTTCCTCCTGTTGCTCCCTGAGCACCCTGGAAACCTTGACCTCCGGAGGCACCTTGTGCACCTTGAGGACCAGTTGCTCCTACAATTCCTTGAAATCCTTGACCTCCTTGAGCACCTTGCGCCCCTTGTGGTCCTACAACACCTTGAGCTCCTTGAAAACCCTGTGGGCCTGGACTACCTTGTGAACCCACGGCACCTGTTGCCCCTTGAGCTCCTTGAAATCCTTGAGCTCCCACATTACCTTGAGCACCTTGAGGACCAGTTGCTCCTGCAATTCCTTGAAATCCTTGACCTCCTTGGCTACCTTGTGCTCCTTGTGGTCCTACGACACCTTGAGCTCCTTGAACCCCTTGCGCTCCTGGGGCCCCGGTAGGACCTCTTCCTCCTGTTGCTCCCTGAGCACCTTGAAATCCTTGACCTCCCTGAGCACCTTGAACACCTTGTGCACCAGTTGGTCCTGGAGCACCCTGAAATCCTTGACCTCCTTGAGCACCTTGCGCACCCTGAGGTCCTACAACACCCTGAGCTCCCTGAAATCCCTGTCCCCCTTGAGCCCCCTGTGCTCCTTGAGGACCAGTCACACCTGGTAGACCCTGGCTACCCTGTCCTCCCTGTGCTCCTTGTGCCCCTTGAGGTCCTTGAGCACCTTGAACACCTTGAAAGCCTTGTCCTCCTTGAGCACCTTGTGCTCCAGTTGAACCTTGCGAACCCTGTGGCCCTTGGAAACCTTGACCTCCCTGAGCACCTTGTGAACCAGTAGCTCCCTGAGCCCCTTGAGCCCCCTGAAATCCTTGACCACCTTGGGCACCTTGTGCTCCTTGTCCACCAGCAGCTCCTTGTACTCCTTGAAATCCTTGACCACCTTGTGCTCCTTGTGCTCCCTGAGGTCCGAAGTTTGCTCCACCTTCACCTCCACCATTAATGCCTTGGAATCCTTGTCCACCCTGAGCTCCTTGAGCTCCTTCCGAACCCTGAACACCGGGCAGACCTTGGGCCCCTTGACCTCCTTGTGAACCCTGAGCTCCATTAGCACCAACGGCACCTTGTGCTCCTTGAAAACCTTGTCCTCCCTGGGCACCTTGTGCGCCAGTTGCTCCCTGTGCTCCTTGGGCTCCTTGGAAACCTTGACCACCCTGAGCACCTTGGGCACCTGTTGCTCCTTGCGCACCTTGTGCTCCTTGGAAACCTTGACCCCCCTGAGCACCTTGAGCGCCGGTTGCTCCTTGGGCTCCTTGGGCTCCTTGGAAACCTTGCCCTCCTTGTGCCCCTTGAGCTCCTTGAGCACCTTCATTTGGTGCGCCTTCTCCTCCTCCACTAATACCTTGGAAACCTTGACCCCCCTGAGCACCTTGAGCACCCTGGGCACCTTGAACTCCAGGCAAACCTTGAGCTCCTTGACCACCTTGAGCTCCCTGAGCTCCTGAAATACTAGAACCACCTTGTGCACCTTGAAATCCTTGTCCTCCTTGTGCTCCCTGAACACCAACAGCTCCTTGAGCTCCTTGTGCTCCTTGGAAGCCTTGCCCACCTTGAGACCCTTGGGAACCTATTGCTCCTACCGCACCTTGAGCACCTTGGAATCCTTGTCCACCTTGAGCACCTTGCGCTCCTTGAGCACCTTGTGCACCTGTTGCCCCTTGGAAACCTCTAGCACCAACAGGTCCTTGAGCTCCTTGTGCACCCTCCAAAACTCCTTCAGCCCCACCACTTATACCTTGAAATCCTTGACCACCTTGGGCACCCTGTGCACCAATAGCACCTTGAACTCCGGGTATTCCTTGAGCACCTTGGCCACCTTGGGCTCCCGTAGTACCATTTGCTCCTTGGGCACCCTGTGCACCTTGAAATCCTTGACCACCTTGTGCTCCCTGAGCACCTTTGGCACCTTGCGCACCTTGAGCACCTTGAAATCCTTGTCCCCCTTGTGCTCCTTGGGAACCAACAGCACCTTGAGCACCTTCCGGACCTTGAGCACCTTGTCCCCCTTGAGCACCCTGAGCTCCTTGAAAACCTTGACCACCTTGTGCTCCTTGGAAACCTTGACCACCTTGTGCACCTTGAGCTCCTTGTGCTCCATCAATTACACCTTCAGTTACATCACCACTCAAGCCCTGAAATCCTTGACCACCTTGCGCACCTATGGCTCCTTGAGCACCAACAGCTCCCTGGGCTCCTTGAAAACCTTGACCACCTTGTGCTCCTTGTGCTCCAACATGACCCTGCGGACCTTGAGCTCCCTGCGCACCCTGAGCTCCCTGAGCCCCTTGTCCACCGATACCTCCCTGCGCACCTTGAGCACCCTGTGCTCCTTGAGCTCCTTGTGCTCCAACGGAACCTAGTGCTCCTTGAGAACCTTGAGCTCCTTGGAATCCTTGACCACCTTGAGCTCCCTGAGCTCCTTGTGCTCCAATATCACCTGGTATTCCTTGTGCTCCCTGACCTCCTGTTGCACCTTGAGCTCCTTGAAAACCTTGTCCACCTTGAGCTCCTTGGACTCCTTGTGCACCTTGAGCTCCGGCAGCCCCTACGCGACCCTCAGCACCCTGGGCACCTTGAACTCCTTGAACACCAGTAGCCCCCTGTGCACCAATAGCACCTTGAAAACCTTCGACACCTTGAGCTCCTTGACCGCCTTGTGCTCCCTGAGGACCAACATCTCCAGTAGGACCCTTAGCACCTTGTGCTCCCTGAGCACCTTGGGCTCCAATAGGTCCTGTTGGGCCAGTGAAGCCTTTAAAACCTTGTGCACCTTGGGCACCTTGTGGTCCTGTGTTTTGATTACCTAACCATCCAGTTCCATCAATTATTTTACCCCATTGGTTTGTGATTGAATCAACGTACAAATCAGCATCAGTTACCTTGAAACTTACGGCTGCATCAACAATATCTAATATATTGTAACTAGTGTTTGAAAATCTCAAACCGGTTCCTGTGCTTACAAAAACCCAATCAGAAAATGTTGACCCTGAATCAACAAATTCAAATTTAGATTGTCCTGGGAATATAATTATATTTTCAGCCACTTATCAATGATTTTAACGGTTTGATTTTATTTCTCAATAGATTGATTCTTTCTTGGTTTTCTTTTATAGCAGCAACACCAACTGAAACTAAAATATCATATTGTATATTCTTATATCCATATCTATCTTCCAAAATAAGTTCAGGAAATAGTTTTTCAACTTCTTGAGCAATAAATCCAATACTTTTTCCCTTAATGTAGAAATGCTCATGTTTTGGATAACTTTCAAGTTGCGGAATGTCTTCTAACCACTCAAAATGAACACCCCGCATATCAACTAATTTTTTAGTAATATTAGATAATGGGAAAACATTGGTTTTCAATCTAGCATCTGAGGGTGGACCTTGTGGTCCCTGTGCACCTTGTGACCCAGTGCTTCCTTGAGCGCCTTGAGCCCCTTGAACCTTTGCCCCTTGAGCACCCTGGGGTCCAGCTGGACCTGCGGCACCTTGGAATCCTTGAGGTCCTTGAGGTCCTTGAGGTCCAGTTGGTCCTTGTGCACCAGTTGGTCCACCCGGTGCTCCAGTGGCTCCTTGTGTAGCTCCGGCTGCTCCAGTGGCTCCGGTGGCTCCTTGAGTTGTTGAAGGTGCTCCGGCTACACCTTGTGGACCTTGTGAACCCTGTGCTCCTGTAAAACCTTGAACACCACTTTGGCTTCCCTGTGCTCCTGTTGGTCCTTGAGCACCTTGGTTTCCAGTAGCACCGCCAGTAGTACTTGGAGCTCCTTGAGCACCTTGTGGACCTTGAGCACCCTGACCACCAGTAGCACCCTGGGTTACATTACCAGCACCTGTTGCGCCTTGGAATCCTTGTGCTCCCTGAGCTCCTTGTGCTCCAACGGTTGCTGTTGCAGGTCCCTGGAAACCCTGTGGACCTTGAGCTCCTTGTCCACCTGTAGCCCCTTGGGTTGCATTATTAGCACCTGGTGCACCTTGAAACCCTTGAGGACCTTGAGAACCTTGTGCACCAGTTGGACCACCTGTTGCTCCAGTGGCTCCCTGAAAACCTTGAGCTCCTTGCGCACCTTGAGCACCGGTTGTTACAGAAGCAGGTCCCTGTGCTCCTTGTGGACCTTGGGCTCCTGTCCCTCCGGTATTTCCTTGAACAACGCTTGCAGCACCGGTAGCTCCTTGAGAACCCTGTGGTCCTTGAGAACCTTGTGCTCCTTGTGGACCACCAGTAGCACCAGTTGCTCCTTGAAATCCTTGTGCACCCTGAGCACCTTGCGCTCCAACGGTTGCTGTTGCAGGTCCCTGGAATCCCTGTGGACCTTGAGCACCCTGACCACCAGTAGCACCTTGTACAGCACTTGCAGCTCCAGTAGCTCCTTGGGAACCCTGTGGTCCTTGAGGTCCCTGGGCTCCTGTTGGGCCTCCAGTGGCTCCAGTTGCTCCTTGGAATCCTTGAGCACCCTGGGCTCCTTGGGCTCCAGTTGTAGCCCCTTGTGCTCCTTGTGCTCCCTGGGCACCTTGTGGACCTTGAGAACCTTGAGCTCCTTGTACAGTACTATTTAATCCCTGTGCTCCTTGCGGACCTTGCGCTCCTTGAGCACCCTGAGCTCCTGTTACTCCCCCTGTTGCACCAATTTGGCCACCAACACCCTGTGCACCTTGAGGTCCCAATGCCCCCTGTGGCAATCCTGGAGCTCCAATACTACCCTGAGCACCTTGAATACCTTGCCCACCAGTGGCACCTGTTGGTAATCCAGCGGCTCCCTGTGCTCCTCTATTACCCTCAGGTCCTTGCGCCCCTTGTGCCCCTTGGGGTAAACCTGTAGCTCCTGTTGCTCCTTGGTATCCTTGCGCTCCTTGAGAACCCTGCGCTCCTTGAGGACCTCCAGTAGCACCAGTTCCTCCTTGAGCACCTTGTGCACCTTGTGCACCCTGAGCACCTTGGATTCCACCCTGGGCTCCCTGGGCTCCTTGAGCTCCTTGAGCTCCTTGACCACCTGTTGCACCTGTGGGTAATCCAGCAGCTCCTTGAGCACCTTGAGCACCTTGTGCGCCAGTTGCCCCCAAAGCACCTTGTGGTAATCCTTGAGCACCTTGTGCACCTTGAGCTCCTTGAAATCCTTGACCTCCAGTTGCTCCTTGAGGTAATCCACTAGCCCCAGTATCTCCTTGGGCACCTTGGATTCCTTGCCCACCAGTGGCACCCTGTGGTAATCCTTGAGCGCCAGTTGCACCTTGGGCACCTTGTGCTCCTTGTGCTCCTTGAGCGCCTTGAACAGCACCTTGGGCACCTTGAGCTCCCTGGGCTCCTTGAGCTCCCTGGGCTCCTTGTGCTCCTTGTACACCTCCTTGTGCTCCTTGAGCTCCTTGAGCTCCTTGAGCGCCCTGTGCTCCTGTTGCTCCTTGAAGTAAACCACTAGCACCAGTTTCACCTTGTGCACCTTGTGCACCAGTGGCACCTAACGCCCCTTGAACAGCACCTTGTGCTCCTTGTGCACCCTGAGCACCTTGGGCTCCCTGAGCTCCTTGAGCTCCTTGAGGTAATCCACCGGCACCTGTGGCTCCTTGTGCTCCTTGAGCTCCTGTTGCTCCTTGAGCACCAATTAAATCTGATTGTGGGCCTTGAGCACCTTGTGCACCTTGGGCTCCTTGAGCACCTTGTGCTCCCTGTGTAGCACCTTGGGCTCCTTGAGCACCCTGAGCTCCCTGAGCTCCTTGAGCTCCTTGAGCTCCTTGGACACCTCCTTGAGCACCTTGTGCACCTTGAGCTCCTTGAGCTCCCGTGGCTCCCTGAGCTCCTTGTGTAGCTCCTTGGGCCCCCTCAGCACCTTGTGCTCCTTGAGCTCCCGTGGCTCCAGCAGCGCCTTGTAAACCACCCTGAGCTCCTTGTGCTCCTTGAGCTCCCTCAGCACCTTGTGCTCCTTGAGCACCTGTTACGCCTCCTTGTGCACCTTGAGCTCCTTGAGCACCTGTAAAACCTGTTGCCCCTTGAACACCTTGAACACCACCTTGGGCTCCTTGTGCACCCTGGGCTCCCTGCGCACCTTGTGCTCCTTGAGCACCTTGTACGCCACCTTGAGCTCCCTGTGCACCCTGGGCTCCCTGAGCTCCTTGTCCACCTTGAGCACCCTGAACACCGCCTTGGGCCCCTTGAGCACCTTGTGCTCCTTGGAATCCAGTAGCACCTTGAATTCCTTGCACTCCACCTTGGGCACCTTGAGCTCCTTGGGCTCCCTGGATACCTACAGCACCTTGAATTCCTTGAACACCTCCCTGTGCTCCTTGAGCTCCTTGAGCTCCCTGAGCTCCTTGAGGACCAATTGCTCCTTGCACAGCTCCCTGAGCTCCTTGGGCTCCCTGAGCACCCTGTGCTCCTTGTGCTCCTTGTGCTCCTTGAACAGCACCTTGAGACCCTTGAATTCCTTGTGCACCAATAAAACCAACAGCCCCTTGTCCCCCTTGTACTCCACCTTGAGCACCTTGGGCTCCTTGAGCACCTTGAGCACCCTGAGCTCCTAAAGCACCTTGAACAGCACTTTGGGCTCCTTGAGCACCTTGTGCTCCCTGAGCTCCTTGAGCACCTTGGGCTCCCTGAACACCCCCTTGTGCACCTTGTGCCCCTTGTATGCCCTGGGCTCCCTGAGGACCAACAGCACCTTGGGCACCCTGAGCACCTTGTGCACCCTGAGCACCTTGGGCTCCAACCGGTCCCAAAGTACCTTGTGCCCCTTGAAATCCTTGAATGTTGAAAGGAGGACCAACCCATTCCCCAATGGTGTTAATCATTCTAGTTTCACCAGCCCAAACACCAGTCGATGGATTGCTAACACTTGTACCAGAGGTGGTGACACCAGAGGAACTTATAACAACTAAACGAGGAGAAGTTCCAGCAGAAAATCTTAACTCGTTACCAAAATATTTTAATTTGAATTGGTCGCCAACAGCATCCTCAAATAAAATTTGTGGAATTTCATCACCAGTTACTCCGGAAGGGAATATAGTTACATTATTGGCCATTACAGATTAAAATATTTTTCAAGTTCAATTATATCTTTTTCTACTTCTTCAATAAATACTTGTTGTTCTTTAATACCCTCCACTAAAAGAGCATTTATACGTGGATAATCAATAGTATAATAGGTATCGTTTCTTAACTCTACCAGTTCAGGAATGACAGATTTTACTTGTTGTGCAATAAATCCTATCGAATGTGTAATCCCTTTTTCGACAAACCATTCATAACCAGGTGTAATTTCTTTCCAGTCGAATTCAACAGGCTCTAATCTTAAAAGTAAGTCAAGAGAGCCCGATAAAGTTTCAACATTTGCTTTCAATCTTGAATCTGAACAAAGTGTATAGAGGTCTATTTCACCCCCAGAACATTTGAACGCTGCTGTTGGTCCAGGACACAGTCCTATCCAACCACCCCCTTCACAGCCAGCTGGACATTCTTGGGCAGTACAGGTATTGTTACTAAATATCAGACAGAAATCAGCTAAACTCGAACAAGTTGAATACCAAGTGTATGCATTTCTGCAGTCTCCATTATTACATGTGTCGGATTCGGAGTCAAAACAATCAATAAAGGAAAATGAGTAACAAGCCGTTGGGCCAGTAGGTCCTTGTGCTCCTTGAGCACCCTGTGGACCTGTTGCACCCTGAGCTCCTTGTGGACCTCCACCACCTTGCGCACCCTGAAATCCTTGTGGACCAGTTGTTCCCTGAGCACCCTGTGGTCCGGTAAATCCGTTTGGTCCCAATGGACCAGTTGCCCCTTGGGGTCCTCTTGGACCTTGAGCTCCCTGGGGTCCTCTTGGTCCCTGACTTCCTTGCACTCCCTGTGGACCTCTTGGTCCTTGAGCACCTGAGAACCCAGGTGCACCTCCACTTCCTTTTGCTCCAACAGGACCAGGTGCACCTTGTGCTCCTACGTTACCTTGAGCTCCCTGTGGTCCTTGAGCTCCCTGCGGTCCTATTGGACCTTGAGCCCCAGTAAAACCTGTTGCACCTTGGCTACCTTGCGCACCCTGTGGCCCTCTTGGTCCTTGAGCACCTTGACCTCCACCCGCACCAGGAACCCCTTGGGCTCCCTGCGGTCCTATTGGACCTTGAGCTCCAGTCAAACCAGTAGCTCCTTGAGACCCTTGAGCTCCCTGAGGACCAAAATTACCTTGTACTCCTTGTGCTCCTGTAACACCAGTGGCTCCTTGTGCTCCCTGAGGACCTCTTGGTCCTTGAGCACCTGTTGCTCCACCTGCTCCTGGAACACCCTGGGCGCCTTGAGGACCAATACTACCTTGAGCGCCAGTAAAACCAGTAGCCCCCTGGCTACCTTGTACTCCCTGGGGACCTCTTGGTCCCTGAGCACCCTCAGCACCTGTAAATCCAGTGGCTCCCTGAGCTCCCTGAGGACCCCTTGACCCTTGAGCACCGGTTGCTCCTCCAGCACCTGGGACACCTTGGGCTCCTTGAGGTCCTATTTGACCTTGAGCACCAGTGATACCTATTGCACCTTGGCTTCCTTGCGCACCCTGTGGTCCAATTGGACCTTGGGCACCTTGACCGCCAGTGAATCCAGTCGGACCTTGTGCTCCTTGAGGTCCTCTTGGTCCTTGAACGCCCTGTCCTCCTCCAGCTCCTGGGACACCCTGTGCACCCTGTGGACCAACAGCACCTGTAATGCCTTGAGCACCAGTAAATCCTGTTGCGCCACTATCTCCCTTAGGACCAAAAGGTCCCTGAGCACCGGTAAAACCAGTAGCACCTTGGCTACCTTGTGAGCCCTGTGGTCCACGAGGGCCTTGACTACCTTGTGCTCCTTGAGCTCCTGTAAATCCAATATCCCCTTGAGGCCCTCTTGGTCCTTGTGAGCCCTGAGCACCAGTGGCTCCCTGAGCTCCTTGAGCTCCCTGAGGTCCTCTGTCTCCCTGAGCACCTTCTCCACCTTGAGCACCTTGAGCTCCTTGAGCTCCTTGCGGTCCACGGGGACCTTGAGCACCCTGTGCTCCTGTTGCTCCCAACGCTCCTTGCGCACCTTGTGGACCCCTTGGTCCTTGAGCTCCTGTTGCTCCTTGGGCTCCCGTTGCTCCAGAATCTCCTTTTGTACCTGCCGCTCCTTGAGCTCCAGTAGCTCCCGTGGCACCCTGAGCTCCTTGTGCCCCTTGGGGTCCTCTAGCTCCTTGAGCACCTATTGCTCCCTGCGCTCCTTGTGCACCAATATCTCCTTGAGGTCCTCTAGCACCTTGAGCTCCAGTGGCACCTTGAGCTCCTTGTGCTCCTTGAGCTCCTTGTGGTCCTCTTGGTCCCTGTGCTCCTTGAGCACCAATAGCACCCTGGGCTCCTTGAGCACCTTGAGGTCCTCTAGCACCTTGCGCACCAGTAGCTCCCTGTGCCCCGATTGCACCTTGAGCTCCTTGTGGTCCTCTTGAACCTTGAACTCCTGTAGCACCTTGAGCTCCAGTAGCCCCTGCATCACCTTTTGCTCCAGCAGCACCCTGTGCACCTGTCCCACCCTGGGCTCCTTGGGCACCTTGAGCTCCCTGAGGTCCTCTTGGTCCTTGTGCTCCTTGAGCACCTTGGGCTCCTTGCGCTCCGATATCTCCTTGTGGTCCACGTGCTCCTTGTATTCCTTGTCCACCTGTCGCTCCTTGAGCTCCTTGAGCTCCTTGTGGTCCTCTTGGACCCTGGGCACCCTCGAAACCATTTTCCCCCTGAGCACCTTGTACTCCTTGAGGCCCTAATGGTCCTTGTGCACCCGTGGCTCCTTGGGCACCTAAAGCACCCTGTGCTCCTTGTGGTCCTCTTGAACCTTGAACTCCAATGGCTCCCTGAGCTCCTTGAGCTCCACCATCACCTTTGGCACCAGCAGCTCCTTGTGCACCCTGTGCACCCTGAGCACCTTGGGCTCCCTGAGCCCCTTGTGGACCCCTTGAACCCTGAGCACCTTGACCTCCTTGAGCTCCTTGAGCACCAATATCGCCTTGTGGACCAACGTCTCCTTGAGCACCTCTTTCTCCTTGTCCTCCTTGTGCACCTCTTTCTCCAGTAGGTCCAACTTGTCCTTGGGCACCTTTAGCACCCTGTGCACCTTGTGCTCCTTGAGCACCCTGTGGACCTACTTGTCCTTGAGCACCGGTAGCACCCTGAGCACCAATAGCTCCTTGAGCACCCTGAGGTCCTCTTGGTCCTTGCGCACCTTGAACTCCAATCGCCCCTTGCGCTCCCTGGGCTCCTTGAGGACCAACAGCTCCCTGAGCACCAATAGCACCCTGTGCACCTTGTGGTCCTTGCGCCCCTTGTGGTCCTACCTCACCTTGTGCACCTCTTGCTCCTCCCGCACCTTGTGCGCCTTGTGCTCCCTGAGGTCCAACAGTTCCCTGTGCACCTTGGCCTCCTTGTGCTCCTTGTGCTCCAATATCTCCTTGGGGACCTCTAGCTCCCTGAACACCCTCAGCACCCTGTGCTCCTTGTGCTCCAGTATTACCTTTAGTACCGGCAGCTCCTTGAGCACCCTGTGCTCCTTGTGCTCCCTGAGCTCCTTGAGCACCCTGTGGACCAACCGTTCCTTGTGCACCTTGACCTCCCTGAGCTCCTTGCGCCCCTTGTTCTCCCTTAGGGCCAAGCGTTCCTTGTGCACCTTGAGCGCCTTGAACACCAGTTGCTCCAATATTTCCAACAGGTCCTACCGTTCCTTGAATACCTTGAGGACCCGTTGCACCCTGAGCTCCCTGAGCACCTTGTGCTCCTACGGCAGCATTTGTTGGTGCTGTGTAATCATATAGTGTAATATAGGTTGGCAATCCATCTGTTGGAACTTCGTTTGCACTACCAGAGATAAAAGTTACACCAAAGGTGTGATAAGAACCGTTGTCAGTTACTGAAGTAATTCCGAAGATGTAGCTATTACCAGTTTCAGTTGTTACTCCAAGTCTCCATTTTCCAGTAGCAACTGAATCATACAACGCATCATGGTCAACGGCATTATCATCAGTGTCACTGATAAGATATTGAGTGACACTTGTTCTTGTATTACCATTGTTGGTTGTTACGTCGCCACTCGCTGGCGGAGTCAACGTTGTCCATTTATAATCAAATGGTCCATATATTATTGGCTGACCACCTCCTTGAGTTCCTTGAGCTCCTTGAGGACCCTGAGGACCTTGCGCTCCCTGAGCTCCGGTGATATTTGTTCCTGGTCCAATCCAGTCCCCAGTTCCATTCAGTACTTGAACACCACCAACACTTAAGAAGTTATTAACTGTAAGTCCACTATAGATTTGAACTTTTGGATAACATGCACCAAGACTTTGTGTGATTGAAACTCCAGAAATGTCGGAAATACTTCCGCTTCTTGCACATCTATATCTGTATTCTCCAAAAGGAACCACAAGTTGTGTAACAACTCCAGTATTACAATCTGTGTATTGAACTGTACAACTAGGGTTAGTAGCTCCGAAAATTTCGTAATTGACACATCCGGTTTGAGGAGCAACTAATAACTGATTAAAAATTTGAATGCCTCCAGCAAAAAGAACCTCAAGCTTCATGTTCAAGGTGGTATACTCAAATACAATATTTGGCCTCCTTAACGGCTGAGGAACTAGGTTACTTGGAAATATAATTATGTTGCTAGGCATTCAACTTCTTTGGATACTATAAATACTAATCAATCAGGTTTGGAACCCCCATCAATCAAAACTTATTGGAAGATTTATTAAAGGTGCTTTTTGATAATTTCCAAAGCTTCGGTTAACTCATTGTAGTCCCGCTCTGGAGCATATAAAAAAGATTTATAACTTTCACCCCTTTCTTCAATAATCAAAAGCGCAGGGACATAGTCGTTCTTTGTAACCTCAACAAAAACTTGATATTCCTCGTCGTTTTCTTCGATATCTCTATCGACAAACTCGATACCTTCTTTTTGAAGCATCTCTTTAAAGTCCACACAATGAGGGCAACCCTGCATTGTATAGACCACAACGTGAGTTGCCATTTAGTATTTGTTCATTACCTCCAAGAGTTGAGATTGACTCATAACACCAACGTTAGAGTAGACCTCTTCACCCCCTTTATACACCTTAAGTGTGGGAACTGAGCGTACGCCGAGTTCCATTACAAAATCTCTATCTGAGTCGATATCCAAAGTATAAATATTCATAGGAAGAGCTTCACCGGATTTTTCTAGAGCACCGAGGTTTCCCATCAAAACTCTGCAGGGTCCGCACCACGAGGCGAACAAATCCAACATAAAGTTTTCTTTGTTGTTAATTTTTTCTTTAAGCTCTTGGGACGTTAGTTGTGTCATTTTTCTTTAGAATTGAATTCAAAAATATTTTTATCTGTGGCAGCTTATCAGCAGGGAAATAACATTCCAAATCACAATAACCTGTCGTAGATGTTTTCTTCAATAATAAATAGACAGGCTCACTGGTTTTGTAAATAACTTCATTATACTCCGTACTAGGATAAATGGAGTTCACATACACCAAATTATAGTTGGAGAGTTGAAGATTTTGTTGTTTAATATTCGACAACCTAAAGACCGAAAAAGAATAGTTATTTTCCTCTCCAAGCTTTTTTATAAAAGGGTGAAATTTGATAAACATACTTTAAAAAGGATAATCAATATCATCAACAATTTCAAGGGGTTTTTTCCAGATGGGACGACCCTTATCGGACCAACCCACTTCAATAATTTTTTCAACGTCACCTCTAACTTTCCGAAGACTTGTCTTATAACCATGTTCATACAAAAGCTCCTTTACCCTATCATCGAGCAAAGACAAAACCTCTTCCCAGTTTTCATCAAGCTTTTTATTAAACCTACCTAAGAACTGAACCCTATCAACAAACCATTCATCTGGAGATGCTGAAATATTGTACTCCACAGTTGCACGTTCCTTACCCTGACGAACAGAGAAGATAAACGCTTCAGGTTTCTGGATATAGGTCTTCACACAATTCTGTTGGTAGTCACTCTCATGGTAATACGAATACTGCGAATCCAAAAGATACACACCATACTTTAAATCCCCCACTTTTAACCCCTCCTTAAAATAATCCTGGTAAACCTCCGGATATATTCTATCAGTAATACCGTGCTTTAACCTATCATACTCATCAGAGAACAACTTGTGCTCCAAAACAAAGTCATTTTCGTTCTTTGCCTTCCACACATAATTTAATTCCTTTTCTTTTAGATAGCTTAAAAACATCGCATGGTCACGAAGAGTTCTCACATGGATGTCCGATGAAATAAGACACTTAAATGCATTGGCTTTCTCCTGGTCACTCATCCCTTGAGAATAATCTTTAGCAAAATGATAATCCGTCCCATCATACGTCAAAAACTTTCTAACAAGGTCCGGTCGCTGGTGAAGTCTATCTTTACCAACAATCGAAACAATGAACTTGTAAATTGCTATCGTTGGGACAGATTTGTTTACTTCATGCAATATCTTTCTAACAGCATCACCACTGATATCATTGTACAGCATCACCGCATCGATGAACTTATTCTTTACCTTGCGGAATAATTTAGTGGGTGGGATTAGATTATATGTTTTGAATATCTTAAAGTTGTCTGGGATTTTTACACCCTTTTTGGTTAAGTAATATTCATAAAACTGTTGTCCAGTAATTTTAGGTACGTTACCAGGTTCAAAGTATTTCCAATCAGGAATTTCTTTGACAAATGTGTATAGTAGTTCGCTTTCTATACCTTTTGTTTCATTGCGTGAATTGGAAATTGAATGAGCAGCTGATTCAAAAACAGAGCTTACATCACCCCAAAACTTATTGGTATGAATGGTCTTTACCTTCTTTTTGTTACCAAGCTTACCAATGTGTCCCGTGTAAAGCAAACCAGTCCGGGTGTTCAAAGTAATGAACTGCATGCTACGGTTTCTCCTAAACCAATGCTTTCCAGGACTACGATGTTTGTAATTGAAAAAAATTTTTAAAGAAATTTTTTCTTCAGTTTTTTCAATCACAACGGTTACCTTTTCATGCTCGACTTTAGCCATCTTGTTTGCAAAGTGCTCAACAAACATTTCTTGGGAGTTACGAGAGTGAAACTCACTAGTCCATTTTGGCCGTGCTGGACGGGTGGTATCGTTTTCGAAATCTATTTCAGTGCTATTCGCGTAAACAACAACTTCGTAATACTCTTTAACCTTTTTGTATATTACCTGTTTTTCCATAGTCAAAAAGGGGGATGGTTTCCCATCCCCCGCTTTAGAGTTAATATTAGCAGTAAGACTCTGCAAGCTCCCAAAGGTCTGTATTAATGCGGTTCACCACATCGAAGTTCTTGAGCTCACGCATCTTTATGTAGCGACCTTTCTGGTTTTGTACTTGCTCACCTCCACGGACAAACTTCTCCTGAACACGGTTGAAAACCTTCCACATGGTATTCTCCTGGTCTCCTTGACGCTGGGGGTTCAACCAAGACTCAACGTCTATCTTAGGAAGTGAACCAGAGTTCCAACGAAGCATGGTGGCTTTGTTGACAAAATCAACACTCTCAGCTTCAGTCATAATCTTTGATTCGAACATTTCAACCTTCTGCTTGAGTTGAGGAAGAGTGTGAACAAACTGGTCGGTGATTTTACGTACCTCCCCCATTTCGATTCCTTTGTGGCGAAGTTTGAATTCTGCTGATGATGCCGTGGGCACAGTCAAACCATTTGAACAAACTAGACGGAATAATCCGGCTGAAATCTGCAGAGGCTTGGTACCATTGTGTGAGTTGTGAATTACAGCCTGAATAAGTGAATCACCAACCGCAGGTAAGTCACCGTTCACAAGACGAATTTCGTGGGCATGAAACTGAGTTTTACCTTTTTGGATGGCAGACTTAACTTGCCAACCTTCCATTTCGAATTTCTCGATGATATCCAGAGTAGAAACAAAAGTGTACTTGTCCGATACCTTAGGAGATGCTCCGTTAGCAAAAATCGAGGGGACATCCTGTTTGAGGGTGGCTAGAGAAAGTGGGTTCATGGTTTTTTTGTTTTTGAATTACACTTCAAAGATAATTCAAAAAACTTCTCCTACCAAACTTTTTTTTTAATTAAGAAAAAATTTTCCAAATTCCATTTCAACAAACACCTGGTCTGACTTCTTGGGTGGGTTGCCATTGAGGTTTACACACAAATCTATCAACTGTTTTCTAGTAAGTGGTATTTCCTTACCCTCTAAAAAATTAGTATTTGCAATTTCTTCAACCTTATCAAAAAACTCTTCACTCATATTCATGGGAATTAGATTTGCTAAATCCCCAGGATTTTCTGTGAAGAACTTTTTTAGGTTAGATAGATAAATCTTTACATCAACGTCCATAACGCAAAGATAAATGAATTTAGTTAAGGTTCAACTCAAACCTTCAATTAGAAATCAAAGATGTTGTAGATACCATTACCCATGTCAGTCATTCTTTCTTCAAGTTTTTTGGGTAATGATTGAACATTTGTTCCAGATAAGTTCAAAATATCTAGGTCTTCCAAGTCCCCAATACATTCAGGTAGTGAAGTGAGTTCAGGATTATTAGTTAAGCCCAAGAAACTAAGGTCTTTCAATTCACAAATAAAATCTGGTAATTCACTAATTGCATTTTTTTGAAGAGTTAGTGAATTAAGGTTTTTGAATCTTGTTATGCCTCTAGGTATTGTTAAGGGAGTTCCACCAGGTCCATCTCCAACTATATTGATTGATACTAAGCTTTCTGGTAACGCTTCGAAAATTTCATCAAAACCATAAAGACCAATAAATCTTCCAACATTTCCATCGTTAGTTCCGTTCATAACAAACTTAGACTCATTTTTTACAGTAAGCCCTTCAGCAAATTTCTCTTTAAGACTCTCTTTTGTTTTAGCAAACATTGGCATGTTGAGTAAGGCAATGTCCGCTGAACTTAAATTGTTTAGAGAACTATTTTTTATTTTCTCAATTTTTTGTTTTGCGTAATAATTCAAAACAGCTGCTTCTGAAGAGGAAATTTGTTTTGGAGTTAACTCCATTCCTAGAGCAATATACTTCTTTTTTAGTTCCGGTGTTAAAGAAGCATAGTCTTCGTCGGATAATGTCGGACTATTGATTTCCAGGAATAATTCAACTTCCCTGGGAGACCCAAAATACTCCATGATGGTTTTATCACCAAAAGGAGTCCTACCATATCTAGCGTTATATTCTAAGTTTCTATACTTGTCACGCATTTCAATTTCATCCTCTGACAAAGGTCTAGAAACAAACAAATCTTGAAGATTAGCCAACTTTGGAATGAACCCGGAAATTTCTGACCAAGGGAGGTTTTCGTGTCCCGAAAATCTACCAGAATTTGTTTTGTCAGCAAAAGCAGTTCTACCATAAGGGTCGACCAACACTACTGTTGCAAAATATCTGTCTTCATAACTTCTGTCTTTATCAATTACATAATAAAGTGTTCTGTTGTGCCCAAGTCTATAGTTATAGTAAAGATTTGAACCCCCAAGTCTACTAGTACACCAAGAACGACCATAACCTAAAGAAATACATTGGTCTTTGGTTTTGGGTGCAAAGATTAACAAATTATTGTCATCGTAAACAATGTCGATGTTTTCAATGTCACTTGTAGTTTTTTCTTCCGTTCCTTTCTCAGCAACTAGAGCATCAATCATATGTTCGAATTGCGAAAAGTTCATTGTGTCAGCCGAGGGCTTGTCAAACAAATCTTGATAATTGCGAATGTAATTGGTGATATAAAATAAAATTTGCTCCGAAGTAAGTAATTGGTTTTCGGTTCTGAACTTATTTAATAATTTTTGTGTGAGTAAGTCCTCGTATTTTTCTTCAAGAAACTTTCTGAGTTTCAAATAACCCATCTTTACTGGGTTCTTGTTTTCTCCTTTAATCTCTGATTGAATTTCAAAGAACTTTTTCAAAGCAACAGCGAGTTCTGCTGAAGGAGTTTCTTTTTCGGCTTCTTTAATTTTCTTAAAGGCAGTAGCAATATCACTTTTACGTTTTTTAGCCTCAGTTTTTGAATCAATTAAAGATTTCAAAGTTTTATAATCGTAACGGGTAATATCCCTTTTATCAGCTGGTATAGATTGCTTGAAACGCTCAAAATCGTCAATATACTGAGAAATCGTTTTAGCATCATCCTGAGTCTCCTCAGAAAATTTAGTAATGAGTTGTTTCTTAAGTTTCTCAGAAACCTCCACTATTATAGTACCGTTAAGAATATTAAGTAATTTCATACTAATAAATATACTGATGCCCCTTATATTTCCATTTTGAGCATCCCTTTTCCTTTCCACATATTTGGAGCAAACTCATCACTATGTTTTTTGAAGTATTCTGAAACAACCAAGTTGGGATTACCCTTGAGGTTGACAAACAACAAATTTGGTAGGTGAACTATTCCATCAGGAATGCTTCTAAGATTTTTGTTTCCTTCAAAAGCAATGAAAACCAATTTAGAAAGCTGAGTGATTTCTTCTGGGATATTGTCGACACAATTCTTTAAGAATAAAGATTCCAAATTCTTAAACTTGAAAATAGACTTTGGGAGGACGAAATTGACATCACTATTATCATTCTTGATGTGTATCTTTTTCAGTGTCAAAGGGAGGTTTTCAAATAGGTCATCCAAACCATAAAGCGATATAAACTTACCCAAAGCACCATGACCCAATCCATCAATACTCAACTCTTCACCCCCCTCTGTAACACCAGCAGCAAATTCAGGTTTGAAGAACTCCTTGAGTTCTGACATTGAGGTGTTTAAATATTTAACCAAATCAATAGGCCTATCATGCTTGTCCATAAATTGGTTTGTCGGAAAGTGAAACTGAAACCTATCAGTTGGTAGACCGCTTTTATTACCAAAGGTATTCGATTCATTGGGAAGCACCACATATAAAGGACCTTTCTCACTATGATAGAAATATCTGTTGTAACTTCCTGGTGATGAAGTACACCAACTGGTTTCACCTTGGGTCGGCTTCAAGTCATAACCACCGAAAAAACAAGCAGCATCTTTGGCAAGTTCGGTATTTTCCCAAATTTTCACAACAGTCCATTTTTCACCCCTAAACACAACTTCTGAACCTGGGTATTCATAACTTGTTTGCGCAGCTTTTTTTTCCTCAACCGAACCCTTTTTCTTTTCCAAGGTGAAAGGAGCCATTAAATCCTCAAGCTGGTGGAACTGCAGTTTATTGATGTCTCTACTTTCAATCGGTAATTTAGATTTGAATCGATGAAACTTAGTAAGTTCAAAGTTAACCTTATACAAGTCCTCCATAAACCTATTACGAAGATTCATGAGCTCTTTGGAATTTTTAACATCGGATACAAAAATTGTCTTTTCGAGTTCATTGTACCGGTCAATTATCCAAGAAACATATTCCCCAACTTTGATTTTGAGACAATCTTGCTTTGTCAATTGGATTGCTTTTACCCGAGCAAGATTCCAATCTTCGTTTGGGACTAATCCATTGTTTTTACTTGTTGGGTCAGCAATTATAAACTGGAGAAGAATACCCTGATTAGATACTGCAGCATAAGAGGGTTCTTCTGCTAGTTTGGACAGTAAGATTTCGTAACGAGACAATTTCTTTGTTTTTTCTAGTTCCATGGTAAGTGTTGCCATCTTGAGCTTTGTCAGTCTGAGTTAATACCAACAAAACTAATACAAAATTTTTGAACAGCAAAATTACTTATAACAATTTTTGTATGGTCGACACGAAGCTTTTTGACTGAAACCCATTTTTGAACAAGGGGTGTTTTTGCAGTATGATTTGGATTGCTTTCTAGGTTTCTTGAATTTTTTTTCTTCCCCAACCTCTTGAGGTTGATTATTTTCAACTCTTTGGATATATTCCAATAGATGTTTGCGAATCAAATCTCTCATAATTATAAATACTATGGCGTGCACAACTTGTAAAAACAAAAATATGTTTCAGATTTCCAAGACCTGGAACTGGATGGCAGTATTGAGTATGTATGGATTTGGTGCTGTTGTTTACACCACCTATCAAATCATTACTTACCTGATAAGTTTATTTTAACTTATCGTAAACAACGCTGAGCTTAACATACATATCCCCACCAGGGAACCCTTTGTTTTTAAGTCGAAGTGGTTTGTTGGTATCCACCACTTGCGGTGATGCTATTTTCAATTCACCATCTGGATGTGGTATTTGAAAAAACTCTTCTTTGATGGTATCCAAATCTAAAGTTAGATTGTAAATCAAATCACTTCCCATTTTCTGGAAGGCACCATCATTCTGCATCACAGTTTGAATTACCAAATCACCATACATACCCTGAATGAAATCTCCTTTACCTTCTAGCTTCATGAATTGCCCATCGTCAATACCCCTTGGAATATTCACGGTAATTGACTCATAATTTGATTTAGTTCCAACACCAGAACACGAACCACAATATTTTGTGATTATTTTACCTTTGCCTTGACAGGAAGGGCACGCAACTCTTAATTTCTGTTGGAAAAATCCTGAACCCAACACTTGGAAGAAAAAGCCAGAACCGTTACATTGAGTACAGACAACACTGTCCCCCCCATTTCCACCGCAGCCATCACACGCAACATTTCTATGGTAGTTGATTTGCTTAGTAAGTCCTTTGAATGATTCAAGAACGGTGACTGGTAGTTTGATAATTTTATCAGCAACTTTTCTTCTCTGGGGATTTTCACCCCCATTGTTATACATGTTTCTGAAAAACTCCTCAAATGGACCTCCATTAAATGGGTTGTCTTTTTCTTGCTGGTAGCGTATTCTTTTATCAGGGTCTGAAAGGACATCGTATGCTTCAGCAATCTCTTTGAACTTCTCAGCACCCTCAGGATTAACATCTGGATGATATTTCTTAGATAATGACCTGTATTGTTTTTTAATTTCTTCGTCGCTGGCATTCTCAGAAACACCTAATATCTCAAAATAATTTTTCATCCTATGATACCCAAATATTATGTTGTGTTGTTTAAGAATAAGACTCGCAAAAAAATAATAAAGAAGTTCAGCAATTATAAAAATGCTGAGAGGTTCTACAACGAGCTTACCAAAAAAAATTCAGAGGTTATTTTTGATAAAAGAATTGAAAACGGAAAAGAGTGTGAATTTGAAATTGCGTTTCTGCAGAACAAGTCCAATGAATTTTTCGATGTTTATAAAACGGATGAATTGGGTAGGAATGTGAAAGTTGAACTTGAGAGTTCTGATTATGATTTGTTGAAGATTGCCAATTATAAAATTGAAGAGCACATTTTTGACATTCAAAAAAATAAAAAAATCCCCATGGATGTTTTGATTAAAAACTATCTCAAAGGGGATGGTTTAAAAATGATTTCTACATTGAATAACAAACTGATTGTTCAGATAGATGAGAAGTTCAGTTTGTTTTCGTTGAAAAGTCCTGATGAAGCTCAAAGGTGTATCAACTCCCTCACACAACACTTTTACAACATCTCACGTAAAGATTGTATGTTTGTTAAGGATTACTCAACAGCACAGAAGAAATATCTTATCAAACAACTATCTGAATGGGGTGTAGATAAGAAAATTCTTTACCGACAATTTACTACTCACCCTCGGGAGTAGATGGTTTTTCTTTTTTGAGCATAAAGTGAAAATCCACTCCAGAAATTTCAACGGTGAATTGTTCGTGGTGGTGGTCAATACTACGAAAATGTTTTTGCATTTTTCTGTAGTCTTCCTCATTCAACTCAAAAACTACTAGGCTTGTGCCTTCGGGAAATAAGTCCAAGAAGGAATCCGAAAGGATTGCTAATTTTTCTAGATACCCCAAATCATTTTTTTGATTCTCGTCCATAGTGTTTTCTTTGGTTTTTGGAACAAATCTTCTTTGTTCATTTTTTTTAATTGTTTGGCTAAATCCTCTTTATACTTACGAATCTCTTCGTCATCCTTTTTTTGTTCCTTATTCAGCCAATCCAATAATTTCTGTTGGTCCATCATCTTGAACTTCTAGTGATTTAGATTTATCATCTTCGAAATGAAATTGTAGTTTCTTAAGGTGATTAAGGTCTGAGCTCTCGAATGTTTTTTTCAATGTCGACACAACCTCGTTAAACAACACTTCTTTTTCTTCTCTTTCTTTATTGAGCTTAATGAGTTTAAGAATACCTTTCACAGTTTTCTCTGTTTCTTCTTGTGTCATTTCACAAACAAAACTCAAACCCTTTGTGGTTTCAGGGCTTTGTGATTCGAAAGGAACAATTTGTGAGTCCTGTGACAAAGATTTTGGCATACCCCAAGTTTTAGGAATTACTAAATCGAATGAAAGATAATTTTCCAATTTTCTAATTGAAAAGAAGTAATCCAAAAAGGGTTCGAGGGCTTGGTAAAAATTCATGAATAAAAAAAGTATGTTATGATGTAGCTTATACAGAGATAAAGATAAAAAAGGTCCCTACTTGAAAAAAAATCTTCCTTTCCAAGTAGGACACCTATAAACTTGATAATATTTTTCAATACCATCAAAGAGGTAAAAATGAAAACAAAAAGAAATAAAGCTTCTGTTTGTAACATTTTTTAGTTCTTCTTACCTTCCTCTAGAATTTCGAGTCTGAGTTGTTGAAGCAAAGCTTTCAACTCTTGAGCCGATTTACGTGCTCTTGTACCTGCACTCTTGTTGCCTTTGTAGAACTTTTCAGTATCAACTGACAAAGACTCTGTGAGGCTTTTAATTTGCTCTAATGTTTCCATTATAATTTTTATTAGTTTTTATGTTTATAAACAATATACCAGAATATAACCAGTAAATCCCCTCCAGTCAAGTCTTATAGGTGTTTCACGTGTTTATCTAATAATTTGTATATCTCGGTGAGGATGTCCAAGTCCGATTTTGCAAAAGGTTTTTCCAAGTCAAATAGCTCTTCAATAAACTTAGGAATTGCTCTCCTCATTTCTGAACTTTCTTGACGATAAAAACTATCATCAAAAAAGACTTTCATATAACTTTTGTGTTCCCCTTCTCTTTGGATTTTCAAGTTTTCCAGTTCGAAGTCATTTAGCATTTTTTTCCAACACCAATCATAATGATTTGTAATGTCATCATCTGTTAAAGTAATTCGAGTTTCAGATGTTTCTTCTCCCAGATATGTTTCGAGAATTATTTTGGATAGTGATAGGAATATATCACCATATAATACCACTTTTTCAGGTATTATATTGTGTACCTGGAACCACACCTCAACTTCGTTAGCCGGAACTGGCTTAGACATCCAATTATAAAAATTCTCCATAGTTTCCTATGGAGAATAATAATTATTTATTATGTTTTTTACAGCTTACTGAGTTCTCTTATTGTAAGAAATAATTTTTTTCATTCTTTCAAATTCTTCGTTGAGAACTTTTTCTGTTTTGTTTTCCTTTGATTCAAGTTGGTTTAAAACCTTTTGAGCCTTAGCAGCACCTTTTTTAAGGGCTAGAGCACCTTCTTCCGTTTCTTCACCTGCTTGGTCAACTGGTTGTGGATAACGCTTGTAAGAGGCATTCATTTGCTCTGCACCGTAAAGATTATCCTTATAGTTCTTATAGAATTTTTCACCAGTTTTTGATGGGACTACGTTACCAAGAGCTTTACCTTCATCATCAACTTGCGCATTACCAGTTTTTGATGAACCAGCAAGATTAGCTTCAATCCATTCGTCATTTGGTTTAATTTCATCATAAACCAAATTGGTTTGACCAGGGTAAGCAAATGCATCAATATATTCGTCAACCGCATCTGAGGGAGTGTAAGCCTTTTTAGGCATTTCTTTCATCTCACCATTTCCAACAGGAAAACCTTCAGGGTTCATTTCATAATCACCTTCTGACCCAGTTTTCAAATAATCCTTCATTTTCTTTTCAACATCCTTCAAATGCTCAGCGTTGAAATCTTTGTTTTTCGAAGCTACTTTATTGAAAGTTGCTCCGGCAGCTGGAGTTTTTTTCTGAATGTTAGACTTTTGTTCCATTACAATTTTTTCAATTAAATCAATCACTTCTGACTCGGTCATTTTGATTGTCTTTTTGGATTCACTCACTTTAGCAGAACCCTCACCTTTCCAACCTTGCTTTGCTCTTTTAGCAAAATAAAGCTGGCTCATTTTTGTTTTATTTTTTTCTGGAACTTTCTTTCCATCAGCCATAAACTTATCATTTTGAGCTTTCAATCTTTTGATTGCGGCATTCAACTCAGAAATGGTCATATCAGAATATTGTCCGGTTTGTTTTACTTCTACATCACCTTCCCACTTCTCATGCATTTCCATTTCTTTAACAGAGTATTCTTTTCCATCAACTTCAAAAGAATCTTTCCCTTCTTCTTTGGCTTTTGCCAATGCACCGGTAAAAGCATTTCCTTCCATAGTTTCGTCTTCCTCCATTCTTTGTTTATCAATATCTGAATAAACACCAATAACTTTACTTGGACGACCATCAAACTCATCTCTATCCTCAGTTTTATCCATGGATTTTTTCAAGTAATTGATAAAAGCCGCTGCTTTGTCTTTCCCATATTTACCCTCTTTCATATCATGAACTTTTGGTTTTTCTGTTTTGAAATCCCCGTATGGTTCAACTTCGTCATCTTCAGTATCACCAAAAGTAACCTCTTTCATATCACGAAGTTTTTTGAAATCAGCAGCTGTGAGTTTACCTTTAGGTTGTGCCACATCTAATTTTGATTGCTTACCATGAAGTTTTTCATTAGCTTCAACCTTTTCCATAAGCTTGGAAGCAATTTCGTCACTTTTATTATTAAGAGCCTCATTCAAAACTCTTTCAACAATCTTGTCTAATTTTTTTTCAAAATTTTCCATTACAGGGTTTTTCTTAATAAATATCTTTTTTTATGGAATAACAACATTAGTTCTTTTTATTATTGATTTTGCTCAAGATATCCAAAACAACTTCTTCAGACAACCCTAACCTTGCACTAGCATTTTTCAAAGCATTAGAGTTATTCAAATTTTCAGAAAGTTTGATTGCCCCAGCACCTTGGTTGCAATATGGAAAAGTAAGACATTTTTTCTTGACTTGAACAAACTTACCACCTTTGTATAAAGGTTTTTTACCACCCCTCCAATTTTTACTATTCTTAGCAACAAAAGCTGGGGTTGAATATGCACCAGTTGAAGCAGTTGTAGTTGCTTCTGTAGCTTCTTCCCTAGCTTCTTCAATTCTCTTAAGTTTAGTATAATAATTTGGGTCTTCAGCTAGATGGTCCATAGCAATTTCCTTAGCGATTTCGATATCATCAGTATGTTCCATTTCTACCTTGATACCTTTAACTAATTGTTGCGTCAGATGGGTCAACATTTTTGCAATTCTTTCGGGGCTTTGTTTTTTAACTGTTTTATCTTCCACGTGCTTTGCAGCTAAATCAAATAAATTAGATGTGTCAGCTAAACCACCTTTGAGTTTTTTTCCTTCTTTACTTTCTTCTTTCGTAAATAAAGGAGCTGAATAAGCACCAGCTGAAGAAGCACCCGTGGCTTCTTGTGATTCAACTTTTTTCTTATTTTCTTTCATGTCTTGTTGGTATTTGATTGCGTCACCCATGGTGTCTGCATTTAACTTTATGTTTGACTGCTTAGTGAAGGCATCTTGGATGGCCTTATTAAATATGTTTTTACTACTTTCCATTATGCATTTTTTAATCTAGGTTCCCAATAACTTCTGTTCATCCACATGAACTGGTAAAACTCACGGAACATTTTAACAACAAGCTCCTTTACTTCACCCTCAAGTTTGCCTCGTTTAATTTCTTTAGCAATCTTATCCATGAATTTGTCTTCAAACTGTTTGAGAGTTTGGTTGTCCATAAAAGTTTTGATTTCTTTTCGAACCAAAACCTCAATTTCTTTCATATCAGAATTCGTTAGTGCCATTACTTTGTTATTACGAAATAAAGTAGAGTTACAATTGTTCCAGAGGATAACAAATTCGTAAATCTTGATTTAATTTTTTGTTTTTTGAGTTCTTTACTCACCGACTTAAATTCAGTTTCAACAATCTCAACTTTTCGTTCAAGGTTGGAAATGATTTTCTGATTGTTTGCATCAACTTGTTTGTATGATACAATAATACTATCTTGAACCTTTGTCTTATATTCCAGCTCTTTAATCATTAAGTTTGATTGATGTAATTGAGCAATAGCAGAATCACCTTTCACCAGGTCAACAACTATTTTACGTACAACAGGGACTGGAATCTTAATGAATTCCTGGTTCTGAGTAACGTTCTGCGAGAAAAGCGACAAGCTGCTGATAGTCATAACTACGAGCAGCATTAATTTTTTCACTATATTCACCTGCAATTCTGTTTTGGGTGTTGTTAATCTGAGAAATGTTCTCATCTAAGCCTTCTAATTGCTCTTCATAATGTTGAATTTCTGTATAAAGAATATTTTGCTCCAACTTAATGGTTTCGATTTCTTCGTCAATCTTTTTCAACTCCTGTACCGCAACTTCAGACATCTTCGCTGAAGAAGTTAGAAAAAAAATTATCCAATATAAAACAAACAAAACAAGTAAGCCGATACCTACTTGTTTGTAGTATTGTTTGAAAAAATTTATAATTGAATTAGAGTTCATCTTCGTAGCCAACTTGTTTTCTTATCGCTAATACTTTAGCCCATCTTGCTTTGAACTTACCGTAGTAATCAAATAACTTATCAATTGTAGTTTTTGTCTCTTCGTCCAATTTGATAAGAACCCCATCAATATAAACACCAGAGCTTTCTCCAATTGTATAAAGGAACTCAAAATCTTTGTCAATCAATTTTCCCGACCACTCAACCGTGTTTGGATACACATTAAGCTGGCCAAACTCCACTAAATCAGAAACTTCAGTGTTAAATTCTTCAATAGAATCCTGAAATGCAGATTTGTCATCTGTAGTAATGTCTGTTGAGGATTTAGTAGGTCCATGGATAGCCAAAATGTTTCCAGAAATTCGGTATTTGGTTTCAAATTCTTCAGCAGCCTCTTGGGGGGTTAGAGTAGTCAAACTAGATTCACCACCAGTCTCGAGTGTCGAAGTTGTTGTTGCATCATCGTCTTCAATTTTATCTTCGATATCAGTAGCAACATCTACTTGGCCTAATTTTTCGGCATTAAGTTGTTCATTGAGTAATCTAGCTTTTTTTACTAGACTTTTAATCTCATCATACCTTTCGTTCATCAAGTTCTTCATATTCAAATATTTTTTTGAAGTTATTGAAATCAAACGCAGGACTTAAATCTGTAAATCTCTGGTTGAAATTACTTCGTGAGCAAACCCCACTAAACAACTCAATACCTTCAATTTTGGTATTATGTCCTACGAATTTTTGTGGAATTGATAACTCATTACACAACCACTGACACAACTGGGAGGTCTTTTCCACTTGGATATCAGTATAGGGTTGCCATAATCCGTAATCCCTCCACCTTTTTTCGTAAACTTCTTGATTATAAATATTACCAATCCAATTCAAATAGACTGCGCTCAACGGCTTTTTAATGAGCCATCCAAGATTTTCTAATGAAACAATAATACTTTCTTTTTGAATTGTAGTTTCACCAAAAAAATTAGTCGTAGAATTGAGTGATAATAGTTGTAAAATTTTTCCATCCCTCGTAACAATAAAGTGAGGAATTTTATCATATTTTCCATAGTGTCGTAAGCGCAAAGAGGTCAGATATTCTCCAACCTCTCTTGCTGTGTGACAAAGAATAATTTGTTTTTTCTTTTTATTCTTGCCAGGTGCCTTAAAATTACCATGAAAAATAATTTCATCCATCAAGACCTAGTGTATGTCAATCGGTTTATCTTGGTAGGATTCTCAGGGTCTTCTTCTCCTGCTGGTTGATTATTCTGCATCTGTTGTAAAACCTCTTCAAGAGTTTGAAGCTCTTCTTCAGTTGGAGTGTATTTTTCCGCAACAATTTCAGCTTCTTTTCGTCCAGCTTCTTTTGATAACTCATCGATATCCACATCAACCACAGGTAATACTTTATTCTTTTTTCCTTCTTCCTCGAACTTTACAAGCATGTGCAAGAATGATAAGGAAATGAGTGGAAGCATTCCTCCAGCAAATAAAGCTAGAAATCTTTTGTGTGAAATAACATTACCTGATTCAACACCAAGATAACTTACAACTGGGTCAACCATTTCAACCCAATCCAAAAATATTTTGGAATCGATTTGAATGTATTGATAAGCAAAAAATATGTTTCCCAAAAATTGAATAAAAGTTACAATTCCAAAAGGTATGTATACCACTCTTCCCATATTGGCAGATATTGCCGCTAATGCTGATAAAGCAGCAATTTCAATACCAATAGATAAGTAAATCGCCCAACTTATTGGATTAGTAATACCATACCATGAAGTAACGTGAGAAATAGAAACAAACGCAACGGTAAGGATTGGAATTAAAAATGCCAGATAAATAATGGTTTTAAAGTTCTTCTGAAACCAATTCATCTTAGTTGTTCTCTAATTTTTTTAATTCCTCATCAATTTGCGTTTGTCTAGTTACATCCAACATTTTTCTATCTGTTGACTGTATCATTCGCTTTTCAGATTTTAGACCTTCTTTTTTGAGTTCTTTAGCCAAGTCTTCTTTAGTAACCATGGTTTCCATCTTTTTATTGATGTTTGCCAATGTACGGGCATCACCGCAGCTTTTGAAGAAACTCAATACCGCAAGTACTAAAACAATCACGGTAAAATTCTTTTTAATAAATTCTTTCATAATAACAAAACTTTTTTGTTTTTATTATTATAAATACCAATTAAGAAGAATTAAAGGTATTCGAAAAGCTCTCCGGACTCGTTTCGTAGTTTTCTAAGGGCTTTTTCCTTGATTTGTCGCACACGCTCTTTGGTCAATTGGAAGTCATTTCCAATGTCCTCAAGTGTTCTAGGCTGCCCAGAAAGACCAAAATAGTCTTCAACAATTACACGTTCACGCTCATCTAGAATACTCATAATTTTGAGGAGCTTTTCTTTGAGCATCTCTTTAGTATCGAAGATTGAGTCTGGCATAGCAGCATCTGGGTTCTTCAACATATCAAGAAGAGTGTCACCCTCTTCATTTAAGGGAGCATCATAATTGATTGTGTAAGGAAGCGTGGCAAACTTATCAGGTAAGTCCTGTCCGTTGTTCTCCACCTCTTTTTTTGCTTTTTGGAGGTCTTGCACAACATTAACCGGAAGTCGAATTGTACGAGAATTTTCGTTCAAAGACTGCAGGATTGCTTGACGAATCCACCAAACGGCATAAGAAATAAATCGGAGTTGTTGTGTCCAGTCAAACTTATCAACCGCTTTGAGCAAACCCAAATTTCCTTCAGCAACCAAATCAGCCAATTCCAAACCTTGGTTTTGATACTGCTTAGCAACAGTAATTACAAAACGTAGATTACCCATGAGAAGTTCTCGCTCGATTTCTCGTTTTTCGACTAAGGAAATATTGCCTGACAAGATTCGCTGAGCCAACTCTCGTTCACGCTCAGGAGTCATGACTTTAATTTTTCTAATGTCTTTCAGGTAAGTTGCGATTTCTTCCTGGTTGATAGGAATGCTTGATAGTTTGTCTTTCATAGATTAGTTACTGAAGGTATTTAAAATTTTGCGTTCAAGTGATGTTAGAGAGTCGTATCCGTAAATATGTATTTTGTCCAAAATGTCGTCTAAAGAGGGCATCACAGGCTTTTTCTTTAGTAACTTGATTTCGTCATCTACTTCTTCGTCTTCGGTACTATCAATAACGAAGGGGATATTAATCAAATCTTGTTCCAAAAGCCCATCCTGACCTTTTCTAATTTTATCCATGTCAATCACCATGGTTGCGTTGTCATTTTCTTCCAGATTCATAAGATGATTATGAAGTTCTTCATTCATAAAAGAAGAAATGTTTTTCGTTTCAGAAAGGAAAAACATACCAACCGTATCACCAAGAGAATCTTTAATAAAACGATAAATTTCTTGTTGGGACTCTTGGCTCTGGAAGTGACAAACAACAGAAATATCATTGTAGTTGAATTTGAGATTTTCAGATTCAACAACGGGGGTTATTCCCATCATGACGTTGAAAACTTTTTCTGGTGAGTTAAAGTCACCAAACAGAATTGCGATATAATCCAACATTAGGGTTTCGTTTTTCATTTCAACAAAGATAATAACTCAGACGTGATATTTTTATATCATTACTGATAAACTTTTGAAATATTTTCTTCCTTCTTGATTTTCACAATGTTGTCAGCCCAGTTTGATACCAACGGGTTGTGAGTAATCACAAAAATCTTCTCGAAGTACTCTTTAATCTTGCTGAAAAACTCTCCAACAAGCTCCAAATTCTCGTTTGATATTTTTCCAAAGACCTCATCCCATACAATCACATTTGGTTTTGGCAAAGAACAAATCTTACTCAAAACAGCACGTAGAGCCATACTAGCTATGGTACGCTCGTACCCAGAACCTGAGGACATCAATTTTTCTATTCCAGTTGAATTGTCAATCATAATAAACTCAACTTCATTCTTATCGTTGATACGAATTTCCAGATTGAAATAACTCGAATCCTGCAGCAAGCGTTGGAGCTCTTGGTTGATAATCGGCATCATCGTCTTCATGATAATTTTGCTAATACCATTTTTACCGAACAACTCAAGATAAATCTTATAGAGTTTCTCACGCTCGAACTCCAATTTGATTTTTTCAATCAAATCTTCATTTTTTTTGATTTTGTCCTTTGCGTTGGTTACCACGTTACCATTTTGGGTAATTCGACGCTCCAACTCTCTTTTCTGGTTGATTAACTCGTCAATTCGCATTTGCGCTTTGATGAGCTTGGCATCAATATCCTGGTTAGTTTTAATTTTTTCCTGGGACTGCTCGTAACGTTTAAGGGTATCCTTAGCTTTTTCAATTTTCAGAACCTGAGCCTCAAGACTTACTTCCAACTTCTCTTTGATGAGCTTGTTTTTCTCGTACTCCTCAAAATCTTTTTTCAATTGAGTGAACGCTTTTTCTTGAGCTTCGAGTTCAGCTAATTCCTTGGATGCCTTGTTGTATTTTTCAACAAGCTCATCTTTTTGGGCAATCTTTGCTTTATTGAGTTCAGCATTAATCAGTTCAATACCGCAGTGCTCGCATTTAATCCCCCCCTCTAACGATTTAACCAAAGAGTCAATCCCTTCAATCTGAATTGAAAGATGTGACTTTTCAACATTCTTATCGTTGATGTTTTTTCGAATTGCATCATGCTGGTCTTCGTGATAGAATGAACTGGGTTCTTTTACCACAACAGCTTTTATTTGTCCTTCGATACGTTCCTTTTCACCCTCAAGGTTAGTGATATCACTTTTGAGATTTAAAGGGTTAAGCTTAACGAGCTCCTGGTCGATGTCGGTGTGCTTTGCGTTGAGAAGCCCATCTTTAAAATCCTGACCGGTGGAGAGACGCTCCTGAACATCAGTGAGGTCCTTGGTTGTCTTTTCGGTGTCTTCATCGGTTGTTTTAATAACCTCTTGGGATTCTTCAATCTCTTGTTTTAAGGTTTCCGTATTGTATACGTTGCTGAGCATCCCACGAGTGAATTCAGAGACAACTTCTTTGGCTGCCTCTTCTTTTCTTTTGAGGAACTCAAGACCCATAAAACGAGAGAGGACCTGGCCACGAGCGGTAGGTTTTGCATCGATAAGCTCCTCCAGATTTGAAGCGGTTGTTAAGATGGTCATCAAGAAATCATCCATCTCACCAATTGCGTTCTTAATGAACTTTTCGGTCTCACGTCTTTGCTCACCAACAAAGTTCTGGTAGGTTCCATCACCCAACTTTTTAACAAAGTCCAAGTCGGTTTTTACCTTCCACTCACCAGCTTTGCTCATCTTTCTTTCAACAGTTCGAGAAATGACATATTCGTCACCATCGATGAGAACCTCACCTCTAACTGACACTTTGTCATCATTTCTGAACCTGTTGAAAATCTCTTCCGCTTTCTGGGTTTTGGTTGTGGTGTTGAAAAACAAAAACAATAACAAATCCACCGTCAATACCGTCTTACCGCCAAAATTTGGTGGGTCAGATTCAACAACGGTAATACCATTGCACTTATCAAAGTCTAAAGTCTGGTCAGGTCCATAAGACAAGAAATTCGAGAAATGGATTTTTTTGATAAACCACTTCTGGAACGGATTTACATCAACATCACTAAGGAGCAACTTATTATCAACCATATCGTCAATCTTGACAATCTCATCAAAATAATCCCCATTATTCTTTGAAACCAAAAAACCACGCATAAGCTCTCTTTGGTAGTTCTTATCCATAATATTCATGGACACATCCACCGTGTGAGCCACCTCTTCACTCTGACGAGTCTTTGTGATGATGTTTACGTTTGTGGTAGAATACTTCTTGCTGAAGTATTGCTTGACGCTTTTAATGCGCTCCTGAGTAAAGTTCTCAGCAGAATCCTCCCATACCACCTGAAGGTAAGGATTGTCAAGCTCCTGTTTTTTGATTTCTTCTGACATAATGTTTAATTCAAAAAGGGGGGGTTGATTGAATAAGTCCATGACTCCTCAATTACTGAGCAGTGAAACTTTGTTCTGTTTCCGTAATTCCAGAGGCTTTTGCTGCTTGCAACTCCTGGAGATACTTCTGGTAAGCTTCGTTCATTACCTTTTGGTACTGACGCTCGTAACCCTTAATCTTTGCATTACGGGCAGCTACCTTCTTGCGGTGTTCTTTGGCTTTTTTTCCCATCTTATTTTCTATTGTTTTCGTACCATTCAACAATGGCGTTTATTGCCCATACAGCTCCAGAGGCGAGGAGTCCATCAAAAAACCATGACAGCTCTCTGTGAAGTTCAAAATATTCATGAGTGGGGGAATAAATAAATAATCCCAAGAAAAATCCAACCCACGTTGAACAACACATCATACAGGATAAAATTCCTGAGATGAATTTAAATGTTGAGGAAAAAGGGTTAAAAAATTCATCTCCCATTTCCGCAATTTTATTTCTCAAATTAGCAAAGATTGAACCCCATACCATGATGTTGGTGAAACCGTATGCTAGAAAAAACCAAATTAAAATATCCATTTTTTTTATTTATAAAGATTATCGTCCAAATTTGAACCTCTTAAATATACAGCTTTTTGGGGCTGTAGCAAACTCTTAAGGGAAACAATTTCCTCCTCGAGCTGTTTAATTTTTACATCCTTGTCAATTGTTTGTTGACGCAGCTTGTTTAATGTTTCCTGCAGTCGTTGCGTGTCCTCAGATGTCTTCTTTTCGACCAAGACCTCTTTAACAACTTCCACTGGAACCTCTACCGTCAATTCTTTGATGACCTCCACTTCTCGAACCACTTCATAAGGAACCGGGACTTCTTTGATTACTTCTTTCTCCACGGTGGTTGGGGCAACCGCTCTAAGCCGTTCAAGCTCCTGTACCAGTTCAAGGACTTTGGACTCGTCAGTAACGTACTCGGTTTTGGTGATAACTTTTTCAACCGGGATTTCCTTGATGACTTCTTGTATAACAACCCTGTCGACCGGTATTTCTTTAACGATTTCGACAGTTTTTTCAACAACTTTCTCAACTGGGACTTCTTTAACGACTTCAACGATTTTCTCGACAAGAACTTCCCTTGGCACTTCTTTGATGATTTCTTTTTCAACTTCAACATATTCAATAACTGGTTTTTCAACAATTACTTCAACTGGAACCTCCACGCGTTTTTCAACAATTACTTCCTTAAGCACCTGTTTTTCATGAACTGCGCTCGGATTTCCCAGTAATCCATATTTTTCAATCCTGAAACCCTGCAGATATGAATCCTTCAAAACAGCATCAACATCCAAATTGTTAAGCTTACAGTAGCTTTCCAAATCTTGGTGTTCAGCTTTGCTAAGGACTAATATCTTTCGGGTATCAGAACTCATTTACATATTCAACAATTTCTCAGTACCAGTCTCCAAGTCCTGGTATGAATTTATCTTAAATGACAGGAATGGTTTTGGGTTTGGTAAATCCACAAAAGTGTAGTCGTTTGTCTCTACTTCGTAGACCCCATATCCATGTTGTGTCAAACTCTCCCCAAAATTCTGTTGGATGGTTGAACCAATCATATACGCTTTCTTAACACCAGGAATGTCAAAGACCTGACGCTTGTGGATATCACCACAAAGTACCAAATCACATCCTTCAAATTTTGAAGCCTCAAAACCATCTTCAAACTTGTAACCAATGTTAGTTGTAAGTCCAACAACGGGTCCATGAAACAACCCAATTTTCTTAAGAGATGTATTCGGAATTTCAGGTGGAATGTTATGACTCATGAGTGAATATACAACCCACATGATGTTGTCGTCCTCATAAATCCCACGGTCCTTGAGATAAACAATATTAGGGTCGTTTAGTGACTCAATGATTGGTGTAAGTGCATCAAGCCTAGACAAGTTATTTTCCAGGAAATCGTGGTTCCCAATAATCAAAATTGTCTTGGCAATTTTGGAACATTCACTAAGGGTCCAAGCAACAAACTCGATTAGCTCTGGTGTCATTTGGTTCTTAGAGTGAACCAAGTCACCAGTAAACACAATCCGGTCTGGTTTCAGAGCAGCCCACTCAGAGAACGCATTTGTTAGAATGCTCCGATACAGGTCATGGTCCTTAAATAGACGGATGTGTAAATCCGAAAAGTGAACTAGTCGTTTAATCATTCTGGCATCAGAAACTCATCGTTTATGTGCCCACACTTTGTACATTCATACATGGGGAACGGCACGAGAGCATCTTGCGATGAACCAGTAAGAAGCTTTGATACTTTTTTGAAGGAGTAAATCTCACGGAAAGTGGTGTTTCCACAACCTCCGCACTTTACCGTTTCTGCTGACTTTAGGTCAATTTTGATTTTATCATCCATTTTGTGTTTCCAATTTATTTTTTATTTGTTCAACGAATTGTTGAATTATATGTTCCACGCTACCGCCTAATTCATGGTGTAGTTCAGACATTCGACGAGTTTGATGATTAAGGAAATCCAAATCGCGTTGGAGTTCCTGGAAATCGAAGTTTGACAGTGCCGACAACTTACGTTTGACACTAGACTCCGCATTTTTAGTTCTAATCTTCATGTAGCACTTTTGACGGAACAACGTGAAAAGTTTGAAGAGTGTGTCGGGTCCCCAACCAGCTGTCATCAGCTGTGAATCCCCAACATAGTCATCATTTGCATTGTAAATCATGATTTCACCAGAGAAAGGGGATTGGACCTCTTCGCTCCAAAAACCAAGCTTTCTGTAATTTGGTGACATATTGTCGTTTTTGAGTATAAGATAAGCCAACAACCCATTTTTGTTGTATCGGTTGAATGTTCCCTCATCATGTTTTGACGCTGTGCACCAACGAGTTCCTGCACCATACTTAAGTGACCCTCGATGTGTCAGTGGAGAAAGGAAAACATATTCATCAGTCTCATCCAAAATTTCTACGTGTTCTTCACGCACAAAAGTTTTTTCATCCTTTAATGCTTCCGCTTTGGTAATCGCCAGTTGGACGTTTGCAATGCTTTTGTATTGAGAGGAATAAATGTCCTTGTTTTCAACGTATGGTAATAGCTCATCAAACTTCTTCATAAGTTTGACCAACTGCTGGGAGGTAAACATGTCACGGGTTTCACTCTTACTGCACCATAATTGCACCATAAAGGGAAAATACTTTTTGGATGGTGTCCAGTCTTCCACATATAGTTTCTTGCAAGTTGCCTCAGTAATCGAAGGGAACTGCGCTCTGATTTTATCGTATTTTGACATGATGAAATGATATTAAAAAAAATCCAAACTTCCAAATCACTTTTTCAACACCAAGGACATATCCATGTTCATAATGGTGTCGATAATCGGTTTAGGAACTCTAAACTCCTGGTACTCCATATTGTCTTTAAGCAAGACAACAATACCCCCAAGAAGTTTGATACCTTCATACTTGGTCCCTTCGAGCATCTTAAGCAGAAGCTTACCATAGAAAGGGAGTTGAAGATAGTAGTGTCCTAGAGCATTATCTGGATACTCCTCAAACGGATGCAACATTCCTTTAGTATAGGATGTGGTTTGGAAGTTCTTCTCTTTGTTGGTTTTCCAGTCCGTAATCAAAAGTCCGAAACCACTTCCTGCGGCATTCATGGTGAGCCAAACCTTGTCAGGTTGCCCAGTGTAACCAAGTTCAGGATGACCCAAAACCATTTCAGTATCCAAGAGATACAAACCCCGTTGCTCACACAAATCAAGGTAGCTTTTTCCAGCAGCAATCATCGAATCACTTTTAGCCTCCGCAAAAATGTCACACTCAAAAATTGGCTGGCGAACCTCCTTATACGAACCGTACCTGGCAATGGTGTCTTGCTCCAAAAAGAAGTGTGTTCTACTTCCCAAGTTTGTAGAGTCACGACCTGCCTGAGCCCATTCTTCTTTTAGACGCTCAGCTTCCAGGTAATCACCCCCCGCTTTTTTGAGTGCCGCTTCATCAGTTGGGAACTCGGTATAAAAATGCTTCAACACCTTAGACACCGAGGGGAAGTTGTCCCGGATGTTACCATCCAAATCCCGCATAAGATACTTGTGCTCGTCTTCAAAGAATTCAAGCGCAAACTCCTTACGTTTTTGCTCAATTACCTCCCTAATGTCAAGGGCTATTTCCTGTAGATTCATGTTACTTGATTTCATAATAATAGTTAGCGATATCCCCCCTCAAATCACAAACGTCTTTGTCCTTGGGCAGTTTGAGGATTTTAATACGGTTGTACAACCTACCCCCATTTAAATTATGGTATAGCCTAAGAGCATTATCCCAGGCATCACCATCCAAGCAAATATGAATGTCCCCTTGCACTTTTTCGTACAAGCTTTCAAAAAGCTTTGTGGATAGCATCTTGCCGAGCATGGGAATTGGGTTAGGTAAGAAGAACGCATCGAATACGCCCTCGCAAAGATACACATCTTTTTCCCAATCAATCCTACTCTCGTTAAAAATAATCTGGTCTTTAGGGACAGCAGGGTTTTTATACTTCATCTTCTTGGGAACCCACGCACGACCAACAAAGTAATTGAGCTCGTCTTCTATGTCATAGGAGGGGACAATAATACGATATGCGTAATCACCCGATACCGTATAGCCGATGTCGTACTTGTCAATCATCTCGTCAGTTATTCCACGAGAGTACAAATAATTGATAGCTTCTCGGTGAGGAATGAAACGGATGTTGGAATCCTTAAACTTTGTATACCCCTCCGGTAAACGAACTTTAACCTTAGGTTTTTCCTTTTCAACTTCATCTTCAGGTTTTAGAAGCTCCCAGAGTTGACGTTGCTTCTTATTACCAAACTGGTCAAATAGCTTTCCGAGAACTCCTTGTGTTCCATTTGTCTCAGCACAAGCCCAGCACTTGTAAACACCCCTAAAGTAGTTGACTTCCAGGTTTCCCTTTCCATCTCCTTCCACCCCCTTTTCTGCAGCGCAGACAGGACAGTCAAAGGATATCTGACCCTTGGAGTCGTAGTGTTGCTTTTCGTCACCTAACACATCACGTAAAAGGTCTACTAAAACTTCGTTCTTATCTTCCATCATTCTTGCCAGATTACCTTTTTAATACATAGGTCATCAACCGTACCAAGAAAAATTGCCACAACATCGGCAACCACTTGGTGAGATGCTTGCTTGATAAGTGTGTTTACCCTAGTTTTGGAGGTTCTTGGGTCCTTAAAAATTTCAGGGGTGAACCATTCCTTTCTAACAATACCAGTTTCAACATCAATGTGGACACCATAAATAACACCCTTGAAAATAACATCAACCTCATAATACTCATGGTCGATTTCCTGATGGTTATATTTTCTCACCTTTTTGATTTCCAACGAGCCCTTACAAAAATTGCTGTAGACCTTGTGTTCAATTGAATTGAAATACTTGTGGAGTTCTTTAAGGTGGGGGTCTGTGGTCATTTTCATACCACGAAGATACTAAATTTTTTTTGAATTACCAAATCTTCTTTGACCTCATGTAACCAAGCACACAAGTATAACTATCTGTCATATCGTAGTTTTCTTTTTTGAGTGTGTTGTTCTTGGTGTAAAGCCAAGTGATTTGAGGTTCTTTTTTGGCAACGTGTTCCCAAATAATTTCTTTTTTGTCAATTGTCTTTGGATAGCCACCAAACAAAACAAACTTTCCCTTGTCATTTTGTTGAACAAGTTCGGGAAAAGCAAACTTTCTTGCGTTATAAGTTGAAATAAACTCTGGTACAATTCCAAGCACGTCGTAAACTTCTTTACAAATCAAAGTGTTGTATCTCATAAGAGTTCCAACGGTGTAAATGTTATTAGAGTTTAACAGTGGTTCTTCAATAACAACATTTGTAATTCCCAAATCTTTGTATTCAAGAAGTTTTTGACGAACAATATTACTTTTTAAGATAAGTTCTTCAATCTTCTCTTGAGGCTTTGGTTTAGGGAGTGGAGATACATGTGTAAGCTCCAACAATTGACGTGTTGCAATATCAAATAGTGCTACACCAATCGTTTTAGTTGAAACATCAAGTCCCAAAACCTTGGGAGAATTTTTTTGAAGTTTTGCCATATTAGAAATCTAACTTTACCACAAACTGCTGAACACCTTGTCTTTTTACAGGTGATTGCAATTTAGATATAACCATAAGGTCTTTGTTACTATTGTAAAGACCTATTTCAGTGATGAATGGGTTAGTACCTACTGGGAAAGTTGGATTGGAACTTGAAGTGAATTGGTTATTACCTAAGTTAATCAAGTAACGCATTTCATAGATAGTTGCCATGATGTCGGTTTCAAGATTTCCATAGAAGAAATATTCATCCCCAAAGTTCAATACGTTTGGCTCAGCTAGAGTTGGTAAATCTAAGTAGTTTGCCAAATTATATGTAGTGGCTCCAGAGTAGTCGTTCAAAGTAATTTGGAATACTTGTGAGGTAATACCTGAAGGAACTATGTAACCATTTACTAGTGTTCCCGCAAACTGACTGGTAACATCAATTTCTTTCCATTGAGTTGGGACTGGACGAGTATCACCGGAAATATACTGACAAAGAATTTTCATTCCTGTTGCGGTAAAACCAGAAGTCGAACCTGATGTTAAGAATGGGAATTCATCACCAAATCTCACAGCCACGTTTTGTGAAACCGAACCAACCCTTAAATCTGGTCCAGAAATAACGGAATAATAATTACAATGAAGTGATGTTGTGAAACCAGTGTTGGTAAACAAATAAGTTACCCAAAGTTTTTGGTCCGGATTTCCAAGAATTCCTGTTTGAATAGATTCACCAGGAGAACAGGTGTTTGGAGTCAAAAGGCTGAGCTGAGGAGCTGGAAGTGTCCAGTTTCGGTTTGCTTTATAGGACATAGCAGCACAGATTTCTTCATCATCAAATACCACAATCTCTTGGTCCGGAAATACTTTACCTACTCTGTTCAAGTTATTGTTTGAATCAGGGTTGGTATCATACAAATGATAATATCTAATGCCTGGGTCATTCATATCAGTGTTTACTGCAGAACGAATGTAATATGGTGTACATAAATCGTATCCTGGAGGGTCAATATAGAATGTTTCACCAATAGTATTTCCAGTTGATTTATGCCACATAAGCGTTGGCAAAGTTACTTTGAAATTTCTTGCTAAACCAGTTTGGTTTGTAGGATTCTGAGGGTCATATGGAAGAGTTGCAAACTTTTCACCATAGACATTATCAATAGATTGATTTGTGTAGTGAACTATCGAAATCAACTTTTGGTCTTGAGGTTCAACGATAATTTTTTCGTCAAAAGAATTGTAATAAAAAGTTTCACTCGTATCTGTTTGACCACTTGGTTCTTGATAACCCAAATATTCTTTTGTACCAATATATGTTACCGACCCATATTGGGTGTAATCAATATAGGTATTGTTAAACAATCCTGCTGGGCTTTCACTCCAAGGAATATTCATATTCCACACTAAAGTGTTTTCACGATTTGAAATATCACAAGGACTTTCGAAATTGATTGTATCATCCTGCCAATAAGGTGCCGGAGTTACCGAATCATAGAGCTGAGTCATTCCTGACGGGTAAACGTAAACTCTTGCCAAATTACCTGCAGTAAGGGCACTGAAGTTTGGAACTGGTCTATCCAAAGTTACATTCCAGAATGGTTCTGTGATGGTTCCTGTGCTTGGAACCAATGATTGAATTTGATATGTTAAGACAGGTCCTGTAAGGAAGGATGTATTTGAACCCAACTTGTCAAAATAAAAAACAAGTAAATCACCAACTTGCGGAGTTCCTGTTGTTGGAATTGGTGAAGATGAGTCATATATTAGTTGTACTGGAGATGTTTGGCCTGACATGGTATTCATCTCGACATAATAATTTGAGGTCACCGTATAACCAGAGCTTGTCTGAACCGAAAAAGGATAAGTTCCACCACTTGTGAAAAAACCAAATGGAGATTGAGAATTGTATATTGGCTGAACAGCAGCATCCATAAATGGAATACCATAAGTGTTTCCGGTTACCCCTTCAACATACAATGGATACTTTACATTTTGTTTGTTTGACTCTGGGACACCCGTATCATTCTGAGCATTAAATGCTGGCATCAAAATGTTGTTTCTAGGCTGAGAATAGTTTGGAACCGCAGTGTAATTGACTTCACTATCACCCAAAGAAAAGTAAGCAATATTGAAATTTCCTTGTGAAATATACCTTCTACCAACATCAGTTATTCTTGTGTTGATTAAGGCTGAAGTATTTTTGATAATGTATCCCATCTATATTAAATATTTTGCATCAGAATTTAAACTCCACCAGCATGTGTAAAGGTTGCAGTACCCTGATTAAATGTTCCTGTGCAACAGTTGCAACCTTGAATGTTTACGTTACTTAATGAAACCGTAATGACTTGTCTCAAAACTGTCGAACAACCATTAACACTTTCTGGGTCTTCCACAAAAATTTGCGAAACACTTGTACCACTTACGATATCACCACTAGTCATTGTTAATGGATACGTTTCGTTGTAAATTGTTTCAACTTGGTTTTGTGGTGCACAGAATGGTCTAGGAGTAATACTTGTTGTTGAAGATGCTGTTGTTGACTGACTTGTAGCGTTTTTCTTAACAAGCATTGAGTAATCTATTGTACCACCTCCAGGTCCTTGTTCAAGTTGATTAGCAACCGCATTCAAATTATACGACAAAGTAACTCCAGCAGGAAGAGCTGGCGAAACAACTACCTGCCAACGTTGTTGTTTTGTATTTCCAGCAGTGTTTAGGCTCAATACTTGAAGACCAACTGAATAATTTGTGAGAATTCCACTGGAAGCCACCGTAACAGGTTGAGTGTATGTGTTCGAAGCCGAGTCTATGATAGTTACAGCGTAACTACCCGCACAAACATTGCTAAAGATATTACTGGTTTGAGTTGTAACTCCGTTGTCCAAAGAATATGAATATGGAGCAACCCCACCAAATGGTGTTACTATGATTGAACCATTACAAGTGTTTGTACAACTTGCTGGGGAAGTTTGTAGTGTGAAGTACAATGAATTGAATGGTGTGCAGATACCCTGGTTCACATTCACAGTTGCTGTGTAAGTTCCACCTAATGAAATCCAACCACTTGTTGGAATAGTCGATGTTGTGTTACTACCAAGTACACCACCTTGGTAAGAATATCCAGTAACTCTCCAACCAAGAGTTGGTGCCCATTGGACATAATAACCATTTGCCGAATTATACCATCTTGGCTTACCGTTCAAATACCCAGCAAATATAAACTCAATTTGAACAACTGTTCCATCACTCCAAATAATATTAAAACACAATCCAGGAATTGTTGCTGTTGATGAAGGTGTAACTGTTGGAGTGGTTGTATTAGTTGGTGTTGGCGAAGGTGCTATCAGCTCACAATTCGTAAATGCTGTATAATCCCCATAATAGTCAACTACCTGCACATTATAAAAACC
>JACCDP010221694.1_pt1 | contig 106318 bp, 85 predicted proteins | sample 7445841 | NCBI WGS metagenome assembly JACCDP01 (sample SAMN15323441, study PRJNA562643) | freshwater metagenome | isolation source: river surface water | place: USA:Blue River Watershed | collected 2017-08-17
CGGGGCGGGGATTTCGCAGACGCTCCTGCTGCTGGGGGCTTTCGTCGCGCTGGCCGGCGTGGTCGGTCTGCTGCTGGTGCCCTGGTTTCTGCGGCGCCTCAGCATTGCGGCCGAGGAGGAGCTGCAGACGCTGCTCATGGGCGGCCTTTTGCTGGGTCTCGCCGTGCTCGCCCAGGCTGCCGGGTATTCGCTGGCCCTCGGCGCTTTCCTCCTCGGGACCATCGTCGCGGAGACGCCGCACCGGCACCAGATCGAGCGGACCTTCGCGGGCATGCGGGATATATTCAGCGCGGTCTTCTTTGTGGCGATCGGCATGCAGATCGACGTGGCCCTGCTCGGTCGGGAAGCGTTCCTGATCCTAGGCGTGGCGGCCCTCGCGCTGGTGTTTCGCCCGCTGGCGGTGTCCGGCGGTTTGGTGCTCACGGGCATTCCCGTGAAGGACGCGGTGCGCACCGGGCTCTCCGTGTCGCCGATCGGCGAGTTCTCCTTCATCATCGCGCAGTTGGGGGTGACGGCTGCGGTGGTGCCGCCGCGGTTCTACCCGCTGGCGGTCGGTGTCTCGCTGGTGACGACGCTGGCCGCGCCGTTGGTGATGCGTCGGGCGGAAGCCGTCGCCGGCGCGATCGAGGCCCGCCAGCCGGCTTGGCTAGCCGATTGGATCCGGGTCTACCAATCTTGGCTGGAGACCCTGGCGCGGCGGAGGGAGGGCAACATCCTGTGGCGACTGAGCCAGCCTCGGATCCTCCAGATCGGCCTCGGCGCGCTGTTCGTGACCGGTATCGTGGTCTTCTCGGGCCAGTTGCTCACAGTGGTGGAGCGCTGGCTCGGAGAGGAGGCGATGCCCGGGCCGTGGCTGAAAATCGGATTTTGGACTGTGCTCACGCTGGTCATCGTGGCCCCGATCGTGGCGATCTGGCGCAACCTTTCCGCCATGGCCCTGCTCTACGCCGAGGTATCGACGCGGGGTCAGGAGAACGCGGCGCGGTTACGCCCGTTCGTCGAGGCTGGTTTGAAGGTCGCGGCAGCCGCCGCCCTGTATGTTTGGATGTCGGCCATCCTGCCGGCCGAGGGAACCGCCCGCTGGCTGCTCCTCCTTAGCGGCCTCGTGGCGCTGGCGGCCGTCGTCTTCCTCCGCCGCAAATTGATCCGCTGGCACAGCGAGCTCGAGGTGGAGCTCGCTTCCGTTGTCCAGCAGGGTGATTCGCGCATGAGCGCGACGTCCGCGCCTTGGCTGCAGGCCCATGGCGAGTGGAACCTCCAGATGATCGACTGCACCCTGCCGGACCTCGCGGATTGCCGGGGACGCTCGATCGCCTCGCTGGCTCTGCGGTCGCGGCTCGGGTGTTCGGTGGTGGGCGTGGAGCGCCAGGGGTACCTCATTCCGCTGCCGCCGCCGGATACGGTGCTTTTTCCCCGCGACAAGGTGCTGCTTCTCGGCACGACCGAGCAGGTGAAGGCGGGCAAGGAGGCGCTATCCGCGGTCACTCTCGCGCCGGTCGACACCTCGGATCTTGCCGAGGTTCGCATGGAGGCGATGGAGATCCATCGGGGAAGTCCGGCGGCGGGTTGCCGGCTGGGCGAGATCACGCCTGCTCAGCGGCGGGGGGTGCAGATCGCCGGCGTGCAACGCCATGGCGCGCGCATCCTCAATCCGTCCGCCCAGGAGGAACTACGTTGCGGCGACCGCATCCTCGCGTTGGGCTCGCCGGACCAGATCCGCGGTTTCAGCGCGTGGCTTTGGTCCAATTCCGAGGGCAAGCCCGGCGCCTGAAGGGCGTCCGACTATGCCCCGGATCACCCGGCGCTCAGGCCGCGGGAGGCTTGCTGGCGGAGTCGGCGGGCTTGGCGGCGGGCTCCGCCGGCTTGGTCACCTCCGGCTCTTCTTTCGAGGCCTTTTTGAACTCCTTGATCGACTGCCCCATTCCCTTCGCGAGGCCGGGCAGCTTCGAGCCGCCAAACAGCACCAACAGGATGATCAGGATGACGATCAGTTCGGTGGGGCCGAGGCCCATGAAGGCCGCGTACTTGCCGGGAAGCGTAACCATGAGAGTGAAACGTAGGCTGGCGCTCAGACCTGTAAAGAGGGAAAGCGGTCCGCCGCGGCTCCTGCCCGACGGTGAACGCTCGATATCATTCAGGCCCGCTCCCGTGTTGGACTTGCACGGCGTTCCGGGTGCGTTTGCCTACGCGTTTTTGCCGCCATGATTGATCGCCCGGAAGCCACTCAGAATTCCGTTTCCCTGCGGGATGCGGCGGGCAGGTTCGGCGGGATCGCTCGTCTCTACGGGTCGGCGGCGCTGCCGAAGCTGTCGGCCGCGCGCGTGTGCGTCGTCGGCGTCGGGGGGGTGGGGTCTTGGGTTGTGGAGGGTCTGGCGCGGAGCGCGATCGGCGCCATCACCATGATCGATCTCGACGACGTGTGCATCACCAACGTCAACCGCCAGCTGCCGGCTATCGACGGGCAGATCGGACGACCGAAGGTGCAGGTGCTGGCGGAGCGGGTGCGCGCGATAAACCCCGACTGCCGCGTCCAGCCCGTCGCCGAGTTCTTCACCGAATCCTCCGCGGACCGTCTCCTCGACCTGCCGTGCGACTTCCTGGTCGATGCGATCGATCGCATGTCGCAGAAGGCGCTCTTGATCGCGGGCGGGCGGGCGCGCGGCCGACCGGTGCTCACGGTCGGAGCGGCGGGAGGACGACGGGACGGCACCCGCGTGCGCGTCGGCGATCTGGGTGAGGCGGGAGGCGACGAGTTGCTGCGGCAGGTCCGGCGCCGGTTGCGGCGCGAGCACGGATATTCGGCGGGCGCCGAACGTGGCCTCACCCGCATGGGTATCCCCGCGGTGTGGTCGGATGAGGAACCCGTGTATCCGTGGGCCGATGGCACTTGTTCGGCCGAGCCGGAGCCGGGTGGCAATCTACGGCTCGATTGCGCGAGCGGTTTCGGCAGCGCGGTTTTCGTGACCGCGGCCTTCGGCCTCGCGGCCGCCGGCGAGGTCGTGCGGCGAATCGCGGCAGGCGAGGCGGCGAGTCAGTTCCCGGGCTGACCGAACCAGCGCGCGAAATTCGCGGCTATGGTGGCCTCAAGGTCGTTTCCCGGCAGACCGAGGATCCCGGCGAGACCGACGTAAGTCGCGGCGAGGTTCGCGGGATGGTTGATCCGGTCTCCGGTGGGCGTGGGTGGCAGCGGGTGACGATCGTGCGCGGGCGGCAATGGCATCGCCGGGGCGTCCGTCTCCACGAGGATCCGGTCGCGCGGGAGTTGCCTGAAGACCTGGTGGCGTGCCGCGTGCCGCTCCGCGAGGAAGGCGCCGTTGAATGAGAAGTATGCTCCCAGCGCGGCGAACTCGCGCGCAAGGTCGGCGGAACCGGCGTAGGCGTGCAGCAGGAAGCCGCGCGCGGGCAGGCGGGCGGGGCGCAGGAGCTCGAGCAGGCGACCCCAGGCGTCGATACAGTGGATGGTCACGGGCCGGTTGTGGGCGACGGCCAGATCGAGCTGCCAGAGAAAGGCCTCCTCCTGCTCGGCCAGCGGGGCGCGCCGCAAGTCGGCAAGGCGGGGATCGTCTGGCCGGGCGCGGTCGAGAATCCAGCGGTCGATGCCGATTTCGCCGACGCCCGCCGCGGGATGGGCTTCGAGCGCCCGGCTGAGCGCTCCGCGCCAGCCGGGGCCGGCGTTGCCGCAATCCCAGGGATGCAGCCCGAAGTTGGGTCGCACCCATTCGAAGCGCCGGTTGAGCGCCGCGACCAAGGGCCAATCCGCCTCCGAGGTTCCGTTGACCACCGCGGCCGTGATCCCGGCGTTCTCGCAGTCCCGCGCGATCGCCTCGAGGTGCGGCGCCAGCCATTCGTCCTGCAGGTGGTTGTGGGCGTCGATCAGCATCCGCCGGCGGTCGCGGCCCGGGCGATACCGCGGATCCGCGCGCGGGCGGACGCTAGCCCGTTGATCCGGGTGGGGGAGAGCCCGTGCGTGATGCCGAGCTCGGCGAGCGGATCGATCTCGCATCCGGCGACCGCGCCCGAGGGGGCGCCGCGGTAGAAGTCGCACAGCAGCACGAGCAGCCCGTGCACCACCGGGGAGTCGGCGTGCGCGCGGAATTCGCAGGCTTCCGGCGCGCCCGGTCCGGCCAGCCAGACGACGGATATGCAGCCGGTCACGCGGTTCGCGTCGGTTCGTTCCTCCGGTGGCAGACGTGGCGCCCGGCGCGACCGGTCGACCAGGAAGCCGAGGCGCTCCTGCGGATCCTCGAAAGGCGCGAGTTCGTCCTTCAGTCGCGAGAGTTTCTCCGCGAGTTCCACGTGGGGAAATTTTCCAGCCGGGCCCGCGCCATCACCCGTTTCAGGCTCAGTGGTAGAACGTCGCCTCGTTGGACTGGAACAGCGCGTGCGCGAGCTTGGCCCAGGCGTCGAGCGGCGCCTTGTTCTCGTAGACCCCGCCCACTTGCGTGCTGAACCTGGCCTGCTGCTTGGGGGCGGCCGCCTTCTTTTTCGGCGCGGCCTTCGGCGGCGGCTGGTCCGCGGTGAGCACCACTTCAGTGCCCGCCGGGTTTCGCTTCACGTAGGTGATGCCGAGGTCGACCTCGCGGCGGCTCGGCCAGCGTTGGAAGATCGCAAGATACAGCAGCGTCACCCGTTCCTCGTCGCTCTTGAGCTCGGCGAAGGCCGGGCGGTCGACCAGCTTTCGCGCGGTTTCGATGATCATCGGGCTGTTCATCATGAACAGCGCCTGCTGCGGGACCGTGGTCTCGTAGCGGCGGCCGGTGACCACGTCCGGGCTCGGGAAGTCGAACTGGGTTAGGAGCTCCGGCGTGTTGGTGCGGTCGATCATCGTGTAAACCGCGCGGCGCTTCGCAAAGGCCTGGCTGCCGATCGGCACCGGCTTGCCGCCGTGCTTGCGGTCGAGCTCGCCGGTGATGGCGAGCAGCGAGTCGTGCAGCTCCTCGAAATCCATCCGGCGGAGGTTGTAGCGCCAGAGCAGGCGGTTGTCGGGATCGATCTCGGCGCTGCGCGGGTTGTTCAGGCTGCTCTGCCGGTAGGCGGCGCTCATTACGATGAGCTTATGCAGGGACTTCAGCGACCACTTGTTCTCGACGAACGTGGCCGCGAGCCAGTCAAGCAACTCGGGATGGGTCGGCGGCGAAGCCATGTTGCCGAGATCGTCCGGCGTGTCGACGAAGCCCCGGCCCCAGTGTTGCTGCCAGATACGGTTGACGATCACGCGTGCGGTCAGGGGATTCTTCGGGTCGGCGATGGCGAGCGCGAGTTGCCAGCGTCCCGAGCCCTCGCGCCACTCCGCGCGGCGCTTCGGCTCCGGAGAGAGCACCTCGAGGAAACGGCGGGGAACGACGTCGCCCTTGTTGCTGGCCTCGCCGCGCAGGAGCACCGGGTAGTCGCGCGGCCGGGCGACGTCCTCCATCGCGTTCGCCCGCGCCGGCGCCCCGGGGTGGTCTGCCTCGAGGTTCGTGATGTCGCGCTGCAATTCACGCTCCAGGCGCTGCAGTTGTTGGCGTTTCTGCGGATCGATGCGCGCCACCGCCGCCTTGGCCTTGCCGCCGGCCGCCTTGGTGGCGACGCGCAGTTCGGCCTGCTCCCGCTTCAGCTCATCGGCCCTCTTGTCCAGCGCCGCGGATTTCTCGATGTAATCAAGATAGTCGGCGGTCTTCGGCAGGCTGGTCTGCAACGTGGGAAGCACGCTGGGCTGGGAGGTGTTGGCGAAGACGCCGTAGAGCGAGTAGTAGTCCTTGATCGAGACCGGGTCGAACTTGTGGTCGTGGCACCGCGCGCACGTGACAGTCAGCCCGAGGAAAGCCTTGGTGGTGACGTCGATCTGGTCGGCGATGATGTCGTCGCGCCGGCCATTGAATTGGTTGCCGAGCGTGAGGAAGCCGAGTGCGGGCAACATCGAGCGGGTCTCGGGTTTCCCGAGGTTCTTGTCCTTCGCCTGCTTCTCGATCGCGGCCTGCAGCCGGTCGCCGGCGAGCTGCGCGATGATGAACTGGTTGTATGGCAGGTCCGCGTTCAACGCGTCGATCACCCAGTCGCGGTAGGTCCAGGCGTGCGCGTAGCGGTTGTCGTCCTGCCGCGGTGCGTCCCCCTTGGTGTCCGAGTAGCGCGCAACGTCGAGCCAGTGCCGGGCCCAATGCTCCCCGTATTGCGGGGAACTGAGCAGGCGGTCGACGACCTTCTCGTAGGCGTCGGGAGACTCGTCCTTCACGAAGTTCTGCACGTCGACCGGGTGCGGGGGCAGGCCGATCAGATCAAAATAGAGCCGCCGCATCAGCGCGGTCTTGTCCGCGGGGGCGTTGGGCGAGAGCCCCTTTTCCTCGAGTTTCGCCAGGACAAAGCTGTCGATCGGGTTGGTCGCCCAGCCGAGCTTCTTCACGGCCGGCAAGGCGGGCTTGGTCACCGCTTGGAACGCCCAGTGGTTGCGGCCGGTACCGGCGGGTTTCGCGCCTTTGGCCGCGATCACCCGCGGATCCGGCGCACCGCGGCGCACCCACTCCACCAGGTCGGCGATCTGGGCGTCCGAAAGCTTTTCGCCCTTCGGGGGCATCTGAAGGTCCTCGTCCTTGTATCGGACCGCTTGGATGAGCAGCGATTCATCCGGTTTGCCGGGCACTAGCGCCGGGCCGGTGTTCCCGCCTTGCAGGGTCGCCTCGCGCGAGTCGAGCAGCAGGCCGCCCCGCACCTTGTCGGATTCGCGGCTGTGGCATTGGTAGCAGTGGCCGGAAAGAATTGGCCGGATCCGCGACTCGAAGAACTGCACGTCGGCGGCGGGAATGCCGGCCACGGGCGGATGGTTGGCAGGCAGATCGACGGCGCGCGCCGCGGTCGCGAGGATCGCGATCAGGGCGAGCGAGGGCAGGGTCGCGCGCATGGGTTCAGGTGAGGACCGGTTTCACGACATTGCCCGCGACGTCGGTGAGGCGGAAGTCACGGCCGTTGAAGCGGTAGGTGAGCTTCTCGTGGTCGAGGCCCATGCAATGCAGGATCGTCGCATGGAGGTCATGCGGGTGCACCTTGTCCTGCACAGCGGCGGAACCGAACTCATCGGTCGCCCCGTGGACCGTGCCGCCCTTGATGCCGCCGCCGGCCAGCACCACGGAGAAAGCGCGGGCGTTGTGATCACGCCCGGGCACGTCGTAACCGTTGCGGTCGCGCGTGGATTTGCGGCCGAACTCACCGCCCCACACGACCAGGGTGGAATCGAGCAGCCCGCGCTGCTTGAGGTCGGAAAGGAGCGCGGAGAGTGGCCCGTCGATTTCCCCCGCTTTTTGCGCGAGGCGGGTTTGCAGCTGTTGGTGGTGGTCCCAGCCGTTGTGCCACACCTGCACGACGCGTACGCCCCGCTCGACCAGGCGGCGGGCGAGGAGGAGCTGTTTGCCCTGGTCGGTGCTGCCGTAGGCGGCGCGGGTCTCGGCCGACTCCTTGTTGATGTCGAAGGCGTCCATCGCCTCGGCCTGCATGCGGAAGGCGATCTCGTAGCTCTCCAAGCGGGTCTCGAGGGCGGCGTCGCGCTGCAGGTTATGCGCGTGGAGCTCGTTGAGTTGGTGCACGAAATCCAGCTGGCGCCGCTGTTCCTTGCCGGAGAGGTAGGAGTTGCGGATGTTCTGGATCATCTGCGGTACCGACGGGGCCCGCGTGTCGATGCTGGTGCCTTGGAAAACGCCGGGCAGGAAGGCGGACTGGTAGTTCATCGCTCCGCCTAGCGGAAGATTGCCGCTTCGGAGCGCGATGAAGCCGGGGAGATTTTGGTTCTCGGTGCCGAGGCCGTAAACCAGCCACGAACCCATGCTCGGTTTCGCGAGGCGGAGAGAGCCGGTGTTCATGAACACCGTCGCCACCTCGTGGGCCGGGATATCGGTCCACATCGAGCGGATGACCGCGAGGTCGTCGGCATGCGCGGCGGTTTTCGCGAAGACGCTGCTCACCTCGAGGCCGCTCTGGCCATATTTCGAGAACGTGAACGGCGACCCTAGGGCGATCTCCTTGCCCTGGATCGCCTTACCGTCCATGCGCGTGAGCATCGGTTTCGGATCCCAGGTGTCGATGTGGGACGGGGCGCCTTGGGCGAAGATGTGGATCACGGCCTTGGCCTTGCCCGCGAAATGGGGGGCTTTCGGGGAAAGCGGCCCCTTGGGGGCCCCGCCCGCCTTGGCCGGCGCGGCCACGAGGTCACGGGGATCCAGGAGGTGGGGCAGCGCGAGCGCCCCCATCCCCATGCCGATGCGCCCGATCAACTGCCGGCGCGTCAGGAAGTAGTCCGCGAGGTCGGTCGAGACCCCGTGGCACTCGGTCTCGTGGTGGCTGGAATGGACGTCGTGTGGGGTCATGGCTGAAGGGGGGTGGTTGAAACAATGACGATAGAGACGCCGGGAGTACAGGCCAGTTTCAGGCTTGGCCAAAGCCTTTGTCCTCCACCCAACTCTCGCGTTGACGCGCGGCGGCAACCGTGAAGTTTCGGGCAACCTTTTCCTCCGCCGGCCATCCAAAGGCGCGGCCCTCCTCCGCATGAAGCTCCTTCGTCTCATCGTCCCCGTCCTTCTCGCCGCCACCGGCGCGGCTTTCGCGCAGGATGAGGAGCGGAGGGCACCGCCGATCGAGATTCCCGACTTCAGCAACCTCGACGAGTACATCTACGAGCCCAAGAGCGTGCTGGTCTTCGGCGTCCGCTACATCGGGGGAGCCAAGACCAGTTTCTCCGGCACGGGTCGCATCCCCTCGCAGGAGGATCCCGGTTCGGCCACCGGTGCCAACCTGCTTCGCGTCTACCATGATGGCCGCGTGCAGCCTGATGCTCGGACCGCCGCGCGGCTCGACAGCACCGGCAACCCCATCATCGACCCCCAGAGCAACACTCCGGCCTTCGACCCGATCGCGCCTGACGGCCGCACGAACAGTTGGAACTACACCAGTCTCGACCAGCTGTCCTTGCCGGGCTTCGTCCGCTTCAATAGCTACTCCGCCGAAGTGATCGACACCACGGTGCGCGACCGGAAACCGGCCGCGTCCGGCGGCCTCGACATGGCGGTCTCCCGTGACATGGGCAAACTGCTAGGCTCGCGTGTCGCGTGGCAGCTCACCGCGGGGATGTCCCTTAACGACCTTTCCTCGACCCGCTCCGATCCGGTTCGCGCGCGTCTCACCACCGTCAGCGACTTTTACTCCCTATTCGGCCGAACGCCTCCGGACGGTCCTTATTCCTCCCCCAGCACCGCCACGGAGAACGTGGTCGACGCCGTGGGTAACGCCGTGCTCGGCGCCGACGGTGTGGCGCAGACGATCAGCGTCGACACCTCCGTACTCCTTGGCAACGAGCCCGCCGGGCGCGTCACCACGTCCGCGACCGACGATTCCAGCGTGTCCAACCGTTGGAAGCTGAAGGGCGCCTACTACACTTTCCGTGCGGGTCCCACCCTCCAGCTCTCGCTCACGAACCGGTTCAAGGCCACCCTCGGCATCGGCGCCGCGGTGGTGTACTCCGGCTCATCCTACACGGTCACGCAGACGCTCACGCCCCCGGCCGGCGTCGAGATCACCGACACCAGCTCGAGCGAGGCCTACAAGCTCCTGCCCGGATATTTCGCCGACGCGTCCCTCCAGTTCGACCTGACCGAGCGCACCGGGTTCTACGCGGGCGCGGTCTTCCAGTCTGCCGGCAGTTACACGCAGGCGGTCGACACGGACAACGCGCACTACGCGACCAAGATCGACCTCGCGAACATGAGCGGGTTCCGCGCGGGGCTCTCGTACCGATTCTGAGCCCAGCGCGGCTCCGCTTCAACCGAAGCACCGTTCAGGCCACACTTTACCGGTAGGGAGTGAGCGAGAAAGTGGCGTGACCGAGGGTATCGTGCTGAAACAACCCTGTTTTGGGTTACCGCACCGGGACTACCCTGGGGCTTCTAACTGCGAGGGCACATCTCACCCGCCACGTTCCCGAGATCGCGCAGGACTTGACCGATTGCCCTGAGCTGATCCGCCGGGAAGAAGCCGTTGATGCGGGTGATCACTTGCTGGATGACGCCGTCGGGGCAACTGGCGCCGCCTGTGACGAGGATGCGCCGTGGCGCCGGAGCGTCCGCTGGCCAGAGTGGTCGCCGCTCGGTGTGGCCCCGTCCGGAACCGTCATAAACGTAGTGTTCCACCTCCGCCAGAGAGTGGATGCCTGCTTCGGATTGGATGAAGTAGGCCCGGTCGCCGAGTTTCTCGGCGCAAAGGCGGAAAAGCTGATAGGTGTTGGATGAGTTCTTCCCGCCGATCACGAACGCCGCGTCGAGCGGCTCCGCGAGCGCGCGGCTGAGGGCGTCCTGGTTGACCTGCGTCGCGTAGCAGAGCGTGTCGCGCCGGCCGTCCCCGCCTACGCGGGAGGCGTCCTGATGGACGTCCCGATATACCCCGCGGAGGTGCTCGATGATCTCGAGGGTCTCGTTCATCAGCAGCGTAGTCTGGTTTACGACCGCGACCCGGACCAGGTCACGCACCGGATCGAAGGCGGGCGTATGGCGGCCGGCGAACTTCTCCGAAAAAAGGGAGCGAGCTTTGTCCGGCTCGCTCGCGATGATCTCCCCGAGTTGCCGCGCCTCGGCGAGGTTGCGCACGATCACGGCCGGCGCGTGGCGCCGCGTGTTCGAAAACGTCGCCTTCGTCTCCTCGTGCTCGTGCTTGCCGTGGATGACCACCGTGTACCCTTCGCGCCCGTACGCGCGGGCCGCCTTCCAGACCTTTTCCACCAGCATGCAAGTGGCGTCATACTGGCAGACCGCGATGCCCTTCCGCACCAGCCGGCGCTTGTCCTCGTCGGTCGCGCCGAAGGCGGGGATGATCACGAGATCTTCCGGGGCCAGGGTCTCCCATAGCGTTGGTGATCCTTCGTGTCCGTCGACGGTGTGTGGAACGCCGCGGTCGGTCTGGAGGTAACGCAGGCCGCGACGCAGGAGGTCCTCGTTCACAAACGGGTTGTGGATCAGCTCCGAAAGCATGAAGACGCGCCGGCCCGGATTTTCGGCCAGCGTCTCGTAGGCGCGCTCGATGGCGTTTTTCACCCCGAGGCAGAATCCGAAGTGGCTCGGGATCACGTAGCGCACCTCGCCGAAATCGAGCTCCACTGGCGCGGTCGCGGTGCGTTCCTGGCGGCGCGCGAGGGTCTTGATCGCGGCGCAAAGCTCTGACTGGTAGAGCGCCGTGGCGCCGGCATCCTGGGAGTAGATGCCGGCGTTGCGCTCCTGCGCCGGCCGGAACTTGTAGATGAAGTCGTTCTCGCCGAGGTGGAGGTAGGGGATGTCGACGAGATGTGGCTCCAGCGCCCGGAGAGCAGACTGCAGCGAGGGGGCAAGGTCGCCGGGCGCCGCCTCCAGCTGTTCGATGGACCTGAAGACGACCTCGGAATCGGCGGCCACGCCCGCCACCTGCGCGAGCAACACCCGGTGCGTTCTTCCCCCGGCCGTGCAGGAGAAGAACTCCGCCGGCGGTGTATGCTCGCGGAAGGAAGATTCGAGCCGGACTGTCGCCATCGCGAGATCGCTGCCGGTGAACGCGAGGCCGTGCTTCGATCCGAGTTTCCTCACCGCGAGCTGATTTCCCGCGTTGAAGGCCAGTACGGCGAAGAGGGCGGGGGACGACGGCGCGTTCATGCTTCGGGCAGGTTGGCTCACGCCCGGCCGCCCGCAAGCGTCCCGCTCACGCGAGGCGCGAATCGAAAGCGAACGGCTCCGGCCGGCCGAGATCCACCCGGGCGAAAGCGGGATGCGCGGGATTCAGCAGGTAGTTGAACTCCCCCGGAACCACCGCGCTCGGCACCCGGAGCGCGGCGGAGCGCGCACCAGAGGACCACGCGTCGCCGAACCGCCGCGTCTCGGCCGGTGCGGGAAACTCCCGCCAGTTCACGGGAAAGCGGGCGGGGCGCTCCACCAGCGATACTGGCACGCGCGCCGAGACAAGTACCCATGCCGTGTGCGCGAGCAGCTCAGGCCCGTCGACGTGCGCCAGCACCTCCAGCATCGCGAGGGCCCGTGATTCCGAGCAGTACACGAGTGACGTGCCGCGCGACGACCAGCGTCCGCCGAAGCGTCGCGCGCCCTCGCCGTCGAAGGCGTTTTCCGCCCATCGGGCCGCGCAGATGCGCCAGACCGTGAGCTCGCTCACGAGAACACGCCGTGCTCGAGGCGGCCGATCACGTTCTCCACTTCGCGCGCCCCGGGCTCGGTCTGCGCGAAGTCCAGCGGTGAACGCCCGCCAAGGGCGCGCACCGGCGAGTTGAGCCACCGGCGGGTCGCCTCGTCGGTGCCGAAAACCCTTCGCGCGAGGTCGAAAAGGCGGATGACGCGCACCGCCCGCTCGCCCTCGGTGGCCTTCAGCCGCGCCTTGTGCGCCACACGGCGGGCGTAGGTGCGGGGCGGAATGCGAATCATCCGCGCCAATTCCTCATTCGAGAAGCCGGCCTCGCGCCCGAACTGCACGATGTCGAGCACCGGCAGCCCCTCCTCCACCCGCGCCGCCATCGCCCCGTTGTCGTGGATTCCCGGATATACCGGCTCCCCGCCTTTGCGCGTCTTCTTCATGGCCCGAGCATCGGGCCCGTGTTCCCGCCGGGCAAGTCGAAACAGGCAAATGGCAAAGATAAAGATGCCAAATGGCTCAAGCTTGAAAACGCGAGCGTCGTGCGTGCACGGTCTTTTCCTCAGTGGGCGAGCGCCTCGGCCAGCTTCGCCGGGTCCTTGCCGCCACCCATCGCGAAGTCGGGTTTGCCACCGCCCTTGCCGCCGACCTTGGTCGCGAGTTCCCCGATGATCTTGCCAGCCTGGTGTCCGGCCTTGATCGCGGTGGGGGAGCAAAACGCCACGAGGCTGGCCTTGTCGCCCAGCGCCGCGCCGAGCCGCACGACGCCCTCGCCGAGTTTGGCCAGCACCTGCGAGCCGAGGGAGCGGAGTGACTCCTGGTCGGGCACGTTCACCACGGCGGAAACGAACTTCAGTCCGTCCCGCGTGACGGCCGCGGCCGCCAGTTCTTCGGCCTGGCCGGCGAGCGCCTTTTGCTGGAAGGAGCGTAGCTGACGCTCGATTTCCTTCTGATGGGCGAGCAACGACTCTAGCTTCTTCACGACGTCGCTCGCGCCGCCGCCGAGCTGCGCGCTGACGGCGGAGAGCGCGGACTCGCGGGTGGTTACGAGCTCGAACGCGGGACGGCCGGCGACGGCCTCGATGCGCCGCGTGCCGGCGGCGATGGCCATCTCGGCTACGACCTTGATCAGGCCGATTTCGCCCGTGGTGGTCACGTGGGTGCCGCCGCAGAGTTCGCGGCTGTAGCCGCCGATGTCGACCACACGCACGACCTTGCCGTACTTCTCGCCGAAGAACGCGAGGGTGCCTTCGGGTTTCTGGTCGAACTCGGTCTCGTAGGTATCAACCGGCGCATTGTCGATGACCTTGCCGTTGATGAGCGACTCGACCTCCTGGAGCTGGGTGGGCGTCATCGCCTCAAAGTGGGCGAAGTCGAAACGCATGCGGTCGGCGGTCTTCGAGGTGCCGGCCTGGCGGACGTGGGTGCCGAGGACCTTGCGCAGCGCCCAGTGGATCAGGTGCGCGGCGCTGTGGTGGCGGTTGATCGCGCGGCGGCGTTCGCGGTCCACCGCGAGACGCGCGGCGGCGCCTGCCTTGGGGGCGAGGGCGCCCAGGGCCGCGGCGTCGATCTTGTGCAGATGGCGGCCGGACTTGTCCTTCACGCAGTCGGAAACGGCGAGGGTGGTGCCGCTGATCTCGACCGTGCCGGCGTCGCCGGTTTGGCCGCCCATCTCGGCGTAAAACGGCGTACGGTCGAAAACGAGGAACGCGTCCTTCTCGGCCGTGACGACCTCGAGGAGCTTGGCGTCGGCGGTGATCGCCGTATAGCCGAGAAACTCGGTGGGTTTCTGGTCGCCCGTCGTCTCGCCCTCGGTGGCGGCGACGAGCACGACCTTCTTGGTGGAGGCTTGGCCGCGCTTGCGCTGCTCCTCCATGTGCCGCTCGAAACCCTCGTGGTCTACCTGCAGGCTGCGCTCGGTGGCGAGCAGCTGGGTCATGTCGAGCGGGAAGCCGTACGTGTCATACAGCTCGAACGCCGTGGCGCCGCCGATGGAGCCGGCTGAGGCCGCCTTGTTGAAGATCTGCAGGCCGCGGTCCAGCGTGCGCCCGAACGACTCCTCTTCGCTGCGGATCACACGCCGCACGATGTCCTGCTGCTGGCGCAACTCGGGGAACACGCCCCCGAGCGACTCCACGACGGGCGCGACCAGCTGCTCGAAGAAGCCGGTCTGCAGGCCGAGCTTCTTCCCGTAAAGGATGCCGCGGCGCAGGATGCGGCGGATGACGTAGTTGCGGCCCTCGTTGCCGGGCAAAATGCCGTCGGCGATCGCGCACGAGACGCAGCGCGCGTGGTCGGCGAGGACGCGGAACGCCACGTCGACCGACTCCTGTTCGCTCAGACCCTCACGGCCCTTCGGCACGGTGCCGCGGTAGGTTTTGCCCGAGAGCGCCGCGACCTTGGTCAGCAGCGGGGCGAAGACATCAGCCGCGTAGTTCGAGGGATCGCGGGAGAAGTCCTTGAAACCGTTGGTTGTGGCTTGGATGCCGGCGACGCGCTCGAAGCCCATGCCGGTGTCGACGTGCTTCGCGGCCAGCGGCGAGAAGGTGCCGTCGGAGTTCGCGTTGAATTGGATGAAGACGTGATTCCAGATCTCGATGCAGCGCGGGCTGCCCGAGTTCACGAGCTCACGGCCGGCCGTCTCCTCGTCGGAGGGCAAAAGGTTGAAATGGATCTCGGAGCACGGGCCACAGGGGCCGGTGTCGCCCATCATCCAAAAATTGTCTTTCTTGTTGCCATTGACGATGTGGACGGCGGGGTCGAGGCCCTCGCGGCGGAAGATCGCGGCCCAGATGTCGTGGGCCTCCTGGTCGAAGTCCGACGGGTCGCCCTTGGACTTGTCGGGGAAGTAGACCGTCGCGAACAATCGCTTCGCGGGAATGCCCCAGACCTTCGTGATCAACTCCCAACCCCACTCGATCGACTCCCGCTTGAAGTAGTCGCCGAAGGACCAGTTCCCCAGCATCTCGAACATCGTGTGGTGGTACGTGTCGAAGCCCACGTCCTCCAGGTCGTTGTGCTTCCCGCCGGCGCGGATGCACTTCTGCGTGTCGGCCGCGCGGGTGTCCTTCGACGGCCGCACCCCCGCCCAGCGGGAGACGTCCGGGGCCCGGTCGCCGAGGAAGATCGGCACAAACTGGTTCATGCCGGCGTTGGTGAACAGCAGGCCGGGGGAGTCCGGCATGAGCGAAGCCGACGGCACGATCGTGTGACCCTGGCGGGCGAAGAAATCGAGGAAGCTCTGGCGGATCTCGGCGGAGGTCATGGCGAGGCTAAAAACGGTGAGATCACAGCCCGTGCGGGGGGTTAGCAAGTGGGGAATCGGTCCGTCGTCTGCGGGGACAATTTCGTTGTCGGTGATGCGGCGTCCCGCGACCGTTTCGCGTCCCGGATTCCCCATGAAAACCCCGTCCCTCCGCCGTCGCGATTTTCTGCGGGCCGCCGCTCCAGCCGCCGCCACGCTCGCTTTCCCCCACGTCCTGCGCAGTCAAGGCGGCGTCTCGCCCAATTCACGTCTCAATGTCGCCTGCGTGGGTGTCGGCGGACGCGGCGCCGCGGCCGTGGCGGCCATGAAGGATGAGAACATCGTGGCCCTGTGCGACGTCGACGACTTCCGCGGGGCGAGGGCCGTGAAGGCCAATCCGGGCGCGCGGCAGTTCCGTGACTTCCGCCGCCTGCTGGACGAGGTGGGCAAGAGCATCGACGCGGTCACCGTCTCGACGCCCGACCACATGCACTTCCCCGTCGCCATGGCGGCGATGGCGCTGGGCAAGCACGTCTTCGTGGAGAAGCCGATCGCCCACACGGTGTGGGAGGCGCGCCAGCTGGCGAAGGTCGCGGCGGAGAAACGCCTCGCGACGCAGATGGGCAACCAGGGCCACGCGGGCGAGGGCATCCGGCTCCTGCGCGAGTGGTATGAGGCGGGCGTATTCGGCGAGGTGACGGAAATCCATTCGTGGACCGACCGTCCGATCTGGCCGCAGGGCGTGAAGGCGCCCGACCACAGCAAACTCATCCCGGTGGTCCCGCCCTCCCTCGATTGGGACCTGTGGCTCGGGGTGGCGGCGCCGCGTCCCTACGATCCCGGCTACCTGCCGTTCAATTGGCGCGGATACTGGGATTTCGGCACCGGGGCGTTGGGTGACATGGGCTGCCACATGATGGACGCCTTCTGGGCGCTCGACTTGCCGGCGCCGGCCAGCGTGGAAGCGGTCTCGTCCGGGCAGACGGAGATCAGTGCGCCTACGGCCTCGGTGGTGAATTACCTTTTCCCCGCGCGCGGCCAGCGCCCCGCGCTCAAGTGGGTGTGGTACGACGGCAAGATCCAGCCCGCGCTGCCGCCGGAATTCGAGGTGGGCCGGAAGTTCCCTGAGAACGCCACCTTCATCATCGGCACCAAGGCCGCTGCGATCGCGGATCCGAATTATTTCACGATCCGTCTGATGCCCGAGTCGCGCATGCAGGAGATGGCGTCCTCGCTGCCTCCGAAGACGATCCCGCGGATTCCCGGTGGCAACCACTTCGCCGAGTGGGTGCGGGCGTGCAAAGGCGGCGAGGCTGCCGGCTCCAATTTCGCCTACTCGTCGCGCCTCACCGAGATGGTGCTCCTGAGCAACGTGGCCGTGCGCGCCCGGCGTCGCATCGAGTGGGACGACACCGCGATGCGTGTGACCAACGTGCCCGCCGCAAACGCCTTCCTCACGAAAGAATACCGGCCCGGGTTCGGGGTCTGAGCCGCGCCCGGAGGCGGAAACCATTTCGCCGCGGATTCGTCCAACCGGCTGTGATGCCGCGAACTCATCCGTACGTCTTCGCCGCGGGTCTCGCCGCGCTTGTCACGGCCCTCTCGGCCGGACCGGTGGAGTCGGCGATCGTGGCGGCGATGAAGTTGCCCGACGCACCGTCCTACGCGTGGCGGACCGAGGTGGCGGACGATGCTCGAACCTACGAGATCAGCGGGTCCACCGAACGGGCGGGAGAGTTCTCGCTTGTGACGATGCCGATTCCGGTCACCGGGGGCCGGCGCGTCGCGCGGGGGCCGATCAATTCGTCCGGTACCAGCACGGTCACGGCATGGTTCAAGGGAGCCGTGGATTGCGTGGTGCAGTCGGGTGACGGCTGGCGGCGTCCGGAGGAAATTGCGAACGCGGGCGATCGTGACACCGGCGGTGGAGGGGGCCAACGCCGGCGCGGCGGATTCGGCGGACCTCCGGGAGGCGGAGGCGGCGGCGTCTTTGGTGGCGGTGGCGGCATGGGCGGGCGCGGTGGGGGCGGATTTCCTCCGCCCGTCGACGATCGTGGCGAAGCGAGCGGACGCACGTTCAGCAACGTCCAGAAGACATTGAGCCGGCCGCACGAGGAGATCGCGGTGATCATCGCGGGTGGCTCCGACCTGAAAGCCGAGGGCGAATTGGTTTCCGGTCGGCTCTCCGAGACTTCGGCCAAGCTCCTGCTGGTACACGAGGGCCAGCGTGACCGTGTGCCGCTGCAGGCGGGCGGCACTTTCCGGCTGTGGTTGCGCGGCGGAGCGCTGGTGAAATACGAGACGCGGCTCGAGGGCGCGCTCCGCGTCGATGATGCGGCCGGACGCCGCGAGGTCCGCGTCAACGAGACTTCCACCACCACCCTGAGCGAGGTCGGCACCGCGCGGGTCGAGGTGCCCGCAGAAGTGCGGAAGCGGTTGGGTGGTTGAGCCGGGTGCGGCGTTTCCGCGCGGGGCTTGCGTTGCCGGGGGGCGGCTTCAGGGTCCGGAGAAAGTTAATGGAAAAACTCCCGTTCGACCAACTCGGCCTGTCGCCGGAAATCCTCAAGGCGGTGGCCAAGCTGGGCTTCGAGGAGGCCTCGCCGATCCAGACCGCGGTGATTCCTGTCGCCCTGACCGGGCGCGACGTCGTCGGCCAGTCGTCGACCGGTTCCGGTAAGACCGCCGCCTTCGCGATCCCGGTCATCCAGCGCGTGGACTCGCAGGAGAAGGCGGTGCAGGCGCTGATCCTGTGTCCGACGCGTGAACTGGCGGTGCAGGTCGCCGAGGAGACCGGAAAGCTCGCCTTTTTCCGCCGCGGACTGCGCGAGGTCCCGATCTACGGCGGGCAGAGCTACGAGCGCCAGTTCCGCGCGCTCGCCGCCGGCGCGCAGATCGTGATCGGCACGCCTGGTCGGGTGCTCGACCACCTTGAGCGCGGCACGCTTCGCCCCGACAGCCTCCGCATTGTCGTGCTCGACGAGGCTGACCGCATGCTCGACATGGGTTTCCGCGAGGACATCGAGCGCGTGCTGGCCGCGACGCCGGCGAACCGGCAACTGCTCTTCTTCTCCGCGACTATGCCGCGGGCCATCCAGGAATTGATCGGACGATTCAGCAAGGACCCGGCCTGGATCAAGATCGACGCGGTCGCGCGGAACGCGCCGCAGGTGGAGCAAACGTATTTTGAGGTCGACCGGCGCTCGAAGCTCGAGGCGCTGACCCGCCTGATCGACCTGCATGACTTCCGCTACGGGATCATCTTCTGCGGCACCAAGGTGATGGTCGACGATCTCGACGAACACCTGCACGCGCGCGGGTACGGCGTCGACCGCCTGCACGGCGACATCCCCCAGGCAGGGCGCGACCGCGTGATGCGGAATTTCCGCGAGCGGAAGTTCGACTTCCTGATCGCGACCGATGTCGCCGCGCGCGGGCTCGACGTCGACGACCTCGAGGTGGTGTTCAACTTCGACCTGCCCAATGACGCCGAGGACTACACGCACCGCGTGGGCCGCACCGGCCGGGCGGGCCGGCAGGGTCGGGCATTCACCTTTGTGAGCGGGCAGGAGATCTACAAGCTGCAGGGCATGGTGCGCTGGGCGAAGCTCGACATCCGCCGCGGCCGCATCCCTTCGCTCGACGAGGTCGAGGAGGCCCGCGGCAACGCGTTCTTCGAGCGGATCCGCGCCACGCTGGAGGCGCGGCAATTCAAGCCGCGCGACCGCATGATCGACCGTTTGCTGGATCAGGGGTACGCGAGTACCGACATCTGCTCGGCTTTGATCCACCTGCTGCAAGGGGGCGGGGAACCCGCCCCCCAGGGAGCAGCGCCCGCGAAAGGCGCCCGCCCGCCGGCCGCCGCCGCTCCCTCGGAGCCTGTTTCCAAGCCGACGCCGCCTTTGCCCAAGCCGGCGGCGGCGCCGGTCCCTAAGGGCAAATCCGCTTTCGAGCGCCCCGCCCGCACCGGCCGGGAGGCCGGAATGGCGACGGTGCGACTCAACGCGGGCAGCCGCCATGGGGTTACCGCCGCCGACATCGTCGGCAAGATCGCGGGCGTCACGCGGCTGCCGGCGTCGATCGTCGGTGCGATCGATCTGCTCGAGGAACACGCCTTGGTCGACGTCGAGTCGCACCACGCCGAACTCATCGTCAAGAAGCTCGCGCGGGTGCGCGTGAAGGGCGTTTCCCTGGAGCCTAAGGCCGAACCGCCCGCGGGTTGATGGCGTTTGCCGGTGGGCGGCTTGCCTCCGTCTCGCGGAACGAGTGGAATCGGCCCGTCGATGCATGACGCGCTGAGCCAGGTTCGGGGGTTCCTTGCCGGATGGGGGTTGGAGGCCTCGCTGTTCTCGCTGCTGGGTTTCGCGCTGGGACTGTTCTTTGTCGCCCGGCTCGTCAGCGAGAAACGGGCGCCGGCCAACACGTTCGCGTGGATGCTGGTCATCCTATTCCTGCCGTGGGTCGGAGTGCCTCTCTATCTGCTGATCGGCGGTCGCAAGCTACGACGGGTCCGCGAGCGCAAGGGAGCCGTGAGGCCGGTCGTTCCCCCGGCCTGCGTCGTGGATCCATCAGCGGTGGCATCCTCGGCCGCGCAGACGATGTTCGCGGCCGGTGGTCCGCCGCCCTGCTCGGGCAACCGCCTTGCCTTCCTCACGACCGGCGAGGACGCCTACGCGGAGCTGGAGCGCCGCATTGGCGAGGCCCGCGCGCAGATCCATATCGCGACCTTCATCCTTGGCCGCGACGACACCGGGCGCCGGCTGGTGCGGCTGCTGGCCCAGCGGGCCCGCGAGGGTGTGCGCGTGCGGCTGCTTCTCGATGCAGTGGGATCGTTCCTCTCCTCCTTCGATTTCGTGCGTCCCGTCCGTCAGGCCGGGGGGCAGGTGGAGCGCTTCATGCCGGTGCTGCCGTTCACGCCGCGGGGCTCAGCCAACCTGCGCAATCACCGCAAGATCGCGGTCTTCGACCGGTCCTGCGCGATCGTCGGCGGTCACAATCTTGCCCGGTTCTACATGGGTCCGGTCCGTCGCGCGCGGCGCTGGCGGGATTTTGGCGGAGTGATCGAGGGCCCGGCGGCCGCCTTGCTCGACGATGTCTTCATCGCGGATTGGTGCTTCGCGACCGGAGAACGCGAGGCTGACCTGATGCGCGAGGTGACCGCGGCTCCGGACATTGTCCGCCGCGGCGAGACCTGCCTGCAAGTCGTGGCGAGCGGACCGGACGCGCCCGGTGATCCGCTGTACGAGGGCATGCTCGCGATGGTACAGGAGGCGGCGGAGAGCGTCTGGGTCGTCACGCCTTATTTCATCCCCGACGACGTGCTCCTGCGTTCCCTCATCGTGAAGGCCCGGGCCGGCCGCGATGTGACCGTGATCGTGCCGCGGCGTTCGGACCATCCCATCACGGACCTCGCGCGCCGGCATCACCTGCGCGAGCTCCAGCACGCCGGGGCGCGCGTGCTTCTCCACGGACCCGGCATGATGCACAGCAAAGCGTTGATCGTCGACCGGCGCGTCGCGCTCTTCGGCTCCGCCAACCTCGATCAGCGCAGCCTTTTCGTGAATTTCGAGATCGGCGTGGCGGTGCATTCGCCGTCCGAGGTGGCCGCGATGCGCGCTTGGGCGGAGGAGCTGGCCCGCCATTGCCACCCCGCGCGTCCGCCGCGCGCCGCGCGGTTCCCCGCCAGCCTGGCCGAGGATGTGAGCCGCCTGCTCGCGCCTCTGCTGTAGGAGCGCCTGGGTCACACCATGCCGGCCTCGCGGAAGCTGTAATACCCGCGGCCGGCTGGATCGGACGCGGCCTGACCCACGATCACGTGGTCCACCAGCGGGATGTCCACGGTCTGCGCGGCTTCGCGGAGCAGGCGTGTCACCTGCACGTCGGCGGCGCTCGGGGTCGGATCGCCGCTCGGGTGGTTGTGCGAGCAGGCGATGGCGAACGCGCCCTCGCGCATCGCGATGCGGAAGACCTCGCGCGGATGGGCCAGGGTGGCGTTGGCGGTGCCGGAGGTCATCTCGACACGCTTCAACAGCCGGTGCCGGCGGTTCAGGCAGAGTACCCAGAACTTCTCGACCTCGAGCCCCGCCGAAACCGGACGCAGATGGCGGAAGATCTGGTCCGCCTGCCTCAGCATCGGGGCCTCGCCCTCCTGCTGGCCGAGCACCCGGCGGGCGAGTTCCATCACGGTGACAAGCTGCAGGGCCTTGATGCGACCGATGCCCCGCAGACGGCGAAAGTCGGATTCCGCCCACGCGAGCAGGCCGGCGAGTGAGCCGGCCTCGGACACAAGTCGCTCAGACAACGTCATCACGTCGGTGCCGCGGGTGCCGCTGCGCAGTAGCATGGCGAGCAATTCGGCGTCGCCCAGCGCCTGCGGGCCGAGGCGCTGGAGTTTTTCCTGGGGCCGCTCCGCGATTGCGGTGGCGAGGAGTCGATTGGGAGTGGGTAGCGCGGCGGGCTCGATCACGCCAAGGGAGTGCGCCGCGGGGGCATGGATCCCAAGCTCGCGCTCACCCCTAATTCCGGGTCAGCGCGGGAGTGAAACAACGGCGGACCGGGTCCGTCCGGGCCGCCGGACGCCGCTCAGTGGTACTTGACGTAGCCGTTGCGGCGCAGGCGCTCGAGCCAGCGCTCCTGGGCCGCGCGGCCCATCTGCTGCACCAGCACGCGCTCGATCTGGTCGCGGACCTCGTCGAGCGGCTGGATGCCCGCGAAGCGGCGGTCCTCTGCGAACAGGATGAAGGCGCCCTCGGGTAGCAGCACGGAGTCGGAGGCGTCTCCCTTTTTAAGGCTGAACGCCACCTCGCTGAACTCCTTGCGGAAGTCGGAGCGCTTCAGCCAACCCCAGTCCCCGCCTTTGCTGCGCTTTAGGTCCTTGCTGAACTGCTTTGCGAGTTCCTCGAACTTCTCCCCGGCCTTGAAGCGCGCCACGATCATGCGGCCTTGCTCCATCAGCGAGGCGTCGGTCTCGGCGTCGGTGCGAGTGAGCTGGATGAGTCGCAGGTGCACCTCGTCCTCGCGGTAGAAACGATCCTTGTTCTCGTTGTAGTAGGTTTCGATGCGGACCGGGCTGATGATGCTCTGGGACTTCCGCTGCTGGCCCTGCATGTACTGGAAGATGATGTTCTCCTCCACTTCGCGGCGGTAGTCGCGGATCGTCTGCCCCTTGGAACGCAGGTAGGCGAGGAACTTGGAGCGGTCGCCCTCGAAGCGTTCGGCCAGTTCCTCGGAAACCGCGTTCTCGATGTACTGCTGCGGTATCTGGCGCTTCTCGTCCTTGCGGAATTCCTTCACGATCAGCACCCGGTCGATCAGGTTCTGGATCGCGTCATCCTGCAGGCGTTCCAGGCCTTCCTGGAACTCCTTCTCATTGCGCGCGGAGTTGCGCAGCTGGGGAATAAGCGGGCCGATTTCCTGCATCACGTCGGCGACGGTGATGATCTTCTCCTCCGCGACCGCCACTATCCCGTTGGCGAAGCGCAGGTTAAGATTTTGGGCGACCGGATCGCTGGCGGGACCGGCCGGAGCGCCGGCGGGGGCCTGAGCCAGAAGAGCGGCGATCGGCACGACGGGGAGCAAGGCAATGGCCAGGCGGCGTCGGATCGTCATGGGTTCGGCAGATTCTTCAGAAAAACGAGGATTTCGCGCAACCGTACGAGGGGCTGGGGGGCGGTCAACCTTGGAAACCTCGAGCCGACCTGGACCCAGTCGTCAACCGTGCCGCGGCGCCGGAGGCACTTCAGCCGGTTGGCGTCCGTCTCGACCGAAACGACTCCCTTTTGTTCCGCGCGCACGCGGATTTCCGTGACCAGCAGCAACGCCTTCACCTCCTCGCCGAAGCGGCCGAAGCGGTCGCGCAGATCCTCCTCGATGCGTTTCAGGGCCGCGGGCGAGTCGGCGAGCGCGAGCTTGCGGTAGAAGTCGATGCGCAGGCGCGTCTCGGCGATGTAGGCCGCGGGAAGCCGGGCCTGGATGCGCCCGACCTCCACGATTTGCTCGTCCTCCGCGTCCTTGATCGCGGTGTAGCCGTCGACGTGGCGACGCGCGCCCGCGGCGGGCGGCTGGCCTTCGCCGACAAACACGAAATCGAGCTTCACGCTCGCCCGCACCGCGGCGGCCGTTTTGTCGCCCTTCAGGCGCGCGACCGATTGCCGGAGCAATTGGCAATAGAGCTCGAAGCCCACGCCCACGATGTGGCCGCTTTGCTCCGCGCCGAGCAGGTTGCCGGCGCCGCGCAGCTCGAGGTCACGCATCGCGATCCGGAAGCCCGCGCCGAGCTGGTTGTGCTGCCGCATCGCGGTGAGCCGCTGCCGGGCGGTTTCGAGGAGGCGGGCGTGGCGGTGCAACAGCAGGTACGCGTAGGCTTGATGCCGGAAACGGCCCACGCGTCCGCGCAACTGGTAAAGCTGCGAGAGCCCGAAGCGGTCCGCTCCCTCGATGATGATCGTGTTGCTGTTCGGGATATCGAGGCCGCTCTCGATGATCGTCGTCGAGACCAGCACCTGGTGCCGGCCGGCCACGAAGTCGGTCATCACGCGCTCGAGTTCGGCCGGCTCCATCTGGCCGTGGCCGACGCCGATCGTCACGCCGGGCAGCAGCTCGCGGAGGCGGCTCGCCACGAGCTCGATCGTCTGCACGCGGTTGTGGAGGTAAAAAACCTGCCCGCCGCGGCGCAGCTCGAAGTGCACCGCGTCGACCACGACCTTCTCCTCGTAGGTCTTCACGATCGTCTGGATCGGGTGCCGGTTGACCGGCGGCGTCTCGATCACGCTCAGGTCGCGCGCGCCGGTGAGCGCCATGTAGAGGGTGCGCGGGATCGGCGTCGCGCTCATCGATAGCACATCAAGCGTCGCGCGGAAGCGGCGGAACGCCTCCTTGTGCCGCACGCCGAAGCGCTGCTCCTCGTCGATGATCACGAGGCCGAGTTCGCGGAAGACGACGTCGGCCTGCAGCAGGCGATGGGTGCCGATCAGGATGTCGACCTGCCCGGAGCCCGCCGCCTGCAGGATCTTCGTCGTCTCCGCCTTGGAGCGGAACCGGCTGAGCATCTCGATCACGATCGGGTAGCCGGCCATGCGCTCGCGGAAGGTGTTCAGGTGCTGCTGCGCCAGCACCGTCGTCGGCACCAGCAGCGCCACCTGCCGCCCGCCCTGCACCGCCTTGAAAGCCGCGCGGATCGCCACCTCGGTCTTGCCGAAGCCGACGTCGCCGCAGACCAGCCGGTCCATCGGGCGCGTGCGCTCCATGTCGGCCTTGGCGTCCTGGATCGCGCGGAGCTGGTCGGGGGTCTCGGTGAAGGGGAACGAGGCCTCGAACTCGCGCTGCCACTCGTTGTCCGCCGCGAACGCGTGGCCTGCCTGCGCCTCGCGCACGGCGTGGATGCGCAGCAGCTCCGCCGCGAGGTCTAGGGTCGCCCGCTCCGCCGCCTGGCGCGCCTTCTCCCAGCGGCCCGAGCCCACGCGGCCGAGCTGCGGGCGCGTCTTGCTCAGGCCCACGTAGCGGCTGATGAGGTGAGACTCCTGGAGCGGCACGTGCAGTGTCACCTGGTCGTCGAACTCCAGCGAGATGACCTCGCGGATGCCCTGCGCCGTGTCGAGGCGCGTGATCCCGCGGAAATGCGCGATGCCGTGCTGCAGGTGCACCACGAAGTCGCCCTCCACCAGCTCGGAGAAATCCAGCAGCTGGTCGACTTGCGCGCGGTGCGCGACGGCACGTGCGCCCGCGGCGGGCCGGCGCGGACGCTGGCGGCCGAAGATCTCCGTCTCGGTGACGACCACGAGGCCCCGGGCGGGTTTCTTTCCGCCGCCGCCTTCCGCCAGCGAAGGGAGCTTGGCATCCTTGCGGGCGATGATGCGGAAACCCTCGTTCAACGTGCCGCGCAACCAACGCGGGCGGATCCCCTTCAGTGCCGGATCCGCGGCGAGGAGCTCCTGCGCGCGCTTTTCCTCGCCTTCCTTCGTTACCACGCAGGCGACCTCGTGGCCTTCGCGGCGCCACGCGGAAAGGCGGCGGAGAAACTCGCCCCGCGCTTCCTCCTCGAACTCCAGCCGCTCCTGCGCCACGAGCGCGTCACCCGGGTAGCGGCGGTGGTGCGACAACGCCTCGGTGTCCCAGGTCGCCTCCGCCGATCCGTCGGGAAAAAGCGCGCTGGCCTCGTCGAGGTCGCCGACGCCGGTGATATTCGCGACGCGACCGACCAGCGGTCCGAGCGCGTCCTGCCCGTCGGGCGCGAGGGCGCGGAACTCCTCCTCCAGCGCGGCGGGTTCGACCAGCACGAGGCAGGCGAGGGGAGAGAGGTAATCAGCGAGCCCGCCGGCCGCCCGGCCGAGTTTCACCCGCGGTGACGCCGCGAGGGAAATCGACTCCACCGTGGCGCCGGAGCGCTGGGTCACCGGATCGAACTCGCGGATGGATTCGATCTCGTCGCCGAAGAAATCGAGCCGGTACGGCCGGCTGGCCGTCACGGGGTAGACGTCGATGATCCCGCCGCGCACCGCGTAGTGCCCGGGTGCCTCGCACACGGCCTCCGAGTCGTAGTCCAGCCGCTGCAGCTCCTCGAGCAGCCCTTGGAAAGGCCTGGTCTGTCCGCGCTGCAGGGTGAGCTCGGCCGCGGTGAACTCCTCCGGCGCTGGAACCGGTTGGAGCAGCGCCGCGGGCGTCGTCACCACCACCAGCGTGTCGGGCGTGCGGCCCACACCGCGCAGCGCCCGCAGCCGCGAAAGCACGGCGAGCCGGTCGCTCGACGCGGCGAACGCCTCGCGCATGTCGCCGGCGTCCTGCGGCGCCTCGGGGAACACCGCGGCGGTCACGGGCCGTTCCCCGCCGAAGCCCGTGGCGAACAGCGCGGTGTCCTCCACCAGCTGTTCCGCCGCGCGTGGGCCGTCGGCGACCACCAGCCACACCGGCGCGGGCTCCGCGCCGACCAGCGCCGCGATCACGGCGCCGCGCGCGGGCGGGCAGACGCCGGTGAGCTTGCGACGGACGGAGATGGGCGCTTCCGGCATGGGAGGGGGCGGAAGGTAGGCCGACGCGGCGGACGCTCAAGCCCGCTCGGCGCGCCGTCGCTTCAGCTCCGGGTTCGTGAGGTCGGGATCAGGCGCCCAGGGTCCGCAACGCCGCCTCCGCGGCCGCCTCCTCGGCGGCCTTCTTGGAGGACCCTCGTCCGCGGCCGATCTCGCGCCCCAGGAGGCTCACGCTCACCTCGAAGGTGCGTCGGTGGTCTTCACCCTCGGCCGCGAGGACCGAATACGCGAGGGCCTCGTTGCCATGGCGGGGCTGGATCAGCTCCTGCAGGCGGCTCTTGGGGGTCTTGTCGTCGCCCAGCGTCGCGAGGCGCGCGGGCAACGGGCCGTACGCGGCCCGCGCGACGGCGCGGGCGGCCTCTAGCCCGGCGTCGAGATAGACGGCGCCGAGCAGCGCCTCGAACGCGTCGCCGAGCGCCGACGTGCGTTGGCGTCCGCCCGATGATTCCTCGCTGGGCCCGAGCCGCAGGGCCCGGTCGAGGCCAAGTTCGCGCGCGAGGAGGGCGAGGGTGGTGCCGTTGGCGAGGGTGGCGCGGCGCCGGCTGAGAACGCCCTCGCGTTCGCCCGGGAACTCCGCGTAGAGCGCCTCGGAGAGCAGCAACTGGAGCACGGCGTCGCCGAGGAACTCGAGTCGCTGGTTGCTTTCCGCCCCGTGGAGCACCGGCAGCAGCGACGGATGCGTGAGGGCGCGCTCCAGCAAGGAGCGGTCGCGGAACACATGCCCGACGCGGCTTTCGAGGGTGGTGGGTTCGGCGCTCACGAGCTGGCGCTGGCGTAGCGGCGGAGGCCGCGGTGGAAAACAAGGACGGCGAGCGCGAACCAGAGCACCGCAAGGGCGGCGAGCCACGCGGCCCAGAGCGGGTCGAAGCCCCTCAGGAGGACGCGCGCGGGGGCGTTACTCACGACGACCACCGGGAGGAGCCAGACGAAGAGCACGCTGGTCACGCCGCGGAACGCCTCGCGCGGCAGCCGGGAAAACTCCGCGAGCGTGAAGTAGCCGCCCTCCACGCCCTGCGCGCTCGTGAGCCAGAAGACGGCCGAGACCGAAAGCACCAGGATGCTGTAGTGGATCACCAGACCGCACAGCAGCATGAAGCCGTAGAGGGCGATGGTGCCCGGGCCGGGATGCAGCCCGAGTTCCGTCGCCGAGTACGCCACGAGCGCCGCGGCGACCACGCAGTTCACGAGGCCGTCGGGGTCGACCTTGCGCGTGGTGGCCGTGAACATGACGTTGCCGGGCTGGGCGAGGAAGAAGTCGAAGTTCCCCGAGCGCACATTGCGGCCCATCTCGAAGATGCCGCTCCAGAAGAAACCCATCAGCATGCGCTGGATCAGCATCGAGGTGCCCAGCAGCAGCAGCATCTCGTTCCGGTTCCAGCCGGCGATGGACTCCGTGTGGCGGTAGATCACGGTGACCATCAGCACGTTCACGCCCATCCAGAAGAACTCGACCAGCGACCACACGAGGAAATCCCCGCGGAACATCATCGTCCGCGTGATCGAGTAGCGGGCGCTCGCCAGCCAGACCTTCAGGTAATGCAGCATGGCGCGGTTCAGCCGCCGACGGCGGTGTGGCGGCGGAGTCCCCGGGCCCACAGCACCTGGTTAACCACGAGGAGCGCGACGACCCAGCAGGCTTGGATCGCGAGCCCCGGGAGCACCTGCTCCGCTCCGAGCCGGCCGGTGATGATGGCCGCGGGGAAGTACATCTGGTAGTAGAAAGGCAGGTATTGCGCGATCCGGAACACGGGTTCCGGCATCAGATCGAGCGGGAACATCTGCCCGCCCAGGACGGCCTCGACCGCCATGGACAGGATCACGAAGCCCTGGATCTCAAGGAACCAGAAGGTCAGCATCCCGAAGCAGTACGCGATGCTGAACTGGATGACGGCCGACATCAGCAGGGCGGGCAGGGCGGCGGCGTAGCGCCAGCCCTCGGCCGGGAAAACGAGCGAGTCGTGGATGAACGGCAGCGCTACCGCGAGGGGAAGCAGGATGAGCGTGCCGGTGACGAGCCGCGCGGCGACGAAGATGCTGAAGCGGTACAGGAAGTAATTGATGGGCTTCAGCAGGAACTGGTTGATGAGCCCGTTGCGGATCTCCTCGCTGATCTGGTAGTCCTCGTTGAAGGCGCTGATGAGGAACTGCAGCACGAGGAGCGTCACGAAGTACGTGAGCGTCTGGCGCAGGTCGAAGCCGCCGATCGACGCCGAGCCCGCGAACGCCGCGCCCCACAGCGTGAACACCACCGCGAGGTGGAAGAGCGAGAAGAAGCCGCGGACCGCGAAGTTCCAGCGGTAGACGATGTTGCTCTGCAACCCGACGAGGAAGGCCTGGCGGTACTTTTCCAGCGCGGCGCGCATCGGGCCGCGGGTCACTTCAGCCCGAAGCGGGCGATCACCTCCGTGGCGAGATTGCGGTAGGCCTCGGTGCCCGGGCCCTCGGGGTCGTACACGGTGATCGGCTGGCCGAAGCTCGGGGCCTCGCTGAGCCGCACGGTGCGCGGGATCACGGTGCCGAAGACTTTCTCCGCCAGGTGCTGGCGCACCTCCTCGACCACCTGGCGCGCGAGGTTGGTGCGCGCGTCGTACATCGTCATCACCACGCCGCCCAGCTCGAGGCGGTCGTTCACCCGCGCGGCCTTGAGCCGGTCGACATTGCGCAGGATCTGCCCCAGCCCCTCCATCGCCATGTACTCGCACTGCAGGGTGATCAGGAGAAAGTCGGCCGCGGCGAGGCTGTTCATCGAGAGCATTCCGAGGGCCGGCGGACAGTCGATGAGGATGACCCGGAAGCGTTCCGAGGAACGCACCGGCTCCAGCACGGCGTGCAGCTTGCCGAGGTAGTTTTCCATCTGGGCGATCTCGATCTCGGCCGCGGCGAGATCCTCCTCGCTCGGGATCAGCGAGAGGTTCGGGTACTTCGTCCTCGTCACCATCTGCAGCGCGGTGCCCTCGCCGTGCAGCGGGCCGTACAGGCTCTTGCCCGCCTTCTTTTCCACACCGATCGCGCTCGTCGCGTTGGCCTGCGGGTCCAGGTCCACCAGCAGGGTGCGGATCTTGTTCTCGGCAAGCGCCGCCGCCAGATTCACGGCGGTGGTCGTCTTGCCGACGCCACCCTTCTGGTTGGCGATGGTGAAAACGATGGTGGGCATGGAGAGTGTGCGGAGGGCTTACGGCCAACGCGGGGGCGCCGCAAGCGCGGTGTCGGCCGGCCTTTCCCGCCGCGTCAAGGCATGCGCGGCCGCCAGCAATCCATGCCGAGCAAACACCGTGGTCGATGGCACCTTCCGGCGGTACCGAAAATATCCGTCAACCCGCGCCGACCATGAAGATCAAATCACGTTTGCAGCCGGATCATGTCCCGGTGCTCCGGGAGGATGACATCCGGTCTTATGCCGAGCACCTGTACGACCAGAGCGGACGGGAGCCCGGGCATGACCTCGAGAACTGGCTGGAGGCGGAGGCTTGTCTCCGATCCCACCTTTTGTCCTCGCGCGCCGAGCGCCGCCGGCACCTGCCGCCGGCGGCCCGTCGCCGCGCGCGGGGCTTCACCATGCCCGCCTGCGACGCCTCGCTCTGGACGCCCGAAAGCGGCCGCGGCTGAAGCCGGCCCGGGGCCGGGCTTGAACTTGCCGCGGCCCCGTGTGTGCTGCGCGGGTGTTCACGACGCTGCGCCGGGCGGAGTACGCGGAGTTGATCGCCCTGTTCTTCATCCAGGGCGCGGCGCTTGGCATGTGGTTCGTGCCCCTGACGGGCGTGCTGGAGGAGCACGGCCTCGCTTCGATCCGCCCGCTGGCCTTCGCCGCGGGCTCGGTGGCGGCCTTCATCTCGCCGCTGGTGTTCGGCGCGATGGCTGACCGGCATTTCTCCCCCGTGAAAGTGCTGCGCGCGCTGTCACTCGCCACGGCGATCTCCATGGCGGCCGCGAGCTTCGCGATCCGCTCGGGGGCCGGCGCCCCCGTCGTGCTGGCGCTTATCCAGCTGTACTGCCTTTGCTCGTCGCCGACGTGGAGCATCACCTCCACGATCATCTTTGCGCGGCTGGATGACGCCCGGAAGGAGTTCGGGCCGATCCGCGCGATGGCGACGCTCGGTTGGGTGACCGGGTGCCTCACGGTGAGCCTGCTCGGCGCCGACCGTTCGACGCTGTCGGGTTTCGGCGGCTCGCTCGTCTGGCTGCTGGTGGTCGCCGGGACGTTTTTCCTGCCGGCGCTGCGCGCGCCGGCTTCGGCGGAAAACCTAACCTGGCGCGAACGCCTCGGGCTCGACGCGCTCAGCCTCCTGCGGGTGCGCGACCATCGCGGCGTCTACCTCATGACGTCGCTCTTCATGATCCCGCTGGCGGGGTTCTACCCGTACTCGCCGCTGCACCTGCGCTCGCTCGGGCTGGATCACCCGAGCGCGTGGATGAGCCTGGGGCAGATCACCGAGATCATCGTGATGTTCGCGCTGGGCGGCCTGCTGGTGCGCTGGCGGCTGAAGTGGATCTTCGCGGCGGGGTTGACGCTTGGCGTGGTGCGGTTCGCGCTGAGCGCGCTCGACACCCGCGCCGGCCTGATCACGGGGATCCTGCTGCACGGCGCCTCGTTCACCCTCGTGCTGATCACCGCCCAGATCTACGTCGACCAGCGCGTCGATCCCGCGTGGCGCGGGCGCGCGCAGGCGCTCCTCTCGCTCGTGAACGGCGGCTTCGGCAACCTGCTCGGCTACCTCGGCACCGGAGGATGGTTCGCGGTCTGTACGGTCGGCGGCGACACCCGCTGGCCCGCCTTCTGGGGTGGTCTCTCCGCCGCGATGGCCGCCGTGCTCGTGTTCTTCCTGCTATCCTACCGCGGCCGCAGCACGGGTCTCAGCCCGGCACCGGCGGCGTCGAGGGACGGAGGGAACTAAGGGACCGAGGGACTGGGGGAGAAAGGGAGGGGGCGATTGCGGCCCGGAGCAGCCGCAGAGGGCATCCGCTAGCCTGAAATCCAGACCGCCCATGCGCTCCTGCACCGCTCCGCGTTTTTAACCGCGGATTTCGCAGATGGCGCGGATGAGGAAAACGCCGCCGCGTCTCCGATGTTTCCCGAGTCTTCCCCGTCTTCCTGTTAACACTGCTTGCTTGCGCGTCTTGTGCTTTTCGCGGCCAACCCAGCCGATGGCCGCCAAGAGGCGCATCTTGCACACGGGGCGGGACCGATCCTCCAGTGCGAGTTGAACCACGGATGCACACGAATCGGCACGAATGAGTAAGCGCCGTTGTAGCCGCGGCTGCCAGCCGCGGACGATGCTGTGGGGCGGACGGCCAAAGGCGGTTCTGAAACGCTCCGCGTGGTTACCCACGGAGGTCACTGAAAACACGGATGAAGACAACGCCGCGATGTCTCCGAGATCCCGCTCGTCTCCGAGTTCTTTCGTGACTCCCAAGTATCCCGTGCGCGTCCTGCGCCTCAGGCCAGGATGGCCTTCACGACATGGCCGTGCACGTCGGTCAGGCGGTAGCGGCGGCCTTGGAAGCGGTAGGTGAGCTGCTCGTGGTCGATGCCGAAGAGGTGCAGGATCGTCGCGTGCAGGTCGTGGATGTGCACCGGGTCGCGCACGACGTTGTAGCCGTACTCGTCGGTCTCCCCGTGCACGATTCCGCGCTTCACGCCGCCGCCCGCCATCCAGATGGAGAAGCAGCGCGGGTGATGGTCGCGTCCGAAATTTCCGGCCGTCATGATGCCCTGGCAGTAATTGGTGCGGCCGAATTCGCCGCCCCAGACGACGAGGGTGTCATCGAGCATGCCGCGGGCCTTGAGGTCCGCCACGAGCGCGGCCGAGGCTTGGTCGGTCTGCTGGGTCTCGCGGCGCAACGCGCCGGGTAGCCCGCCATGGTGATCCCAGTCCTGGTGGTAGAGCTGGATGAAACGCACGCCGCGTTCGGCGAGGCGCCGTGCGAGGAGGCAGTTGTAGGCGTAGCTGCCGGGGGTGCGCGCTTCGGGTCCGTAGGAATCGACCACGTGCGCGGGCTCGTCCTTCAGGTCGGTCACCTCCGGCACGCTGCTCTGCAGCCGGAACGCCATCTCGTAATTGGAAATGCGGGTGGAGATCTCAGCGTCGGCCGTGCCGGCGAACTGGTGCTCGTGCAGCTCGCGGAGGCGGTCGAGGGCGAGGCGACGGTTTTCCGCCGAGACCCCCGCCGGGTTGCCGAGGTAAAGCACCGGGTCGCCGCCCGAGCGGAACCGCACGCCTTGGTGCCGGGCGGGCAGGAAGCCCGAGCCCCAAAGGTGCGACATCAGCGGTTGGCCCTTCTTGTCCTTGGTCAGCAGCACCACGAACGAGGGGAGATTCTCATTTTCCGCGCCCAGCCCGTAGTCGAGCCACGCGCCGAAGCTGGGCCGGCCCGGGATCTGTGAGCCGGTCTGCATGAAGGTCACACCCGGTCCATGGTTGATCGACTCGGTGTGCATCGAGCGGATCACGCAGAGCTCGTCCGCCACCTTGCCGAGGTGCGGCAGCACTTCGCTGAACGCGTGCCCGCTCTGGCCGTGACGAGTGAAAGCGAAGGGCGAGCCGGCGATCGGGATCGAGCTCTGATGGGCCGACATTCCCGTGAGGCGCTGGCTGCCGCGCACGGAGTCGGGCAGTTGCTCGCCGTGGCGTTGGTTGAGCAGCGGTTTCGGGTCGTAGAGGTCGAGCTGCGAGGGCCCGCCGGATTGGAAAAGGTAGATGATTCGCTTCGCGCGCGGCGCGAGGTGGGTGCGGCCGAGCACGCCCGCCACCTTGACACCCTCGGCGCGCGCGGCCGGGTTGAGCAGGCCGGCGAGCGCGACGCCCCCGAGGCCGAGCGCGAAGCGGTTCAGACATTCGCGGCGGCTCAGGAGGTGCGAGGCTTCGCCACCGGTGCAGACGGGTGGGATCGGCGGGGGATTCATCGGCGGCGGTTCAGCGTTTCACCACGAACGCATCGTGGTTCATCAGGGTGTTGATTGTCACGGCCAGCGCCGCGACCGCCGGCGCGGAAAGCCCCCGGTCGGGCGGCGCGTCGCCGATCTCGAGATGGCAGTCGGCGTCGCCGGGGTGGCGGTTGAACCATGCCCGTTGCTCGTCGTGGAGACGGGCCACGATGCGGCGCTCGGCGGCGTCGGGCGCGCGGCCAGTGAGGCGCGCGAAGGCGGCTTCGAGCATCGCTTCGCGGTCGCCGGAGTACTCGCGCAGCAGACGTTCGGCGAGCACCCGGGACGCCTCGACGAACTGTTTGCCATTGAGCAGCACGAGCGCGTGCAGGGGGGAGTTGGTGGTATCGCGCCGCACGACGCAGACCACGCGTTTGGGCGTGTCGAAGGCCTCGAGCACGGGCGCGGGGCCGTTGCGGCGCCAGAAAGTGTAGAGGCTGCGACGGTGGAGGTCCTCCCCTTTGCCGGCCGGGGCCGGCTTGAAGGACTCCGGCAGGTCATAGGTGAACACCGGCGGCCCGCCGATCCGCTCGACGAGCAGGCCGCTGGCCGCCAGCGCGTGGTCGCGGATCATCTCGGCCGCGAGGCGGTGGCGCGGACCGCGCGCCAGGAGCGCGTTATCGGGGTCCTCGGTCATCACCGTCCCGGGCGCGAAGCTCCGTTGGCGGTAGGTTTGGGAGGTGACGATCCCTCGCAGCAAGGCCTTCACGTCCCAGCCGGTGCGGACGAACTCGTGGGCCAGCCAGTCGAGCAACTCGGGGTGGTCGCCGCGATCGCCCTGGCTCCCGAAGTCCTCCGGTGTCTTCACCAGGCCGCGGCCGAAACAGGCCTGCCAGAAACGGTTCACGGTCACCCTCGCCAGGAGCGGATGGTCGGGCTGCGTGAGCCAGCGCGCGAGGCCGAGCCGGTTGCGCGGCGCGCCGGCGGGGAAGGGGGGCAGCGCGGCCGGCGTGTCGGGCCCGACCTCCTCGCCCCGTTGGTCATATTCCCCGCGGCGAAGGAGGTAGGCCGGGCGCGGCCGCTCCGCGTCGCGCATCACCATGATCTCCTTCACCTCCTCGTCGGCCGCGGTGAGCGCAGCGCGCGCGGTCCGAAGCGCGGCGGCTGCCTCGCGGACATGGCTGTCGTTGGCGGCGAGGTAGGTCTCGAGCAGTGCGGCGCGCGCGGCAGGGCCGGCGTCGGCGCGGAGAGCGGCGAGCGCGCCCGGGAAGGCGAGCTCGCGCGCCTCGGCCGAGGAAAGGTCGCGGTTGAAGACCCGTAGTTCATCGACGAGCCCGCCCTTGAAACCGCGGTCGCGGAAACGTTCGCCGAGGGCGATGACTTCCCCTCCGCCGCCGACGATGTCCTTGGTCAGGTGGTCGCGGATGACTTCGGTGGGCACGGGTTCGCCGTTGACGAGGATCCGGAGGCCGGCCGCGCGGCCGGAGCCGTCGTGGGTGACCGTGACGTGCCGCCACGCGCCCACGCTGAGCGGCGTGGTGGCGCGCACTGAGACCGCGTTTCCCGGCCAGAAATGGATCAGTGACCACTTCAGCTTCCCGTGCTCGATCAACAGCTCGTAGCCGCGGCTGCCGGAATCGGTCCACGCCCGGGACCGGTGCATCACGACCGCGCGGTCCTTCACCTCGGGGGTCTGGATCCACAGCGCGACCGAGAACGGCTCGTGGCGGCGGAAATTCCCCAGCGGGGTGTTCACGACGTGGTCACCGGTGAGACGAAGCGCCCCGCCGACGCGGCCCGGCACCGAAACGTTGTCCCGACCCGTGGTGGCGAAGTGGGCCGGGTCGATCGCGCTCGCAAAGCGCTCCGGGCGCCCTTTCGCAGCCTCGGTCGCCGCCGGGGTCTCGGCGCCCGTCACGGGCTTCGCGGGCGCTTCGGGGGCCGGGAGGCGATCGTCGAAGGAGAAATGCGCCAGCTCGTCGGGTACGGCGGGCGCTCCGGGCGGCGGCGGTGAGCTGAGCCAGGCGGCGAAGGTCGCGGCGCGTTCGGATCGCGCGGCGGCGAACGCGGCTTCGGCCGAACGCACCCCGGCGAGCACTTCGGCGTGTTTCCGCCGCTGCGCGTCGTCGGGCAGGCGCAGGGTCGGCGTCGGCACGGCCGGCGTGAAGAAAGAGTAGAGGCCGGCCTCGTCGATGTCGTCGAAGAAGGCGAAAAGCTGGTAGTAATCCTTCTGCGAGATGGGGTCGAACTTGTGATCGTGGCAGCGGGCGCACTCCAGCGTGAGGCCCAGGAAGGCGGTCCCGAACGTGGTCGTGCGGTCATTCACGTGGTTCACGCGGTATTCCTCCTCGACGGATCCGCCCTCGCTCTCCTGCGGGTGCAGGCGGTTGAACGCCGTGGCGAGGATCTGCTCCTCGGTCGCGCCAGGCAGCAGGTCGCCCGCCAGCTGCCATGTCACAAAACGGTCCCAAGGCAGATTGCGGTTGAAGGCGCCGATCACCCAGTCGCGCCACGCCCAGACGTCGCGCTCGCGGTCGACCTGGAAGCCGTAGCTGTCGGCGTAGCGCGCGACGTCGAGCCAGTCGACTGCCATGCGTTCGCCGTAGCGGGGCGAGGCAAGGAGCGCGTCGACCGCGTGTTCGTAGGCGTCGGGCCTCGGGTCCGCGAGGAAGGCCGAGGCGGCGGCGGGATCGGGCGGCAGGCCGGTGAGGTCGAATGCCACACGGCGTAGCAGCGTGGCGCGATCGGCTTCCGGCTGCGGGGCGAGCTGCCTTCCCGCGAGGGAACGGAAGACGAATGCATCGATCGGATTCCGCGCGGGCTCGGCGCCGGCCGCGGCAGGCACGGGCACCGGCGCAAGCCGCTCGAACGCCCAATGCGCGCGGTATTCGGCACCCTCCTCGATCCAGCGGCGCAGTGTGTCGACCTCGCCGGCCGCGAGGCGCCCGAGTTTGGACTCCGGCGGCGGCATCACCTCATCCTCGTGAGGACTCACGATACGCTGCAGCAATTCGCTCTCCGCGGCCTTGCCCGGCACGATCGCCGCGCTCCCTTCGCGCAGCCGCAACGCGCCCTCGCGGGTGTCGAGCCGCAGCTTGCCCTTGCGCGTGCCTTCGTCCGGCCCGTGGCAATGGAAACACTTGTCGGACAGGATGGGCCGCACGTCGCGGTTGAAATCCACCGCGCCGCGAGCCGTCGCGGCGATCGCGCCGGCGAGGAGCGCCAGCAGGGGCAGGGCGGGGTGACGCGAAAGCGGGCGCATGAACCGCCGGAACATGGATCCGCCCTGCCGTGAAATCAACCCCGCGCCCCCGCGCGCTCAGAACCGGCCGCGCACGCCGATCGTCCAGACGGCGCCGAAATTATTCCGGTAGACGATGGTGCCCGGGACATCGGCGTAGGCCTCGAGCGGCTGGTTGAGGATGTTGCGCCCGCTCAGCGTGAGCTCGTAGGTGCGGTTGAGTCGCCAGCCGCCGCTGAAGTCGAACATCAGGCGTTCGCGCTCCCACTGGCTGCGGACCGTGGTGATCGAGGTCGCGCGGGCGGCGGTCCAGGTGAAGCGCAGCTGGGAATTGAAGCGGTGGTTGCTGAAGCGCAGGCCGCCGTTGGCGGACTTCGAGACGAGGTCGACGATCTGCAGGTCGGGAATGGTGCGGGAGACGGAACCGAACACGCTGAAGCCGCGCAGGAAACCGGGCAGGAAGACCAACTGCTGGCTGTACTCGACGTCGACGCCGCGGATCCGGCGGGTGCCGTCGGCGTTGGCGTTCCGGAAGAAGGTGTAGCCGGTGTACTCGGGATCGTCGGCGTAGCCGGCCTCGGCGGCGGTGACCGGTGCGCTGAGCGTGCCCATGTTGCGCACGTTGAGCTGGTAGGCGGAGACGGCGACCGTGCCGGCGGGCTCGAGGGCGTATTGCGCGCCGAGGAAGAACTTGTCGGAGGTCTCCGGCTTGAGGTCCGGGTTGGGCAGCGTGACGCGCTGGGTGGTCTCGTTCACGGCGATCACGCCGGCGATCGCGTTGTAGTTGGGGCGGCCGATGGACTGGCTGGCGGCCGCTTGCAGGGCGAGCTCGCGCGTCGCCTGGTATTTGACGCCGCCGCTGAGGAACGTGTGGGCGTAGCCGCCGTAGGACGAGGGGCGCACGCCGTTGCGATACTGGTGGATGACGAACGGGATCGTGCCGGGCGTGTAGCCGGCGGCGCGCACCACGGCGGCGGGGAGAATGTCGAACGTGCGCCCGATCGTGCGGGTGCGCTCGTGCCGGGCGCCCAGGTTGAAGCGCAGCGCGCTCCAGCGCGCGTTGGCCTCCGCGTAGGCGGCGTCGACCTGTTCCTGCACCGAGCGTGGGTTGATGAACCCATTGGTGAAGTTGCCTACGGTGTCGGGCGTGAATTGTTCCGGATTAGAGCGGAACAGCGCCTGCATGGCGTTGGTGTCGGGAAACCGCAGGCCGAGGCTGGCCGCGTTCCCGCCCTGCTTGGGGTCCCAGCGGTGGTTGGCCTCGGCGAGGTACACCGTCGTCGGATCGAGCTGGGAGCCGCGGGGGCCGACGAACGTCCAACGCTGGGTGCCGCCGTCGGTGTTGCCGAACGTGGTGAGACGGCTCTTCAGCCCGGCGAGCAGCTGCACGGGTAGGCCGGGGTTAACCGTGGTGCGGGCGTCGAGGTGCCCGGTGAAGACCTGGCTGCGGCCGTCGCGCGCGGTGCTGGCGATGTTGTTGGGGTTGGCGTCGTCGCGGCCGAAGCTGGCGGGGTCGTTCCATGGCCGGCCCGCGAGTTGGCTCATGGTCCATGCGGTGTGGTTGGTGTCGCTCCGCTCGGCCATCCAGCCGAGGCGGGTGAGGCGCATGCCCACGTTTTGGAAGAAGCCGTCGCGCAGATCCTCGTAGTGGGTGACGCTGCGGGAATAGCCGCCGCCGAGCGTGAGCCCGAGGTCCCCGCGCTGGTGCTCGAGCTTGGCGACGTAGTTGACGGTGTCGTTGAGCTTCTTGCGGTGGTTGGCGGAGGTCTCGAGCCGGGTGTTGGCGTTGGCCGCGGGGCGCGCGATCACGCGGGTGAGGGTGGAGGCCGGGTCGATCTGCGCGATATTGGCGGTGAAGATGAACTGCCGCGCGTAGAACTCGTCGCCGAGGTGGGAGCCGCTCGTGCGCAGGGAGAGCACGAGGCCGGGCCGGAGTTTCAGGTCGAGGTTCGCGCCGAACGACTGGCGGTCGATGATCTTCGGGGCGTCCTTGAACGTGATGCCCGTGATGACCGGGCCGCGCGCAGGGTTGGAGAAGTCGTACGCGTTGGTCACCTGCTGCTGCTCGCCGTAGATGGTCGAGCTGCCGAGGTTGAGCTGGAGCCCGAGGCGCCCGTCGAGGAACACGTCGCCGTAGCTGAGATTGCCGCCGGGGCGCACGACCCGCTGCCGGCGGTCGGTCGGGCTCGCCACGCGGCCGAGCGTCATCTGGTAAGTGTTGGCCGACGCGGTGAACTGCACGGTGAGGTCACGCCCCTTGCGGTCGAAGGCGCTGCGGCTGCGGAGGTTGATGGCGCCCGCCGGCGAGTCGGCGTCCATGCGCGCGGTGAGGGTCTTGTTCACCTCGATGGTCTCCACGTTGTTGATGGAGGCCTGCTCGAACTCGAACTGGCGCGAGTCGGCACCGAAGCCCGCCGAGGCCGCGCTGGCCATCCGCATGCCGTCGACGCTCACGCCCGCGTACTTCGGGTCGAGCCCGCCGATGCGCACCGAGCGCGCGTCGGACTGGCTGTAGTCGATCGCGACGCCCGGCACGTACTTGATGAACTCGCCGATGTTGCCGCCGGTGATGTCGCCGAAGTTGTCCGACGCGATGACGTTCTTGAAGTTGAGCGCGGCGCGCTGCTCCATGATCGCCTTCGCGTTGCCCTCGCGCTCCGAGGACACGACGAACTGGTCGAGACGGACGACGGGGGCGGGCCCCGCCGGTTTCGCGCCCGGGCGCACGCCGGCGACCGTCAGCTCGAAATCCCGCCGCGCCACGCCACCGGGCGGAATCTCCAGGGTGGCGGTCGCGGTGTCGTAACCGGTGTAGGTGACGGTGATGGTCGCGGGGCCCGCGGGCACGCCGGGAATCCGGAAGGTGCCGTCCTCGCCCGAGTACACCGCGAGGTTGCCGCCGGCGACGGTGATCTCGGCGTTGCGGACGTATTCACCTGTCGCCGGGCTCAGGATACGTCCGGTGACCGAGCCCGGGGCGGGTTGGGCGGCGAGCGGGAGCGCAAGCAAAGAGGCGACGCAGACGGCAAGGAGCAGGGGCACGGGGTTTTTCACAAGGGCGGGGTGCTCTGGGGTGGCGAGGCGCGTGACGGCTCCGTGCTGCGGGTGGGCTTCGCGGTGGTCAAGCGCTTGGGATGACGCCGACTTCGCTCTTGCCTCCCGGGCGCTTGGTCCTTCGAAAAAGAGTGCCAGCTGCCTGTGGCGTTTCGGACCGGAAGTCCCTGGCGCCGCCCACCCCCACCATCAACCCCCTGACTGCATGCAAACGCCTTCCCGCGTCTCTGACCGCACCCGTAGGGTGCGCCGCCTACTGTCGCTTCTGGTCGCCTTGGCCCTGCCTCTCGCCCTCGGCGCCGCCGACTCCGGCGGCACCATCACCGGCACGGTGAGCAACAACGCCACCGGCAACAATCTGGAGGGCGCCCGCGTCGAGATCCCGCGGCTCGGCCTCTCGGTCCTGACAAACAATTCAGGCCAGTATGTCTTCATCGGCGTGCCCGCAGGCGACCATGAGCTGGTCGCCACCTACATCGGCCTGGATCTGGCCAAGGCGACGGTCTCGGTCGCCGCGGGCGCGCGGCTGGTGCGCAACTTCGACATGACCGCTGGCATCTACAAGCTCGAGGCCTTCAAGGTCACCGGCGAGCGCGAGGGCAACGCGGCGATGATCACCGAGAAACGCAACGCCGACAACGTGAAGGACGTCATCGCCATGGATTCCTTCGGCTACCTGCCGAACATGAGCGCCGGCGAAGTCGTGATGCGTCTGCCCGGTGTCGCCGGCAGCCCCACGGTCGAGGGGCTGAACTACCAGTTCAACGTGCGCGGCATGCCGCCCGGCCTGAACAACGTGACGGTGGATGGAATGACGATGAGCACCACCGGCGCCGGCAGCCGCGCGTTCGAGTTGCAGGGTGTCACGGGCGCGATGTTCGAGGGTTTGGAGCTCGTGAAGGGCCACACGCCCGACAAGGGTGCCGACTCGCTGGGCGGCACCATCAATTTCAAGTCGCGCTCGACCTTCAGCATGAAGGAGGACCACCGCACGACCTACAATTTCAGCACGCGCTGGGCGCCGCCGTTCTTCGAGCAGACGCCGATCCGTTCACAACACCGCGCGCATCCGATCCTCAATCTGACGCACCAGCAGGTGTTCAGTGTGTTCGGCGACCAGCGTAATCTCGGCGTCTCGCTCAATCTCTTCTACAGCGAGAACGCCGTCGGCGGGTTCTACACCCTGTACGATTACGTCAATGTCCCGGAGGGACCGGCCCCGATGCGGCAGTACGAGGTTTACGACAACACCAACAACCGGAAGCAGATGAGCGTGAACTTCAAGGCGGACTACCGTTGGTCGCAGGAAACGAAGTTTTCCCTCACACTGCTGGAGAACGATAATTTCGAACGGCACCGCCGGCGTCCCCTCATGCGCGCTTTCGCCGGCGCCCAGGGGACCCAGCCGAGCGCCTCGACCGCCTATCTGCCGGGAACCTTCACGGACACCGTCACGGCGATTCGCCCGGTGCCCAACAACTCGATGATCGAGGTGATCAGCGACGGTCCGTTGAACTACAACTTGCGCATGCGCCGCGTCGACTTCATGGGCGAGCACAACTACCGGAACTGGAACATCGAATACGGCGCGAGCGCCACCGAGTCCCACCTGAACAACGGGCAGGGCCGCGGCGGTGTCATGGCGATGCGGTTTTTTGACCCCGCGTTGCAGACCCCCGGTGCGCCGGTCGTGTTCGGCAATGCCGGCTGGGTCATCGATCGAACGGCCTCCGCCACGTATCCCAGTTTCCGCCGCAACGGCGGGGCGGACTTCACGAATCCCAACAACTATCTTCCGCGCGCCACGGACGGCCTGACCCAGCAGCGGAATGAGAGCGACCAGTTTGGGTACCAAACCCGTTTCGACATTCGCTACAAGACCCCCTTGGCGGCACCGACCTTCCTCAAGGTCGGAGGTGCCTGGCGGGAGACCACCCGTGACGAGTGGGGCAAGGACCGCCACCGTTGGCAATTCGCCGGCTCGCTGCGCTACGACCCGAGCCTTCGCCTCGCTCACGATCCGAACTACCGCAGCCACATCGGGGAGAAGACAGGCCTCGGGATTCCCATGTGGCAGTCCTCGATGCACACCGTGGATGGCTGGCCCAAGGATCCGGCGCTTTGGGTCGAGGATCATTATTTCCGGGAGCAATCCAAGTTCACCGCCACCAGCCAGGTCATCGAGGAGGTCACGGCCTACTACGCGATGGTGAACGGGCGGCTCGGTCGGGAGGGCTGGCTCGGTCGCACCGGCTATCTCGGTGGCGTGCGCTGGGAGGACACCCGGACGAAGGGCAACGGTTGGGTGCGCGCCCGCACCCTGAGCACGACGGCGCAGCAGCTGGCGGATCCGGTCGGCTCGGCGCAGCGCGACTACGCCAACACCCGCCGGATCATCGAGGGCGCCTACAGCGACCTCTACCCGAGCATCCATGCCTTTCACGATATCACCCCGAATTTGAAGGGCCGCGTAAGCTGGTCCACCAGCTTCGGCCGTCCCGAAATCTCCAACATGCGGCCGGGCGAAACGGTCGACGAGGTCAACCGCCGACTCACGGTCAACAACCCCGGCTTGAAGCCCCAGACTTCGAAGAACTGGGACGCTACGCTTGAGTACTACTTCGAGCCCGTCGGCAGCCTCACGCTCGGTTGGTTCCACAAGTCGATCGAGGACTACATCGTCACCGGGCAGGATGTGGGTCTGATCCCGGGCGGCCGGGACAACGGCTATGACGGTGAATACGAGGGTTTCATGGAGCGCACGTCGCTCAACTCCGGCACGGCGATCGCCCAGGGCTGGGAGTTCGCCTACCAGCAGCAGTTGACGTTCCTGCCGGGTCTCCTCCGGGGCCTGGCTGCTTCCTTCAACTACTCCTGGATCGAGACGCACGGACTGCGCGGCGGCACCCGCTACCTGACGCGTCGTGAAGTCGCCGGCTTCATCCCGCATTCCGCCAACGCGTCCCTGCGTTGGAGCCATCGCGGCTTCAGTGTGCGCGCCCTCTACAATTTCACCGGGGAGTACATCACCTCCTTGAGCGCCATCACGACTCCCGGGCTGAATCTGTACCGCTACTCGATGAAGACCCTGAACGTCGGCGTTAGCTACCAGTACAAGCCGACCCTCGGTTTCTCGGTCGATATCGCCAACCTTTTCAACGAACCGCAGGAGTTTTACATGGGTAACAAGAACCGGTTCCGCCAGGGCATCACCAACTTCGTCACCGTCGCCGTCGGCATGAACGGCCGCTTCTGACGCGCCGCCTACGTCGGTCACTTCGGGCCCGGCCTCACCGCCGGGCCTTTTTCGTCTCCGGGTGTTTCGCGCTCGCGAACGCGCGCGGGATTTTTTGAGTTGGGACGGCGCGGGGATTTTTCCCGCCGCTCAACCCCATGAAATCGTACTCCCGCCGTCGTTCCCTGCTGCTGTCTTCCTCCTTGATGGGGCTCGCGTTTGCGCTGCTCTCTCCGGCCGCCGTCCGCGCCGCCGCGGCCGGGTCGGGAACCATCGCCGGCACCGTCAGCAACGCCGCCACCGGCAACCTGCTCGAGGGCGCCCGGGTCGCCGTGCCCGTCCTCGGCGTCGACGCGCTGACCGACAACACCGGCCTCTATGTGCTCTCCAATCTTCCGGCCGGCTCCCATGAGCTGGTCGTCTCCTACATCGGTCTCGATCCGGTGCGGGCCTCCGTCGCCGTCGCGGCCGGCCAGCGCGCTTCGCGCAACTTCGACCTGACGACCGGCATCTACCAGATGCAGGAGTTCCGCGTCACGGGTGAGCGCGAGGGTGGCGCTGCCGCGATCACGGCCCAGCGCAACGCCGACAACGTGAAGAACATCGTGGCCATGGACTCTTACGGCAATCTCCCGAACATGAACGCCGCCGAGGTCGCCATCCGCCTGCCGGGTGTCGCGGGGAACTTCGGCGACGAGAATCTAGTCGACGGGTTCACGGTGCGCGGCATCGGCCCGGGTCTCAACACCATCACCCTCGACGGCTCGCCGCTCACCAGCCAGGGCGCGCTCTCCCGCAGCACCAACATCAACAACCTCACCGGCACGATGTTCGACCAGCTCGAGTTGGTGAAGGGCCACACGCCCGACAAGGGCGCGGACTCGCTCGGCGGCACCATCAACCTCCGCAGCCGCTCCCCGCTCTCGATGCGCGAGAAACGCCGCGTCTCGTACAGCGCGGGCGTCCGCTGGGCGCCGCCGTTCCTGGAGCACATCCCGCTTCGCGAGGCCCACCGTTCGCACCCGATGCTCAACGCTCAATGGCAGGAGGTCTTCGGTGTGTTCGGCGGCGACCGTAACCTCGGCGTCTCGATGAATCTTTTCTACAGCGAGAACGCGGTCGGCGGCTACCAGACCGTGCGCGACTTCGAGAACACCGTCAGCCGCCCCGCCTACGTCTGGGACTACCGCACGTGGGACAATTACAACAACCGGAAGCAGCTCAGCCTGAACCTCAAGACCGACTACCGTCTCTCCACCAACACCAAGCTTTCGATCAACACCGTCCTCAACAACGCCAACGAGACGTTCCGCCGCCAGTACCAGACCCGGGCCTACACCGGCACGCAGACCACCGTGCCCAACGCCACCACCACCGGCGTGGTCCCGGGCTACACCGATCTCATCACCACCGTCCGCCCGGTCGCCGCCGCCATCATCGAGCAGCAGACCACCGGCCCGGGTAATTTCTACAACCGCATGCGACGTCTCGATGTCGGCGCCGAGCAGGTCTTCGGCCGCCTGCAGCTCGACTACAACGCGGTCTTCACGCAGACCAACATCAACGGCGGCAGCGGCGGCCGCGGCGGCGTGCTCATCAACCGCCTGACCGGTGCCGGCTGGATCCTCGACCGCACCGAGTCCGACCTTTTCCCGCGTTTCCTGCGTAACGGCGGACCCGATTTCACCGACCCTTCGAACTACCGGCCCACGCAGTACACCAACACCATCCTGCAGAACAACAACGTGCGCCGCGAGGTGCGCGGCAACGCCCGCTACGAGTTGCCCACGTCGTTCCCGTTCTCGCTCAAGACCGGCGCGAACTGGCGCTCGCAGTACGCCGACAACCAGAGCGTGTCACGCCGCTGGAGCTACACCGGGACCGCCGCGCTCCCGTCCGATCGCTCCATCGTTTCCTTCGACCAAATCAAGACCGGGCGGCGCATGCCCTACTGGGAAAACGTCCAGTTCTTTGTCGACCGCCGGCCGGTCACCCCCGCCTCGTGGCGCGAGGACCTTTATTATTCCTATCAGAACAACTACACCGGCAACCGCGCCGTGAACGAGTGGGTCACCGCCGGCTACGGCATGGCCCAGGCCCGCTTCGGCCGCACCTCCCTGCTCGGCGGCGTCCGCACCGAGCGCACCGAGACCGAGAGCTGGGGCTACGTCCGCTCCCGCTCCGGCAGCACCGCCGCCCAGCAGACGGCCGATCCCGAGGGCTCCGCCAACCGCGACTACGCCGGCACCCTCCGCAAGCTGCGCGGCGACTACACGAAGTCATTCCCGAGCGTGCACGTCGCGCACGACGTCACCGCCAACGTGAAGGCGCGCCTCAGCTGGTCCACGAGCTTCGGCCGTCCCGCGCTCAACAACGCGATGCCCAACGAGACCGTGAACGAGACGAACCAGACCCTCACGGTGAGCAACCCGTCCCTCCTCCCGCAGTCCGCCGTGAACTGGGACGCGTCCCTCGAGTATTACTTCGAGCCCGTCGGTAACCTGTCGGTCTCGTGGTTCCGCAAGAGCATCCGCGATTACATCATCACCGGCACCAACGTCGGCACGGTTTCTTCCGGCAACGACAACGGATTCAACGGCGAATATTCGGGTTTCACCTTGTTGTCCTCCTCCAACGCCGGCACCGCCACAGTCAACGGCTGGGAGTTCGCCTATCAGCAGCAGTTCACTTTCCTGCCAGGTCTGCTCAAGGGGCTCGGGGCTTCGCTCAATTACACCCTGCTCGAGGCTTCCGGGAACTTCGGCGGCGCGACCAACCGCGAAACCAACCAGGTGCCGGGTTTCATCCCGCGCACCGCCAACGCCAGCCTCTCGTGGCGCTACCGCAAGTTCAGCACCCGCGTGCTCTACAACCACGTGGGTTCGTACATCACCAGCTACAACGCCACGAGCCCGGGCTACAGTGCGTACCGCTTCGCCTACCGCACGGTGAACTTCGGCGTCGCCTGGCAGTTGCGCCCGGCCGTCCAGCTCACCGCCGACGTTAGCAACCTCTTGAACGAGCCGCAGCGCACCTACCGCGGTTTCAGCGACCGCATGTCGGGCACGATCATCAACGGCACCTCACTCTCGTTTGGCGTGAACGGGCGGTTCTGAGGAAGGTCTTCCCGTTAGATCCCGTCGCCCGCCGTGAACGCCAGCTGCACGTCCAGCGGCCGGCGCCGGTTCTCCTCCGCGTAGGCCTCCATGTAGAGGCTCCACGTCCTCGGGTCCGCGAATTCCGCCTGGGAGTTCGTTCCCGGTTTCACCCGCACGCTGATCGGGCGCACCACGTTGATCAGGTAACCGAGGTTGTCGGGATTGTAGTCAAAGGGTTGGGACTCGCCGCGGCCGGAGTGCGCGCGGGAGAGGATCTCGTAGTCACCGGGCGCCGTGACGGTCCACAACGCCTCCCACTGCCGCCAGCTGTACGGTTGGTCGATGCCCTTGAGGTGCGCCGCCTGCCACGTGCGCCCGCCGTCCGTGCTCACGTCCACGCGGCTCACGCCGGCCTCGCCCGCCCACGCCACGCCCGCGATGCGCAGCGTGCCCGCGCCCACCGCGGCGCCCGCCGGCGGCGTGAGCACCTCGCTCTTCACCGAGCCCGGCCCGAGCGGCTGGCGCCGGCCGTCGCGGATGATCGCGTACTTCTTCGTCTGGAAGTAACCTTGGTAGGGCTGGTCGGTGACCCGCATCGTGCGGAGCCACTTCACCGAGGCGACGCCGTACCAGCCGGGCACGAACAGCCGCAGCGGCGCGCCGTGGTTCGGTTCCAGCGGTTCGCCGTTCATCCGGAGCGCGACGAGGGTGTCGGGATGCAGGGCCTTTTCGAGCGGCAGGCTGCGGGAAAAATTCATCTGGTGGCCGTCCTCCTCGCCGTGGTCCGCCCCTTCGAAGATCACCTCGGTCGCCGCCGCTTTCACGCCTGCCGGCTCCAGCAGGTCGCGCAGCCGCACCCCCGTCCACTCGGCATGCCCGATCGCGCCCGCTCCCCATTGCACCCCCGCCGCCTTCTCCTTGAGGAACGAGCGGCCGTTGCCGGCGCACTCCACCGTGGCGAACACGCTGTGCTGCGGCATCGCCTCCAGCTGCGCCAGCGTCCAGCGGCCCGGACGTGTCACGAGGCCCTCGAGGTTGAGTTCCCACGCCCGCGCTTCTCCCGCGGCCGGCGGCTCGAAATGGTTGCGGACGAAGAACAGCCGGTTCGGCGTGACCCAGCTGGGCACGTGCTCGAGGGGCGTCTCGCTGTTCTCCGGACCTGAGGTTACGATCCTGCGCGCGGCGTTCATGGCGCGAGGTTGGTTGCCCGTCCCGGGACCGGCAAACGGTATTCCGTCTAAAAGTCGAAGCTTGGCGACCGACAGGCTCGTCGAGGTGAAGGGCGCGGCTCCGAGCCGTTGCACGGAGGAAACGCGGAGGGTTCTAGGCCGGAGACTCGACGGAAAGCCCGAAGCGCGGAGTTTGGCCCGCGGACCAGAGACAGGGCGCAGAATGTAAGCTCGCCGGCGCGTTTTGCGCTTTTGGGCGGCCAAATGACCCATGGCCGCGAAGAGACGCAAGAGGCGCAAAACCGAGAAGGGGAGGGGAATCCACGACTCTCGGTCGCCGCCACTTTCTCCGTCATTGCCATTCACCTTTCCTCATCCCTCGCCCCGCGCCGAGCGAGTCGCGAGGAAAGATTCGCCCCGCGTGCGGCCGGCTGTTTCCTCGGTTTTGAGATGAACACCCCCGAGCAGAACCTCGCGCGCCTGCAACTCGTGCTGCCGCCCGCCCCGCGCCCTGTCGCCGTGTACCGGCCGCTGGTCGTCGTGCAGGGGCTCGCCTACGTGTCCGGTCACGGGCCGGTTTGCACTGACGGCTCGCTCATCCGCGGCCGCGTCGGCGCCGACCTCGACCTCGTTGCGGGCCACGCCGCCGCTCGTCAGGTCGGCCTCGCCATCCTCGCCACGCTCCGCGACCAGCTGGGTTCGCTCGATCGTGTCCAGCGTGTCATCAAGCTCCTCGGCATGGTGAACTCCGCGCCCGATTTCCTCGAGCACCCGAAGGTCATCAATGGCTGCAGCGAGCTTTTCGCCGAGGTGTTCGGAGCGGAGCGGGGTATCGGCGCCCGTAGCGCCGTCGGCATGGGTCCGCTCCCGGGAAATATCGCCGTGGAAATCGAGGCCATCTTCGAGCTCGCGCCATGACGCCCGCCTGGATGCGGCTCGCCGATGAGTCCGCCGCCCCTTCCCCCGCGCTGCTGGTTTTCCCCGATCGCATCGAGGAAAACCTCCGCCGCATGATCGCCCTTGCGGGCGGCCCGCAGCGGCTGCGGCCGCATCTGAAGACCCACAAGTTGCCGCAATTGATCGCGCTTCAGGCGCGCCTCGGCATCACGCGCTGCAAAGCGGCCACCATCGCTGAGGTCGAGATGGCCGCCGGCGCCGGCGCCACCGACATCACGCTCTCCACCCAGCCCGTCGGACCCAACGCCGCCCGGCTGGTCGCCCTCATCCGCGCGTTCCCTTCGGTCGCCTTCTCGACGATCGCGGATGACCCCGACGCGGTCGACGCGCTCGCCCGCGTCGCCGCCGAAGCCGGGGTCGTGGTCGAGGTGCTGGTCGATCTCGACGTGGGCATGGCCCGCACCGGGATCGCCCCCGGACCGGAAGCCGCGCAACTGTACCGCCGTATCGCCGCCGCGCGGTCGCTTCGTCCGGGTGGCCTCCACGCCTATGATGGACACTTGCGCCAACCGTTGCTCGCCGACCGCATTGCGGCCGCCGCCGGTGGCATCGCCCGGGTCGATGACCTTGCCGCGGCGCTCCGCGCCGAGGGCCTGCCGGTGCCGCGTCTCGTGTGGGGAGGCACGCCGACGTTCCCAGTCCACGCCCGCCGCGCCGGCATCGAGTGCAGCCCGGGCACCTGCGTTTTATGGGACGCCGGCTACGAGCGTAACATCCCCGACCTCGAGTTTCTCCACGCCGCCGTGCTGCTGACGCGCGTCATCAGCCGTCCCGGTGCCGGCCGGCTGTGCCTCGACCTTGGACACAAGGCCGTGGCAAGCGAGATGGCGCACCCGCGCGTGGTCTTTCCCGAATTGCCCGACGCCCGCGCGGTCACCCACAGCGAGGAACATCTCGTCCTCGAGACATCCGCGGCGGACAAGTTTCCCGTCGGTTCGGCGCTTTACGGCATTCCGTGGCACATCTGCCCGACCGTCGCGCTGCATGACCGCGTGCAGGTGGTGCGCGAAGGCCGCGTGGCGGAGACATGGACGGTGACCGCGCGAGCGCGGCGGTTGGGAGTCTGATTCCCATGTCGACGCCACTGCTCCTCGCTCTGGCGGCGATCGCGCTGCTCGTGGGACTGGTGACATGGCTGCGGGTGAACGCCTTCGTGGCGCTCCTGGCGGCCGCCCTGCTGGCCGGGATTGGATCGGGGCTGGCACCGCTCGCTGCCCTGAAGGCTTTTCAGGATGGGGTGGGCGCCACGCTGGGCGGCATCGCCGCCGTGATCGCGCTCGGCGCGATGATCGGCCGCCTGCTTGCGGAGTCAGGCGGCGCGCTGGTGCTCGCGGAGCGTCTGGAATCCTGGTTCGGCGCCGGCCGCGCGCTCCTGTGCGTCGTGGTGCTCGGCCTCGTCGTCGGGCTCGCGACGTGGTTCACCGTCGGTTTGCTGCTGATGGTTCCGGTGGCCGCCTCGCTGGCCCGTCGCACCGGACGGCCGTTCCTCACGCTGGCGCTGCCGCTCGTCGCGTTCCTATCCGCGATGCACGGGCTGACGCCGCCGCACCCGGGCCCCGTCGTCGCGATCGACGCGCTGGGCGCGAGTCCGGGCGCGGTGCTCGCGCTCGCGTTCGTCGTCGCGATTCCGGCCGCGCTCCTCGCCGGTCCGGTGTTTGCACGATGGGTCGCGCCGCGGATCGACGTCCCGCCGCCCGGGCCGGCGGAAACGTCCGGGCCGGCGGTGGGACGTCCCGGCTTCGCGGCGACGGCCGGCGTGATCGCGCTTCCGGTCGGCCTCATGCTGGCCAACTCGACGGGGGAGCTTCTGCTGCCGGCGGGTGGCGCGGTCCGCGGTGCGCTGGCGTTCGCCGGGCATCCCGTGACCGCTTTGGTGGCGGCGCTGGTGTTCGCAGCGATGGTGTTCGGCCGCGCGGCGCCGTTTTCCCGGGCGCGCCTGCTCGAGTTCACCGAGCAGAGCGTGGCGGCGATCGGCATGACGCTGCTGGTGGTGGGGGCCGGGGGCGGATTTGCGCGCGTGCTCCGGGAGGCGGGTGTCGCCGAAGCGCTGGGCGGGGTGGCCGGCGCCGCGAACCTGTCGCCACTTATCTACGGCTGGCTGGTCGCGGCGTTCATCCGCGTGGCCACGGGGTCGGCGACCGTCGCCATCACAACGGCGGCCGGCCTGCTCGCGCCCATGCTCGCGACCCATCCGGAGGTGAACCGCAACCTTCTCGTGCTCGCGCTCGGTTCCGGCTCGCTGGTGCTCTCACATCTCAACGACGGCGGTTTCTGGATCGTGCGCGACTGCCTCGGTCTCACGGTCGGCCAGACGCTCCGGACCTGGTTCGTGCTCGAAACCATCCTCGGGGTCGCCGGCCTCGGGTTCGTACTGCTGCTTTCTCTGGTGCTCTGACCATGAAACATCCCCTGATTGTCGACGCCCACCTCGACCTCGCGATGAATGCGATCGAGTGGAACCGCGACCTCACTCGGCCGCTCGCCGAGATTCGCGCGGCCGAGGCGCACTTGCGCGACAAACCGGACCGCGGCCACGGCACCGTGTGCCTGCCCGAGATGCGGCGCGGACACGTGGGCCTTTGCGTCGCCACGCAGATCGCGCGGCTGGAGCACGACGCCTACAGCCCGGTCTTCGGCTGGCGGTCTTCGGCGCAGGCTTGGGCGATGACCCAGGCGCAACTGGCCTGGTACCGCGCGATGGAGGAGGCGGGGGAGATGGTGGCGATCCGCGACCGCGCCGGCCTCGACGCCCATGTCGCGCGCTGGGAGGCGGCTGATGACGCCGTGGCCGCCAAGCTGCCGGTCGGTTTCATCCGCAGCCTCGAGGGCGCGGACTCGCTCATCACGCCCGCGCACCTCGAGCGCGCGTGGGCCGACGGTTTGCGAGCGATCGGCCCCGCGCATTACGGCCCCGGGGTCTACGCGCAGGGGACCGGTACGACGGGGCCGTTCCCGGAGCGCGGCCGTGAGCTGCTGCGTCTGGCCGGCGAACTCGGGCTGATCCTTGACGTGACCCATCTCAGCGACGAGTGCCTCTGGCAGGTGATCGGGCTTTATCGCGGCCCGGTCTGGGCAAGCCACCACAACGCCCGCGCCCTCGTGCCGCACCAGCGGCAGTTGGCGGACGACATGTTCCGCGCGCTGGTGGCCCGAGACGCCGTGGTGTGTGTCTGCCTCGACGGCTGGATGATGACGCCCGGTTGGGAACGTGGGAAAACCACGCCCGCCTCGGCGGGTCTCACGCTCGCGCGGCTTGCCGACCACATCGACCATTGGTGTCAGCTGGCGGGCAACGCCCGGCACGTCGGTCTCGGCAGCGACCTCGACGGTGCGTTCGGCACGGAACAGACGCCCGCGGACCTAGGCTCGATCGCGGACCTCGCGCAACTGCCCGGAATTCTCCTGGGACGCGGTTACGCCGACGCCGACATCGCCGGCATCATGGGCAGCAACCTCCGGCGTTTTCTCGCCTCGGCCCTGCCGTGATGACTTCCCGGACTGGTAACGAAGCACGGGGCGCGGCCGCGGGCCGGGCCGCGCTGGCGGTGGCCTGGGTTCTCGTGGCGGCGGCGGTGGCGGGCGCGCGCGAGGATTCGGCGACGCGCGGGCGCGAGCTGTACGAGCGCAACTGCCTGCAGTGCCATCAGGCCAACGGCGCCGGCGTGCGGGGGATCTTTCCGCCGCTGGCCGGCCGGGAGTGGTCGGCACGCGAGATCGAGCGCGCGATCCGCGTGGTATGCGAGGGCGCGGCGGGCCCCGTCACGGTCAACGGTGTCACCTACGACGGAGTGATGCCGCCGGTTGTGCTCGGAGACGGTGCGATCGCCGAGGTGCTTACCCATGTGCTCAACAGCTGGGGTAACCCCGGCGGGCGGGTGACGGGCCGGCAGGTGCGCGAGGTCCGCGCGACCACGAAGTACCCCACGGCGGAACGCCAGGCGCTCGCGATGGAGTATCCGCCGCTGCCGCCTGCGCCGGCGGGGTTCACGTTGCGCGAGGTGGCGCGGCTGCCGCAGAAGGCGGTGCGGATGGCGAGCGACGGTACCGGCCGGGCGATCCTCCTGCTTTCGGAGAACGGCGACGTGCGCCGGCTTGACCTTTCGACGGGTGCGATCCGCCCGCTGTTTCTCGCGAAGGATTATCTCAAGCGGCGCGAGGGCGACCTCGGCGGCCCGTTGTTTGTGCTGGCGATGACCTTTGACCGGCGCGGCCGGCTGCTGATCGCCGCCAACCAGCAGAACGCCGCGGTGAAGCCCGCCGTGAACACCGTCACGATCTACCGCACGACCCGCCGCGACGCGGACGGCTCGCCGGTCGAGCCGCGGCCGTGGTTCGAGGAAAGTTACCCGGGTCGTCCGTCGTACATCCACGCGGTCGAGCACATGGCGATCGGGCCCGACGGCATGCTGTACGTCGGCAACGGGGCGCGCACCGACGGCGGCTTCTCCGATCCCGAGGGACCATTCGCCGGGGGCGGCGAGACGCCGCTCACGGCCTGCCTCTGGCGGCTCGATCCCGAGGCGGAGAAGCCGGAGATCGAGGTCTACGCGCATGGGATCCGCAACGCCTACGGGTTCTGCTGGAACGACCGGGGCGAGATGTTTCTCACCGAGAACGGACCCGACGCGGACGCGCCGGAGGAGCTCAACCTGATCGAGCGCGGCCGCCACTACGGATTTCCCTATCAGTATGCCGACTGGGACCGGAAGGCCTACGAGCGCACGCCCGATCCGCCCGCGGGATTGAAGTTCACGAAGCCGATCCAGAACCTCGGGCCGGATGGGGGATTCAACGGCTCGCCGGTCGCGACGTTCGACCCGCATTCGTGCCCGGGCGGCATCGTGTTTCTCGGCGACGACTTCCCCGAGGGCTACCGCGGCACGTTCATCATCCCGCGCTTCGGCAACATGATCCGCACGCCCGGCGACGCCGCCGGCTTCGATGTGCTGCGGGTCACGCTCTCCCGCGGTGTGGCCGGCGATTACCAGGCGCGCGTACACACGTTGTTGAAGCCGCTCGGCCGGCCGATCGACGTGCTTCTCGCCGGGCGCGGGCGCCTGCTAATCCTCGAATACTCGCGCGGCGTCAGGAACGGAGCCTCCTATTCCCCGCCGGGGCGCGTACTTGAGCTGGCCGTGGCGAATCCCTGACCGCGTCTCGCGCTCAGCCCAGCTCGGCCAGCAGGGCCCTTAACTCCCGTTCCGGATCCTCGTGGTGCTGCTCCGCGGCCAGCGCCAGCGCCTCGCGGAGGACGGGGCCGGCCTCATCACGCCGGCCCAGCCGCAGCAGCACTTTACCCAGCAGGATGCGCGGCATCATCCAGTCGATCTTCGCCGCCACGCAGAACCGGTAGTGCTCGACCGCATCCCCGGAACGGCCCTCGGCCTCGAGGGCCTGCGCGAGACTGAAGCGGAAAAGCTGGTTCTCCGGTTGGGCGGCCGCCAAGGCCTCGAACTGTTCACGGCGTGAGGGCATTCAGGCTTCCACAAAGAGCGCGACGGCCGTCGCATTGTCGGGGCCGCCTCGCCGCACGGCCAGCTGCACCAACGACTCCACGGCGTCCTGCGGGGAGCGGGCCGCGGCGAGCATTCCGCCCAACTCGCGCTCCAGGACGAGCCGCGTGACGCCGTCGGTGCAGAAAAGCACGCGGTCACCCGCGGAGAGCGGTTGCGCGATCACGTCGACCTCCGGGTCGTCGGGCTGACCGATGCACCGGGTGAGGGCGTTACGCTGGGACTCGCGGTAGGGGAGGATCTGGCCCTGCGCGCGCCGGCGCCGCGCCTCGTTCTCGACCGAGTGATCCTCCGTCAAATGGCGCAGTTCCCCGCCGCGTGAGAGATAGGCCCGCGAATCGCCCACGTGCCCGAGGTGCAGCACGTCGTTGCGCACCAAGCCGGCGGTGAGGGTCGTGCCGATCCCGGTTTCCGGGCTAAGCTGTCGCCCAAGTTCACGCACTTCCCGGTTCACCGCGCGGAACCACGCCGGGAGGTCGACTTCGCCCGCGGTCCCGGCCGCCCGCAGCGCCGCGATCAACCGCTCCACGGCCCGCTCCGCGGCCTCGGCGCCGGCGGGAAGCCCGCCCACGCCGTCGGCGACGCCGAACCAGCCGGCCACCTCGTCGTGGATGAACCGGTCCTCGTTCTCCTGCCGGACCAGGCCGAGGTCGGAGAGCGCGGCTGAGCGGAACTTGAGCATCGAGTCTTCAGGATGTTCCGCCCCGCGGTCCGGCGAAAGGACGAAATGCCCTTTCGCGGTTCTCGCGGCTGATGACGGTGAACTCCGGATTGGGCAGCGACTCCGCGAACAGGCGCCCGTAGGACTTCGCCAGCACCCGGGCGTCGAGGATCGTGATGAGCCCGCGGTCCGAGGCGGTGCGGATGAGGCGCCCCACGCCCTGCCGGAACTTGATCAGCGCGTCGGGCAGCGTCAGCTCGTTGAAGGGGTTGCCGCCTTCTCCGCGGATGCGGTCGCAGCGCGCCTCGGTGATCGGATGCGTCGGCGGGTCGAAGGGCAGGCGGGTGATGATCACCTGCGCGAGCGCCTCGCCCGGCACGTCGACCCCGGTCCAGAAGCTGTCGGTGCCGAAGAGCACGGCGTTGCCTCGGGCCCGCATCTCGCGCGCGAGTTCCGTGCGCGAGAGTCCGTCGCCTTGCATGAGGAAGGGGCGTTTCGCGTCGAGGAAGCGGGGCGCCAGCGTGGCCGCGATCGCGCGCATGTCGGAATAGCTGGTGAAAAGCACCAGCGTCCCGCCGCCCACGCGGGCGACGCAGAACTCCACGTAGTCGGCGAGCACATCCAGCGCGAGGCGGGCCTCCTGCGCGGAGGGCAGGGGAACGTCGGAGGCGACGTACACGCGCATGTTGCGCGGGTAGTCGAACGGTGAGCGGACGATCTCCGCGCGCGCCTCCTCCGCGCCGACGCGGGTCGCGAAGGGCGTGATCTGCCCGCCCATCGCGAGGGTGGCGCTGGTGCAGATCACCGAGGTGCCTGCGCCGAACAGGTGGCGCCGCAGCTCCGGCGCGATGTCGAGTGGCGCGCCGCGCAGGCTGACGATCGTCTGCTTCCGGCCGGTGCGCTCGGCCCAGTAGACGTGCCCCTCGTCGCCGAGCGTGAGCCACTCGGTGACACCCGCCTGGATGCCCTTCACGCGCTGGCGTTGCTCGAGGAGTTCGTCGCGGTCGCGGCCGTCCTCGAGCTTGTCGGCCGTCTTGCCGAGGAAACGTTCAAGTGCCCCCAGCGGTCCTTCGAGCAGCGGTTCCGCGACCCCCGCCTCGCGCACGCGGGCGATCGAGCGCTGTTCCAACAGCGCGTCGGCGACGGACGCGAAAAACTGTCCCGCCGCGGCGAGGGCGTCGTCCGCCAGTTGCTGACCCTCCGCGCCGCCCAGCCGGCGCAGCAGTCCGCGGCCGGTCCGGGGATTGTAGATGTGGCGCAGCGCCCGCTCGACGCCGTAGCTCGAGAGCGAGAGGCCGAAGTGGTCGGTCGCTACCTCCGGCACCGTGTGCGCCTCGTCGAGCACGACGAAATCGTCGGCGAAGAGCACGCCGCGCGCGTCCGCCGAGGTGTCCTCGGCGCGGGCGCCGCCGGCGTTGATGAGGGCGAAGAGCAGCGCATGGTTGACGATGACGATGTGGGCCGAGCGGATCCGGGCCTTGGCGCGCTGGAAGAAGCACCGCTCGCAATCGCAGTGTTTCCGGGAGCAGGAGGAGGAGTCGGCGCTGACGAGGTCCCAAACCTCCGGGTTGGGCGCGGGCTTCAGCTCATGGCGGATGCCGGTCCCGGAAGTCTCGGCCCACGCGGCGATGCGGCGCAGCTCGTCGTGCTCGGCGTCGGCGAGGAGTGACCCGCGCTCGGAAAGCGCATGGCCGAGGCGGGTGGTGCAGAGGTAGTTGCCCTTGCCGACGAGCACGGCGGAGCGAAACCCGGCGTAGGCGGAAAGCTCCGGCTTGCCGGAAAAAAGTCGGCGGCACTTGGGCAGATCGCTGCCCTCGAGCTGCTCCTGCAGCGAGATGGTGTGCGTCGAGACGATGAGCTGCCGCGATTGGTCGACGGCGTGGATGATGCCGGGAATGAGATAGGCGAGGGACTTACCCACGCCGGTGCCGGCCTCGAACAGCAGCGGCTCGTCCTCCTTCAGCGCCGCGGCAACGGCCCGGGCCATCGCCGCCTGCTCGGGCCGGTGGTCGAGCGCGAGCGCCTCCGTGAGCCATCCGCCATCCGCGAAGATCCGCCGCGCGAGTTCCGGCGCGCGGCAGGGCGGCGGCGGGGCGGATTCGTGGTCGTCGCGGATTCCGATCATGCGGGCGGCCCACGAAGAGCGCGGCCCCGCGGTCGAGCAATTGAAATTGCCGGTGGCTGGCTCGCGCGCAGATTCGCGGGCATGAACCACGGGGAGAACGCGGGGCACGACTGGGTCGCGGACCTGGCGGAGTTCCTGCGCGCCGAGCCCGGCGTGACCGCCGTGCGGATCGATCCGGCCGCGCATCGTTGGTCGATTGCCTCCCTCGGCGCCGTGCCGGTGCCCGGCCTCGAGGAGAAACTCGCCGCCACGCTCGCGGCCGTGGCGGCGGGGGATTCCCCGCGGACGTCCGCGCCGGCGCCGGCGGGTTTTTCTCTGCGGCGGGAAGGCGGCGCCACGATCGTCGGTCGCGACACCTGCGTGACCGCGGAGAAGCTCTGGCTGTGGCGCGAGATGGAGTGGCCTGAGATCAAGGCCGAGCCCGCGCCGGAGGAACAGGAGTGGCGCACGCTCGCTTGGCTGGCGGCGATCTGCGGCGGCGCCGGTGTGGCGGGGCTGGTTGCGTCGTACGCCCTGCCGCAGCACCCGTGGGTGGCGAAGGTGCTGTTTCTGGCGGGCATCCTCGCGGGCGGCTGGGATGCCGCGGTTGACGCGTGGAAAAACCTGCGCAAGCGCGAGATCGACATCCACTTTCTCATGCTGGCGGTCGCTTTCGGCGCGATGTTCATCGACGCTTGGGGCGAGGCCGTGCTGCTGCTGTTCCTGTTCTCCGCCTCCGGCGCCATGGAGGAGTACGCGCTCGATCGCACGCAGCGCGAGGTGGGGGCGCTCCTGAAAACGTCGCCCAAGCGTGCGACCCGTCTGCGCGCCGACGACTCCGAGGAGGAGGTGCCGGTCGAGGCGCTCGCGACCGGGGACCGGTTGCGGGTGAAACCGGGCGAGGCTTTCGCCGCTGACGGCGAGGTGCTCGCGGGCCGGAGTGCCAGCGACGAGTCGGCGCTCACCGGCGAGGCGATCCCCGTGGAGAAGGGCAAGGGCGACGCCGTCTTCAGCGGCACGCTGAATCTCTGGGGCGCGGTCGACTTCGAGGTGCGGCGGCTGCCGTCCGAGAGCACGCTGCAGCGGATCATCCGCCTCATCCAGACGGCGCAGAAGCTGAAGGCGCCGAGCGAGCGTTTCACCGACCGTTTCGGCACGGGCTACACTTATGCCGTCATTGGCGGCTCCGCGTTGATGTTCCTGGTCTGGTGGCTGGGCTTCGGCCTGCCGGCCTTCGCCAACACCCTGGAGGAACGGTCGGCTTTCTACCGCGCGATGACGCTGATGGTCGTGGCCAGCCCGTGCGCGCTCGTGCTCTCCATCCCGTCGGCGATCCTCGCCGCCATCGCGTGGGGCGCGCGCCATGGCGTGCTTTTCCGCGGGGGCGGCGCGATCGAGAATCTCGCGCGGGTCGATGCGGTCGCCCTCGATAAGACCGGCACGCTCACGACCGGCGAACTCGCGGTTGTCGGCTGCGAGAGTTTCCCGCCGGGCCGCGAGCGCGAGGTGCTCCAACTCGCCCACACGCTCGAGGCGAAGTCCCGGCATCCGATCGCCCGCGCCATCACACGCCACGCATCCGCGGCCGGCGTGCCGCCCCTCCCGCTGGAGGATTTCGAGTCCCTCACCGGCCGCGGATTACGGGGCCGCGTCGGCGGCACGTCCTTGCTGCTCGGCCGCCGCGAATTGCTCGAGAGCGGTCCGCTCGCCGAATGGGCGCGCCGTCTGCCGCCCGCCGCGGCGGAGTTAAGCGAGGTCTGGGTCGTCGGTCGCGATCTGGTGGGGCGCGTGCTGTTGCGCGACCAGATCCGCGCCGAGTCGCGCGCCGTGCTCGCCGAGCTGCGGCGTGCCGGGATCCGCACCGTCATGCTCACCGGCGACCGCCGCCACGCGGCGGAATCGGTCGCGCGCGAGCTCGGGCTCGACGAGGTGCGGGCCGGGCTTTCCCCCGAGGACAAGGTCGCCGCCATCCAATCGCTGCGCGCGGCCGGCCACACGGTTGCGATGGTGGGTGACGGCGTGAACGACGCGCCGTGCCTGGCGGCCGCCGATGTGGGCGTGGCCATGGGCGCCCGCGGGAGTGACGCCGCGCTCGAGCAGGCCGAGATCATCCTGATGCACGACCGCATCGAGAACTTCCTCGCCGCCGACCGTCTCAGCCGTCGCGCGCGCCGGGTGATTCGTCAGAACCTCGCGGTCTCCCTCGGGGTCGTCGTGGTGATGGTCATCGCCACGGCGGCGGGCTCCGTGCCGCTGGCCGTCGGCGTGGCCGCGCACGAGGGCAGCACGCTCGTGGTCTGTCTCAATTCGCTCCGGTTGCTGTTCGGTCGTAACCGGTAACTTGCCGGGTAGAAATCCGTCCTTCTTCGCGGGAAACCGTCCCGCTTCCTCCGCGCCATGAAAGCCACAATCGTCCTGCTCACCGCGGCCGCCGGCACCCTTGTCTTCGCCTCCGGCTGCTCTTTCCCATCCTCCCGCCGCGTCGTGCCCTCCGCGCAGGCCAACGTCTTGCAGCGGAGCGAACTCGGGGTCGTGACCAGCGTGCGCGACGTGAACATCGAGGGTAGCAAGGGCCAGATCGGCCTGTACGGCGGCGGCGTGGTCGGTGGCGCTTTGGCCAGCGGCGGCAAGGGCGTCACCGGCCGCGTGACTCAGGCCGCGGGCGCCGTGGCGGGCGCAGTGGTGGGCCAGGCCGTCGAGGAAGTCGCCACCCGCAAGGTCGCGCAGGAGATCACCATTCGCCTCGACGATGGCAGCACGGTCACGGTCACGCAGGATATCTCCACCGGGCGTTTCATGGACGGTGACCGCGTGCGCGTCACCAACGGCGGCGGACACGCGCGGGTGTCGATGGCGGTGAACTGAACGGGCCCGCGGGAATCATCCCGCCACGGCCCGGCCCGCTTCAGGTCTTCCGCTCAGTCCTCGATCCACACGTGGTCGCCGGCGCGGACCTCCTCGTGGAGTTCGATGATCTCCAGGTCGCGCATCAGGACGCAGCCCGAGCTCAGGGGTTCGCCGATGCGGTCGCCGTGGTTGGTGCCGTGGATGTACACGTAGCGTTCGTAGGTATCGACGTCGCCCCCGCGGTTCACCCCGGCTTCGAGCCCGCGCAGCCACAGGATCCGCGAGGTGATGAGATTGTCGTTTTTCCCGTCCTCCGAGGTGAGGAGTTCCGAAAAGTGGCGCCCGGTCGGCACGCGCGCCTTGAAGACCATGCCGGGCGGTTGGCCGGCGCCGATGCGCTCCGCGATCTCGTGCAGCCCGCGCGGGGTGCCGAGGGAGTTTTTCACGTTCGAGGGCGGGCGGCGTGACGTGGAGACCGGGTAGGCACGGACCAAGCCGCCGTCGCGGTAGAAGCGCAGTGTGGCGGCGCCGATCGACACGGCCAGCAGGCGCGCTCGGGGCTTGATGCCGAGGCGGGCGCACGCTTCGTTGGCCCGCTCCACCGGAGACTCACGCGTGAACACAGCATCCATCAATGTAGGCATCGTCGGCGCCACTGGCGCCGTCGGTCAAGAGCTCCTCCAGCTCCTGCACGACCGCAAGTTCCCGCTGGCCTCGTTGCGGCTTTTCGCCTCGGCGCGGTCGGCCGGCAAGGTGATCGAGCACGCGGGCCGGAAGTACACCGTCGAGGAGGCCAAGCCTGGCGTTTTCGCCAACGTCGACGTGGCGTTCTTCGCCGCGGGCGGCTCCGCGACGCGCGCCCTGGCGCCCGACGCCGTGCAGGCCGGCTGTCTCGTCATCGACAAGAGCTCCCATTACCGGATGGACCCGGCCGTGCCGCTTGTGATCCCCGAGATCAACCCCGAGCAACTGCGCCACCATCAGGGTATCATCGCCAACCCGAATTGCTCCACCGCCGTCACGCTGATGGCGCTCTGGCCGCTGCACCGGGCTTTCGGCCTCAAGCGTTATTTCGCCGCCACCTACCAGTCGGTCTCGGGCACCGGCGCCGAGGCCATCCGCGAGCTCGAGGACCAGATCCAGAGCCACGTGCGCGGCACGCCCGTCACGCGGAAGGTCTACGCCCACCAGATCGCGCTGAATCTTATCCCGCAGGTCGATTCGTTCGGTCCCAACGGCTACACCGGCGAGGAGACCAAGATGATGCTGGAGAGCCGCAAGATCATGGGCCTGCCGGACCTCAAGGTTTCCACCACCACTGTGCGCGTGCCCGTCGTTCGGGCCCACTCGGTCGCGGTCAACGCGGAGTTCGAGCGTCCGGTGTCGGTCGAGGCCGCCCGCGCCGCGATCGCCGCCTTCGAGGGCGCGGAGCTCGTCGACGAGCCGTCCAAGCAACTCTATCCGACCCCGCTGGATTTCACCCGCAAGGTGAAGTGCGGCGTGGGCCGCATCCGGATCGACACCGCGTTCGACAACGGCCTCGCCCTCTGGGTGAGTGGCGACAACCTCTGGAAAGGCGCCGCCCTCAACGCTCTTCAGAACGCCGAGCTGATGGTGCGCGAAGGCCTGCTTCGTCGCCGCGGCTGAATTCGCCGTTCCCACTTAAGCCGGATGGGCTGGCGGTTTTCGGACCCGCCGCCTAGTTCCGCCTTGTGTCACCATCGCCCGCACCGATTTGCTCAGCGCGGTGGCCCGGACGCTTAGCTCAGTTGGTTAGAGCATCTCGTTTACACCGAGGGGGTCGGGGGTTCGAGTCCCTCAGCGTCCACCATCCTTCGCCTCGCGACATCCGGTTGGCGCGGCCTGACTGGGCAGGGGAGTTGGGCCGCTGCGAAAGAGGCGAGGGCCTCCCGATTGCCGCTTTGAAGTGTCCATGTTTTCCGTTTGTCCCGTGGGCAAACCTCCGGGCTCCGCGGTTCATTCCGTTGCCCTGGAAATCGGCTGACTTCCGGGGTTCTCGGTTGACGTGAACTTCGGCTGGCATCCGGCGGAATTTTCTTACTCACTCACCCCTCCCATGCGTCATACGATCTCTGTCCTCGTAGAGAACAAGTTTGGTGTGCTGGCGCGCGTCTCGGGCATGTTCTCGGGGCGCGGCTTCAACATCGACTCGCTCAACGTCGCCCCCACTCACGACGCCACGCTCTCCCGCATCACCACCGTCCTCAACGGCGACGAGGCGTCGCTGGATCTGTGCATCAAGCAGTTGCGCAAGTTGGTGAATGTGGTCGAGGTCGTGGACTTCAAGGAGGGCCAGGCCGTCGAGCGCGAGCTCGTGCTCGTCAAGGTGAAGGCCGACGCCCGTTCCCGTTCCGAGATCGTCCAGATCGCTGACATCTTCCGCGCCAAGATCGTGAACCTAGGCTCCGACAACCTCATCATCGAGCTCACCGGCTCCGACGACAAGGTGGGCGCTCTGCTGAGCCTCCTGGAGCCTTTCGGCATCATCGAGCTGGCCCGCACCGGCCGCCTCGCTTTGAAACGCTGAACCGGCCCCGGACCAACCACCGCTTTCCCGACCACCCATGCCCGCCAAAGTCTACACCGACAAGGACGCCAACCTCGGCGTCTTCGCCAACAAAACGCTCGCCGTCCTCGGCTACGGATCGCAGGGCCACGCCCACGCGCTCAACCTCAAGGACAGCGGCTGCAAGGTCATCATCGGCCTCTATCCCGGCTCGAAGTCGCGTCCGGTCGCGAAGCAGCACGGGTTCGAGGTGGTTGACACCGCGGAGGCGGTTCGTCGCGCCGATGTCATCATGGTCGGCCTGCCCGACATGAAGCAGGCCTCCGTGTATGAGAGCGACATACTCCCCAATCTCTCCAAGGGGAAGACCCTGCTCTTTTCCCACGGCCTCTCGGTCCACTTCGGCCTGATCAAGCTCCATAAGGACATCGACTGCATCATGGTCGCGCCAAAGGGCCCGGGCCATATGGTCCGCCGCCTCTATGCCGAGGGCAAGGGAATGCCCGCCCTCGTCGCCGTCGCGCAGGACAAGTCCAAGACTGCGCAGAAGACCGCGCTCGCGTGGGCCAAGGGTATCGGCTCGACGCGCGCCGGCGTGCTCAAGACCTCGTTCAAGGAAGAGACCGAGACTGATCTGTTCGGCGAGCAGGCCGTGCTTTGCGGCGGTGCCAGCGCCCTCGTGCAGGCGGGCTTCGAGACGCTGGTTGAAGCCGGTTACCAGCCGGAGATGGCCTACTTCGAGTGCCTTCACGAGCTGAAGCTCATCTGCGACCTCATGTACGAGAGCGGTATCGCCGGCATGCGCTTCTCGATCTCCGAGACGGCCAAGTATGGTGACATCACCCGCGGCCCGCGTGTGGTGAACAAGAAGACGAAGGCCGAGATGAAGAAGATCCTGAAGGAGATCCAGACGGGGCAGTTCACCCGTGAGTGGGTCCGCGAGTACAAGGGCGGCCTCAAGAAGTACAACGCCCTCCTCAAGGCCGGCGAGAAGCACAAGATCGAGCAGACCGGCGCCTACCTCCGTTCGATGATGCCCTGGATGACCAAGAAGAACATCAAAGGCGTCCAAGCCTCCTACTCCTGACGATCCTGCCAGTCCATTGATCCCGGAGGCGCGGAGGTTACTCTCTGCGCCTTTGTTTTTCCCGATGTCCCGCCTCGTCATTGCCACGCGCAAAAGTCCGCTGGCCCTGGCCCAGACCGAGATGGTCGCGGCGCACCTGCGCGCGAAACTTGGCGTGGGAACCGAGTTGCTCCGGATCGTAACCACGGGTGACAAGCAGACCGAGTGGTCGCTGGAGCAGCGCGGGGGCAAGGGCCTGTTCACGAGCGAATTAGAGGCCGCGCTGCTGCGCGGTGAGGCCGACATCGCCGTCCACAGCACCAAGGATCTGCCCGGTGAGATGCCGGCTGGTCTCGCGATCGGCGGATACCTGCCGCGCGCGGACGCCCGTGACGTGCTGGTGCTGCGTGCGGGTGTGGAGAAACCCGGCCTGATCGCCACCGGCAGCCCGCGCCGGCGCCTGCAGCTCAAGGCGCGGTTTCCCGATCTCGCCTTCACGGAGATCCGCGGGAACGTCGACACCCGCCTGCGCAAGATCGGGGAGTTGGCGTTGGCCGATGGTACGGTCCTCGCCGCCGCCGGCCTGCAGAGGCTCGGTATCGAGACCTGGCCCGGCGTGGTCTTCTCGCCCCTTGATCTCGAGACGATGGTGCCGGCGGTCGGCCAGGCGGCGGTCGCGGTGCAGTGCCGCGAGGCCGACGCCGCGCGGTTTTCCGTGGTGCTGGATGCCGCCACGGCGCGAGCGGTGAATGTGGAGCGCGCGTTCCAGACGGCGCTCGGTGGTGGATGCCACACCGCGTTCGCCGCCCATGTGGACGGCGGCGCGCTGCATGTTTTCCACGAGAAATGCGGCGTGCGGAAGGTCGCGTTGGCGGACGCTGATTTCGTCGCCCCGGCCTCGGTGGCGGACCGCCGGCTCAAGGAGTGGGGGCTTATTTCATGAAAGCGCTTCCCTTGCAGGGCCGGCGGGTGGCTGTCACCCGCGCCCGCGAACAATCCCCTGAGCTTGGCGAACGCCTCCGGGCGCTCGGTGCCGAGGTGATCGAGCTGCCGCTGATCGCCGTGAAGCACGCGGCGGATCGCGAGACGTTGAGCGAGATCTTCGCGGAGCTCGGCGGCTACGACTGGGCGGTGTTCACGAGTGCCAACGGCGTGAACGGGTTCTTCGACGAATTTTTCGCGCGGTTCGACGACATCCGCGCACTCGGCCTGCTGCGTTTCGCGGCGGTAGGAGAGACCACGGCGGCGGCCATCCGCGGCCGCCACATCCGCGTCGAGTGCCAGCCGGAGGTATCCACGGCCGGGGCGCTGGCGAATGCCCTGATCGCCACCGGCAGCCTCGACAGCGCGAAGATTCTGGTCGTCACCGGCAATCTGAACCGAGACGAGCTCGTCCTCAAGCTCGAGGAGGCGCGCGCGATCGTGGATCGCTGCCAGGTTTACCGCACCGACCAGACGGACCTCGCGGCGGATCCCGCGGCGGCGGATTTCCGCGCGCGCGGCGCCGACGCGGTTCTGTTCGCGAGCTCCTCGGCCGTGCAGTCGTTCATCGACCAGGCCGCGGCGCTACGACTGGCGAAGGATGCGCGCCGCCCCCTGGCGGGCAGCATCGGTCCTCAGACCAGCGAGACGATGCGCAAGGCGGGGTTGCCGGTGGCCTTCGAGGCGGCAACGCCCGGCCTTGACGCGCTGGTGGCAGCGCTGGTCAAAAAGCTCGGCGCATGAAGGTTCCCTTCCTCGATCTTTCGCTGCAGCACCGCGGGTTGCGCGAAGCCGCGTTGGCGGCCTTGACCGCCACGTACGACGCGAACCGCTTCTGCCTCGGGCGGGACGTCGAGGACTTCGAGCGCAACTTCGGCGCCGCGCTCGGCTATCCGCGGGTGCTCGGCATGAACAGCGGGACCTCGCCCCTGCACGTCGCGTGTATGATCGCGGGCTTCGGCCCCGGCGACGAGGTGATCACGAGCCCCTTCACCTTCATCTCGTCCGCGTGGGGCATCAGCTACACGGGTGCGACCCCCGTGTTCGCGGACATCGAGGAGGGCACGTTCAACCTCGACCCGGCGGCGCTGGCGGCGGCCGTGACGCCCCGCACCAAGGGGATCATCATCGTGCATCTGTTCGGGCAACCCGCACGGATGGACGAGATCCTCGCCGTCGCGCGGCGGCACAATCTCGTGGTGATCGAGGACTGTGCCCAAGCCGTCGGCGCCCGCTACCGAGGCACGCCCGTCGGTCTGCTGGGCGACGCGGGGACGTTCAGTTTCTATCCGACCAAGAATCTCGGCGCGTGCGGGGAGGGCGGCGCGTTCGTCTCGCGCCACGAGGATTGGCAAACCCGCGCGCGGCATATCCGCGTGCACGGTTCCGACCGCCGCTATCATCACGAAATCATCGGCGGGAACTTCCGCATGGATGGCTTCCAGGGCGCGCTCCTCAATGTGAAGCTGCCGCACCTCGCCGGTTGGACGGTCCGCCGGCAGGCGATCGCCGCGCGTTATCTCGCTGGAATCCGACTATCGGACACGATTCTGCCCGTGCAGCCGGACTATGCTCAGTCCGTGTTCCACCAGTTCACGCTGCGTCACCCTCGCCGGGACGCGTTGCGCGAGCATCTGGCGAGGCACGAGGTGGGGACCGATCTGATCTACCCCGTGCCCCTGCACCTGCAGAAATGCTACGCGGGGCTTGCCCGCGGTCCGGGTTCGTTCCCGGTGGCGGAGCGGGCGGCGGCCGACTGCGTGAGCTTACCGATCTTCCCCGAACTGACCGAGGCGCAAGTCGACCACGTGATTTCCGCGGTCAACGCGTTTTAGGGGCGCGAAGTGGAGTCCCGACGATGATTGCCGGTGTCCGCCTCAAGGTCTGCGGTCTCACATCGCTTGTGGATGCGGAGGCGGCGGACCGCTGCGGCGCGGATTATCTGGGCTTCATCCTGCACCCCCGTTCGCCACGCTTCCTGCCGTTGGCGCAGTACCTCGCGATGGCGTCGCGGTTGCCCGATCGTCGCCGGGTGGCGGTTTCGGTGGAGCCAACCGCGGCCGAGCTTTCGGCGATGACCCGGGCGGGCTTCGACTGTTTTCAGATTCATTTCGGATCCCGCATCGATCCCGCGCGGCTGGAGGAATGGTCGGGGATCGCGGGCCGGGACCGCCTGTGGCTCGCGCCGAAACTGCCACCGGAGGCCGATGTTCCCGCGGTGGTGCGGGCGTCGGCGCAAACGGTGTTGATGGACACGTTTCACGCCGCCGGTTTCGGCGGGTCCGGGCTCACGGGCGACTGGGCGAAGTTCGCGCGGCACCGCGTCGCGTTTCCGGGAAACTTCTGGTTTCTCGCGGGCGGTCTGAACGAGACCAACATCGGGGACGCGTTGGCGGCCAGCGGGGCACGTTTCGTCGATGTGAACAGCGGGGTGGAGTCTTCGCCCGGGGTGAAAGATGAGTCCAAGCTACGGCGTTTCGCGGATGCGCTCCGCGTGGCTGCCGGCTCCGGAAACCCCGGCGCCTAAAGCAGCGCGGGTGGCAGCGCGCCCTCGAGCTCGAGCAACTGGCGCTTGATGGTCGTGCCGTACGCGAATCCCGTGAGCGACCCGTCGGAGCGGATGACGCGGTGGCACGGCACGATGACACAGATGGGATTGGTGGCGTTGGCGCGGCCGATGGCGCGTGCGGCACCGGGGCGGCCGACTTCCGCGGCGAGGTCGCCGTAACTGCTCGTGGCGCCGAAGGGAATGCGCGTGAGTTCGTCCCAGACGCGGCGTTGGAACCAGGTGCCGCGCGCGGCGAGTTTCAGCGTGAACCGGCGCCGGCGCCCGGCGAAGTACTCCTCGATTTGCCGGCGTGTCTCGCGGGTCGCCGCGGGATCCCGTGTGAGCGCGGCCGCCGGGTTTTTCGCGGCCAGGACCAACTCCGTGCCGAAGACCGCCGAGAGCACCGCTCCGCGGCCGTCGACCGCCACGGTGAAGGGCCCACACGGGGTGATGACGGTGTCGAAACGCAGCGCCTCGACGAGAGGAGCGGACCGGGCCGCGGGCATCAGGCGGTGGCGTGCTCGCGCAGGCGCTCGAGCGGGACGATCCCCAGGGTGCGCTCGTGCGTGGCCGCGAGAATGACCGGAGTGGGGGCGCCGTGGTCGGCGGCTTCAAGCCAGCGCGACGCGCACACGCACCAGCGGTCGCCCGGGCGCAGGCCGGGAAACTCGTACTCGGGCCGCGGCGTCGAGAGGTCGTTGCCGGCGTCGCGGCTCGCCGCCAGGAACTCCGCGGTGACCTCGACGCAGATGGTGTGGCAGCCGGCGTCGGACGCGCAGGTGTCGCAGCGGCCGTTGCGGAAGAAACCCGTGAGCGGCGCCTCGGAGCACGGCCGGAGCGGACCGCCGAGGACGTTGCGCGAGGGCACGGGATTCATCATCGCTATGAGATCACGGTTGCGCCCGGTGATGCACGTCCCGATTTTCCGCGCATGGCCCCGCTCTACGACTCCCTCCGCGCCGACATTGTGACCGCCATGAAGGCCCGCGACGCCGCGACGACCACCGCGCTGCGTACCGCCGACGCCGCGGTGAAGCGTGCCGCGATGGACGGCAACAAGGAGATCGACGACGCCTTGGTGGTCACGACGCTGCGCAAGGCGGTGAAGAACCTGGCCGACGCGCGCGTGGAGTTTGAGAAGGGCGGCCGCGCCGACCTCGTGGCGGCGAACGACGCCGAGATCCGTGTCTTGGAGAAATACCTGCCGAAAGGCATCGACGGCGCGCGGCTCGAGTCGCTGATAGCTACGGCGATCGCGGAGACCGGTGCGCAGTCGAAGAAGGAGATGGGCAAGGTGATCGGGGCACTGAAGAAGCACCCCGACGCTGGCCTGATTGACTTCGGCGCCGCCAGCAAGCTGGTGCAGGCCAAGCTGCCTTGAGCCGAGCGGCGCGGAGTCGCGTCAGTTGAGGAGCACGTTCACGAGGGCGTTGCCGATTCCGACCAGCGCGGCGCCGGAGATCAGACCCGCGCAGATCGGTTCGCAACCCTCGACCCAGAATTCGTGCTGCTTCGAGCCAGGTGCGGGGGCCTTGCGGCCGTGCCACCAGAAGATGAGCGCGCCGATCCACATGGCGAAGCAGGCCTCCGGCGGGAGCACCACGCCGAGTCCAACCGAGACGGCGGAGATGGGGAAGCGACCCTTGGTGCGGATCCGCAGCACCTCGAAGATGAGGGCTGCGACGGCGGCCACGGCCATGGAGATGAGCGCGGAAGCGGGCAGGTTGTTGAAACCGCGGGCGATGAGGTCAGCCACACCCTTCCACTGCAGCGCCGCGGGCATCGCGAACTGTTCGGAGACGATGGTGTTTACCGAGCGCACGCCGTTTTTGTCGGGTGGCAGGAACAGCAGATAGAACAGCGGCGTGGAGGCGACCGCACCGGCGATGATGCCGATCACGTGGCCGATCGCCTGCTGGCGCGGTTTCGCGCCGAGCATGTAGCCCGGCTTGATGTCGGAGAGCAGGTTGGCGGCGTTGGAGGCGATCTCCGCGGTCATGCCGGCCGGGATGAGGTTACTGGCAGGGTTTGAGCGATCGACCGCGCCCATCGAGAACTGCGTGATCTTCGAAAGCGCCCCGGTCGGCGTCCATGACGTGAGCGCCATGGAGTTGGTGCAGATCACCGTGAGCACGAAAATCAGGGGCAGGGACAGCAGCGCGAGCAACCACGGCACGCCAAAAAACTCATGGGTGATCCAGGCGCCGATCACGCTGAAGACCGGTACGCCAACCCATGACATCCAGAGCGGAAGCTCGATGGATTTGAGCGGGTCCTCGCCCGCCGGTTCGTCGGTGCGGCGGCGGCGGAGCGACTTCAGGGCGTTGGTGAAGAGGTCGGGCTTCGCCGCCAGGCTCACCAGCGAGCCCACGACCATCATGGTTACCCCCCACCAGAGCGACCATTGGTTGACGATCTCGGCGCGGGAGATGTTCACGATGGCCCCGCTGGGCGAGGTGTAGGCCTTGATGTCGCCGCGCTGGATCATCATCGGGGCGAGCACGGCGAAATTGATGAACGCTCCGAGGACGCAGCTCGTCGCGATCCGGATGCCCATCAAGCCGCCGACTCCGAGCATGGCGGCGTCAAGCGTGAGCCGCAGCCCCAGTTGGCGGATATCGGTCCCCAAAATCTTCGGTGTCCAAAGGTGAAGCTTGGCGGCGAGGATGTAGTAGTAGGTGTCGAGGCGCTCGTTGAGATGCCACGGTTCCTTCATTCCGACCCACTGGTGGAGACGCAGGATCTTGAATTGGATCAGCTTCATCCAGCCGTCGCTCACGAGCACCTGGTAAAGGCCGGTCCAGACGGCGGTGACCGCGAGCAGGCGGGCCTTGAACATGCCAGACTGCGCCTGGCCCGTGTAGAGCGCGTCGAGCACGACGCCGCAGGCGCGCCCCTCGGGGAACGGCAGCTGGTCCTCGTTGATGAACCGGCGTTTCATCGGGAAAGCGACAAGCACGCCGAGGATCGAGATCACCACGTTCCAGATGATCATCTGCCACCACGGCACGATTTTGCCGGTCACCAGCATGTAAGCCGCCAGGCTGGAGATGAGCGGGGTTATCATGTAGCCCGCGGCGGTCGCGATCGATTGGGTGCAGTTGTTCTCGAGGATCGAGAAATCCGAGATGATCCCGCTGCGCGCCAGCAGCCGGAAGATCGCGAAGGCGAGGATGACGGAGGTCAGTCCGACGCCGATGGAGATGCCGGTCTTGGCGCCAATGTAGAGCGCCGTGGCCGACAGGATGCCGCCCAGGATGAATCCGGTCGCGGCGGATCGAAGGGTGAGCTGCGGCACGTCGCCGCGGTAAAGGTTCTCAAACCACCAGCGGTCCTTTTGTGAACGTGACCACGAACTTATCTCGGCCTCGGAGAGCTGCTTTAGGGGCATGGGGAAAGGGTTTGCGCGCTAATTGTCACGGACGCGAGGCTGCTGGATGTTCGGCTATGGGAGGCGATGGATCGCTTTGCGGGCCTGCTTGGAAGCAAGACGGATGATCTGTTCGCAGCGCAGGCCGTCCTTCCTTTCAACGGATCGCGCTCGCAGACGTAAGAGCGCGAGTTGAACTTCGCGTGGATAAGTAGCCGCGCGTCCGATTCGGCAACGCGGTGCAGGCGGATGAACTCAAGGCATAGCCGTTCGAAGATCAGAAAGCCTCCCGCTCTTGCCGGCAGTCCGCACCATGAAGTTCGCCTCGTGGCAATCGCCCGGGACGATCTGGGAAAACGCCGGCAGTGGCGTGCCGACCGTCGGCGTCATATTCAACTTGACCGCGGCACGCCTGCGCACGGTCGCGAGGATCGCCAAGCTCAACCGGAGCAGGCCCGCGTCGACCGGGAGCAGCTCGCCTTCCGGATCCAAGTCGTCCGGCTGGTCCGCATCAAGGCGCGCCGCCCGCAGCCTCAGCACCGCGTTGACCGCGCCGAACAGCCCCGCTCGGCGATGCTTGTTGGCGAACGGCGGATTGGTTCGTGTCGCCGCTCCCGCGGATTCCGAATGGTAGAGCACCCTGCGCCGCAAGTTCAGTCGCGCCTGGATGTCGCGCAGGGTTTCCCGGTAGGTAAAGTGCGCTAACACGTTCGCCGCGAAATGCGGTGTATGGAAAGCGCTGGTGTGTCGCGCTCCATGGAATCCGCATTACCGCGGCGCGAGAACTGCTCGCTGCCCAGGCCGGTGGGAATTTGCGCCAGCGCTGGTTTCCCGAGTGCATGCTGGTATGCTGCGTGTGGTTCGAGGCAGGTCATACAAAACTCCTTTGATCAATCACACGGCGTGGATCTGTTAGTTGCTGATAAGCAAACCCGTACGAAGCTAATGACTTTGTTTAATCGTACAGGCTCGGGACAGCTCCATGCTTCGCCACTCCTTCACCGATCAAGGCGGTCCGGGCTGCCGCCCTGGCGGAGGATCTTTTCAGGAAATATCCGTCTTGCCGTGCAAGCGGTTGTCGGATCAGAATAACACATTAGTAACCTAGCATCTCCTATGAAAACACGTCTTCTCATCGTCGCCGCCTTGGTGGCTGTTTCCTCCCCCCTCGCATCCGCGCAGGATGCGGCCATGTCGGCTGAGCTTGCGGCGCAGGTCCAGTCAGCCGCCGCCTCCGGCAACGTGACAGCCCTCGCCCAACTTGCTCAGAGCAATCCCACCGCTGCCGCAACGATCGCCAAGGCCGCGGCCCAAGCTAATCCCGCTCAAGCCACCGCGGTTGCCGCCGCCGTTGCGCAGGCCGTTCCCGCCTCCGCCCCTCAGATCGCTGCCGCCGTAACGTTGGCTGCTCCTGCCCAAGCAGCGGCGGTCGCTTCCGCCGTGACGACCGCTGCCCCTGCGCAGGCGGCAGCGGTAGCTTCGGCTGTGACCACGGCGGCGCCTTCTCAGGCAGCTGCAGTTGCCTCCGCCGTGACGACCGCTGCGCCGACGCAGGCCGCGGCGGTCGCTTCCGCCGTGACGAACGCGGCGCCTTCCCAAGCAGCTGCGGTCGCCTCCGCCGTGACGACCGCTGCGCCGACGCAGGCTGCGGTGGTGGCCGCCGCGGTGACCGCAAGTGTTGTCCAGTCCAATGCCACGCCAGCTCAAGCCGCGCAGGCTGTGGCCGCGGTCGCGGCTGCGGTTGTCCAGGCGGCTCCGGCTTCTGCTGGTGTGATTACTGCCGCCGTGCAGGCCTCGGCGGGCACCGCGGGTGGCGGAATCGCGCAGGCGGTCGCGACGGCAACGGGTCAATCTGTTGGCCAGGTTCAACAGAGCGCCAATCAGGCCCAGTCCCAAGGGGCGCAGGCGGCCGCGCAGGGCTCGCAAGCCGCTCAGCAAGGCGCTCAGGCCGCCGCTCCCGCGCCTGCACCCGCTCCTGTCGCTCCTCCCGCTGCGGTTGCTACCCCGCCGACCACCCCCACGGTGGATCCGAGCGTGAATGTCAGCCGTTCCTCCTGAGCTACGGCTCGCGGAAATTTTCCGAACGCCGGCCCTCGGGCCGGCGTTTTGCTTTTTGTCACTCGAGAAACGACGCCTGTTTGGGAGACTTGGCGCGTTTGGAGGCGGCGACTTCTTCCGGCGATGCGTTGAGGTGGCGCGGCGGGCGGGTCGCTTTGCTGGCCACGGCCGTCTCCCGGTCGGCGACGATGCGGTCACAGATCTGGTGGATATGCATCCGCAACCACTGGAAGGTGCTTGAGCCGGAGCGATAGTCGGCGGGGCCGTAGCCGTGGATGCGTCCGGATTGCAGCAGACGGTCGTTCTGTTCGAACTCGGCCGGTTTCTCCGGATTGTAAACCGCATAGGCCCGCCCGCCGCCGCTTTTGACAACGGAGAAACTCGGTACGTCGCTAGGACCATCCGCGACGTAAATCATGTTCTGAACCGGGATGCGGCGGTCTTCGGGCGCCAGCTTCGAGTTCACGTCGATGGCGGCGTTGCGGTTGGTGCCCTTGTTGATCTCGAAGATGGCACGGGTCTTCGTGGTGTTATCGATGACCATCCCGATCTGGGCGATCTCCGCCGTCGCTTCGATCGAAAGCTCCTTCTGCCGGAGGAATCCGGGCTGCAGCGGGTTCTCGATGAACTCGCACGCCCAGACGCCGTCGATTTTCCCGGCGATGGCGCTGCCGCGGATCATCGGGGCCAGGCCGGTGCTGACGACGTAATGCTCCAGGGAGATCTCGTGCTTCACGAATTCCGGTCGTTCCCTCACGAATGCCCGCGCCTCGTCGAGAAAGCCGGGCAGGCCCGGGTAGAAACGAATCTCCTGGCCGCACTCCGCCAGAATCCGGTTGTTCAGCCCCGCCAGCGGCCCGCTCCGGACGTAGGTTAGCAGGTGGTTCAAGTACGCGATCTCGGGTGAGAGATGGTAGCCGCGCTGACGGTAGTGTTCCGCGAGCCGGTTGGTTTCCTGCCAGAACACCGCCTCGTCGACCCCGTAGCGCCGGAACAGCGGAGACTGCATGTACTCGGGGATTAGGGTCTTGTCGAAGTCCCAGATGACCGCGATGGTGTTTTGAGTGAAAAGCGACGTGGGCATTAAATTCATTCCGCGCTAGGCAGCCTGCCTCGCGCGTCGACCGGGCACTGTAGATTCGGTCCACCCGGGGCGCGCAATTAGCAAATCCGAGCCTGATCGTTTCCGAACGTGGAAGACCTGCCTGATATCCTGCCTTTCCGCCGCCGGCTGGACGAACTTTCCGCCCAGTTGGCCGAGCCTACCTTCTATGCGAATCCCCGCCGCGCTGCCGAGGTGACGCGCGAGCAGCAGCGCCTCGCGCAAATGGTGGCGGAACACGAGCGCCACGCGCGTACGCGGCGTGAGATCGCCGAGGCCCGGGCCCTGCAGCGTGACCCCGGCGCTGATGCGGACCTGAGGGAGTTGGCCGCGCAGGAGCTTCCCGAGCTCGAGCAGCGGGAGGCCGCGTCACGGAGGACCGTGCTGCTGGCGATGATCCCGCCGGAGCCGACGGACTCCCGGAACACGGTGATGGAAATCCGGGCGGGGACCGGGGGGGACGAGGCCAGCCTTTTCGCCGCTGAGCTCTTCCGGATGTATTCGAGGTTCGCCGACGGCCAGGGCTGGCGCGTTCAGCCGATGAGCAGCAGCGTTTCCGAGCGAGGTGGCTTCAAGGAGGTCATCTTTCTCATCACCGGCACGGACGTGTACCGGCAGCTGAAGTTCGAGAGCGGCGTGCACCGTGTGCAGCGCGTGCCCGTCACCGAGGCCAACGGGCGCATCCACACCTCCACGGTGACGGTCGCCGTGCTGCCGGAGGCGGAGGAGGTCGATGTGGAGATCGATCCCCAGGAACTCGAGATCACGGTGAGCCGCGCGAGCGGTCCGGGCGGGCAAGGGGTGAACACCACTGATTCCGCGGTGCAGATCCTGCACCGGCCCACGGGTCTGATCGTTTCCTGCGCGGACGAGCGCTCCCAGCTCAAGAACAAGGCCAAGGCGCTGACGGTGCTGCGGTCCCGGCTGCTCAAACGGCGAGAGGAGGAGGAGAAGGCGAAGTATGCGGCCACACGGCGGAGCCAGATCGGTTCGGGCGACCGCAGTGAAAGGATCCGCACCTATAACTTCCCGCAGAACCGTCTGACCGACCATCGCATCGGGCTCACGTTGCACAGCCTGCCGCAGATCATGGAGGGGAGCATCGGTCCGGTGATGTCGGCGCTGCAGCAGGCGGATTTCGAGGAGCGGATGGCGGCGCTGACCGGGGTGGCCCCGATGCCGGTCCGCCGTGCCGCGGACGACGAGTGAGATGCTGACCGTTCTCGAGATCATCCGGCGCACCACGGAGTTTCTTGCCACGAGGGGGGTCGAGTCGCCGCGCCTCTCGGCGGAGCACCTCGTTGGTCACGCCTTGGGGCTCGGCCGCATGCGGCTCTATCTGGAATTCGAGCGTCCTTTGACGGAGCCCGAGCTTGCTCGCATCCGCCCGCTGGTGAAGCGGCGGTCTCTACGTGAGCCGCTGCAGCACATCCTCGGGGAGGTTGATTTCGGTGGCCTCCGGTTGAAGGTGGACCGGCGAGCCCTGATTCCGCGGCCCGAGACGGAGTTGCTGGTCGAGATCGCGGTGGGCTGGGCGGCGGAGCACCCCCCGGTGGTTCGCGTCGCTGATCTCGGAACCGGGAGTGGCGCGATCGCGCTGGGCCTGGCCGAGCGCCTTCCGGGAGCGGCGGTGGTGGCGATCGATCGCGAGCAGGCCGCTTTGGACCTTGCCCGGGAGAACGCGTCGGCCGTCCCGGCTGGCGCGCGGGTTGAGTTGATGCTTTCCGACTGGTTCGAGGCGTTGCCGGCCGCTCCCTTTGACCTGATTGTATCCAATCCGCCGTACTTGGCGGAGTCGGAGATGACGGAGGTTGCGCCCGAGGTGAAGGAGTTCGAGCCCCGCTCGGCGCTTGTGGCAGGGGAGGATGGTTTGGGCGACCTGCGCAGAATCATTTCCGGCGCCGGCGGGCATCTGCGCCGGGGAGGCCTGCTCGCGCTCGAGACGGGTCCGTCCCAGCACGCGGCTCTGATGGAGGCCGCGACCGCCGCGGGTTACACGAAGGTTGAGTCGCGGCGCGATCTCGCCGGCCGCGACCGGTTTATCCTTGCGGTTTGGTAGCTCCCGCGGGGCCTGAGCTCGCGGCGGTGAGCGGCGGCCGATTGCTCACCCAGGTGTTGCGATCCTTGGCCAACTCCACCGCGTCACGCACGACCCGGAGCGCTTCCCGGAGGTGGACGTCGGCGCGGACGTAGGTCTCGTTCTCCTCCTCGGCTTCCGCCAACTCGTCGTCCTCGTCCTCCTTCTTCGGCGCCTTGATGCGCGGGGTGGGCGGCGGACCGAGGTAAAACGGACGGAACGCGTAATCTCCATTCGCGATCCTCTCCTTCTCGGCCTTGCTATCCTTGCGGAAAGCGTCGTCGCCCGCCTTCTGTTGCCGGCGTTCCTCCAGATTGACCGAGATCTGCTTGCGCTCCTGCTGCTGCTTGAAGCGTTCCACCACGCGTCGCAGGTAGGCGAATTCCTCGAGGGAGGACTGGCGCGTGCGGCTCTTCTCCATCAACGGCGTAAGTACCTTCGGACTAAGCGGCTCCCCCTCGAAGAAACTGCTCGGGATCCGGTCCCACACCAGCGCGCGGGGGAGGTCGGCCTCGCCGATAGGCAGATAGTCCTCGATCGAGGGAAGCACGATGTCGGGAACGACGCCCTTGAGCTGCGTGGAGGCGCCGCTCGGCAGGTAGTATTTCTGGATCGTGAGCTTGGCCGCGCCGGTCTTGGGCGCGAGCGACAGCGCGCGGGAGACCTGTTTCATCTCGATCACTTGCTGGACGGATCCTTTGCCGTGCGTGGAGCTGTCACCGATGATGACCGCGCGACCATAATTCTGCAGTGCGCCGGCGACGATCTCCGAGGCGGAGGCGCTGAAGCGATCCACCAGCACCGCCAAGGGGCCGGTGTAGATGATCCGGCTGTCGCGGTCGCTATCGACCTGGATCTCGCCGTTGTAGTTCTTCACCTGGACGACGGGCCCGCGGTTGATGAACAGGCCGGCGAGCTCGATGGCCTCCGTGAGGAAGCCGCCGCCGTTGCGCCGGAGATCCAGCACGATGCCTTTCACGCCCTGCGCGGTCAGCTGACCCACCAGGCGGGCGACATCGCGCGAGGCGGTGGTCTTCTCGCCGTCCGTGTCGCCTTCGTCGGCCGGGCCGTAGAAGGCGGGCAGCGTGATGACGCCAAAGGGCTGGATGGTTCCGTCGGCGTCGGGCAGGTCGAAGACCGCGCCGCGCGCGCGGGCCGAGTTGAGCTTCACCTTGTCGCGGGCGATTGTGATCTGTTTCCGGACCGAGCTGTCCGCGGCGTCGGCGGGTTGCACGGTGAGCACGACCTCGGTGCCCTTCTTGCCGCGGATCTTCTCGACGATCTTGCGGATCTTCATCCCGTAGACCTCGACCGCTTCGCCGCCCTTGTCCGCGACCGCGATGATCTTGTCGTTGGGTTTGAGCTCGCGCCCGAGATCGGCGGGGCCGCCGGGGATGATCTCTTTCACGACGCACACATCGTCCTCGACCCCGAGGAGCGCGCCGATCCCCACGAGCTGGAGCTTCATCTGGATGCCGAAGTCCTCGTAGGTGGCGGCGGAGAAATACGTGGAGTGCGGATCGTAGAGGCGTGCGATGCACGAGAGGAACATCTCCGCCACCTCGTTGCCCTCGATCTCGCCGAGGTTCTTCAGCATCCGTTCGTAGCGCTTGCGTACCTGCGCGCGGGCATCCTCCGGGTTTTTTTTCGCGAGGATCTCCTGCACCACCTCGAACTTCAGGCGGCGCCGCCAAAGGTCGTCGGCGGCCGCGGGGTCGGCGGGCCAGGGCGCCTTCTCGCGCTGCCGGTCGATGCCGTAGGTCTCCCTTGCGGTGAGGTCCAGATCCCGTTCGAGCTCGGTCAGGATCCAGGCGATCCGCGCGCGAGTCCGCTCCTCATACAAGAGGAAGATCTCGTACGCCGCGTTGATGTTACCGAGGAAGGCGGCGTTGTAGAAGACGCTCTTGCCAAACTCGTCCTCGAAGCGCTTGCGGTCGCCGGCGAGGAAGAAGAGCCGCTGGCCGTCGAGGTCCCCCATGAAGTCCGGGATCACCTGGGCGAAGTCGGCGTTGTTCACCGCGTCGCGGTTGTAGTGCAACTCGGCGAGCAGCTTGATAAGCGCGTTGGCCTCGGCCGCGAGCGTCGGCGAATTGGAGAACTTGCGGCGATCGGTCGCCCCCCAGGTGGTGGCGGCCAGAAGAAACAGCAGGAGCGTCGTCGTGAGGCGGCCGGACGGTGAACGGAAGGTCATGCGGGAGTGGGACAAAGGTTCGGGCGGGAGGTTGCGCGGGCCGGGAGCGTCCTCACCGGCGGTCGAGAAGATGCTTGGCCTCGTCGAGGATGCGGCGCTCATCCGGAGTCAGCGCACCCAACCCCCGTGCGCTGATCTTGTCCAGCACGCGGTCCACTTCGGCCCGCAGTTCCGCGGAGGAGCGCGGAGAGGAGACCTCAGGCGGGGCTTCCTGCGGCGGGAGCGCCGAGGTTTCCTCTTCTCCGATTTCCCCGCGGACCGCGAGACGCCGGCCGGCGATCCAGCCGGCGGCCATTCCCCCCAGATGGGAGGCCGCCGCGTAATCAAACGGCAGCGGGCGGGCGACCAGGTCGTTGAGGACGAACGCAAGCACCTCCACCGCGAACAGCGCCCACACCAGCTGACGGAGGCGGAACGATACCGGAGTAAGGAACAGGAGCAGGAACCGGAACTCACGGTCGGGCGAAAGACGGGCGGCAAGGACCAGCAGCGCGTAGACCCCCGCGGTCGCACCGATCAGGCCGGTGGGGCGCGCCCAGTTGATGGCCGTCCACCAGACGGCGCCGGCCAACAGCCCGAGCCCGAAGACCGCGAGCATCATGCGTGGTTTGAGGCGGCCGAGCAGATCGCGTCCGAGCAGCAGGACGCCGGCGATCACCAGTCCGACGTGGAAGAGATTCGAGGTGCTGTGCGGCAGCCAGAAGGTGAGGGGAGTCCACCAGCGGCCCTGCCGCAAAGCCTCGCCGGAAAGCGCCATGCCCTCGGCGAGCCCGCCGCCTGCGCTCCCGGACGCCAGCTCCAGGGAGAACTGGATCACGAATACTCCGGCGAGCGCGCAAACCAGCCAGACGGCCGGCGCGGTGGTTTCCCGCTCGTAGTCACCGCGCAACCTGGACGGTCCGGAGCTCATTCGGGGGAAACGTTGAACCAGCGCGTCCCGAACTCAAGCCGGCCCTCCCGAGGTCCCCCGTTCAGGACGCGGGCTTCACGAGGAGCAGGAGATCCTTCGACTCGACGGTGTCCCCCAGCGCGACGTGCAGCTCGGCCACCACGCCGTCGACCGGCGCGTAAACGGTGTTCTGCATCTTCATCGCCTCCATCATGAGGAGCTTGTCTCCCTTCGCGACCTTCGTGCCCACCGAGACGGAAAGCTGGGCGATGAGTCCGGGAATCGGGGCCGCGACCTGCCGCGGGTCCGCAAGGTCTGCCTTGGGGCGGGCCTTGGACTTAGGGGAGATGGACTTGTCGACGATGTAGGTCTCGCGGGCGATGCCGTTCAGCTCGTAGCTGATGGCACGGCGGCCGTCCTTGTCGGGCTGTCCGACCGAGATGAGGCGGATGATGAGCACCTTGCCTTCCTCGATGCTCACGGAGATCTCCTCGCCCGGTTTTAGGCCGTAGAAGAAAGCGGGCGTCGGAAGCACGGAGACGTCGCCGTAAGCGGCGGCATGCTTGGCGAAGTCGGCGAACACCTGCGGGTACATCAGGTGCGAGTAGACGTCATCGTCCGTTGCGGGCCGGCGAAGTTTGTCGGCGAGCTCGCCGCGGACCGTGTCGAGGTCCAGCGCAGCCGCGCCGGTGTCGCGCCTCTTCTTACCCGAGGCCTGGTATTTGGCGCGCGCCTCGCGGTGGCGTTTTTCCCCGAGCACGACGATGGAGACGCGTTCCGGCCACCCGCCCTCGGGCCAGCCGAGGCCGCCCTGCATCATGTCGATGACGCTCTCGGGGAAAGGGACCGCACCGGGCTCGAGATTGACGACGTCGGCCGGGCGGATGCCGCGGCTGAACAGGAAGAGCGCCATGTCGCCCACGACCTTGGAGCTGGGCGTCACCTTCACGATGTCGCCGAGGAGCTGGTTAACCTCGGCGTAGGTGCGCGCGATCTCGGGCCAGCGGTGGGCGACACCCATGGAGGCGGCCTGTTCCTTGAGATTGGTGTACTGGCCGCCCGGCATCTCGTGCAGGTAGACCTCGGCCGAGCCGCTGCGCGGCGCGGTGTCAAAGGGCCGGTAGTAGTCGCGGACGACCTCCCAGTAGTCGGAGAACTCGTTGAGCGCCTGCAGGTCGAGCTGCGTGTCGCGAGGCGTGTTGCGCAGCGCGGCGACGATGGAGTTCAGGTTAGGCTGCGAGGTGCTGCCGCTCATGGCGGCGAGTGCCAGATCGACGACGTCGACGCCGGCGTCGGCCGCGCGCAGCACGCTGGCGGCGGCGATGCCGCTGGTGTCGTGCGTGTGGAAATGGATGGGCAGGTCCACCGCTTCCTTGAGCGCCTTGACCAGCTTCTGCGCGGCGTAGGGCCGGCAGAGACCGGCCATGTCCTTGATGGCGAGGACGTGCGCGCCCATCTTTTCGAGTTCGCGCGCGAGGCGGACGTAGTACTTCAGGGAGAACTTGTCGCGGCGGTCGTCCAGAATATCGCCGGTGTAGCAGACCGCGGCCTCGCAGACCGCGTGAGTCTCGTTCACCGCCTCCATCGCGACCCGCAGATTGGGCAGGTAATTGAGCGAGTCGAAGACGCGGAAGATGTCCATGCCGCTGGCCGCGGAGTGCTTCACGAAGCCGGCGACGACGTTGTCGGGGTAGTTGGTGTAGCCGACGGCGTTGGCGCCGCGGAACAGCATCTGGAAGCAGATGTTGGGCACGCGGGCGCGCAGCTGGCGGAGGCGCTCCCACGGATCCTCGTTCAGGAAGCGCATCGCGGTGTCGAACGTGGCTCCGCCCCACATCTCGAGCGAGTAGAGGTTCGGGGCGCGCCGGGCGAGGGCGCCGGCGACCGCGAGCATGTCGAAGCCGCGCACGCGCGTGGCCATGAGCGACTGGTGGGCGTCGCGCCAGGTGGTGTCGGTGACGAGCAGTCGTTTCTGGCGCGCCGTCCAGCGCGCGAAGTCGCGGGCGCCGAGCTCGAGGAGCAACTGGCGCGTGCCGGGCACCGGCGCGGTGAGCAGGTCGGCCGCGGGAGCGGTCGCGGCGGGCAGCGGTTTGTCGGGCCGGTAGCCCTTCGCGTGCGGGTTGCCGTTGACGATGACGTTCCCGAGGAAGGTGAGCAGTTTGGTGGCGCGGTCGCGGCGGGGCTTGAAGGCGAACAGCTCCGGGGTGGTGTCAATGAGCGTCGTGGTGGCCTGGCCCGAGCGGAACTGCGCATGGGCGATGACGTTCTCGAGGAACGGGATGTTGGTCTTCACCCCGCGGATGCGGAACTCGCTCAGCGTACGCAGCGCGCGGCGCAGGGCGATATCGTAGGTCTGCCCGCTGGTGATGCTCTTCACGAGCATCGAGTCATAGAAGGGGGTGATGACGGCGCCCGCGTAGCCCATGCCGCCGTCGAGCCGCACGCCGAACCCGCCGGGCGAGCGGTAGGCGATGATCCGGCCGTAATCGGGCATGAACTTGTTCTCGGGATCCTCGGTCGTGATCCGGCACTGGATGGCGTAGCCGTTGCGCGGGATGTCGGCCTGGCGCGGCATGCCGACCTCGTCGGAGTGCAGCGAGTGCCCCTGCGCGATCAGGATCTGGGCGCGCACGAGGTCGAGGCCGGTGATGACTTCCGTGACCGTGTGCTCCACCTGGATACGCGGGTTCATCTCGATGAAGAACCACTCGTGGCGGTCGAGATCGTAGAGGAATTCCACCGTGCCGGCGTTGTCGTAGCGGATCTCGCGGGCCATGCGGGCCGCGGCGTCGCAGAGCTCGTTGACGACCTTCTCCGGCAGGCCGAACGAGGGCGCCACCTCGACGACCTTCTGGTGGCGTCGCTGCACGGAGCAGTCGCGCTCGTGGAGATGGATGACGTTGCCGTGCTGGTCGCCGAGCACCTGCACCTCGATGTGCTTGGCGCGCGGGATATATTTCTCGAGAAACACGGCGGGGTTGCCGAAAGCGCGACCGGCCTCGGCCTGGGCCTCGTCCAGCAGGTTGGCCAGGTCGCCGGCGCGGTGGACGACGCGCATGCCGCGGCCTCCGCCGCCGAAGGCGGCCTTGATGATCAGGGGGAAGCCGATCGCCTTTGCGGTGCGCAGGGCCTCGTCGCGATCGGTGAGGGGGTTCTCCGTGCCGGGCAGGGTCGGGACGTTGATGCGCTGCGCGAGCGCGCGTGCCGCGGTCTTGTCGCCCATCATGTCGAGCAGTTCAGGCCGGGGTCCGACGAACGTGATGCCGGCTCGGGCGCAGGCGCGGGCGAACTCGGCGTTTTCCGAGAGGAAGCCGTAGCCCGGATGGATGGCGTCGACGCCCTTTTCCTTCCCCACCGCGATGATGCTGTCGATGTCGAGGTAAGCCGCGACGGGCCCCTTGCCCAGGCCCACCTGGTAGGCCTCGTCGGCCTTGTAGCGGTGAATGCATAACCGGTCCTCCTGGGCGAAGACGGCGACGGTGCGGAGGTTGAGCTCGGTTCCCGCGCGGAAAATGCGAACCGCGATCTCGCTGCGGTTCGCGGCCATCAGTTTCCGGAAGGTTCGGATGGCGGGGGCGGGAGAGGAGGCCGGGGAGGTCGTCTTGTTGGGCATCGCGTCTTTAAAATGGGCGGAGGATGAAAGCGGGGGAACGGGTCGGAGGGGAAGGCGCAAGTTTTGGAATCCCGGCACGCTTATCTTGTGCCGTTTCCCAGCCCCGCCCCGCCGCCGGCGCCGGTTCCGACTGTCAGGTTTTCCGACGGTTTCAACGGGCAGGGGTTTAGGTCCGATTGTTGCCTCGGTCCCCGGCCTGTTCCTCATCCCAAACCCATGACTCATCGTCGCGCCCTGATCTTTGGTCTGTTGCTGGTTTTCAGCGGTCTCTCGTCCGCGCGTGCGCAAATGGCCCCGGTTCCCGCGCCCACCCCGGCGCAGCTCCTCCGCTACGACCGTAATGGCAACGGCCGCCTTGATCCCGAGGAGTTCGCGGCCTGGCAGGCGGACGAGGCTCGTGCGGCGAGGACGCCGGTCGCCAGCCCCGCGGCCGGTGAGGTCGTGGAGTTGTCGCCCTTCCAGGTTTCAGCCGCGGCTGACCGCGGCTATCTTGCGGCCAACACCCTTTCCGGCACGCGTCTCAACTCGAAGATCGAGGACCTCGGCGCCTCCATCACCGTCGTCACCAAGCAGCAACTGCTCGACACCGCGGCGGTCGATCTGAACGACATCTTCCTCTACGAGGCCAACACCGAGGGCACTGGCACCTTCACCTCGTTCACCGTCGACCGGAACGGTGGCGTGAACGACAGCATCCAAGCCAGCCCTCAAACCGCCAACCGCATCCGTGGCATCGACTCCGCCAACATGGCGGTGGGCAACTTCGCCAGCACCAGCGCCATCCCGGTCGACACGTATAACATAGACGCGGTCGAGATCAGCCGCGGTCCGAACTCCAATATCTTCGGCCTCGGCAACACGTCCGGCACGGTGAACCTCATCCGCTCGCAAGCCAACCTCACGCGGGCTTTCGCCTCCGCGTCGGTGCGCGCCGACAGCTACGGCGGCCACCGCACGACGTTCGACGTCAATCGCCCGCTTGTCGGCAAGATCCTCGCCGCCCGCGTCTCCGGCGCCTACGAGTCGAAGGGTTATGAGCGGAAGCCGTCCGCCGACATCAGCCGCCGCGGCCAGCTCTCCGTGACCTACCGGCCGCTGCCCAACACCACGGTCCGCGCGAGCTACGAGTCATACCACAATTACGCGCGCCGCCCCAACTCCGTGACGCCGCGGGACGCCGTTTCCTACTGGAAGGCGGTCGGCAGCCCCACCTGGGATCCCGTCACGCAGATCGCCACGTACGCGAACGGCGCGAAGTTCGGTCCCTATCCGCAGTCACTCGACGCCAGCCTGCCCATCGGGTTGTTCGCGCAGGGCACCGGCTTTTACAACCGCCCGAGCATCTACGTGGACAACGGCGGCGTGCAGTTCTGGAGCGTGAACCGCACGGGCACCGTGCCTACCACCGGTGTGTTCGCCGGGGTGCCGACGCCGGACAACCCTAACACCAACCTTCGTTTCCTTGAGAGCGGCACGGACCTCCAGCGCCTGCGCGGCTCGCTCTACCCCCTCTACGTGATGGCGAGCATCACCGACCGCTCCCTGTACGACTGGACTTCGGTCAATTTCGTGGCGCCCAACTTCAATCACGACAAGGCCGACATCTACCAGGTGGAGGCGGAGCATTTCCTGATCCAGACCCCGGTCCATCTCCTCGCGGTGCGCGGGGGCTGGTTCCGCGAGGACTACGATAACTACAGCCGGAACTTCATCGGTGGCACGAACTCCGTGCTCTACGTCGATCCCAACGAGCGGTTGCTCGACGGGAGGGTTAACCCGTACTTCAAGCGTCCCTACGTGGCGGCCTCCGAGCCCACCATGTCCCGCCGGCCCTCCGTGAACGACACCCAGGCCGGCGATCTCGCCTACCAGTTCACGCCTTCCAAACTCTCCCGCTGGCTCGCATGGGTCGGACCCCAGCGCTTCGCGGCGCACGGCGAGACGCGCCGCATCGACACCGCCGTCCTCCGCTACCGCGACGCGGTGCTCTCCGACCACAGCTGGATTAACCTGCAGAACCGCACCGGCGTGACCGCCGCGCGGGCGTACTACAAGTATTACGTCGGCGACGCGCAGGGGCAGAACATCGATCAGGCGCCGGCCGCCGTCTACGGGCTCGGCGGCCGTTACAACCTGACGTGGTTCAACGCGCTCACCAACCAGTGGGTCAACGAGCCCGCCACCATCGGCGAAGCCGGCGTAACCCCCTCCAATCGCACGCGACGCGAGATCCGCACCCTGTCCGGCACGATGCAGAACTTTTTCCTCGATGGCGCGATCGTCACGACCTTCGGGCTCCGCACCGACAAGAACCGCAGCCGCGATTCCAACGGGGCGGTCGTCGACTCCGGCACCGGTCTGCTGGACTACTCGCCGCTGCGGGCCTGGGGACCTTGGCTGGAGAAGTCCGGCCGTACCAAGACGGGAGGCGCGGTCGTGCGGCCCTTCCGCGATTTGGGCTTCATCCGGCGCGCCGCGGATGGCGGCGACTCCGCGGGCCGTATTTTGGGCCAGGTGCTGCGCGGCGCGGCGGTTCACTACAACAAGTCCGACAGTTTCCAGCCGGCGGTGACGCAGTATAACCTGCTGGGCGAGGTGCTCCCCAATCCCACCGGCCGAGGCAAGGACTACGGGGTCTCGCTCTCGTTCCTGGACAACCGCCTCTTCCTCCGGGTGAACCGCTACGAGAATTTCCAGGTCAACGCGCGCAACGGCGATGCCGGCATCGTGGCGACGCGCGCGATCCGCATGGACACCGGCCGGAGCGGCAACGGCAACGACTCGTTCAACTTCGAGACCTGGGCGACGCTCCTCGCCAACGCCCGTTTCACCGCGCAGGGCGTGGTGCCCACCGCGGCGCAGACTTCGGCGGCGGTCGCGAAGATCATGGGTTTGCAGGACGGCTTCCTCGACACTCTCGTCGGGAAGAGCATCACCGAGACTTCTGACATCGAGGCCAAGGGCATGGAGATCGAGTTGAACTACAATCCGAACCGCCATTGGCGCTTCAAGTTTGCCGGCGCCCAGCAGAAGTCGATCGACACCAACATCTCCCCTCGGGTGCAGGAGTACCTCAACCAGCGCATGCCGTACTGGATGGCGGCGAAGGACGACGCCGGCGTCGAGTGGTGGACCTCCCGCATCGGCAGTGGCGGCGTGCCGCGCGACTTCTACACGGGCAGCGTCTCCGCGCCGCTCAAGCTCGCGATCGCCAACCAAGGTAAGCCGCGCTCCCAGGTGCGAGAGTGGCGCTTCAACTCGCTGGCCAATTACACGTTCTCCGAGGGACGCGTGAAGGGGCTTAGCCTCGGCGGGGCGGTGCGTTGGGAGGACAAGGCCGCGATCGGTTTCCGCGGGGCGGCGCCCGATCCCGACGGGGTCGTGCGGACGCTCGACCGCGATCGGCCGGTGTTCGACTCGTCGCGGTTCTATCTCGATCTGAACGTGGGCTACGGCCTGCGGCTTTTTTCCGACCGGATCCGCACCCGCCTGCAGCTCAACGTGCGCAATGCCCTCGAGGGCGGCCGGCTGCAAGCGGTCGCGGTCAATCCGGACGGTGCACCGTTCGCTTACCGCATCGTGGACCCGCGGCAGTTCATCCTCACGGCGACGTTCGATCTGTGAGTCCGGGCGCGAAGGCGCGGATTCAAATCCGGGTCGCAGACGGCGCAGGGAACCGATCCGCGGACGCGGGGTTTCGAGCCGCGGGAAAGGTGGAAAGCCGGAAAGCAGGAAGTGGGCGGGGCGAATCTGGAAATCAGGAACGCGGGGAACTGGCCCGCTCGGGTTCGCCGCGATGGAAGCCGGGTAAAGAAAGGGATGCGAGGTAGCCGCGGGTGGTTCCCGCGGGGGAATTTTGCGGAGCCATCCTCCGCCGCGTCTCAACGCACGATCATCAGCCCGAGGCGCAGTTGGTCGCGGCGGCGGACGTCGTAGTCGAGGAGGCTTTCGCCGTAGCCGTTGAAGTATTGGATCTGCGCGTAGCCGCCGAGGCTGCCGATCAGCGGCAAGGCGCGCAGCAGAGGGGATTCGCTCGTCGGCCACGTGAGGTTGAACTCCACGCTCCCGTGGCCGGCGGGGCGACCGCGGAGGTGGGCCGACAATTGCAGGCCGCGCGCGTACCCGCCGCGCAGCCGCAGTTCCGCGTGGCCGCGGTAGGTGGCGATGTCGGGGTTTTCATCGATGTGGAAATACGCGTTGGCCTGCAGCGACACTTCCATGAACCGCGCGCCCACATCCTCCCAGCGGGCGGTCGCCGCCGCAAAAAAGGTGTTCAGGCTGCGTGAATCGGAAGGGTGGCGGAGACGGTTGGTTGCGATCAACCCGGGCCCGCTTGTCGCGGCGACCGCACCGCCGCCTTTGCCGTTCGACTCGTGTTGCGCGCCTCCGCGGAGGGTAAAGTTCCATTCGGAGTCCTTGATGCGGGGCAGGGCGTGTTGGAGGAACAGCGCCGGCCGGTAGCTGGAGTCGTAGAAGGGTCGGGAAAAGCCATCGAGGTCCCAGATCGAGGTCTGCGTGTAGGCGAAGTACAGCATCCCGAGCGCGTCCGTCACGGGACCGAGTTCCGACTCATCCGGTCCCGGATCGAGCACGCGGTACTTGAAGCTGAACTGGAAACGGGCGTTCAGCCGGTCCCGGGAGCCGACGGCGAAGTAGATCGGTTCATGGCCTGAGATGTGGCGCCGCATCTCCTCGACGTCCGTGGTGAGATCGAGGTTGGGCCGCCGCAGCCCGCGCGCCGCCACAGGTGGCGGGGTGGGGGCGACGGCCGGCGCCGGCGGCGCGGGGAACATCACGGGGTTGGTCCGCGGCGAGAGCAGGCGCAGGGAAACAAAACCTTCGCCGGGCCGGATATTCTCCTCGGGTCGCAGCCGGACAATGACCCGGGTGCGGCGGGGCACGTCGACGCGGCGCTGCGATTCGTCGACGAGTGCAAAGTGCAGGCGGTGATGCCCGGCCGCGTCGGCGTACTCACCCTCGATGTCGGGCTCGAAGCGGAACGCGGCGTCGAATTCCGTCGGGTTGTTGAGGTGGAGCGTGAGCACGGGTCGGGTCTCGGCCGGTGCACCCTCGGGCGGTGGCACGAGCAGCAGGTCCACGCGGGCCGCGAGCGGCAGGGTGGTCGCGAGCAGCGCTAGCCGGAAACGGGACGCGAGTTTCATTCGTCGGGTCAGCCTATCGCCGGCCGGTGGCGCCGCGCAAGGGATCGCGCATTGACTCGCCACCGGCGCGAAGGTTCAACGAATCGCATTGCGGGACGCTGAGCCCGCGAGCTCACGATTCCCGCCCCACCCATGAAGAAATACAATGTCGGCGTCATCGGCTACGGCTGGGTCGCCACCGCCCACATCCCCGCGATCAACGCGACCGCCCAGGCCCAGGTCACGGCGGTCTGGTCCTCGCGTCCGCAAAACGCGTCCGAGCTCAGCGCCCGTCATGGAGGCGCGATCCAGACGTTCACGGATCTGGGCGCGATGCTGGCGCGGAAGGACATCCACGCGGTCTCGATCTGCAGCTACCCCAGCCAGCACGCGGAGCACGCGATCGCGGCGGCGAAAGCGGGCAAGGATATCATCCTGGAGAAACCCATCAGCCTGACGCTCGCCGAGGCCAACGCCGTGGCGGCCGCGGTGAAGGCGGCCGGCGTGAAGGTGTGCGTCTGCTTCGAGTGCCGCTACTCCAGCCAGTTCCTCGCGACGAAAGCGGTGATCGACCAGGGGCTGCTTGGAAAGCTGCACTACGGCGAAGTCGATTACTACCACGGCATCGGCCCGTGGTACGGCCAGTTCCGTTGGAACGTGCGCCGCGACGGTGGCGGAACCAGTCTCCTCTCGGCCGGCTGCCACGCGATGGACGCGCTCCTGCTTTGCATGGGTTCCGAGGTTGAGAGCGTGACGAGCACCGCGGTGAAGTCGGCGAGCCCGACGTTCGCCCCCTACGAGTACGACACCACGAGCGTGACGCTCCTGCGCTTCCGCAACGGCTCGGTGGGCAAGGTGGCCTCCGTGATCGACTGCCTGCAGCCCTACTACTTCCACACGCATCTCGTGGGCAGCGAGGGCAGCCTGCTCGACAACAAGTTCCACTCCGTGCGGCTCGCGACCAACAAGCACAAGTGGAGCGAGCTCTCGATGAAGATGCTCGATTCGGGAGATGTCTCGGACCACCCGTACCAGACTCAATTCCAGGCGTTCTTCGACGCCGTTGAAGCCGGCCGCGAGATGCCGCTCACGTCGCTGGCCGACGCGATGGCCTCGCACCGCGCCTGTCTGGCGGCCGACGCCTCGGCCCGTGAGAACCGCACGATCGCGCTCGCTTCCTGGAATGGCTGAGCGCGCCGCCATCGCGATCGCGGCGCATCCGGACGACATCGAGTTCATGATGGCCGGCACGCTGCGCCTGCTGCGTGAGTCGGGGTGGCGCACGCATTACCTCAACCTGTCGAGCGGTTCCTGCGGCAGTCTGGTGCACGGCCCGGCGGCTTTGCGCCGCATCCGGGCGCGCGAGGCGCGGCGCGCGGCGGCGAAACTCGATGCCAAATACCATCCGAGCCAGGTCGATGACCTCGAGATCCTCTACGCGCTGCCGCTACTGCGCCGGGTGGCCGCGGTGATCCGTGAGGTGAAGCCCGCGATCGTGCTCACGCATTCGCCGCAGGACTACATGGAGGACCACACGGAGACGTGCCGGATCGCCGTCACGGCGACTTTTTCGCGCGGGCTCCCGAATTTCACGACGTCGCCACGGCGGCCGGCGTGGAGCGGTGAAACCGCGGTCTACCACGCGATGCCGCACGGGTTGTGCGATCCGTTGGGTCGGAAAGTGGAGGCCGGCGCCTACGTCGACACCACCTCCGTGCAGGAGACCAAGCTGGCGGCACTCGCCTGCCACGAGAGCCAGCACGGCTGGCTGCAGTCCTCGCAGGGCATGAACTCGTATTTGCGGGAGATGGAGCGGATGTCGCTCGAGATGGGCCGCCGCTCGCGTCGCTTCCGCCACGCCGAGGGTTGGCGGAGGCACGCGCACATGGGTTTGGGTCCGGCCGGCGCCGATCCCCTCCGCGAGGCGCTCGGCCGGCGCCATCGCGTCAACGCCGCCTACGCCCGCACGCTCGAGCACGCCTGAGCTGCTCTTTTTTCAAATAAATCATGCCCCGCAAATTCAGCACCATCGCCCCCGACTGGTGGGATTACACCACCTTGGACACCGAATTGATCGAGGAGGCCGCGCGCCTCACGCCCGCCCAGATGGGGCGGTTGTCGCGCGATGGCTTCCGCGTCGTGTTCTACGACACGCTCGAGGACTTCTACCTTGCCGAGGCGCTGGAGTACATCACCGCCTGGCGGCAGGCCACGGCCGACAATCCGGTGGGTATCTGCGGGCCGATCGGACCAACGGAGCAGCTTCCGCTGGTGGCGCGACTGGTGAACGAGCTCGGGCTCTCCCTGCGGCACGCGCATTTCTGGGGTATGGACGAGTGGTACGCCGACGGCGCCGAGGTGCCGACCTCGCATCCGCTTTCCTTCGAGCGGGCCGACCGCGAGATGTGCTTCGACCGCATCCGCCGTGAACTGGCGATGCCCGAGGCCAATCTGCATTTCCCGAAGGCGAAGCTGGATGCCTATCGCCGCAGCTGGGACGGCGTGCGCTGCGCGCTTATGCAGGGCGGGCAGGGTGATATCAAACACTGGGCCTTCAACGATCCCGTGCGTCGCGCCGGAAAATACCGCAACGCGCCGCCCACGCCCGCGGAGTACCGCCGGCTCGCGACCCGCGTCGTAGAACTGCATCCGGTGACGCTCGCGCAGAACGCCCGCACCTCGGGCGGCGGCAATATCTCCCTGGTGCCCACGCAGGCCATCACCGTGGGGCCGGTCGAGACGTGGAAGGCGGAGAAGGTCTCCATCTGGCAGGCGGGCATGCACGACAACGCCCTCGGCCAGCGGCTCACCACGCTGATGATCTCCAAGGGCATCGCCGACAGCGCGGTGCCGATGTCGCTCCTCGCCGACCATCCCAACGTGCAATTCAACTTCTTCCGCGGCGGCCTCGGCAGCTGCCAGGTGGAGATGCATTGATCGATGCCGTCCCTTTGCCCCGCGTCCCCAACCCAGATCCCCGCACTCCATGAGTGATTCATCCTCCCTCAAAACCCGGCTCAGCGTCTTCATGTTCCTCCAGTACTTCATCTGGGGAGCATGGTACGTGAGCATGGGCCCCTATCTCGCGGTCACCCTCAAGTTCGAGGGCGCCCAGATCGGCCTCGCGTACGGCGCCTTTGCCATCGGCGCGATGATTTCGCCGTTCCTCGTCGGCCTGATCGCCGACCGCTTCTTCGCCTCGGAGAAGATCCTCGCGGTCTGCGGCCTGCTCGGCGGCGTGGTGCTCTGCCTCATCCCGCGGTGCACGACGTTCGCGTCGTTCTACCCGATGCTGATCGTCTACTGCGCGCTGTACGTGCCGACGCTCGCGCTGGGCAATTCCCTCTCTCTTACCCACCTCACCAACCCGAAGGTGGATTTCCCGCGGGTAAAGATGCTCTCGGCGGTCGGCTGGATCGCCGGCCTCTTCGGCCTCGGCTTCATTGCCAGCGCGGAGTCCCCGGTGCAGTTTTACCTGGCCGGCGGCGCCTCGATCGTCTTCGGACTGTTTTCGCTCTCGCTGCCGCACACGCCGCCGAAGAAGACCGGCGCCAACGTGAGCCTCGGGGAGATTCTCGGACTCGACGCCCTCGCGCTCCTGAAGAAGCCCTCGTTCGCGATCTTCATCCTGTGCATGTTCCTGATCTGCATCCCGCTCTACTTCTACTTCGTTAACCTCGGCGTGTACCTGTCCGAGCTGAAGTGGACCAACATGCTGGAGAAGACCTCCCTCGCGCAGGTTTCGGACGTTATCTTCTTCCTGCTGCTGCCGTTCTGCCTGCGCCGGTTCGGCTACAAGGTGACGATCTTCATGGGCATCGCCTGCTGGGTCGCCCGCTACTTCGCCCTCGGCTTCAGCGCCGACGGCGGCGCGACGCAGACCGCGCTGATCTTCGCCGCGATCCTGCTGCACGGCGCTTGCTACGACTTCCTGTTCATCGCGGGCCAGCTCTACGTCGATGAGGAGGCCAATGAGCGCATCCGCGGCGCCGCGCAGGGGCTCATCGCCTTCATCCTGTGGGGCGTTGGCTCGTTCGTGGGCACGCTGCTCGCCGGCCAGGTCCTCGCGAAGCACGCTCTCGCCAAGCCCACCGCCGCGGGCCTCGCCCACGATTGGAAGGCCATCTGGCTCACGCCGGCCTGGGGCGCGCTCGCCGTGCTCGTGCTCTTCGTGATCTTCTTCCGTAACCCCTCAAGGTCGTCGGCGCCCGCCTCCGGGCAGGCGTGACGACGGTGGCCGCCGCGCTTTGCCCGCGGCGGTTTTTCAGGGCAGCGGCCGCAGGTTGTCGGCGGGTACCTTCACCAGCAGGCCCTGCTGCAGCACGTCGACGGAAAGGATGATGCCCTTCGGGTTGGCGGGATTGTCGATGACACCCTCCAGCCCGTGCAGCGGGCCGCCGATGATCTGCGCCCGGCGGCCCTTGGTGAGCAGCGGCATCACCGAAAGCTCGAAGCCCGACGAGACGATCGTCTTCACGTCCTCCAATTGCCGGAGGAATTTCGGGACGTCCTCCACCGTGATGGCGCGGACGAGCAAGTCCTGCTGGTAGATCCGCGCCTTCAGATCGGTGGATACCTGCGCGAAAACGTAGCCGGGAAAAAGCGGCTTCGTGAAACGCTTCGTCTGCGTGCCGTAGCGGCGCACGCTTTGCACCAGCGCGAGGTAATGCTCGAACTTTTCCGCCTGCAGCAGCGCGGCGAACTTCTTTTCGCAGCGCGGCTTGGTGTGGCAGACGAGCCAGAGATTCTCTTCGGGCTCGGGCATCAGCGCTTGAGGAGAAAGCGGATCGCCGCGTGGTAACCCTCGAGCCCGAGTCCGCTGATCACCGCGAGGCAGGCCGGGGCCGTCAGCGAGGTGTGCCGGAACTCCTCCCGCCGGTAGAGATTCGAGATGTGCACCTCTACCGCCGGCAGGTGAGAGCCGAGCAGCGCGTCGCGCAGGGCCACGCTGGTGTGCGTGAGCGCGCCGCCGTTGAGCACGAGGCCGTCGATCTTGGCGTCGGCCAGCGCGGCGATGCGGTCGATCAACGCGCCCTCATGGTTTGACTGGAAGAACTCCAGCTGCGCCTGCCCGCCAAATTCCGCCCGCAGCGCCGCCTCGAGGTCCGCCAGCGTCGCGCGGCCGTAGATCTCCGGCTCGCGCTTGCCGAGCCGGTCGAGGTTCGGGCCGTTGAGGATCGCGATCTTCTTCATGGTCGCAGGGTCAGCGTGGGGCGGGCGCTGCGGCAAGCGGGAAGCTCCGCGCGGCCGTCACAGAGGATTGCCGGTCGAGATGAATTCCCAAGGCAGCCGGAAGCGGCGCGCGAGCTCCGCGGCGAGCGCCTGCACGCCGTGCACTTCGGTGGCGTAATGCCCGCAGCAAAACAGGTTCAGGCCCTCCTCCTGCGCGCGGTTGAACCACTCCTCGCGCAACTCGCCTGTCACCAGCGTGTCCGCCCCCGCCGCCGCCATCTCCGGCACGGCGCTGTTGCCCGCGCCGCTGCAGAACGCGATCCGGCGGATGCGCGCCGGCCCGCACTCGATCGCGGTCACCCGCGGGTAGAGCGTCTCCAATTTCGTTTTCAGCGCCGCACGTTCGAGCCGGGCGTCGGCGACACACCCGATGGCTTCGCCGTCACGCACGAGGAACGGCCGCCGGCGGCGGAGACCCAGCTGGGCGGCGAGCAGCGCGTTGTTGCCGATCTCCGGATGGCCGTCGAGGGGCAGGTGACTCGAGTAGAGCGCGCAATTCCCGCGGATCAGCGTCGCGAAACGGTCGTACACCGGGCCGGTCACCAGCCGAGGCATGTCCCAGTACATCCCGTGGTGCACGATCAGGAAGTCCACTCCCGCCGCCGTCGCGAGGCGGAAGGGCTCCACTCCGGCGTCCACGGCCGCACCGATCTTCGTCACACGACCTTCGTTGGCCACCTGCAGGCCGTTCCACGCGCCGGGGGCGTCCTTGAACGCGGCGCGGCGCGTGCGGGTGTCGCAGTATGCGACGAGGTCGGAGAGTCGGGCCATGCGTCGACTTAGGCTCCGTCGCGCGCCCCGGTCAACCCGCGGCCCGGCGGGTTGACCAAGCGGGAACCGCCCGCCAACTTCCGTCGCACATGAGTTCCGCCGTGTCGCCCGAGCCCGCGGGTAAGTCACCCGTCGACCTGATCGAAGGCGCGGCGGCGCATTTCCCCCACCGGCCTTCATGGGACGAGTATTTCATGGCGACCGCGGTGCTCATCGCGTCGCGCTCCAACTGCGAGCGGCTGCACGTGGGATGTGTGATCGTCACCGGTGGCGAGCGTCGCAACCGGATCGTCGCCGCCGGTTACAACGGCTTCCTGCCCTCCACGCCGCACGTCTCGTTGCTGCGCGACGGCCATGAGCAGGCCACGGTGCACGCCGAGCAGAACGCCGTGGCCGACGCCGCGCGGCGCGGGAGCTCCGTCGAGGGCTGCGTCGCCTACATCACCCACTATCCGTGCATCAATTGCGCCAAGATCCTCGCCGCGTCGGGGATCGAGCGCATCAAGTACCGGCACGATTACCACAATGACCCGTTGGTGGCCCCGTTGCTCGCCGAGTCCGGGGTGAAGATCCTCCAGCTCTGACCTTCCCGCCCCCCTCCCATGCGCGCGCCCCGTGAATCGATCAAGGAGACCGTCGCCGGTTCCCTGCTGCTCGCGCACCCGTCGCTCCGCGATCCCAACTTCCGTCGCAGCGTCGTGCTCATGTCGCTGCATAACGCCGAGGGCGCGATGGGCGTGGTGCTTAACCGTCCCACTGGTAAGCGTCTCGCCGAGGTGACCGGCGAGTTTGCGCTCACGGCCCTCGCCCGGGTGCCGGTTTTCCATGGCGGCCCGGTCCAGCCAGAACGTTTGGTGCTCGCCGCCTGGCAGGCGCGGCCGGACGGCTTTCGTCTTCATTTCGGGGTCGAGCCGGCTCAAGCCACCGAATTGCTGTCCGAGGAGGGCACCCACGTGCGCGCCTTCCTGGGCTACTCCGGCTGGTCCGCCGGCCAGCTGGAAAACGAGATGAAGGCCAGTACCTGGATCGTCGCCGACGTGCCGGGCGATCTGCTCTCGCATCCGCAGGACGATAATCTGTGGCGTGCGGTGTTGGGGCGCGAGGGCGCGGAGTGGAGGCTCCTCGCGGGGGAGCCTGAGGACCTTGAGCGGAACTGACAGCAAACGGGGCGCGCGATGATCCTCAGCCGATCGCTCTCCTGTCCGCGGCTTCTGGCCTGCGGTTTCGCTGGAGCGGCTCTGCTCCTTGGCTCCGCCGGTTGCGCCAAATCCGATCCGAGGGAAACGGAGCTTCGGCGGAAGCAGGCGGAACATTTGGTCGCCGAGGCGGATTTCGCCGTGAATCTCCGGGAATGGACGCGGGCCGAGGGGCTGCTCCTGAAGGCGGCGGAGCTCACCCCCGAAAATGGCGAAATTTGGATCAGCATCGGCGCAACCCGCGTCCTGCGCGGCGACAAAGCCCAGGCGAGGTCCGCCTATGAGAGGGCACTTTCGGCATTTGCCGATGCCGCCTCGGAGAAATCGGGCGCGTCGGCGGATCCCTGGCTGCGACAAGTGCATGTCCTCGCCCTGCTCGGCCGGGAAAAGGACGCCCGTGGTCTGCTCGAGAAGGCCTCCCGGCGTCTGCAGGACAACCGCGAGGTCAAGGCGTATCTCGACCACCGGGAAATCGACCGGTTGCTCGGGGATCCGGCGTTCGCCCGGCTGAGGCTTTGATTGTCCGTCCGGGTTTTTCGCGCATCCTCCGACCGTCCGGCGACGTCTCCTACAGCTCGGGGTTGACCTCCCCGCGGGGCCCGGAAATCTTCCGTGCTCCCGGTTCCCCTCCGGCCCGTCCGCTTTCCCTTCAACCTCAAAACCCAAAGCACCCTCATGAATAATTGGACCCGCAAGGAATTCCTCCAGAAGACCGCCATCGGCGGCAGCGCCGCGCTGTTCGCCGGCAGCCGTGTCTACGGTCAGACCGCGCCCGCCAAGGGCAGCGCCAACGGCGACATTCGCGTCGCGGTGGCCGGTCTGCGCGCCCAAGGCAAAGGCCATATGCTCGATCACGCCACCAAGCTCCCGGGTTCCCGGTTGGTGGCGATCTGCGATCCTGATTCGGCGGTCCTCGCCGCCCGCAAGGCGGACTGCGAGAAGGTCGGGGTCAAGCCCGCCACTTACGGTGACTACCGGAAGCTGCTGGAGAGCAAAGAGGTCGATGCCGTGGTGATCGCCTCGCCGAATCATCTCCACTCGCTGCAGACCATCTGGGCCCTGCAGGCGGGCAAGGACGTCTACGTCGAGAAGCCGCTCTCCCACAATGTCTGGGAAGGCCGTCAGGCGGTCGATGCCGCCCGGAAATACTCCAAGAACATCGTTCAGGCCGGCACCCAGAACCGCTCCTCCGAGGACATCATCGACGCGATCGAGTTCGTGAAGTCGGGCAAGATCGGCAAGATCCTTTGGGCGCGCGGGCTTTGCTACAAGATGCGCGAGAGCATCGGCCGCACCAGCGGCGCCCAGAAGGTGCCCGATTCGCTCGATTATGACCAATGGACCGGCCCGGCCGACCTCACTCCGCCGCGGCGCAACTCGCCCTCCAACGGCACCGTCCACTACGACTGGCATTGGTTCTGGAACTACGGCGGCGGCGACATCACCAACCAGGGTATCCACCAGATGGATGTCGCCCGTTGGTTCCTCGGCGAGAAGGGGCTTCCCTCCAGCGTCATGAGCTTCGGCGGCCGCTTCGGCTACCAGGATGACGCCGAAACCCCCAACACCCTCGTCTCCGTCTTCGGCTACAAGAGCGCTCCCCTCATCTTCGAGGTTCGCGGGCTGCCGATGAAGGCCGGCATGCGCGCGATGGACAAATACCTCGGCACCGATGTCGGCGTCGTCGTCCAGTGCGAGAATGGCTACGTGACGATCGGCTCCAACGGCGGCGCCCTCGTCTACGGCAACGACAAGAAGGTCATCCAGCGTTTCGCCAAGAACACGCTCGGCCAGCACCGCGCCAACTTCGTCAAGGCCGTGAAATCCCGCCAGGTCGTCCACGGCCTGATCGAGGAGTGCCATTATTCCTCGGCCCTTTGCCACCTCGGCAACGTGTCCTACCTGCTGGGCAAGGAAAAGACCAACAAGGACCTCGCGGAGGCGGTGAAGGCCGACAAGAACACCCAGGAGTCGCTCAACCGCACCCTCGAGCACCTCAAGGCCAACAACGTCGACACCGACGCGTCCAAGACCGTCGTCGGGCCGATGCTGCAGATCGACGGGAAGTCCGAAATGTTCGTCGGCTCCGATCAGGCTGTCGTTGCCGCCGCGAACAAGAACCCGCTGCTCAAGCGCGCGGGTCGCGGTGCTTACGCCATCCCGGTCACCAAGGCCTGATTAGGGGCCGCCCTGTTTCAAGGCCCGGCGCTTCGCGCGCCGGGCCTTTTTGTTGGGCGACGGGCCGGCCGCGGAAGATCAGTTCTTCGCCTTGCGACTGGCCTTCTTGGAAGAGCCCTCGTTCGCACTTTCCTCGATCAACGGTCCGGCGAAAGGCGGTTTTTCAAAAGTCAGGCCGTCGCCGGTCACCCGCGGGTCGCCCGCCTCCGTGAGTCGGCGCATGAGGTCCGCGCCCATCTCGCCTCGGATCTTCGCGTAGGCTGGGTCGGAAGCGACGTTGTTCACCTGATCGGGATCCTTGCGGAGGTCGTAGAGTTCCTCGGCAGGCCGAGGTCCGAAGGCGATATCGTAGTGCCGTTTCCAACGCGGATCGTCGCGGTGGCGCACCAGCCACTCCTTGGTCGGACTCGCATCCATGTCGGCGAAGCCGACTCGGGTCTCCTCGGTGAGGGTGTTGCCTGCGAGCACCTTGGGATCGAAGGCCATCTTGGCGTCGCCCATCGGCATGCGCTCCGGGCGGAAATTGCGGATGTAGACGAAGTCCGCGGTGCGCAGGGCGCGCATCGGGTAGGCGACGTAGCCCTCGCGCGCGTTCTCCACATGCCGCTCACGCCCGGTGATCACCCAGCTGCGGGTGGGATCGATCTGCCCTGATCGGTCGGAGCGAAGGATGCCAAGCAGCGATCGTCCGTAGAGCCCCGCCGGCGGTTTCACCCCGCCAATCTCCAGGAAGGTCGGCGCCAGATCGGGCAGACACACGAAGTCATCGACGACGCGGCCGCCCTTCGCGCCGGGCACGCGCGCCACCAGCGAGACCGCCGTGCCATGATCGTACAGGTTGCACTTGCCCGACGGTACGCCGGGCATGCCGTGGTCACCGCTCACGATGATCAACGTGCGCTCCAGTTCGCCCGCCGCTTCGAGGCGCGCGCGCAGGACGCCGATGTAAGCGTCGACCGCCTGGCACTCGCCGAGGTAGTCGGCCACGTCCTCGCGCACCTCGGGCACGTCCGGAAGGAAGGCCGGCATGCGGCCCTTCAGCTTGTCGGGGTCGATGCCCCACAGTGCCTGGCCCGAGCCTTTCACCCATTTGCGGTGGGTAGTCGTGACGCCGAGGAAGTAATGCCACGGCCGGCTTTCCTTCCGGTCGGCGAGAAACGCATCGAAATTACCCCGCACCTGCGCCAGCACCTCATCGCGCGCGGCGGCCAGCGCCATCCCGCCGGCGACGCGCGCGGTGACTTCCTCGGAGAAATTATTGGGCGCGCGCCCGGACTTTTCATAGGCGTGCGTCTGTCCGCCGAAGGGGGCGTCGGCCGGCGTGCCCGGGCTCCACACCTTGTAGCTCTTGCCGATGTGGTAGCCGGCGTCCCGCAATTGCAGCGGAAAGGTGGGGATCGCGCTATCCCAGATCGCGCCGCGCAGGATCGCGCCGCGGCCGGTGTTGAAGAAATAACGGCCCGAAAGCATCGAGCTGCGGCACGGTGTGCACGAGGGCGCGTTCACGAACGCGCGGCGGAACGCGACGCCCTCGCGCGCGAGGCGGTCGACGTTCGGCGTGGTGATCGCGTCGTTGAGCGAGGGCTTGCCGTCGATCCCGGCGTACACGCCCGTGTAACGCCCCCAGTCGTCGGCGAACACGAACAGGATGTTCCAGCGCGGGGCCGCGGCATCCGCGGCGAAAAGCGCCGGGCAGGCGAGGGCGAGGAGAAGGATCGGTAGGCGGAGGCGCGATTTCATCGGGTAAGGGGTGTGCAGGAGATGACGTCCGGCGCCGCATGAGGGAAACGAAAACTTCGCGGTCGGCTCCACGAGGAGTGCGCTGGGTTTCGTGGTGACATCCCTCCGGCCGCATGGGACGAAGTCGTCATGCCCCGGACCTCCCAGCCCGCCTCGCGCGGCCGCCTCGGCCGTCGCGAGTTTCTCCAAGGCGCCGCCGCCGCCGCGTTCAGTTTCAATCTGCTTCCCGCCACCGCGCGCGGCGCCAACAGCCGCGTCCAGGTCGCGTGCATCGGTGTCACCGGCAAGGGGCACACCGACACCCTGGCCACGGCGGCCGCGGGCGGCGTGATCGTCGCGTTGTGCGACGTCGCCAACCCGCGCGGCACCAACCTCGCGCGGAAAAAGAAGAAGGAAAAGTCGGGCGACACCATCCTCGACCAGTTTCCCGCCGCCCGGTTCTTCACCGATTACCGCGAGATGATCGCTTCCATGCCCGGGATCGATGCCGTTACGGTTTCCACCCCCGATCATCACCACTTTCACGCGTCGATGCTCGCGATGCGGCGCGGCAAACACGTGTATTGCCAGAAGCCGATCGCGCACTCGGTCTGGGAGGCGCGTCGTCTCACCGAAGCCGCCGCCCAGTACAAGTTGCAGACGCAGATGGGCAATCAGGCCCACGCCGGCGAACCGATCCGCCGGGCGGTTGAGTTGCTCCGCGCCGGCATCCTCGGTCGCGTCACCGAGGTCCATGCCTGGACCAACCGCCCCGTCTGGCCCCAGGGCATGACGGAATGGCCCAAGCCCGAGCCGGTGCCCAACGGTCTCGATTGGGAGCAATGGATCGGCCCCGCTCCTTTCCGGCCTTACAGTCCGGAAATCACGCCGTTCAAATGGCGCGGTTGGTGGGACTTCGGCGCCGGTGCGCTCGGCGACATGGGCTGCCACATCATGGACATGCCCTACTGGGCTCTCGGTCTCACCGCGCCCGACAGCGTCGAGGCGGTGCACGAGGGCGGCACCTCGATCGCCGCGCCGGTCTGGTCCACCGTCACCTACCGTTTCCCTTCCAGCGTCCTCGGCGGCCCCGTGAGGTTTGTGTGGTACGATGGCGTCACGCCAAAGGAAGGGGTTTACCGCAACCCGCCGCCGGCGGAACTTTGGAAGGCCGACTTCCCGACCGCTGATCACTGTTTCCGCCGCTTCGATCTGCTGCTCGTCGGCGAAAAGGGCCGCATGTTTTTCGGGCGCTCCCGTCAGGATTGGATCTTCAAGCCCGAGGGTCTCGCGGCGAACTTCACCTTGCCGCCCAAAACCGTCCCGCGCGTCGCCGGCAGCGGTGAATCCGCGGAGGGTGCGCTCGATAAAGGTGGCGGGCCTTACTCCGAGTGGATCGAGGCTATCCGCACCGGAGTTCCCGCGTTGTCCAACTTCGCGCAGTCGGGGCCGTTCAGCGAAACGGTGCTCCTGGGCAATGTGGCGATCCGCGCCGGCAAAAAGATCACGTGGGACTCCAAGGCTCTGGTTGCGAAGAACGCGCCCGAGGTGGCCCCGCTCATCCGTCGGGCCTACCGCAAGGGCTGGGAGCTAGAATAGAGGCGCTGCGGCGCCGTTATCGGGAGGGAAGTGTGGAAAATCTTGGATAATCTGATGCCGGATGCTGCAAAAAAAGACTTGGAAAGCATCAAATGGGCGCTTTTCGTTGCCCTATGAGAATCAGCGTGGAAATCGATGATGTCTTGATGGGTGAGGTCATCGCCCTGACGGGCGAGAAGAACAAGAGTCCGGCGGTGGCCAAGGCCGTGCGGCAATTCGTACTGCGCGCTAAGGCCCGGGAGTTCGGCCGGTTGATCCGGGAGGGCGCGTTTGATTACCCGGAGCCGATGGTGGCCGAGGGTGAGTTGAATCCGGTCCCGCCGTTGCCCGGTCACACTTGAAAATCGCGGTTCGGCCCCATGGTCGCGGTTGATTCCTCGGTGTGGATTGAAGGGCTCCGTCGTCACGGCAGTCTCGAGGTGAAGCTCGCCCTGGAGGGGCTGCTCGAGACCTACGAGGCGCAGTGGTCGACGCCCGTGCGGCTCGAGGTTCTCGGCGGCGCGCGCGCCGATGAACGCCGGCGGCTGGGACTGCACTTCGCGTCGGTTCCATACCGGTTCGCGACCGAGGAGGATTGGGAGCGCGGCGTCTCGCTCGCTTGGCGGCTGCGCGACAACGGTCTCACGGTGCCGTGGCTGGATGTGCTCATCGCATCGCTGGCGCTCCACGACAACCTCCGGCTCTACACGCTCGACGCGCATTTCACCCGAGTCGCGGAGATCACCGGACTGAAGCTCTACCAACCCGGGCACGCGGGGATTTTCGCGCCGGAGTAAGGGGAATCAGACCCCGGCTTTGGGCACAGGGCACACGTAGAACAATCCGAGGGCACCGAGTTCTCGCGTGTTGGGGCCGCAATGCGGCTCCGTTTAGCCGGCTGCTGCCGCGGATCTGCCGGAGGCCGACGCCCGTGCCGCTTCCTATCCCGGCGCGCGTTGATCGCCGGTTTCGTCGCCGGGCTCGCCGGTGGCGGTCGGCGCATCGGGCAGTACGCGCAACGTTTCCGCTGCGGGCAGCGCCTCGACGTCGCGCAACTTGCGTTCGATGGCGCGGGAGCGGACGCCCGTCTTCTCGATTTCCTTCGTGGCGGCATCGAGCTTGCGCTGCACGCTCTCGAGGGTGTCGCCGAATTTCCCGAACTCGGTTTTCACCGCGCCGAGCACCTGCCAGACCTCGCTGGCGCGCTGTTCGATCGCAAGGGTGCGGAAGCCGACCTGCAGGCTGTTGAGCAGCGCGGCGAGGGTGGTGGGGCCGGCGATGATCACGCGGTGCTCGCGCTGGATCGCCTCCGCGAGGCCCGGTTGCCGGAGGACTTCCGCGTAAAGGCCTTCCGTCGGCAGGAACAGCACGCCGAAGTCGGTCGTGTGCGGCGGCGCGAGGTATTTGGCGGCGATCGTGCGGGCCTGGTCCTTGACGCGCGTGGCCAGCGCCTTGGCGGCGACCGCCATCTGCTCGGCGTCCGCCCGCTCGGCGGCTGCGGCGAGGCGGTCGTAATCCTCGGTGGGAAACTTGGCGTCGATCGGGCGCCAGACCGGGGGCGCGGATGCGTCACGTCCGGGTAGCCTGATGGCGAACTCGACGCGGTCGGCGGAGCCGGGCACCGGGGCAACGTTGGCCTCGTACTGGCCGGGGTGGAGCATCTGTTCGAGCAATGACGCGAGCTGCACTTCGCCCCAGGTGCCGCGGGTCTTCACGTTGGTGAGCATCCGCCGCAGGTCGCCGACGCCGGTCGCGAGGCTCTGCATTTCCCCGAGGCCCTTGTGCACCTGCTCGAGGCGCTCGCTCACCAGCTTGAAGGATTCCCCGAGCCGTTTCTCCAGCGTCCCTTGCAGCTTCTCGTCGACCGTGCGCCGCATCTCCTCGAGCTTCGCGGTGTTGTCCGCCTGCAATTGGCCGAGCTTGGCTTCCACCGCCTGACGCAGTTCCTCGAACTTGCGGTCGAGCCGGTCGGACAGCGCGCCCGCCTGGTTGGCGGCGGTCTCTTGGTGACGTCGTTGGGCCTCCGCCGACTCGGTCGCCTGTTTCTGCAGAGAGTCGCGCAAATCGCGGAACGCCTGCGAAAGCTCCGTGCGCGTCTTCTGGGACGAGTCCGCCTCGGTGGCACCGAACTCCGCCAGTCGCCGGCTGAACGCCTCGAGTTGCGTCTGGAGTTGCGTCGCGTTGTCGGACAGCCGGCGTTCAACCGCCTCGCGCGACTGCGCAAGGGTGGCGCCGAGCTCGGCCCGCAAGCCGCGCGCTTGTTCCTCGGCCGCCTGCCGGCTCAGGCCGAACTCGTCCTTGAGCGTGCGTTCCCCGCGCTCCTGCAAGCGCTCGATCACTTCCAGCTTGGGCGCGAGCGTGGCGCCTGCGGTGTCGCCGGCGCTCCGCCGCACCAGCACGACGAGCAATCCCACCGCCACGGCAACGAGCAAGAGGATCGCGATCTCCATGGGGCGCATCGTGGGAACGCCGCCGGTCCACGCCAAGCCTTGGTGCGCAGGAAATCGTTGAGGCGCACGGACCATCGGGTCGCGACGGGTGGCTGGGGCGAGACCGCGAAAGGCACGAACAGCCACGAAAAAATCCCGGCGAGCGGGCGCCCGTGGCTGGCCAAGCGGAATCGCGCCGGGTCTTCTGCGGGCCCCGGCCGGTTTTGTGGCGTTCCCACCTTTCGTGTCACCCGCCTGGGACTTGAGGCGCGGGTCGGGCAAAGATTTTTTCAATTTCATTTGAAATCGCGCCTGCGATCTGTCTGCAATTGCCCGCGTAGGGGGTTTTTCCTCCGGGAAGCCACGGGGCGAAGCCGTCCCTGCGGTCGGCTTTCCACCGAAAACAGTCTTCGCGCCCAAGCGTCGCGTGCCTTCTCCGACCACTTCGACCCCGCCCGCGGTCCGTATGGTTATTTCACCCCATTCCAATCCGCCGATGCCCGAGGCGCCTTCGCCGATGAATGGCATCATCGTGCCCGACGGGCGTCCCGCTGAGGTTGTCGCTTTCGAGCGGTCCGTGATCGCGTACTTCCTTGATGCTGCCGATCTGCTCGGTGTACCGAAGTCCTTGGCCGTGATCTACGGCATCTGCTTCGCCAGCTCCGATCCGCTCAGCCCATCCGAAATCCGCGCTCGGGTGGATCTCAGCGCCGGTTCGCTTTCCCAAGGTCTGCGCTTCCTCACCGGGCTTGGCGCCATCATCGAAGTTTCCGTCCCAGGTGAACGTGCTGCCCGCTACGCGCCCGACGTCGAACTTCGTAAGCTACTTATACATTACCTAGAGCGTCGCGTCGAGGCGCAGCTCGATGCTGGCCAAGTCCATCTCAAGTCCATGAAGGCCAACCTTCCCAAGGGGCTCGGCTCGAAGTCTAAAATCCTTAGGTCCCGCGTCGAATCCCTCTCCGGATGGCATGGTAAGTCCCGTGCCTTGATGCCTTTGCTAAAAGGCTCTTTAAAACTGTCTTAGTAACGAAGGCCTTTAAAAAGGCGGTAAGAATTTTAAGGCAAGCAGCGATGGGCGATGGGTGAGCTTACCCGCCGTAGGCTCGGCGAAGGTGGGAGGCGAGGAGGCAAAGGAAGACCAGGGATGTAAGGAACCTAGGGTACCAAGGGACTGAGTGAGGCTCAACCGACTACGCACCTTGCGAAACTCATCCGATGTAGCCGGGGCTGTCTGCCCCGGGGCGCCAGCCAGGCGGAACTTCTATAAAGTTCAGTCTTCATCTCAGGATCAGCCCAGTAACGATTCAGCGGCGCGTTCTGCGCCACCGTTTAGGTCCAAAGTTTAAGTTTAGGTATCAGACGTCGTAACGCCCTAACTCATCCTCAACCTAATCCTCCAACTTCAACTTGTCCGTCCTCTCGTAGGTCTCACCCGTCTCCAAAGCCTCCCTCCTCTCGCCTCCAGCCCTTCGCCCCTCTCCCGGTTCGCATCGCGAGCCACCCCTCGCCCCTCGCCAATCGCCTCCAATCCATGCCGCCCGTTTTAAGTACCGCGTCCTTTCTGCCGGGTCATCCCGATCAGCGGCCGCGGCGCGAACTGGCGCCTTGTATCCAAGCGGCCTTGGCGAGTTTGGGTACGCGTTACGCGCGCGAAGGCGTGAGGCTGTTCCTGTTCGGCTCGATCGCTCGCTTCTGGCCGGAGGCGCCCCTCGGGGCCGATTTCGACATCGGTTACGAGACGCCCGGCGGCGCGTCCGATCCTGATGGCCTTCGCCGCCGCTTGGAGGACGATCTGGAAACCCTCCCTTCCATCCGCCCGGTGGACCTCGTGGATTTCTCGCGCGCGCCCGAGCCTTTCCGTTCGCTGGCCTCCCAGTGCAGAATCGATCTCTCCCGTGTCCCCGCTTCACCAGCAGCGCGTTGACCTGATCAATGTCGTCGGCCGCTGGCGGGAGGCGCTGGCGGCGTGGCAAAGCCTTGGCTCTGATCGAGACCGCGACTCGGCCATTCTTCGTTTTGAACTGGCGTACGAGGTTGCCTGGAAGCACCTCCAAGCCCTCGCCCGCGAACAAGGCTTGGAGTCTGTCGGGCCTCGCCAGGCCTTTGAGAACGCCTTCCGACTCGGTTGGATCGACGATGAGGTCGTCTGGCGTGACGTCATTACCGCCCGCAATCAGGCCGTTCACGTGTACCGCGAGGCTTGGGCCCAAGCCCTCGCCGAGCGCCTACCCGTTCTCCACGCCGCCTTCGCGCGTCTGCTGGAGCGCCTGCCGGCGGTTTGAGGAGAAAAGGGACCAAGGGTCCAAAAGACTAAAGGACCAAGGGACTAACGGAGCGGCGCGTGCTGCGCTGCAGTTAAAATCCTAGGTTTAAGTTTAAGCCAAACAACCCGTACGTTTCCGTCCTGATCTTAAACTCTCAACTTCAACTCTAAACGCGCGCTCGTTGTGATCACCGTTCAAGTCCCAGCAAAACGTAAAGCGCTCATCACCGGTATCACCGGCCAAGATGGTTCGTACTTGGCTGAACTGTTGATCGAAAAGGGCTACGAGGTGCACGGCGTGGTCCGGCGGGCATCGGTTTTCTAATAAGTATCAGGCTGACCCCTTCGGATCGACCCCCAACCGTGTCTCCTTTGCCTCCGTCTTCCCAACCTCCTTCCGCCGCTCCCCAGCCGTGGGCGGGGATGGAATGTCTCGCCGAGGACATCCGTCGCCACGGCGTTCGACAAGCGTGGGTCTTCGGATCAAGGGCCAGAGGGGAGGCCACGCCGGGGAGCGACTGGGATTTATTAGTCGAGTTTGCCACCCCACCGGATTTCAACCGCTTCATGGGGCTGAAACTGCTTCTGGAGGACCGTCTAGGCTCCAAGGTCGATCTGCTTTCGCTCTCGGCCTGCAAGCCCCGTTTCCTCGAAGCCATCCGACCCGAACTTAAGCGTGTCGCGTAACCCCTAGCTCGCAAGAGGGACTCAGCGGGAGACTTTGAATCGCAAGGCCGAGAAGCGGCGCGACCGCGCCGCGGTTGAGGTCCAAAGTTTGAGTTGAGGAAACAGACGCCATAACGGCCTCAGCCATCCTTAACCTAAGCCGTAAACGTTCGCTCGGTCGTCCCCAGCAAACGCCCTCTCGCCTCTCGCCCATCGCCTCTAGCCCCTGGCCTCTCGCCTGGCTCGTTCCCCTCTCGTTGGTCTCCCACTCTCTCCCGTCTCCCAAGTCTTCCTACCCTCTCGCCTCTAGCCAATAGCCCCTCGCCCGGCTCGCACCGCGAGCCTCCCTCCGCCCTTCTCCCTGTCGCAAATTGCATCCTGATCAACTTCGATTTCCGTCTCTCGATCGCTTCCCCGTGACACCGCCCTCCATCTCCATCCTTGATCAACTGCGTCGGGAGTACTCGTCTTTCGCGGCTTTCGACGTGAAACACCTGTGGTTGTTTGGATCGGTAGCGCGTGGCGAACCGGATCCCGGCGACGTGGATGTCCTCGTGGAGTTCAACCGTCCGCCGGGCTTGGTCAACTTCATGGATCTGAAGTTTCGCCTCGAGGAGCTCCTCGGACGTTCCGTCGATCTCGTGTCCCGATCCGCGTGCCGCGAGCGTTTCCGCCAAGCCATCGCGAAGGATCTCATCCTTGTCGCGTGAGCCACACCTGCTTCTGCAGGACATCGTCGAGTCGGGAGAGGCGGTTCAAGCGTACATCGCCGGACTCGATTTCGACCGGTTTTGTTCGGACCAGCTGCGGATCGATGGCGTCGCGCGCCGGTTCGAGATCATCGGCGAGGCGATCAAAAAACTGCCTCCCGAACTGACGGCCCGTGCGCCGGAAGTTCCTTGGCGGGCGATCGCCGGTTTCAGGGATATTCTGGCACACGCCTATTTCGACGCCGACAACTCCATCATCTGGAACAGCGCCACGGTGCATCTCCCGCCTTTGCTTGCCGCCTGTCGTCGGCTGCAAGGCTGAGGAGGAAGCAGGGGACCGAGGGTCGAAGGGACCAAAGGACTAAACGACCAAGGGATTGAGGGACTAAGGGACTAAGAGAGCGGCGCGTGCCGCGCCGCAGTTGAGGGTCAAAGTTTATGGGTGCGAAACTCATCTCGTCGTTTCCGTACTCTCTCGCCTCTAGCCTCTCGCCTAGCTCGCTCGGCGAGCCCGCCTCCGTCTCGTTGGTCTCCCACTCTCTCCCGTCTCCCAAGTCTTCCGACCCTCTCGCCTGATGCCGCGTTGCAGGTTGCGTCCTGACCCCTTCGGATCGCCCGCCTTTGGGGTAGTCCCTTCGGATCGGCCCTCGGATTGACCAAACCGAAGAGCATTCTAGGTTTCTCCCATGAGCACACTGGAGATTATTGTTGAAGATTTGAAGTCCTTGCCCCCACCCAAGCTGGAGGAGGCCGCGCTGCTGATCCGTGGGCTGCGGGAGAATGCCCGGGCGGAACGGCTCGCGGCCTTGGAGAGGAGCGCTGGAATTTTGTCGGCCGAAGAGGGGGCCTTGCTGGAAAAGGTAATCACCGCGGGATGCGGGAGGATCGATGCC
>JACCDP011344857.1_pt1 | contig 106283 bp, 183 predicted proteins | sample 7445841 | NCBI WGS metagenome assembly JACCDP01 (sample SAMN15323441, study PRJNA562643) | freshwater metagenome | isolation source: river surface water | place: USA:Blue River Watershed | collected 2017-08-17
AGCACACGATAGCCCTGGGGCTTTTCATTAAACTCTTTGGTCATGTCGTTCCTTGTGTGTAGTAGTTAAACTGTTATTATATCTGCTTTTGGCTCGGTTGTCAATCAAGACGGCTGCCAGCGTAGGCGTTGATGCCCTGCTTGCGTAGGAAGTCAGCCATGGCATTGGCGCCCGCTTCTTTGGCATCGATGTTTTGGATGGGCAGGCCACCTGGGTTCCACATGCTCAAGCATTTGGGTTTGTAGTCCTTGCGGAAGCCAGCCTTGATTAGTTCTTTGGCAGTCTTTGAGTTAGTGCGATCTACGTAGACATCAACCCAGGCAAAGCCGCAGGCGAATTGATCCTGACCTCGGAGTTGTTCTTGGAAGTACTGTTGGCTAGCATCCTGAGCCAGGGCCACTGCTTGATCTACGATAGTTTGGATGTCTTGCATAGTTTCGCTCCTTTGTTTGACAGTTTTAATAGTATAAGCTCGATCGGCTCAGATGTCAACCCCAGTCTTTCTTATCCCCAAACTGTTCGTTGTACTGGTAACCAGCGAGGTATGCCTGGATCTGCTGGGGAGTCATGCTATCTTTACCGATGCGTTCGCCCTTGTAGGTTCCCTCTGGATACCAATGCGGATCACGTGGGCGATGGTAGTAACTGTCTGCTGATCCACGGTCAAAGGGTGATCCGTGTGTTTGATCGTAGTTCTGTCGGGTTTCTAGTGTGATCATTGTTCGCTCCTAATCGTTTACTGTTTTATTAGTATACTGCCGATCGCTCAATTTGTCAACCATTTGGGTGTTGTATTTTTACAACAAAGTTGGCCTGCCCGGAGGGATTCGAACCCCCGACCTACGGATTAGAAGTCCGTTGTTCTATCCAACTGAACTACGGGCAGATGTTTGGTGCGACTGACCAGAATCGAACTGGTATGGCTTGCGCCGAGGGATTTTAAGTCCCTTGTGTCTACCTATTTCACCACAGTCGCAGATTCTGTTACCTACGCTTGAGACTTCTACGGGCAGTTGCTCGGATACTACGTGGATGATGTGCGCGAAATTTTGCCATGATATTTGCTTTCTGTGTTTGGTGGGCCCACTTGGATTCGAACCAAGGACCAATGGATTATGAGTCCACTGCTCTAACCGTCTGAGCTATAGGCCCCTTGTGGTTTACTTATCTGCTTCCTTGACTGTTTTAGTTGCTTCTCGGGCGACTTCAGTGACCAGAGCCTTGCCCTGATTGCTGACAAAGTTCACACCCGAAGTGACGAGGTTGATTACGAACGTAGGTGCTAGAATCACGATGGCTATGATTACGATCCATTTGGTCATGTTCGGCTCCTTACTTGATCAGTTGTGGAACCCAGTAAGCACCTAGCAACACTGCGTAGATGGCCACTGCACCCGACAACGCTTTGACTGTTTCTTTCATTACACGCTCCTCTCACTGTTCATAAATTATAACACCAAAGGGTCCTGTTGTCAAGACCCTTGGATACCTAACTTAGAACGGTGCGTCTTCGTCCTCGGCAACTTTGGCTGCCTTGGTTTCTTGCTTGGTGATAGGCTTCTTAGAAGTAACAGCCTTCTTCACAGCCTTCTTGACTTCAACACGTACCTTAGGAGCACGGTCGTTCTTTTCCAAGTACTCAGCGATGGCTGCGCGAGCAACATCGTTCTGATACTCGGGAAGTTGCGCTAGAAACTTAGCGGCATCAACCTTGAGCATTGCTTCAGGCAGCTCTACGAGATTGATGTCAGTGTGGCCATTCTTAGCCAGGACTTTGATACGCATGGTATCATTTGCGAAGCGAACCTTAGTGTCGCCATTGAGAGTGGAAATACCTACTACAGTGTACTGTTTACTAGTTGCCATTTTAAATTGCCTTTCTTAGTTTGCCTAAATGTCTGTGAACTCTCACAGTATTAATAGTGTAACACCAAAACCCAAAGGTGTCAACCATTTTTTCACGTTTTGGTTACTCAAATTTCGTCTTTGAGCATCCAAACTGAAACCTGCATGAGCCCGAGGCTAGTAGCGGCCACGCCCAAAACATAGATCCAATCCGAAACGGATTGTGCGTTCTCAACACCCCCTACAGCGAACATGGCGCCCAGGATGCCTACAAACAAGCCAACAGCGGCTATCTTTTCTTTCATCATTCCACCTCTTTCTTAGGATGTTTAGGTTTGCGTTGGTAAGACACCCGGCTTTCCTCGCGTTTGGGCTTAAAGGGTAGATCCTTGTCCCAAAGCACTCGGTGGGCTCTAGTCTTACGCGGAGTTTGTATTTTCAGTTTCATCATAGTAGTAATTATACGATCAACTGTCCAAAATGTCAACGAGGAATACGAACTACGATGCCCTGTGGCGTAGATACAACACCATAGCCCTTGCCCTCTAAGATGCTCAGTGCTTCTTTAGCCATGCCCTTGTCCCTGCGAATAGCATTCTCTATCTTTACGGCGATGAACTTTTTACGATAGTTGATGTATGAATTAGCGTAGGCAAATGCTGTGTCCAAAATGTCCAGAGCTCGCTGTGCTAGGCACTGCTGTTCTCTACTGTAGGTGCAGGCCATCTCGCGATTGCGATAGTAGGCGTTTAGCGCCGCGCCCTGTTTGTTATCTTCTGCGTCTCTGTATCCTAATGCTTTCATTTTCGCTCCTTACTTGTCTAACTGTTATTAGTATACTATCTGTCGCCCAAAATGTCAACCAAAAAGCCCTTTCGGGCTGTAGGGTTATTGTTCCTCAACTTCTTCTAAATTTGCTTCTATACAGTAAATCACTTCCTGTATATTATTACCTAGTGTATTATTACCTGCTAAAAACAATCTATCAGCAATCTTTTCTAATTGCTCAATCATAGCAGTTGCTTCTACAGTTGTTAAAGGTTTATTTGTTAGCATATTCGCTCCTATTGTTTAATTGTTATTAGTATAAGTTCATTTGTCCAAAATGTCAACCAAAATGTCTAAAGCCCCTAAGGGCTGTAGGGTTATACAGCGTCTACGGACAGAACTTCAATCTCGTAAACTACGTCGTCTCTGTCCTGGCCGTCGGCCTCCCACTGGTCCAGTAGAGTTTCCACGTGGGCTTCGGCACGGTCTCTAGTACTAAATGCTCCGCAGTTATAAAACTGGTCCTCAGAGTCTCCCCACCCCTGTACCTGTACAATGTAGACTTTTTGCATATTTCGCTCCTTTTGTTTAGTATTTGTATTATTGCACAAGTTTTCCAAAATGTCAAGCCGCTAGAAAAGACCCTGTTGTTAGTAGGGTCTTTCCTAGTGTTGTAAAAAAGCCACACTCACGAAGTGCCCAGGCGTGTTGCAGGGCCTAGTGGTGATTTATTTGTGTGGCTCTAAACCTTTGCTTTCAACACCCTCTTCATACCACACTTCTAATTCATCCTTCTCCATCTCTTCATACTCAGCCATGGTCTCCGAGATGCCATACTCATCGTCTAGCTCATCACCAATGACATCACGCACGGTTTTAGAAGTTTCACCGCCGAACTCAATGCAGTCATCGTAGCCATCATACCAGCGACCCACAAAGGCCATGCCTGACTCATAGTAAGTTGCTTCGACTACAAAGCCTTGGTTCAGGAGTTCATCATAGATGCCTACAGGAGGAGCCCAAGCACTATCAAAACCGAACTCAATGCAGTTGTCTACAATCACAACATCCTCAGGATCATAAGGATCAACATCCCACTTGGTTCCCCAGCGATTAACGCAGAAGTCATACCAGTTAGCCGCACCATACTTGGCCAGGTTAGCCTTTTCCTTTGCTTCTAGGTCAATCTGTGCAGGGTCTGTGTCATCACCTACTCGGCCTGCCACGATGTGTAGATCCTCAGGCACTGGAATCACATGGTTACAAAACTTGCCCTCTTTGATTGAGGCTACAAGGGCTTCCATCTTGCTAGTATCTTCGTGGCTGATTACCACTCTGTTATTGCACCAATTTGGCATAGTATCGCTCCTTTGCTGTTGAAATTAGGCGCCGTAATATACAGCGTCTGCGTCTGCGGACTGTTCCGCATAGGCCATTGGATCTTCATAGCGGCTGTTGACTTCCGCATAGTCGATCACTGGCTCTTTGAACTGGATCTCACCATCATACTCCAACTGGCTCTTTTCGAACCAGCTCAAGTAGTCATCTGCTTCCAAACCGTAGCCGACGATTGAAGTTTGGAAATACTCGTTGTCCTGCTCGATCTCACTGCGAACCAACTCCACTACTTCCTCGAGGTCCACACCTTCAGGAACGCCAACTACCTTGAACTCTGAACCGCCCTTGGCCTTCCAGTAGAACTCGCCCGTGAAGCCCTGGTGTGCGGCGTAGTTTTCATAGTCCTGGGTTTGGATCACTAGCATCATTTGGTTCGCTCCTTACTTGTCTAAGTGTTATTAGTATAGCACCGGTCGCCCAAACTGTCAACCAAAGTGTTTAATTAACCCTAGAACACATAGGGTCATTGCTACAATGTTGATCACCATCTGTGGGTAATTCTTCACACGCACGGTCCAGATGAAATAGGTTACCGCACCACCAAGACCCATAATTAGATTCCAGGGGGTTAGTTCTGGAAACAGGTTCATCAGGGCATACATCGCTAGGACGAATCCTGTCCCAATCCATTGAATAATTTCGTTTGCTTTTATCATGTTCTTAGTATAGCAAAGGTTGCCAAAGTTGTCAACCGGTCATTACCGGTAACCCTACAGTCTGCTCGGGTATTATTAATGCGCAACGTACAAAAGGTGAAGCCCCACCGCGTGGCAGGGCTTCGGTGGCTTACCCGGGAGCGAATCGGTTGGGCCGGTGCCTTGGGGAGCGAATCCAAGGACTTCGCATCGCCATCGCGGCGAGCTTATTCTTAGAGGGTGATGCCTAGAGCTTTTGCCTTGTAGCCTAGAGCTACGATTTCACGGCTTGGCTTACCCATTTCATATTCAGTAACAGTAACACCGTTACCTGCTGTACGGCTATGGCTGTATACAGCATAACCATTTTGGCGAATGCGGCTTGCTTCTGCAGCCAAATTCTTAACACCAAAACGCTTCTGCGCTTGAGCGGCAGTCAACTTGTCGCCATTGTATAATGCATTGAATACCTTGAATGTCTTGCTGTCTTTAGAAAACGTATATTTCATTTTTAAAATTTCCTCTGTTAGTTTTAGGATGCTGTTCAGCATCGTATCATTATTATAGCAAATTAACGTAGTTTGTCAATAACTTCTTTTGCCAAAGATAAATCACAGTTGTCCATTTCCGAATCAATAGCAGCCGCGATCATCAACTCACGGACTACACGGGCTTGCCCACGTAGCCTTTTGGGCAACAGCTCAATGAACTCATTGACTTCGGACATATCTTCCATGGACCACATACGATCCGCGAGTTCAACTTGCTGTCTGCTCAAACCTTGAATTTGAATCATAATCTATCCTTACACGCACACACGTACAGCGGGGCCGTTAACTATTAACAGTGTCGAACGGATCATAGAGTTCAACATTGCTGTCCTCAACATCTTCCCACTCGGCATCCTCATCAATGAGCACACCGTCCTCGTCATACATAGGGTCTTCGTTTAGTTGCCAAAACTTAGTCATCGTATGCCACCTCTCCGAGTTCAGTAATTTCTTCTTCAACAACATTCAAATCAATGATACGGGCTGTTTGATCCTCGTTGCTCACACCCTGGAACGCTGTGCGGAAACTTTGGTTCTCAGCAAGGAAGTCCAGGACGTCTTCCCTCTCCCAGCCCTCGGGCACTTCCAATTCCTGCCGCAGGATAGTAGTTACCATAACTTTCATTATGCGTCCTCCAGTGCGTTCTCTTCGATGATAGCCTGCTCCAGCAAACCGTCGAACTTACCGTAAAACTCTACATACCAGTTGCCGTCTTTGCGCAGGATGTAGTTGTACTCTTCAAACTGTGCGTTCTCGCGATAGTCAGCAACGTCTTTGTAACGTTTAGCACTCACACCCTCTTCGCCACGATCACGTCCGTAGAACGTGCAAATGCCTCGACGGTAGTCCATTTCTGCCTGGTACTCGGGTGTACCGTATTTGGCCAGCGTGTCGAAACTGTGCTTCTCACCAATTTCCGGACCCAGGCTGCTCAGGTCACCCAAATCCATCAGCGTACGGACTTTGAACGGGTCTTTGTAGTGCTCCAGCAGGATAGCGCCGTTGTTACTCAGGTAGCCGTCCCAGTGGCAGTAGATCTTGTCCACTGTGCCGTCTGCGTATTCAATTGCGATAGTTGATCGAGTTGCCATTTGTTTCGCTCCTTGTTAACTCACTGTACCTACAGTATAACAGAGCCCTAGGGCTCTGTCAACCAGTTTGTTAAATACCCTGAAACTTTGCCAGGGCTTCCTGTGCGTCTGCGTCCAGCATACAAGCGTCCATCGCAGCCTGCTTCTCAGCATTGACCTTGCCCTGGTAGTCACAGAGCTCTTGCTTTTTGGCTTCCATCTCTGGCCACTCAACATCGTTAGGGTTGAGGTAGGGACCAGTGTAGTCTACCTTGTCTGCTTTAAGGGTAATGGCACCCGACTTAATACCTTCAAACACCATGCCCCAAGTGGGCTGTTGTGGGAGTCCAGTGGGTCCAAATAGTTCCACTGCTTTGGCCTTCATTTTCTCGTCTGCGATCTCGTTAAGACGACGGATAAAATATTCGCGCTGTGTCTGTTCCATTTGCTACGCTCCTTAGTTGTTTACAGTTTCTATAGTATATGCTCAGTCCGTGGGTTTGTCAACCCCTTACTGTGCAAAAACTTCCTTAGACAAGATATCGCGTTCTACCAACTCATGTGCTAGGTTCAGTGCCATAGTGGCCACTGTGATAGCGATAATTCGTTCCTGCCCTGAGAATCGTTGGCAGTATTCCATCAACTGCTCTAGGCTCTCTGGTGTGGCAAAGAGTTTGGTTTGGGGAATTGGGTTTTCAACAATATTATACATCATCGCTCCTTGTTAACTTACTATACCATTAGTGTACTACCGCTGTTTCAGTTTGTCAACCGGTCATTACCGGTAACCCTACGCTGTACTCGGGTATTAACTGCCCGTGTACATATGGAGTTCGTTGCCGTTTTTCACCTCAAATCCCTCGATGAAAATGTGGTGCAGATCGCCCGAGTTACGGATGCAATGGTCCGCGGCACGGTAAACATCACCCCACGTGGACCCCGACACAGCACAATGCTGTCCTTGGTAGACCACAAATGCATCTGAAGAGTACTGATGATTGTTCAGGAACCCATGCACAGGTAGCTCGTAGATTGACCAAATAGATCCCAGACTGTTGTCCGTCTTGAACTGATCATAGTAGTCCATCTTGGCTTGGAACACAGAGTCATCTTGAGCATAAGCGTCTTTGAGACCTGTTTCAAACCGCTTGATGATGTTGTGGATACGATCAGCGATGTCATTGCTGACTACTCCGGTGATGCGTTCCTGAACAGAGCGAAGTTCACAGAGGGTGTTATGGATAGTCTTAAAGTCGTCACCGCTCAGAGTTACTGTTTCCACGTTTTGCTCCTAGTTGTTTACTGTACCTATAGTATAGCACCGATCAACCAATGTGTCAACCGGTGCTGACCGGTTTGTTGTGTTTATGCAACAACCTCTAACATGTTCATAGGAACCTTCCAGCGACCCAGGTTAGTGTTGACCGTAGCATACTTGATGGCTACTTTCTCCACGGTGCCCTGATAGGTCTGACCGTTCTTGGCGCTGGTGAACTTAACAGAAGAACCCTTGCGAACTTGGAATTTCACAGTCTGGGCTAGTCGGCTACGGGCGAACTTCACAGCGTCGATTATGCTGGTCAGCTCGTCGTTGGTGAAAGTACCATGGATGATAGCACTGTTGATCTCTTGCACTGTCTTCATAGTTCGCTCCTATGTGGTTGAATTAGCGAGGGCTCTCTCGCTGGCCCTCTCCGCGTTACTGCTTACTATACCTACAGTATAGCACCGGTCTGTACCGATGTCAACCCCTGTGTTTTAGTACGTGGATCTGTGGCATCGTTTCGATGTGTCGCTGATAGTTGTACTCGTGGTCATCCATGGGCAGTGCACCGAACTCTTTAGATAGATAATACCTACTGAGCTCACGCATGATCATACGTACTTGATCGCCTTCACCTTCGGGCAGGATGAACTGTACAGGGCAGTTGCGCCAGCCGCGATCCTTTAAGAACTGATGGGCCCATTTCCTGTGCTGTTTGTTTGCTCGGTTAAAGATTACAGCAGGGCGACGAAACCCATCTAACATTGAGGCCATTAGTCAATCTCAGGGAATACTGATCTCACGTGTTCCTCTGCCTTTCTTATCTGTATAGCGTTTAATGCCTGTGGTACATTCTGCAGGGCAGTGTCTTTACCGTAGCTCTGGATATTGGCGCGGGCTAGGGCAAAGATCTCCCTCTTATTAGCACCGCAGATAATGGCTATAGGGTCAGGTTCACCCTTAACCATATCAAGGGCATACAGCGTCAACGCCTGGACGTCCACAGGAACTTCCATCTTCATTGTTATTCGACGTATGCCGTCTGCGTGTCTAATTGCTTTCATAATAGTATATTAACACCGGTCTGTACCGGTAGTCAACCTTTCTTTATACATAACGGCTTTCAATTAAGCCCAAAACATCCCCATAGGCTTCTGCCTGTGCCGATGCCACAGCATAACTAATGGCTATGATCTTAACTTCTGTGATCAAGCCCCTGGGGGTCCTAACTCGGATAGTAAATTCTGATTTCATATTAGTTGTACTCGTAAAAGGTTACCGAAGGATCAATGCTCTTCAACTCAGCAGCCGCACGGGTTAGGAACCTGTAGCGTTGTTGGACTTGACTACGGCTCAGTTCGCCATCACAGGTCAAGTTTTCAGGGCTGAGCTCCATGTCAATGCTGTCTGCGATCTTCTGACGATCTTCCGCATTCAGCAGGCTCAGGGGTGCAGTGCCAAACAGTTTGGCAAATGCATTCTTACGCTCTACATACTGCTCGATAGTTGCAATGCTCATTTTTCGCTCCTTGTTAATTACTATACCTACAGTATACTACCGGTCACTACCGGTTGTCAACCGAAATCTGCGGTAACCCTATCCTCTGCAGGGTTATAGGTTAGAAACACTTTACCCCAGGTGCGACCACGTCCGTCCTCGTCATGGTACTCGACCTTATAGCAGAACTGTCCGCCGTTGGTTATGCCCAGGAATTCCGCAGCCTTAAAGGCCTGCATAGTGTAGCCGCAGGTGTCTAGGCATTTGGCCAGGGCCACCGCAGTGAACCCCGTGAGTACCTGCAGTTTCTCCGCAGTGATCATTCAGTGTCCTCCATGTATTCGTTTAGGGTTCCTTCACGAACAGCACGTTCGTACTCGTCCTCAAGTTCCTCACTTTCGTTGCAGAATTGCTCTGCAAGATGGAACAGTTCTTGGAAAGCACGTCGCTCTTCGCGGTTCATATCATGCAGGAACATCGGGCCTTCTTCTTGCATAGCGTCCAAGATCTGACGCATGGCCAGCACGGTGTTTCCGCACATACAATAACTCATATTAGGGTAGTTGCTCATCATCGCTCCTTCAGTTGTTGGTGGGCTCAGTGTTGGCCTGCGTTTTGTTACACTGAATTAAGGTATTAACTAGTATTGCCAGTACCGCCCCTAGCCTTTCACATTAATTACATTATAGCACCGGTCACTACCGGTTGTCAACCACTATTCGATCCAGCAGTCCTGGGCCATCTGCACAGTGGTATCCTGGCCACCAATGTAATCACCATCGAAACCATTAGGGCCTGCTCTGAGAAACAGTCTGTTGCCCTCGATCTTGTAGATAGTTCCGCCCTGCTCTATGTCGCATTTAAATGAAACATAGTCTCCGACCTTAACAGTCTGTCCGTCTACAGTTGCCATTTCTGCTCCTTTGCGTTCACTATACCTATAGTATAGCACCGGTCACTACCGGTTGTCAACCACTAAAGGTGTTGTATTTTTACAACATACCGGTCACTACCGGTTGACAAAGTTCAGGGGTGATGCAATAATATAATTGTCGAACAGAGGGGGGTGGACGTCGAGGCTGCCTGCCGTTTCTGTAGTCCAGCCGTGAAAAAAGGTGTGGCAATTACACCACACCCGGACGGATCAGTCCAACAGAGTCATGTAGGCTTCTGCATTGTTATCCATGAACCAGTCTATGCCCCGGCGGAGTCCTGCATAATCTCCTACCAGTTCACAGCCCTTGAGGTAGTCATAGACTGCCACTTCTTCAGGAGTCAGGGTGTAGGATTCCCCGGAGAACGGATTTTGGACAGCCACAGGTTCTAGATCTAGAACCATGATCCCGGGGAAAAGTTCTTGAATAGTTTTCATATCACATGCTCCAGTAGGTTTCAGATGAGGGTGAACAATAGTAGGGCGTATCGTAGCGTTCCCGGAACTCTGCTCCGTTCATCATGTTCTTACGGGTCACCCAAGTTTCGTGGATTTCATAGCGATAGCCCTGGCTCTTCAGCCACGTATGCTTGACCGTGTGTTCTAGCATACTGAGGTTATCAGTGTCATAGTCCTGCTTCTGTACAAGGCGCTCGCCCGCCTTAGTACGAGCATCCCGCTTGTAGATCTCAACTGTATACATCATTCGCTCCTTATCTAACTGTCTAGCCTACAGTATACAACCGGTCTGTACCGGTTGTCAACCTCTTTATGCACTCGCAATAGGAATCATTCTGCGTACGAAGCCCGAAGTGTCCTTCTTAGCACGACCTTTGGCTTTGAGCCCAGCGATAACACCTTTTGGGTCTAGGAAGCGCAGATCCGTTTCGTCAGCATCTACCACAGTTCGACCCAGGTAAGTTTCGGGCAAGCGATCAAAGACAGCGGCTACATTCATGCCCTGAGCCACAGCCTTCTCAACGTCTGCATCGTTACCATCTGCCGCAGAGAACGTCAAGTGGTAGTTCTTAAGATGTGCTACCTTACGACCTAGAACCTTAGTGTAGTCGTAGAACTGTACTTGGGGGAACTTCTCAATGATACCATACTTCTCCCATGCAAGATCACTAGTACCGTTGAGTCGGAATACCGGAGTCAAGCCCAGTTTGGCCGCCTGCTTGATGCCCTTGCGGATATCTGCTTCAAGATCCTTCATAAAGCCCGCACGATCTGCGAAGAAATATTGTGTCTTACGGATGCGAGCCTGCTGGATCATATTAGTAGTCTCACCACGTTTGAACATACCACCACGCCCGGCAGTATTAAGGCAAGCCTCAGTACAGCCTGCTGTCCGCTTAGGGCATGTTTCTTTACCGCTAAGAGTCGCAGGTGCAAGGTGCAGGATAAACGAAAGATAGCCTAGTTTGGCACCCTTTTGGATCTTTGGATTTGCAGTAGATAGCAGTTTCAAGTTTCGCTCCTTGTTTGTTTACTGTAGCCTATAGTATAACACCGGTCAGTACCGGTTGTCAACCTATATATTGATCATTGAGTGTGGGCTCTAATGCTTTGACCAACTCACGCTCGCGGGCATAAGCCTCAGCACGACCACGAATCACAGCAAGAACTCTATGAGTCCATGAGTGATCTAGAGCACCTGAACGTAGGTATTGGTATAAAGTCCACTCTCGCGCTTCACAACGGGCACGGCTTAGATGCTTGCTCCAACGTGTTCTTATGCTCTTAGCCTCAGTAGATGTCTTACGTGTGAGCCCTATATACGACTCACCGTGCTGATCACGTGCTTCGTATATGACATAATTACAGTCTCGTCTAGGTGTTCTACGCTTCTTCATTCTAATAGTATACTACCGGTCTAGACCGATGTCAACCGGTCACTACCGAAAGACCCTACAGTAGACTCAACAATTCGGTCACTACCGGTTGACAGAGTCTAGGAGTGAGCTTATAATATAAACACTAAGAGAGCGATAATAATAATACCTTAGTCCTACATGCGTTCGAACAGGCACTCTGGGGGTGGACGGCGAGAGCCACCCCCCTAACCGCTGTTAGTGGTCGCTAACATTCGGTCACGACCGGTGTGGCTTTAGAACAACGGTTTTTCTACACTAGATGCGAACAGTTCTTATCTACAGTCTAAATGCGAATGATTCGCAACAACCGGTCACTACCGAAAACTCTAGATAAGAACAGTTCGCAACAACCGGTCACGACCACTTTTCAGGCTTCGGTCACTACCGGCGGTCAATACCGGTATGGTCGATCGTGGCATTCTCACAACGGTAACTACCGGTTTTTATAGGTTTGGAAAAGAATTCGGTTGACACCGGCGAGAGGCATAGTTCAAATACTCCCCCACCATTTACCTCACTTTTTCACCGTCCGCTTTATCTTTCGCTTGACCTTGCCCGCAGCCTTACGCACAGGTTCAGGGGGCATGATCCACGCATATGTGGGTTCTGGTTCAGTATAAGTGTAGTCGGGTTCTTCGTCTACAGTGGGTTTCGGCTCGGGCGCAGTGGGAGTTATCTCTACTGTGACTTCAGGTTCCTGCTGTTCTTCTTGGTATTCTAGGGCACTCATCCACAGCCAAACCGCAACGATGAACACACCGATCAGTGTGCGTTTTAATAGGGTTATCCACAGTGGTTCTAGAATCATACATGATTATAGCAGGATTCGGGCAGCGGGGCCAACCGGATATTTTGCCAAAACTATCAGACAAAGGGCTGTTAACCTGTTGACCTACAGCGGGGCCAGTGTGTATGCACAGTAGAACAATCTACTCAGGAGTTCTAGTTTAAGAACCTTACAGCGGGGCCTTTGCGTATACTGTGTATTACAGTAGATATACAGTGAGGACTACGATTTTCCCGGCCAAATCTACCGCGGCGCTGCCGCTTCGCGGCTATTCAGGACTCTTGGCTAACCAAAACTTCAGATACTATATAAGTGTATGCAAGACTTCCTTGAATTCCTACGTGATCAACTGCTGATGATTCTGCCTTTTATTCTACTGTATTGCCTGGGCGTGATATCATGATTGCTCCCATTAGTTTACCTGAATTAGACTGGGTAGACATACAAATCTTACTAGAGTTGCTGTTGTCATGATCTACGAAACACGCACTAGAAGTCTAGTCAAAACAGTCATATATCGCATATGGGTGTTGATCACTACATATATCATGTTATTAGTCACTGGGCAGAGTTTGGAGAGTGCTCTAGTTCCCACGTTGATCATCAATGCTGTTTGGATGACCAGTTTTTACCTCTATGATAGACTATGGGCTAGGATTAGTTGGGGGCGAAGTAGTTAAATTTCTCTGAAAAATCTGCATAAGTAATTACAGCAGGAGCGAACATGCAGTACATTGTCGAGCATAGATTTGGGGATCAATGTCGTTACTCAGTGTTTAACAGTCTGGGTCAACTCATGCTCTATACTACCAATAGACTCTGGGCAGAGCAGATCGCAAGTGCATTCCAAAGGTATCCCAGCACACGAGAAGTTGTAGTTGCTGACTCGGCTCCTGTGGCTAGGCGTAGACTATGAAGTACTATCTAGTTACGGGTCGCAAACAAGCGATATGGAGTTGGTGCGACTCGGCGGGAGTATTGATGTATCACACTAGACTCAGTCACAGTCAAACGGGCTGGGTAGTGGAGATTTCTGCAGATGATGAGGCCCGTTTTTTGAGCTGTTTTAGCCAGGCAGTTACAGCAGTGATTAGACCCTACTATCATTAACTATGATTGAAACCTTTGAACTCACAGAAGCACAGTTGGATCGAGCACAGGATTTCTTGCAGAGCCGTGTGAACTGCCATATAATACACTTATTGTACGATGATCTAGTGGATCGCTATGTGCTGTTAGCGGACTGTGATCCACCCACTGCCACTTGGATAAGGTTGTGCTGATGTTCTTCTATTGCTGGCGTACTTATAGTCGAGATGAGGATTTGCGTGATAGACTCTATAGTTTTGTTGAGGGTCACGGGGGTTGGATCTCAATTACCCCCGGTTGGATTGACTATTTTGTGCCCGAACAATACAGTGAGTTCTTCAGTCTAATGGCTGATCTAACCCTGATCCAGGACAATACCTACATTGATTAGCGGCCCACAGGGTGATTGATCAGCTCAATGCGGCCCTGCCAATCCTCTGCATTTAGTTTGCGTTCTGTGTTGAGACGATGTGCAAAAGCATCAGCCTTGCGCTGTGCCATTATGGGGTCTGACTCGTGTTGATTTTCAGTCAGAGCTCGCTGGTCGAACAGTCTCTGTAGTTGTCTTTGGCTAGGGCTCCAAGCCTGTATCGCGTAGATCATCTGTGTTCTCCTTTTGTTTATTTAACTGATATTGGAGGAACATTCTAGTCACAGGTTCCATCTGCGGCTGGAACACTTCGGGCGCGGCCTGGCCAGCACGTTCTAGATCCCAATAACTGGGATAGTGTCTAAGTAGGCTATAGGCCTGCTCACGTAAGCGTCGGGGTATGCGTGGAGTCTTTTTAGTGTCCAGGAGATCTTGTAGAAAGTTCTTGGTCTGTATTACAGCACGGAATCGTTCATCAGGTAGGGTCATTGAGGCTTTCTGGGTTGATAGTGGCCAACAGGGCCAACATTATCTGTGGGTTTTCTTGATCAGTCCAGGCCAGTCCTGGGTGGGCTTCTGTGGGGTCCAGGCCTTTGTCCTGACATTCTTTGAGGAAGTCTTCACGGAATTCAGGATTCAGCCAGCGCACAGCATCTGGGCCCGTGAACAGTTCCAGGCAGTAGACCAGGGCCGTTTCACGATCAAACACGCAACTGGCTATGTGATTTTCTTCACCACCCCAGTCTATGTACTGTGCAGACTTGCCCCAACACTGCCACTGTACAGGGCTGGTGCCACGGGGCTCTCCAAGGCTGGGCAGTATTTCCAATAGATTCACAGTGATCTCCACGTACGGCGTAACCACGCCCAATGTTGATTTACATACTGTTTAAAAGTCAATTTGGGCAGGCCGTAGGTTGCATGTTCTTCGCAGTTTAGAAACCACTGCTCCTGCACCCAATACCTAAATCTGCTAGGCTCTTTTGTCGTTGGCATGTTCCATGAACCTCGATAAAAAACTTTCTAGATAACAACTGTATTCCTTGGGTGGACTATTGTTGTCGCGATAGTGTACCCAGGTATGGCCTTCTACATCTTTGACGTCTATTATGGTAAACTCGCGGCTACTGCCGTCACGGCTGACCCAGCGACTACCTTTATTGAGATTTTTGCTCATTTTTATCTCCAAATACTTCAAATACTGCACGTAGCAGACGGCCCGATTCTTCTTCTGTCAGCGAGGTCTGATAGTCACGTATGCGGAAACTGTGTCCCGGAAAACGATGTTTGATGCGGTCAAACATTTCACGGAAATTATCGCCCTGTGCTAGGAAACCCAGACTGTCACCATAGGCAAAGTACTGGCCTTCCACACGCTCTACTTTCATCGTTTCCTCAGGACCCTGGGCTTCTTCTCCGTCCAACACTGCACGGCGCAACTGTTGTTCTGTGACTTCTCCACGAATGATTCGTTCACGTAGCTCACGTTTGAGTACGCTGAGAATACTGGCCTGCCCTAATCTAAAACTGATGTAAAAGGCCACTGCACAGATCACATAAGTCCAAATGTCCATAACTGCTCCTTGTTTGAATATTTAACTGTTATTATACTAGAGATCTCGAGTTTTGTCAATTATTCCTTCTAGCCAAATCCTACAAGTAGTCCAATTACGATATTCGTGAGCCAGTCCTCCGGCACTGCGCCATTCGTTACAGTTTGAATGACGATCATCTATGAGTACGTCTCCGGGTTGGCAGTGGCGCCATTTGTCGTGGCTGAAAGGACCCAGGAACACAGGTATGCCCGGAAAATGTCTGTGTGCCCACCAAACTTTGTCCTGTGCGGCATAGGGCATTGAGTAGTCATGCGGCAGTGCAGTGAGAAAGTACAGGCCATCGATTAGACCCTGTGCTTCTAGATTTTGGCAGTAGGCCACTAACTGTTCTGCACCTTCTTTCAAAGGCAATTCCAGATAGAAACGACTCCAATTTTTCAGCCTATTCCAGTCGTCTTGAGGAATACGCTCGCCTTCTTTGTCCCAACGCCGCTTCAAAAAATCCTGTGCGGCCAGGTGCCAATCGGCTACCACATCGTCCATGTCCAAATATATTTTCATATTAACCCCAACGTAGCACAAACCAGTCCCTGAGACTTTCTTTGCGCCAACTGAATAAACCCTTGTCTTCGGCTACATAGGCCGAGTTTTCACGTGCCCAGGTCATCATTTCTGCTACTTCCTGTTCTGAGTATTGGTTGAGATCAACTTTGACTCCGGGCAGTCTGAACATGCCCACTTCGCAGGTTTCAATTTTTGGTCCCTTGGCTTCCTCTCCTGTGGGAGTGGGTAGGGAAATGTTATTAAAGATCGCACCCGGATTAGTCACTGCTGTGTTTGCAGATTGGGCCGATGCTGTTTTCTTTTTACGCGGCATTATCTTTGAAACCTTATCCAAAAATCAGTTAATAATTGTGTGTCAACTTCTTTGTTTATTATAACACAGACTCTGGGATTTCTGCTACGATCATACATCCAAACTGACCAATCCGCAGAAATTTCCCAGCCATCACCTCTGAGTATTTCGTTAACATCTTTAGGCCAGCAAATAGGACCGATCTTCTCGTGACACCATCGTATCACAGGCTGGCTGAGATAATCTTCTAGGATTAACATCTGTCTGTTGACAATGTTGGTGTAGCCAAGATCGATATCAAATTCTAGTTCGAGCGGCATAATTCCAGTAGGGTTAGATATTTCATGTAGGCTTTTTGAACAGCAGGGTTTTCGATACGCACACGTTCATCTCTGCGTAGCATTTGAACTACCTCGTCATTGTGTTTGATACTGTGTTCTCTGTCTTCGAACCAATCTAGCATTTTTTCCAGTTCTTCTAGACGGTCTTTAGGCATCAGTATTTCTACACAGTCTACTTCTTCTACAGGTATAGTATTGTGTGAATGTAGCATACTGTCGCTGATGTGAACGTCCCACATATTAACACGTTGATAAGAACGTGGAATGCGTCTCAGTTTCTTGGTGCTGGGACGAACGTGCATTTCATAACGGTTGTTAAATTTATCAGTCATAATTAATCAAATCAAATACTGTGGCATACTGTGTTTCGGGCTCCATATGAAATCCTGTTCCCCAAACTAGCCAAACCCTACGCTTGTATGATTTAGTCCAAAATAAAGGCTTACCTGATATGCTTCTGCAAGGCCACCATATAAATGTTTCCGTCCATGGATAGCAGTCTGCACCATCTGTAATAATTTCAGTAGGAGTCATGTCTCTAATCTTTACCCATTCGTAGCCTGGAGGTGCCGGCATCTTCATTATCTATCTCCATACTTTAATATGAATAGACTGTGTTTTTTGTCGTCTATTATCTGATAACTGCTATCTATGTTGCCACCAGTCATGTTAACTCTTAGTCCATATCTGCGTTCCATAAAGTAGTTGAAACTGGCAAGGTCGGGCTCTCCGTAATGCTCCACATCATTGGATTGATAATCTGCCCATGCGGCACGTAGCATACGCCAATATGTGTTACGACGTTCGATATAGGATTGGTTAATCATGATGCACTGCTCCATCGTAGAATAAACCAATCTCTATCTTTCTGTTCTCTAAACCAAAATTTGCGATTATTTTTGTACCAACGTTGAGCCGGCTCCGGTGCTTTATCTGCTCCCCAAATGGGCGATACGTCATCACCGAATGTTTTGTAGCACCATGCTTCCATCTCCGGCCAGTTGCCACCTATGGGTTCTGCGGTATAGTAACGGCTACCATAGACTTTGCCTTCACTGAGCAAGATATCCTCTACAGGACGACTGTTAATGTCATCCATCATTCTTTTCAATGCCTGGGCAGAAAACATACTCTTGCCCACACTACGTCCTGCTGTCATGACTAGGATTTCCTTAGGTTTAATACCGCTAGAAGTAATTTGATCAAATATCTGCTGTTGCCATGGATATAAAATCATGTCCACCTCAACATAAACCAAGTGTAGTCTTCATCACGTTCAAAAATATAGTAGGTTTCGTTTGGTGCACTGTTAGGATCAACCCTACATTTGTAGGCCTCACGCCAACGTTGCCCATACTGTCTAGGGGTTTCTAATCTTTCGACTCCGCCTAGGGAACGACTAGCATTAAGGTATGCTCGATTAAAAGCAGGATCTTGGACGCTGACTCGTATCATAACCACATCAACCTAAACATAAACGCATCTTTAGGGTTTTCAAACCGAAACGCAAACCCTTCGGTGGCTTTGAACCCGTGTAGATGATAACGATCGCCGCTGAAGTTGTTAACCCAATCTAATATATCTCTGATAGGATAGTTAGGCGGATTTAATATGTCCTCCCAGAGCACAACTACTTCAGTCCAAGGCGGAGGAGGCCAATGATCAAACTTAATCATTGCCGCCCCATCTCAATACAAACCAATTAGCATCTTTGGCGCTTTCAAATAACCAAGTACCAGAGTGTTCAAGGTGTGATTCTTTACAGTTTTTATCAGTCCAATCTTTGATAACGTTCCACGATCTAGTAGGAGGTGCATAGTTTATTCTAATACGATGCCAACCAGAATCACAGAGAACGCCAGCCATAACTTCAAAGTCGATGCTGGCCTGCATTTCTTTACTTAGATCGTCAAGTATCTGACTCTGCAAGTTCGTCGTCTTTTTCATAAACAGCAATACCTAATAGACTAGATGGTTGATTGAGACCCGAACGGATACGCATCTGCCCTTGATCGTTGTAATCGATCAGCCACCATTTGTATCTAACATCGTGTAGTCTAATCTTATAAAAACGATCAATCATATGACTAGGATAAGGCCAGTGGCGATAATCGTTGGCTACTTTCTTGTTGCCTCGCATAGTATGCCAAGTGACCTGTTTTTGTAACCACTCCTGTGTAATCGGAGTGAAAGAGATGCGATCATACTTTTTCCTCTCAAAATGAGGAATACGTTTGAAGTCGCTTTCTCTAATAATAACTCTACGTTTCATTTCATTTATCGTTCACTGTGTTTAATCTGAAGAAATAAAAACTTTTTGTTTTTAGGTTCCCACCATATCGCTTGTTTGCCACACTCTTTGCTGTATGATGTGTCGTGTAGTCTTACTAGGCTACAGCGTTTGTAGTAGGCTTTTTCTTTCTTTGGGCCCACGACTGGATCATTCTCAACGTGCTCCTCAACAAATGCCCTGCGGCATCTCCATTCCTGACCACTGCCCCAATAAGGAATACTGCTAAACTCTCTAAAACTATGTTTGCAATCTTTACATAATAGTTCGCTACTCATCACTACGCTCTCTTTCTTTAGTTAGTTCACAAATAAGATGAAAGTTATCCCAAGCACGTTTAACTGCCGGGTGACTTAAAAGTTTTTCTGCTTCAACCATCATGGCTTTGACTCCTGCTTCTGCGGCTTCACGATAAGAACAATACTCTAGAGCATAGCGTTCTTCGCCAAAGGCCTCTGCAAGTGCTTCCCAGGCCTGCCGCTGTTTCTCAGTTAAGGGCTGACGATCTGAGCGTGGCCTAAGGGCACTGACTTCCATGATGTGTTTTGAAATAGCATCTTCGGCAACTCGCCCAGCGGCTATAAGACTCGCATAATCCGGATCAATGTTGAACCTACGGCTTGAACCCCCTGGGTAGCACATAACCAAATGATTACCCCTAGGAAAACTATCCAACAGGTTGTTATCATATTCCGCGACAGGAACATACTTCCTACCTTTCTTTTCATAGTAAATCTTTTTCATAATCCACGTTGTCTACGTTCATATAGTTCTTGACAATAGATGCATCGAGTAACACCAGGCTGTGCTTCTTGACGGGCTTTGGGAATATCCTCGCCACAGTCTTCACATTCCTCTAAACTAGGTTGGCTACGTTGTTTTGCCAGTGCTTCTTGCACTTTACTGACCATAGCCATGCTTCTAGTAATCGACAGGATCTGCGCTACTTCTGCTTCTTCTTCGTTGTTGTATTCTAAATCGTTAATATCACTCATCGATTACTTTTTACCTTTCTTCTTTTTTGCTTTCATTTTTGCCGGAGCACTACGAACACCATTAGAGAAATCGTATTCGTCACGCATGTCTAAACTATCTTCCAAACTTTCAATTAATTGCTTTTCTCGATCAATTGCATCTTTTAAAATGTTTTCTACAAATTGATTCAGAGTGATGTCTTCCTCGTGTGCTCTCTTCATCATCTCGAATAGAACATCGTCTGGCAAAGTCAAAGGAACAGCAACACGAGTATCGTAATCTTCGCCTGCGACAATGGCCCGTGCTTTATCTAAAAAGTCCTCAGCGGTTTCTAGATCTACATAATCGACACTGTCCCATGCCTCTTTGTAAGAAACAGTACGTTCGGATGCTTCGTTACGGTGATCTTCCACGCAGTCCGGATGAATCAATCGATAGGCTCTATTGTTTCGATAATCGTGCGCCTGCACTTCATAGACTGTTTGAAACTTAGTGTCAAAAATGATACTTAGACTGTAACCATCTTGTTCACCATTCCATGAATCTAAGCAGTGTGCGTTGTCACCGTAGCAGTTCCAGCCATAGTCAGAACCTTCAGTGATGCGGTAATTAACCACTTCCATAAAATCTTTTAATGTGATCATAACTGATCTCCTTTCCATTCTTCGGGCATTTTCCATTCTCGCGGTTGAATGTCTTCAACTCCGAGCAACTTTCCAATTTCTTTTACTAAATGATGTTGATGACTGTTGCTAGTGTAGGCGTAGTCATAACCGATTGTGATAAATGTAAAAGGCTTTGAATCCGGAACCATATGTTGAGTTTTAATCAACACAGTGCCAAAAAAATCCTTTTCATACCAAACTTCAGTTGGGTATATGTGTACAATCTCTGCTGTTTCGATTTTCATAGTTTAACCCGCCACAGAACCAATTAATGAGATTAAACAATAAACTCCAGACAGAAATCCTATGGCGCTCCAAATTAGATCATTTTGATTTTGATAGATCCGGTACATGTGTGCCAGTATGCCGGATGTGAATACAGCACTGACTCCTAGGATCAAATAGATTAGACTCATTTAATAACTTCCTTATCTCTGTGTGTTACAAAAACCTTAGTGCCATTCTCGCGGATGAGATCGGCAAGTTCTTGAGGATGAGCAGTAGCATACTGCCATAATTCCTTTTCGTCAACCTCTGATTGAAAAGTCCAAATCTCAGGAAACCTTTGAGGATTGGCTTTTGCTCTCATAATAAAGAACGGAACAGCCTGTAGGCGTTTTGGTTGTTCGCCTTTGAGTTCTGCCCACATGGCCTTTTTATCATGCTCTGTAAGATCAACGATAGACTCAAAGCCCAGACAGTCCCAATAGGCAATGTAAAAATGTACAACAGGTTTTTTCATTTTGGCATGTTTTCAATCATTGATTGCATCATGGTCTGCATCTTACGAATAGCCTGTTCAGGGCTTTCTTGTTGAACACAAACTGCTTTGACGCTTTGGGCCTGAAACTCTTTTGCCGCTTGCTGGCAAGATGATTGATCGTTAAACGACCCCACAGTTTGAATGTTAGTAGACAACACTAATACTAAAACGTAGTTCATTTACATCTCCAAATGTTTACAGGTTCCTCGAAAAGTAAAGCCAGGACAGGTGCACCGGTAGTTACCGGTTACTTCATACTCCTTGCCATTACTGCCTTTTACAATCCTTGTCTTAGGTTCTTCTTTGGACTTTACTTCAAATGAGTAAGGCTTACCGTCAACTTCTCTAATGTATTTGCGTTGAATGATACGCAGACCGACTTGGTCGTCTGTTTTAAGGGCCAGTTCTTCTGGCTTGCACCATTTGACTTTTACTTCTTCACCTTCGTAGATATTGAACTCAGGTATCTCAAAGAAGTACGATGTTCTACGCTCGTACATTGTATTATAAACTTTAATTTTCATTGCCAGTCCTTTCTGTTTAGAGTGCCGGCTTCGAACTGTGCTTCAAATGGATGACGCTGTACTTGGTCCCATTTTTCACCACAACGGATGCAAGGGTCCTCTGGACGATATCCGTAACGATTGCTAACAGTCATCCATTCTGTATTAGCACAACCACTGAGTGTTACTAGAACTAACACTGCTAAAATTGGACGCATACGGTTGCTCCTAGTCGTTTATGATGTTATTATTATATGGTCAATCCTACTTTTTGTCAACGTATTTCCAAAACCAAATAAATATTAATGTAATCCAAAAGGAGAGAACCATGACTCTGCGCAGTTTAGCCATTAATTTGGAAGTAGGGCAAGAAATCATGGTAGGTCCAAACGATGAGCCTGCTAAAATAACCAAAATCGAATATCATGAAAAGAGCGGAGAAGTTACAATAAACACTACCAAAGGACCAAGAAGAGCATTGACATTCAAACTAGCACCAACCTATGCGGAAGATTGGATAAACCCAGCAGATAAATATAGATAATATGAAAATATACGAAATACTCGAAACCGTTGACACAGAGATAGATGAGAAAGCATCTAGAAAACTCTGTGTTTCCCAAAAGTCCGATTCTGAATTGGGTGCCAGTAATTTGGCTAGTTGTAAAAGCCAGGGACTAAGAGCCCGAGATGGAAAGAAAAGTCATCTTATAGGTAAAACACGAAAGACTGTAGGTGGTAAAAAAATTAAAGGTAAACGCTACGGCGGTCCATTACCGGATTGGAGTTAATCAATGATCGGCCAGTTGTTAGTGGCTCCTCCAGCACAAAAACATGAGTTCTGGGAACAGAGCGTTGTGTTTATCTACGAAGAAACCCTGGCAAGCACAGTGGGATTAATAATCAATAAGCCCAGCGAACGCAAACTGTCAGATCTAGCAGAGCACCATAACTTAAACTACAGCGGCGACGAGCCATTGTATATTGGCGGCCCAGTAAACCAATCTGCGCTCGTTATGCTACATACCGACGATTGGGTCTGCACTAACACCATGCATATCGGCGGTCCATGGCGTATTAGTTCCGATAGAACGATGCTACAAAGAATTTGTTCCGGTGATACTCCTAGAAAGTGGAGACTGTTCCTGGGAATGAGTGTTTGGACCCCGCATCAGTTAGAAGGCGAAATGAGAGGAGAGCCTCCTTGGAATAAGAAAACCGCCTGGATAAATGCGCCCGCCAATGAATCCATTTTATTTTCTAAATCTCCTGAGCGTGCCTGGAAGAAAAGTATCGACCTAGCCGCCCAAGAAATGGTATCTAATTATTTTACCATTGGTTGATTGACAAACGGCTTAAAAGGCCATAAAATCAACGGGTAAATACATTTTTTAAGTGAATCAAAATGTCAGACACTCTTTTATTAAACGCAGATGCACAACCAGTGAGCTACCTGCCACTGAGTACACTCTGCTGGCAAGACGCAATCAAATATATGGTACTTGAAAAAGGCCGTGTATTAGAGTGGCATGACAATTGGATCGTGAGGTCTGCTCGTTGGGAAACTCGTGTTCCTAGCATCATCATGCTGACCGAATACATGAAGCCAAAAGTAACTGTACGTTTTTCAAAAGGCAACATCTTTTTGAGAGATCGCTATACCTGCCAATACTGCGGTATTAAGTTAGTTAAAAGCGACTGCACTTTGGATCATGTGTTACCAGTTAGTCACGGCGGTAAGAGCACCTTCGAAAACTCAACCACCAGTTGTGGCCCTTGCAACGCAAGCAAAGCCAACGACAAGAGAATCAAACCAAAGATCCGTCCATATAAACCGGATTTCTGGGAACTGGTTAACAAACGAAAAGAAATGGGTTTCCAGGTTAAGCATGATAGTTGGCTAGATTATATTAAGTAACTATATGAAAAAATTACTCTGGAACATACTAGGTTTCTTTTCCCTGGGGCTAGCATACATTGGAGTTGTTACCCCAGGGTTTCCTTACAGTATCTGGATCGTATTTTCGGCTTATTGTTTTAGTAAAGGCAATGAGCGTATGCATCGTTGGCTCTACAATCACAAACTTTTTGGTCCATTCCTAACTAATTGGAGCCAGAAGCGTGTATTTCCGACTAAGATCAAATTCTTTATGCTAGCCATGATGAGCCTAAGTCTTATTCTAATGTATACCAGCGGAGTTAAGCCTGTTGGTATCCTTAGCACTGCAATCTTTATGGCATTAGTTGCAGTATGGGCTTGGAGATTTCCTGGTAGCATCGCAGAATACGACCGAAGAATTGCAGAAGGCAAGAAGGTAGGTTGGTTTGGCAAATATTTCTAATCTACTACAAAAAATCAAATTAGAACCTATTTCTTATGACCGTTATAACAGCGGAGAACTAAAAGTAATAGGCTTTCCTGGATTTAAAAATATTGACTGTGTAGTAAAAGAAAAACTTAGTTACTCGGAATGGATTTCTACAAAGGATGTTTATCCGACTATTAAAGTTGAAGGTCTCGAAAAAACTATAAAGAAAGAATTTAAAAAATTCAAAAAAAGAGACATACACCTTTTTGTCACCCAAAAAAGTTCCTACAGTTTTAAGTGGCACAGCGACGATGTAAACGTATATCTTTATGTTCTAAAAGGATACAAACGCTTACAGATAAAAAATAAAACTTATATACTTCATGCAGGCCAGGGCGCCTATATACCAAAGGGGCATCTCCATCGGGCATTTAGTAGAAAAAATACTTGGGCATTGAGCATAGGATTCTGAAATGAAAGAATTAATGATATATCTCAAAACCACAGAAACCTGTAATCTTAATTGCCAGCACTGTTTTACCAGTGGTACTAATGGCGCAAAGATATTTTGGGATCACATTAAAGTAGCCGACTGGTTACATAGACTGAGCAAAGATCACCCTAGTCCTCATGTACACATGGAATTCCATGGTGGCGAACCATTTCTAGCAGATGTTGAAACCATGCAATATGTCTATGATAACTGCCAGGACCTCTGGCCTAGTCAAAGTTGGGGCATTACTACAAACTTGACTTTTAAACTGACGGAAGATAAGATAAAGTTTATTCAAGGCCCGTTAGGAAACAGAATAGGCACAAGTTGGGATCCAGACATACGATTCGCTAACCCCAAGCAGTATGATCTGTGGCGTAAAAATGTACAGACTTTAATTGATCTAGGTGTTACTATTAAACTTTTTATCAGCGTAACCAAAGGTACAGTAGCAATGAACCCAATTGATTTATTAGAGTGGGTTAGAGACTTAGGAGTTAAAGAACTAGCACTAGAAAGACTTACTGGGAACGGCAATGCCTTACTTCACCCAGAAATTTTCCCGTCAAACATAGAACAGGATCAATGGTTTTTAACTATGCATCAACAGAGCGAAGAAGCAGGTGCCCGTGACTGGTTTGATAACGAGTTTTTAGAAACTATCTATAGTAAATTTGAAACCGGATTTACTGCTGGGGGCACTTTTTGCAGAGACTGCGAAGAAAAGTTATTCACAATAAATGCTGATGGAACTATATCAGGTTGCCCTAACAGTGCTCCAGAGTTTCAATTTGGGCACATTAACGACGATATAATGTCTTTACTGTACAGTCCAAAACGTATTGAAAATATAGCCTGTGAACGGAGCAGAGACCCTCGATGCTACAGTTGCCCAGTATATCAGTACTGCGGAGGAGATTGCCATCAATTGGAGTGGCAAGGAGATATTTGCGGTGCTCCGAAAAGTTTAATGAAGCAATTAGCAGGCATAAATACGCTTAATACTAGAAAAATCATTGCTATTAAGGAAATAAAATGGCCACATTAACCAGTCCGATTTCAACACAAAACATTGTTGATCGATTTGCAGATTACGTAACAGCGACAGCGAATGCCAGCATCATTTGGGGCACAAATGCTAGACCCTTTGCTGAATTTACTGCCGCTAATATGCCGGCTGCAACACCTTCTTTACCTAATGCTGAACCATTTGGCGGAACTACTACCGGTAGAGCAATTGGAATCACCGGCACTAATATTAACGCAACCCCGATCACTGCGTCAACTATCTACAATACTCTAGTTTCAGAAACAAATGCCTATACAAGGATTAGAAGATTAAATGCCCGATTAAACGTTACTGGCGGCGGCGGTAATACAGGATCTAGACCAACAGCAGGCATTGTTTATAACCAAACTAACAAGGCAAATATGAACACTAGTTTTTTACAAAGTGTAGGTAGTCCTGCAAATGGCGGAGTAGCATCTGGCAATGAAGTTAGCGTCACTAATCTACAGGCTTTTTTTACTAATCTACAAACGGCATATGCTACTGCAAGAGATACTACATATACAATCACAGTTAACGTATGCCATGCTAGTTGTCACAGTAGTTGCCATGGCTCAAGAGGAAGAAGATGAGAATTATTGAAACGTCAGCCCCAATTAAGATTGAAGATTTAAAAAAGTATTTTGAAGATAAAAATACTTTCTTTTTAATCGACTATGAGAAGTCTACCATAAAGGCTGAAAAACTATTAACCTATATCAGCAATCTAGATGTCCCTTGTGACATACGTTTTAATTCCAGAGAAGATCTAAAAGAAATGATAGGTTGCTATCTTAAGAGTAGTTTTATAGTATCTATTCCTTCTTTAGAAAATACAGTAATATCAATCTTGTTACAACACAAATCAATAATAGGTATTGCTGACCAAGATTTCCTTGATGAATTTAAAGACCATCTGGATTCTTGGACAACTAAATTAGAGTCGCTGGCTCTTTATAATTTGTATATTATCAATGAAGAAAGTTTTAAAAAGTGGGTAGTTGAAGAGCATGACGAAGATTCGACATCTTCTCTAGAAGGAGTAAACTTTGTCAGTCTATTGAAAAATGTTGACTTCTATGACTTCTATCAAAATATGGTAAAGGTTCCAAAGTACTACTCATGTTACTTTAATGAGTATATGTTTAAGGGACAAAATTTATATTCATATTGGGCAAACGGAAATAACCCAATGTTTTTATTAACTTGGGGTATTGCTGAAGGAAAGTTTAATCCTCAGGACTACGCTGAGATTGCAAAGAAAAATTTTTAAGGAAATTAATGTATGATTCACTTATTCAATAATGTGTTCCTTGAGCAAGACACATTTATCTATCAAGGATACAAAAACGTTGTAGTATCCTCGACATATGCTACTCCCGACATCAGTGCATCATCCACAGTGATTTCTAGTGGGGCTGATTTGGAAACTGTGCTCGACGGTAAGACCATTGGAGAATTTTTAAAGAGTCTAATGGTTCACGGCGATGAGAAAGTAATGATCTACGCAGACAATATTTCATTTGCTAGTATTTTGACAGCATGGTTAAAGTCAACTACGAATATGGACCAGAGTTCATTTGATATGTTTGTTGACTGCTACAAGCACAAGTGCGATGTCTACAGTCGACCAAACGATCAGTTATTTGAATTATTAAAAACGGTGTGGGCATCGGCTACTGCATATGACTTTTCATCTGATGACTTTAGTCCTTCGTTTGAATTTGCTCTAGCATCTGCATTCCATAACAGAGAGTTTTCAAAAAAATCAAAGTTGAAAACTTTATTATCTAAGTTTATTAAACGCGAATACGAGCAACAAATATTAGAAGCACGTAAACATATAGATACCTATATCCTAGACAACGATCTACAAACCCTGTTAGGCGGCAGTGGAAAGACTCTAAGCAATTTTAAAGAATTGCCAAGAATGGCTATTTACAAAGAACCGTTCTTCCATGAAATTGTATCAGTACCATCTAATCAAGCATACTGGCCTGGCAAAGTTTCTAAGTTAGATATCAGCAAAGGCACAGCAGAGGACATTGAAACACTATGCCAATTAACAGACGATGTTAATATTGCTATCATGAACATCTCAGTACCAGCAGGACTAAGCGGATCATCTAATGGAGAATTATATCAATCACGTGGATGGCAATTTATGAGCTCTGTCAGAGCAGGAACACTCACTGACTTAGAGTATGACACTGCCTTAGACGAAATGTTAGATGAACATATTTCATTGATTCACGTGCCGTTTGATCTTCGTGAAACAATATTGTTTTCTTTCCTTCCTTATGTTAAGTCGTTAAAGAAACAGAACAATACATCGGCATTAGAAAAATTTACTCTAAAATGATAAATGAGATCGCGCTTCGTGACAAGAGAGATAAGCAACAAGAATACACAGTACACTTATTTGAATACTGTAACCTCACTTGTTCATTCTGCTGGCAAGATCATAACAAAGCACAGGGCATCGATACGGTATTAGAAAAACTAATACCTATCGAAAAATTCTTACAACAAGAAAAAAACAAAGAAGTTGTTTTCAATATCATGGGAGGCGAAATCTTTGCCGACCAAATCTACAGCGAAAGTCTAAACAACGACTATATTTTGTTGGCTAAAGGAATTGTCGACCTCGGAATAAAATATAATATCAAAGTTGGTATTAACTGGGTTAGCAATCTAGTCACAGAGAAAGTCGAACTCATAGAACATCTTCTTATCGAAACTAGGAAACTGGGTATCAAATCTGATATCGTTACTTCCTACGATCCAGCAGGAAGATTTAACAAGAACACCTTTGAAGTATTCAAACGCAATCTATATCATTTTAAAAATGATGTCGAAGGCATAGGCATCTTGTTAACCAAACCTAATATTAGATATTGGTTAAAGATGAAAGAAAGTTTCTTAGATCAGATGTATAGAGATGGTTTCTATCTCTATGCCGATTATTACATGCCCGACCAATCTGCAAGAATGCAGGCACCCACTGACACTGATCTTTATAATATCTTCAAACACTTCGTAGATCGTTATCCTAAGATAGATCCTATTAGATCTTGGATCGAAAACGATTTCAATTATATTACCTGCAGAACTAGTAAACTGATATTGCAAGACGGAACAATGTGTCTATGTGGTAATCTTGTCCAAGAGCCCAAAGACAAAGTTATGTATATTAGTTTCATTCAAAAAGCGGACAACTCCGCTATTGAAAATCGTTTCTTAGAAAAGTATAATTGCTTATCGTGTGAATATTTCAAACGTTGTGGTTTGGGTTGCTTTATGCAACACGATTATAAGTTTAGGGAAGAATTAGATGAATGTGTCTACAAACTTACGCACAGATACATCGATAATGTTAGAATACAGCAAAGACGCACTGTCGTTGAACCCGAGATGCTGTCCGCCTAATATCGATTTCAAATTAGACACTATTCCTCTCGCTCATCCCTATGTGCCACGCATCTGTGACGAACAAGGACATTTTTTAATTTGGTGGGGAACCACAGAGTCTGATCCAGATTTAGCAATACCCTGCTTACAGGCAAAGAATGAAGCACAGTGGATTAACTGCGACGAAGAGTGGAAGATAGAAAAGGGAGTAGCATTAATATATCCTTATGAAACAGAAGTAATTGTTGCGGCATTGAAAGTTCCTGGATACTTTCATCTTAAACGCGATAATGTAGCACAGCGTAGTTGGTTAAGAAAAATGTGGAAAGACATTTTAGATATGTTTGGAGATAAGCAACTAATTTGTCCTAGCGGAAGTTATAGTAACAATCTACATTTAATCATTAATCAGGAACGTATTCCCAGAGAAGCATATCATAGAGAAATAATGAAGCAGTTTGGATTTAGAAGGCACGGTGATTTTTGGATAAGACCAGCAGATGAAATACAATAAATTTAATTTATGGACTACCGGTATTCATGTGATAGATGAGCTACTACATGACCAGCATCTCTATGACAGTCTAAAAGCCGAAGCTCTAATACAGACAACAATAGAAGGGCAGGATCACTTTAGCATGACTGAAGCACAGGCGGGACTGTTTGAAATTGTATCGGCTATGGTAACAAACTACTGTATAGAAAACAACATAGATTTTGATAACTTAGAACTCAATGATATACAGAAGGGCTGTTTGTATCGCTATGATTCATCCATGGTAGGTAATCATCTATATGAGCCCCATCACGATATCGCTGAGCGAGGATACCTTACCGCCATATACTATGTCGACAGCGACTACAGCGAAGATAAGTGGGTAGGTGGCGAACTAGCGATATACAAGCAATTAACTTTCGCAGACTATCCAGAGAACACGATTAATATACTACCTAAACAAAACAGACTAATTATATTTCCAGGTTATTGTATTCATCGTGTCAAACCCTACTTTGGAGATAAGCCTAGAACATCTATGGTATTTGGCTGGGCAGTGAAAGATGGAAAATTAACAGCACCGTTGATCGTATGAAAGAAGATAATATTAAAAAACTCATCGACTTTACCCTAGAGGTAACCAACGGTTGCAGATACAACTGTACTGGCTGTACTATCGATAAGGATGGAAACAGTTGGCCCACTGACGACGAGTTTGAAAGGTTATCAAGTCTAATTGACGACTTGGCCGCTAATGAATTTAGACCTATGAATTTACAAATAGGTCCTACAGATATTATGACTAGCATTAATAGAGAAGCAGTGTTGACTAGTCCTAAAATAAAAGATCTATCTAAGAAGTTTTTAAAGACTGCTATCAACTGTGCATTCCTAGATCCGTTCAACGAAAACTATATTAAAATGGGCAAACAGTTAGACTGGTTGTTAGAGGGCGGCCTAGTTAAGTTCGTAGTACCTTTCGAAGCCTATCATATCGATAACGAAGAATATATCGATAGGATTCGAAAGAGAATAGACCTTACGCTGAAACACATGCCCAGCGTTACACATACTAAGACTTATCTGTTAATCAACTACGAAACAAGTTCCATATACGACAAAGAAAACAACAGCAATCTAACAGAAGAGTTAATCTTCAAGACCTATCAGTCGAAGTTACTAGACGGACTCACAGCAGATATTATATTACCGCATACGAGAACAGATCTAAGAATAGAAAAAAACAGCAAAGAATTCTATGATGCTGTGATAAAATTAAAAACATATATGACCAATGCTAGACACAAGTATGGCAGTGCAATTGACGTAGCAGAATTACTACCACACGAGGGTAAAGACTGGGACATATTCTATAAGGCAGGTAAACTATATATGACACCTTTCTTATTAGAGGGGTTGGCTAGTTTTGATGAAGAATTTGAAGTTAAACAAGACTGGACGTTTGACGGATTGTACAATACCTATATGCAGGGATTTCTAGATCAGATAGAATGGGCTAGCGGCAATACTGCCTGTCAAGGCTGTCAACTAGTACCACACTGTGCAGAAAGGGGAATACATTCTCTAATGAAAATATCTAACATTACAGAATGTATTAGTCCAGCAAAAAGTTTAGAAAATAAGATATTCTGGCGCTAACATGGACCTAATAATCAAACCCACCGAACGCTGTAATTTTAAGTGTACATTTTGTTCCAGTACACACATTACGGATGATAAGGCTCTAGAGTTAGACTTGAACTACGTTTACAGATTTCTAGAAAGATATCCAGAAACAAACACCATCATAGTTAACGGTGGAGATCCTTTGATGATGGATCCCCAGTACTATTGGGACATCATCGATCACTTGGATCAAATAGGCAGTCATGCTACACTTAGTCTAACCAGCAACCTTTGGCCCTTCTATAAAAATCCTAATAAATGGAAAGAACTGTTTAATCATCCTAGAGTAGGAGTGTGTACTAGTTTCCAATACGGAGGCGGTAGACTCAAAGGAGATCTAACAGAATTCAGCGAAGAGGACTTCTGGAAAGTATCTGATGCCATGTTAGAACACTGCGGATATCGACCAGATTTTATCACAGTTATCACAGAAGAAAACGAACATCTTGCTATCAAGAATGTTGAACTGGCAAAACGTATGGGCGTAGTATGCAAATTAAATTACGCATTTAGTTCGGGCCCTCCGGTAAAATTTAAAAACATTATCATGGGACAAGAAGGCAAGCCCTATCTGTTGGCAAAGATATATGAAATCTATGTACAGATATGGGAAGCAGGACTAGCGGATTACGAATTTAATACCACGCAGATGACAAATCGATTAAGAGGCAAAGGAACAACCTGTCCTCAAAATAGAAACTGTGACAGCGGAATTAGAACACTGCAACCTAGCGGAGATTATTACAGTTGCGGAGCATTTGGCGATGATAGACAGTATCCTATCAACTTCGAACAAGAAATGACGGGGCCGCAGGTATTTCCTATTCGATTTAAACCAGAATTACAAAGCCTTAAGCAGAGTTGCTTCACTTGCCCAATGTTTCAAATATGTAACGGTTGTAGAAAAACAATTAAAGATCTTAAAGATTACGATCTAATCGAAACGCATTGCCAGACAATGAAAAAAATTGCTCCTAAGATTTTAGAGGCTAATGGAATAACAGATCAAGAAGTAACGCCTTATGTAGACGAGAGTAGAAATGATAGTAACACCGTTCTCATCTAAAATATTAATCAAAGATTATGATCTGCCGGATTTATGGACAGAAGAACTGATCACTACTTTAAAGTTTTTATCTATTCAAAAACAAGATAATTGTAGTTTAACTCAGTCATTAGAAGATCAACAGACAGCAGACTTATATCAATACGATTCTCAAAAAAGTACTAAGCCTTATATTATTCACGAAGACTCTGCTAAAGAATATAAAGTTATATCAGATCTTAGAAATATCTTCATTGAGGGCTTCTGTGAGTTAAACAGACATTACAATAACCAGTATGACGAACAATATCTAAGAGAAGTTTTTAAGAAAGATTCTGGAAACTTTGCTGTATTAAATTCAGGGCAGAGAGTTGGATTACACAATCACCCTAGCATCGGGTTTGCAATCTTTTATCTTACTGACGTAGACAATGACAAAGATGGCGGAGAATTAATATTATATGATCCTAGTTTTCATCAAAATCAACATTTCCACCCGCCAAAAGAAATATCAATAACTACAAAGAAAAATAGACTGATAATCGGTGCCGCTGATGTATGGCACGAGGTAACTCCTTATAAAGGCAATTATCAACGACTGTGTGCGGTAACAGATCTAAGAAGATGACTAAGATATTATTAACCAGTGGTAGTAGTTTTAGTTTTGATTTTTATGGATCAGAAGATGATCCATCTATTCGTTCGGACTTCGCAAGATGGCCATCAATACTTTCCGAGAAACTTAATTGCCAATTAATTAATAAATCCAAACCTGGTGCTAGTAATCTGTACATTTACGACCATTTAATGGAAAATATTATAAAGTACCAAGATAGGATAGAATTAGTAGTTGCTGGTTGGTCTTATGGGTATAAGACTAGCATTTTTAGAAACTATGAATTAAACTTTATAAATTTAGAAGATCAAGATCTCGCAGATAAAACTTTAATTAATACGGCTACTGAGTTAGAAAGTAAGATACAGTCCGATGGGCTGTTAGTTAATTCAATCAAACAGAGTCTTAGGTTAATGGTATATCTACAAGAGTTTTGTGAAAGTAAAAATATAAAATGTGTACACTATCCGTTGCTTAATATTTTTAAAACCAATCTTGAAAAACAGAATCATTTAAAATTTTTAGAACAGATAATCGATTGTGACTTTTTTCAAAAAATACAAACCTACGATAACGTAATAGGTTGGCCCTGCGACATAAATTTGGGCGGGTATACTTACTCTACAGCACATCCAAATTTAGTAATATCAGACAAAGATCGTCACCCGAACGAAGAGGGGCAAAAAATCATAGCCCAAGAAATCTATGATAAATATTTAAAATTATAGGAAATTAAAATGATTAAGACTGTATTCCCCGTAAACGTACTAATTAAAGACCATGACATGCCTTCCGAATTTACCGGAGAATTATCAGCGGCAGTGCAAGCCATATTCCAACAACTGATGGTAGAACGCGGATTAACTAGGGACGATGTTTCTAATGAAGAATTTCCTGTGTTTACCGAAGAAAATTTTAAAGCATTTCCTGTACTAAAAGAACTTCAAACGCTGTTTATCGACGGATTCTATGAACTAGCAAATTCCTTTGAAGAGAATACGCTAACTCGTGAAATGGTAGCGAAGATGGTGTCTGCTAACGTAGGTAAACTACCATTGATGAAAAAGGGCGATTATAAGAGAATACACGGACATACCAATGCTATCGCATTTGCTGTATTCTATCTCACAGATGTAGACAATGATAAACATGGTGGAAAGTTAATTCTCAAAGATCCTAGTTTCCACAGCAACTTTAGTTTCCATCCTCCGGAGGACTTTGAAATCGAAACTAGAAAGAACAGACTAGTTATTGCTCCGGGCTATGTATGGCACGAAGTTACTCCATACACTGGCGACGAAGATCGAGTAACAGTTGTAATCAATTTACATTTGGATAACTTAGATAGATAATGTCTAATGAATGTATCTATCAACCCCAGTTACTTCTGTAATTTTCGTTGCGATTTCTGTTACCTAACTCCTGAACAATTAGCCGATACTAAAAAAATAGATCTCGGTCGACTAGATGAAATGCTGGCCGAAATTCAAAAGCATCGACAGATAGAATGGATCGATCTCTACGGTGGAGAAATTGGCGCTCTAAAAAAAGATTATTTCTATGGTCTTAGAGATACTATCAGAAATCACTATCAAGATAAAATAAACATCATCACTAACTTCAGTATGTTGCATGAAGGTTTCTTTGAAGATGATTTTTATCTCAGTGTCAGTTACGACTTCGAAGCAAGAGAAAAATCAGAGCGTGTGTGGCAAAACCTTATGCGCAGTCAAGTGCCAGTGGCACTGCTCGTCCTTGCAAGTCCTAAAGTGTTGGCCACAGATGTAGACTACATGATCAATATGATTAACTGTTGCTCGGCTATAGAGAGTGTAGAAATTAAACCTTACAGCACCAACCAAGCCAATGCACACCCTGTTAGTCACAGAGATTTTGAACTACATGTGATAAAGTGGTTAAACAGTTCTGTACCTAAAAAGTTTGAGTTCGTCAACGAAGGCAGGATACAAGACAGTTTGAATAAAACATATAATGCTTTCTCCAGCGACCATGTCTATATAACGCCAAATGGAAAGTTTGCTGTCCTAGACTTTGATCTCAATGACAAAGAGCTATTCACAGAGTTGGACACGTTTGAACAATACTTAGATTGGGCAGAAAACGAAAAGAACAGATACATTAGCCCAATCTGCAAAGGCTGTGAATACTACGGGCATTGCTTAACAGAACACTATAGATATGTAAAAGATTTGGAAAAAGGTTGCAATGGATATCAATATCTGTTAAACTATTATAGAAATGAAAGACTGGAAAATAAAACAGGAAATATATCATCGTCTTAAGACTGAACACAGTGATGATCTAAATTCCAAAGATATCGTGCTAACAGATAATACTGTAGCAGATGCTGTGAGGTACTTCTTTGAAAGAGATATCGGCTGGATATATCCTAGCAAGAGCTATATGGTGGGCATCTGTTATGCAAAGTGGCTAGCCGAATTATATGGGGGCCGTGCCTTAGAATATTTAGATGACAGTGAGTTACTCTATGGCAACGATCCGTACTTTGTTCCCTACAGTTCGGATCCTCATACCTACGTAAAAATACTAGATAAGATCGGTGGCTGGAACTTTGATGAATCGCAGGGCATGGTTTCGGATGTGCGAGAATACTTCCTTGAGGAGTTTATGATCGATGGATAAAGGATTTAACAAACTTTGGCCCACTGAAATTTATCTAGGCGAAATTGATAAAACAATTCTAGACAACATTTGCCAAACTATTTTTACAGAATTAAATCTTGAAAAGCCTGTCAGCGACTTCCAGGGATTTGATATTTTAGAAGACGGTCCTGAAGAGTTTCAAAATTTTCGAGATACTGTTGTCTGGCCAGCCTTTTCAAACTATCTAGAAGAGTCGGGTATAGATATCAACAGTTTTCCAGATAGAAAACTTCGTAGTTGGATCGCTGGTGTTTATAACGGTTATATGATTCCGGCACATAATCACAGCGGAGCAAGTCTTAGTGCTGTATTTTATCTTCTCTGTGAGGAACAAAATAAAGGCGGTGAACTTGTTTTGCTAGATAGCAGAACTAACGCCAATAGAGGATACAAAGATCAGTTTAAGGTTTGGTTTGAAAATAAAATTTATCTACCTAAAACTGGCGAATATCTAATATTCCCAAGTCACGTGTATCATCATACATTGCCCTTTACAGGGTCAATTAGACTAGCAATGCCAGTTGACTTATTTCTTTAAGTCAAACACAGTTCTCAGTGCTTCAACAAGATCTTCAATCATTCCATCGTCGTGGGCCGGAGTTGGAGCAAATCTCAGTCGTTCGGTGCCTACATCAACAGTAGGATAATTGATAGGCTGTACATAAATGCCAAACTCGTTGAGTAGTCTGTCGCTCATTTCTTTACAGCGTTTTGCATCGCCTACTAGCACAGGAACAATATGTGTAGTAGAGCAGTCCATGACTGGAATGTCTGCTTTTTTAAGTCTATGCTTTAACTTCCGGGCACGTTCTTGATGACGCTCACGAACTTCATTATGTTCACGTAGATACTTAACTGCGGCTAATGCTCCTGCACAGGTAACTGGGCTCATAGATGTTGTAAAGATAAAGCCTGCGGCAACACTGCGAATAGCATCCACCACTGTTTTATCACCAGCAATATATCCGCCTTGTGCTCCAAACGCTTTACCAAGTGTACCGTTAACTATGTCAACACGATCTTGTAGACCCAGTTCTTCTAATTTACCTGCGCCTTCTTGACCATAAAGTCCAACGGCATGTACTTCATCGATGTATGTAATAGCCTGATACCTATCTGCTAGATCGCAGATCTCTTCGATGAGTCCCACATCTCCGTCCATGCTGTAAACACTTTCAAAAACTATACAAGGAGTGTGTCCAGATAGTTTACTGTTTGCCAATTTGTTTTCCAAGTCAGCCATGTCGTTGTGTTTAAACACTTGCTTAGGTGCACGACTATGACTCATGCCAACAATAAGACTATTATGATTATTAGCATCTGATATGAATTCTATATTGTCTATGATTTTAGATAGTGCAATTAGTGTCCACTCGTTGGCTACATAAGCACTACTGAATAACAAAGCACCGGTCTTGTTATGCAAACTAGCAAGTTCACGTTCTAATGCAACGTGGTAGTGGCTAGTGCCTCCGATATTACGTGTGCCTCCGGATCCTGCACCTGTATGATCTAATGCTGTATGCATGGCATCTAGTACTAATTTGTTTTGTCCCATGCCTAGATAATCGTTACTGCACCAGTTAACGATGTTTTTAATGGCGTAAGGACCGTACCATATTGCTTGGGGGAATTTACCATTTTCACGTAAAATATCGTTGAATACGCGATATTTGCCGGAATCCTTAAGATTTTGAATTAGTTGTTTGAAGGGCTCTTTGTTAATCATAGTCAAGTATTTAACGATAAATATCACATAGAGGAAAAATAAATGGCTACAATTACTTATAAGGGTCTTAGTGGTATAAGAGGAACTTTAACTGTAAACACTACAGACGATCTAACCACTATTACCAATGCTATTATTGCAGATGAGGGTTTAACTTCTGCATGGTATGCGAACTTTGTATTAGAAAGAAATAACTCTATCACGTTAGCCGACAATGCTAGCGATACATATGCCGATTTAGGTCTAACAGGGACGGATATTTTAGTTGCTATCTTAGATGATGACCCATCAACTCGTACTAAAGAAGAAAGACAAAAAATGAAGTTAGATCTGGCATCAGTAAAAAGACTTGCCGATGGTAATAATAGAGCAACATACGATATCACATTGTTGCCTACACAGTATAACGATGGCGACATCATTAACAATCCTAACACAGGGGGATTAGTCGTTGGACGTCCTTGGATTAATACTACTGCTACATTTACATTCTACGAAGCATTTGGAACTACAGAGGCAATATCAACAACACAGTATGTGAGCGGTAATAAGATCTATGCTGAAGCATCAACATACGATGTCCCAGATTTCCAACCTGCTAGAGTAGTAGTAAATGATATTGAAGTTGTTAATACTGAACTTCGTGGACACACCTTAGTAGTATTAGACACATATGGTGATGTTGTTACAGCGGCCACACAATACGACACTTATATCGACTCTGCTAATCTAACAGCACTAAACTCAGCGTTGAACGTAGTGGCCTCGGGCAATATTGTAGTGTTAGTAACATACGATGCGTCAGCGTTTCTCGGAGATGTCCGTCCAACGCTCAATACAGAATACGGATCGACCAACAGTGATACTTGGACTGCACAGAGAAAAAGTCATATCTTTATAGGAATCAAGCAGTAATGGGTAATTTAAATACCAACAGCACCAACTACTTTCATAGTTATGAGCCAAATACCAACGATCTTAGTATGGCTATGGACTATGATCCCTATGGTCGCCCAGTCCTACGCATAGATGATACTACAGTACAGCATACATCAAAGAATCGTGTAAAAGTATCTCCTTACGAGATTGCTAGTTTTAACAGTTATCAATATACTAAAGACACTGACATCTGGGACGAAGAACTCGCAGGCACAGCATCCAGTACAGTGAATACCTATATGGGTATGATTGAAATGACTGTAGGCGGTACAGCAGGTGATCAAGTTGTTAGACAGACACGCCGTGTTCAAAGATATATCCCAGGTCGTCAAAATGAAGTGTCAATGAGCGTGATCTTTGGCACACCTGTTACAGGCATACGCAGACGCTATGGTCTGTTTGATGACGACAATGGTGCGTACTTTGAAGACGGTGGCGATGGAACTTACTATGTAGTCTGCCGTAGAAATACTGCCGAAGGTATTGTAGAAGAGCGTGTTGCTCGCGCTGATTGGAATGTAGATCGTTTAGATGGTACAGGACCGAGTGGCATCACAGCAGACTCCACTAAAATACAGTTAATGGTCATAGAGTATGAATGGTATGGCGCAGGACAAGTAGAGTTTAAGTTTATTATCAATAACAATGCCTATGCCGTACATCAATTTAATCACGGCAACCGTACAAGCGAGCCTTGGAGTGCACCACCTTTTCTACCTGTTAGAGCAGAACTGACTAATGTTGCAGGCACCGCAGGCACACATACTTTCTACACAGGATCTTTCAGTGCATTGATTGAAGGCGATGTAGGACCTTTGGGTGTTGAGTCTAATGCTAACAGTCCTATCACTGGTAGGTCAATGGCCAGTGCAAACACATTCTATCCTATCCTAAGTATTAGATTAAAAAGCACAAGACTACAGGGTGTTGTGCTACCTTTTGATCTACAGGCAGCGACCTTAGATAACACACAGATTTTTTATAGACTAACATTAAATTCTGTACTCATAGGAGCCGATTGGCAACCTGTCAGTGACGAAGGATTTGTTGAGTATGATGCCAGTGCCACCGCCGCAACTAACGGTAGAATATTAAAAACAGGATTCATTGGAACCTATCAGCAGGGCATTGCTATTAAGTTCGACGATAGAAGTACTAATCAACTAGGTAGAACCAATATGGGCACGGTCTCAGACATACTTACTGTAGAAGTAGCCGCAGTGGTCGCCAATAAATCAGCATTTGCCAGTATCAACTGGCTTGAGGTGAGATAATGTATAGAAAGTACATCAACATAGTAGAAGCAGCCAACAAGGGCTGTCCCATAGCAACATATGACATAGATGTTAACTTAAAGAATAGACAAAAGGCCATAGACGAATATCACTACGGACCCGCTAATCCAGATGAGCCAGAATCATATTGGAAGGATGCAGCCAAGCGTTGGAGCATCGCAGAAAAGACTGCTAAGACAATGTGCTGTGGTAACTGTGCGGCTTTTGATGTTAGTGATAAAATGTGGAAGTGTATTGAAGACGGTATCAAAGGTGATGACAAAACAGTAGACGGTATGGCCACCGTACACAAAGCAGATCTAGGCTACTGTAACTTTTTACATTTTAAATGCGCTGGCAGTAGAAGTTGTACAGCGTGGGTCACTGGAGGAGCGTTAGATGACAAAGACAGAACAATTTGAATTTAAATGTAATCACTGCGGACATCCTGCACACTGCGGTCATAGTTGTGTAGACGAAACTTGCGACCACTGTTCAGAGTGTGGTTGCGTTCATTGTCAGGCCGAACCTAGAGACGAATAATGTTTCGCAGACATCAAATATCTCTGATGTCAAACCCTAGTTGTAGTAAACCTGCAGAAAATTTAAATTTTGACGATTTTAGATTTTATGACAAAGACGGGTTTGAGCTAAATCAAGCAGAACAAAAGTTTTATTCTGCTATGGGTTATCCTATTAATCATCCTATATTAAATCACTGCTGTTGGCAAGAACCTTGGTTTGAGTTAGAAAGAGACGATTTAAAATTAATATTAGATCATAGCATGTTTTTATGTCGCTGTGACTACGAAGGCGAGGCTTCTGAACAGTTAAAAGAGCTTAAATCTAAAGTACCATTATCGGATTATCTATTAAGATCAAAACGTAAATGGGGATTTGATTTCTCTCTAGACGCAGTGTCCGACGATGGCACTGTTTATGAAGTTTTACATGTTGAGTACGATAACTACGATTATGAAACATTTAAGAATCACATGATCAACTTCGAATGGACTGTACGGCATATAGACTGGCAAGATGCCGCAAAAAATGTATGGAAACAAAGAAGCCAATGGCAAAATTTAACAGGTTTTGATCAAAACCATTGGAAAGCGGAATACCTTTTAGGTTGGAAAAAGGCCGAGTACACTGAGAAAACAATATAAATACCTAATAAGGACGGATTATGAAAAAACTATTAGCAATTCTATTATTAGTGCCCGCCCTGGCACTGGCACAAAAACAACCAAAAGGCGTTACCTATGACGCACAAGTACTAAGAGTAAGCGATGGCGATACTATCGTTATCTCCGCCCCCTTTCTACCTGCTCCACTTAAACCAGAACTCGCAGTTAGAATCTACGGAGTCGATACTCCTGAAAAGGGGCACAGAGCAAAATGTCCAAGTGAAGATCAACGAGCTCAATTGGCCAGCCAATACACAAAACAACTCATTGCTCAAGGCGGAAAGATTCAGGTTACACTATATGCGTGGGACAAGTTCGGTGGTCGAGTACTTGGGGACATTCTAGTCAATGGACAGAGTGTTCGTGGCGGTCTAATCGCTAACAATCTAGCTCGCGAATACTACGGTGATGCTAAACAATCTTGGTGTAATTAAAATGAATTTAGAAGCCTATAAAGTTTTTGCTCAACTCTGCGAATCAATCACAGAAGCCAGTACTGCCATGAATTTGATAACTGGTCATCCTGGTGGTGAACAGGTAGTTAAAAGTTTGCACAAAGATTTAAAACTTGCACACGATATAAACTATACAGAAATACCTAAAATTTCTTGGAGTGACTTAAAAGATTCCTATAGAGGTGCTTGGGTAATAATGCGTTGTTCAAATGGAACAGCGGCAATCAAATCATCAGGCGGAACTACGGGCTCTTATGATGCTGTAGTTAGTGACGGTGGAGAAGTTCGTCAAGCATCAAAAAGTCGTGGTGGTGATATCTTAGATTTTATTAAGTCTGAAGTAGGAAAACCGATAAAGTTTTTTGCCGCAAAGAATACAACCAAAGTCACCGATTTACAAAGACAGCGAGCAGAAAGAAAACAAGGTGCTGGTGACCAGAAGATGGACACTAATACATTGGTTAAAAAGTTTAAACCTTTATGGTCTAGAGCTATAACAGCCTCAATAGCAGACATCAAAGGTCATGTATCAAACATGATTAAAAATGATGCCTTTGACAAAGCAAGACGTAAACTAGATCGAGTAGAAAAACTGCAAAACTCGCTTGAAGCAATTGAAGCAGGATCTCAAGATGCTTCAGACTTAATAAAGACAGCAGTAAATTCTGCTGTGCTAATGGCAGCCTCTTACTACTACCCGGACGAAACTGGAGAAATTCGAAGAGGATACAGCAACAATTATTCTACTGACAGATCAGAAGGCGTAACTAAATTATTAAATGATGTAAGCAGTGGCGACACACAGAAATTAGGCACTGTTTTAGGATTTTTCAAAAGGACATTGATATCAGGATGAAAGTCATACAAATTCTCTCAGAAGCCAACGTAGCGGCTAAGATCAAAGATCCTAAAACTATCAAAATGATTGGTATTGCTATGCGTCACGATGCTACATTACCAAAATCTGCTGTGGCAGCATTGGGAACAAAACCCACAGATGAGCAGATCATGAAACTATGGAGTGACATGTTAGATAAGTCACTGTCTACTACAGATTACGGTAATATCAGCACAGACGGTAAATTTGATGAATGGCTTACACGTCTATACATGAATGGTATATTAGATTACGAAGACATCAATGGCGAGGGCGGTGATGCCTTAGGTGCATGGAAAGCACTGAGTATCCGCGGAAAACTAAAGCCAGAACATCAAGACTTCAATAGATTCAAAAACCTGCGTCAAATACAGAACATCGTTCAGAGTCGAGATTATCGTAATGAATTAGATCGTATCAAAGATGCTGAAACAATTGAAAAACACAAGCGTGAAAAGAAAGAAGTAACTATTATTGACGATGATCGCTTTCTAGTAGTAGTTCCCTTTAACTACGGTAGTTGCTATACATTCAACAACAGTGCAGGGTTTAAGGCTAGTTTCTGTACGGGTTCGAGTAGTGGAGCACATTGGTTTGATCGATATGCCAAAGATGGTCCTGTAATTTCGATCATCGATAAGGACAATTTTGAAGAGGTGAATGGTAAGTGGCAAATACATGCTCCCACTGGACAGATGAATAACGGTAATCAAAGTCTAAGTTACGGCCGAGGAGAAGAGAAATTTGCTGAACTATTTCCAGGTCTATTAAAGAAAATTATAGCAGCCTTTAAATCTAAGAGCGACGAAATCAAAGATTCCAGTAAAGATCTAGTTCCTGGAGGATATGATATTTCTAAGGCAGCAGAAGATCTACAGAAAAGTTTTTCTAGAGCTTACAATACTGAAAGTGAAAAGAAAGACGATGCTGATGAGGGTCCAGGTACATTCTTAGTCACTCTAATTTCAACAGGTAAACAAGCACGAGTTGAAGGTGATAGCGTAGAAGATGTAATTCGAAAAGTTCGAGAGCGTCATCCAACTATCAATGCAGACGACCTAAGAGTTGAAAGAGTTAGAGAACAAGACTAATTAGTGGTCTATTCTTTATTGTACTTTCTAAAAACTTTTGTATGTGAAAAAACCAGTTACCTAACTGTGTATATAATCCTTCGTTGACTAGATCACCATAGGTATAGTAACTGCTAATTCCTAGTGTGGCATAGTAGTCCATATTTAAACCTCTGCGTTTTCCATACTCTGGAAGTATACTGGTAAAAAATAAACAATCATCGGCGAACTGTTTTATTTCGCTGTGATCTTTGGTATTGTAAAGTTGGAGATATTTTTCTGCAAAACTTGGATCAGGTATTAGATTGGTTTTTTCAACACGCTCGGCCAACAAAAAAACGCAGTAGTGTTCTACTGATTCGGGCATTTCGAAGCCCGTTTCTTTACAACGTTCTTTAATTAACGTGTAAAATGTACGAATATAAACATCTTTCACAAAAATATTTATAATGCTAATCTAAAAAAACACTAAATAGTTACTATGAGAGCACGTGAATTTATTATACTTGAAGCATCTACAAACACTCCCGGATTTTATACTGTTGGAGATAGCCACGCCGAGGGTCTGGCTGCCTATGCCGGAAAACCTTGGATTAATCGAGCCAAGCATAGTAAAAAGTCTACAGATCCTATGCACATGGCTGCAATTAAAGAAATACCTAAAGGCAGTGTAGTGATTATTAGTTTAGGTGCAAATGATGCAACAATGACTAATGATGCTCCCGAAATAATCGCCGGAAGAGTAGCAGCCATAGTTAATGCCAGCGAAGCCAACGGCAATAAAACAGAGTTTCTATTATTTCCAGTAGGGACTAGTAATGCAGTTAGTCCTGAAAGACGCAAAGCAGTTAGAGATGCTATTAGAAGATCAGTGTCAGTACCGATTACTGATCTAGAAGGAAGTAGTCTGCAACCCGATGGTGTACATGCTCAGCCAAATGCCTATGCTAGTGTGGGTAAAAAGTTAGCGACAAAATTAAAACCGGCAGCAACTTCTGCTACTGGAGATACAAAATCACAAGACTCAGCCAAAGAAGTATTTTCTGTAGAAGTTCCACAAGGAAAGCGTGGACCAGAAATTGCTGACGTACAAAAATCTCTAGTAGCACTAGGAATACCTCTACCTAAATATGGTGTAGACGGAATACAAGGTAAAGAAACTACAGGGGCTATTAAAACGTTCCAAGAAAAAAATGGATTACCAGATACTGGAGTAGCAGATAAGGCAACTGTTGATAAACTAAATGCAATATTAAAAACCAAACCCGAAATACTAGCAACTCTTAAAAAGAGCACAAATGCAGATGTTAAGGCATTAGACTACGGTCGAGATAGAGCCGAAGTTATAGCACTGACATCAAATGAGAATATCGATAAAGCAAGAAAGTCGGCTGAAAAATATCTAGGTCGTCCTATGGATGATACAGAGTGGAATAATTTAGTACGTGCAACCAGCGCAGAAGCCAGCAATAACAGTAAAGAGCAGGCCTATGTTATGGGAGTGATATTAAACAGAGCACGATCTGGACATGGTAACGCATCAGCAAATGTTACCAGCGTTCTTTATGCTCCTTGGCAGTTTCAGGCAGTAACAGGAACAAAATTCGACAGAGGCGAGAGTGCTAACTTCAAGCGTGGACCAACTGAAAGGCAATTAGCCAATATCGTAGATGGTGCTATCAACATTTTACCTCAAGTCCCAACGAATCTAAGATACTTTACAGCGGCTAGTTCCGCCGCATATGGCAGAGGAACTAACATCGGATTCCGGGACAGGATGATCGCACAAGGTGGCGAAAAGATCGGCGGAACAATATTTGCCGCAACGGCATAATAAAAAAGGACTCCGAAGAGTCCTTTTTATTTCTATAGTATAATGGCCCTATGGGCAATAATATTTTATAATTATTTCTTCGAGGCTTGATTAACAAAGCCGTACATCTTTTCCGCAGTTTCTAAAATCTTATCAAGACCTGGAAACTCCGGCATGCCTACTTGAGTAACGATTTGACCAGTCTTCTCGTCACGCTGTGCTGACATTTCCCAACCTTGGAATTTCATAGTATATTCGGCTTGGACAATGTCTTTAGCCATTTCCAAGATTTCTGTACGAATCTCGTAGCCGTTCTTATTAAATTTAACTTCTGGTAGTTTTGGTGTGTTAAAATCTGACATAATAATTCTCCTTGTGTGTGTATGTCTTGGTACTGCTTATTTTGCTGAACCTACAGCAAAATTCTTTACAAAAACTTGACTGAACATTAATACGTTCTGAGCCACAGTCTTGCTGAAAGCAGTCTGCGCATCAATAATTTCAATCAAACCTTTTTTAATTTTTTCGTCAACAACGAATGTGTTAACTGCTTGTTTTTTAGCGTTTTGTACGCCGTCAATGAAATGCTCTGGTGTAAACATAAAATTCTCCTGTGTGTTATGTATGTGTCTATTATATATCTTTTATATTAAAAAAGCAATAGTAATTACGGCTTTTTGGTAGGATTGTTGACCCATTCAACATCCTCATCTGTCATAGGTAACCAATATGTCTGTGTCATTAAAATCTCCTGTCTTCGGCAATTAGTTCAAGTTCTGCTTCGCACTCTTCCCAGTCTACGAATCTTTTTACAAATCGCTTGCCGTAGGGTGTACGTGTTTTTAGGATAATATTATCCTCGTCAAACTGGGCTAGTTCTACAACATAGCCCCAGTGGTTTACCCAAGGTCCCCATCTTTGGAAGGGGACCTTTTCGAATCTGTGAAACATGTTATTTTTGGCAGTACTCTTGGGCTTCTCGCCATTTGCCGTTGCGGGCTAATTCTGCGGCATATCTAGCATGACCTACGGCGCAGAAAAAAGACCATATCGATAAAAGAACTTTTTTGAACATTGCTGTCTCCTTGTGTGTATGTCAGTATTTATACTGAGATGTTGCGCACCGCACAATTATCATTCAAATCTTATTGTGATTTAAAAATGATTACGCTATAATAGGTAAATACACTACTTGGAAGACAATATGAAAAAACGTACACGTTCGATTTTAGAAGAACTCAGCAGTTTAGGCAATAGTCGAAGTACAGACCTCCTTATTGAAAACAGGGGGCAAAATATTATCGATAGTGCTATAAACCTACTAACTCTTGTAAAACAGCAGTTTAACGAAGATGAAGCCGCAGAATTAGAACGTCGTTTTTTAAATGCAATTCGCACAGGTGATCCACGTAAATTTAAGCGTGGCGTACACAAAATACAAGAACAGCGCAAAGCCGCTAAAGATAATCCAGAAAACTAACCGATATTAACCGGTTTTTTACCTTTTGGCTAAATAAAAATACAAGTCCTACAGAGTAGTAGGCATAGCCAACGAGGAGAATATATTATGGCAGGTATTGGATTTACATACAATTATGATGCAAAGGCAGGTAACGGTCTTGGCCCACGCACACGTATTTTAAGTCTTTCAAAGACAAATATGACACAAGCAGAACTAGACAGCGTTATTACCGCTTTGCAAGCCGGTGGTACAGCAGGTACCGATGATGCAGTTACAATCGCAGGTATCAGTGTACTAACAGAATCAGGAGTATTCACTAGCGGAACAACTGATGCTGTGCAAGTTGCAGTACAAGGTACAGGTACTTTAACAGCAGGTGCTGACTACCGCGGCGTCACTGGTGTAACAATGGCAGTTATCGCTGATTTCAATCAGAACCCAGCGTAATTAAAAATTCCCCGGGATGGGAAGGAAGAAGCCTACTTTACAGTAGGCTTTTTTTACGGCTGTTAAATATAACACCATGCAAGAGTTCACCATAGAGACATTAATTGATATTACCGAAACTGGACGGAAGAGAAAGGAACAGGGGTTTGAATTAGAATACCAACAACAACAAAACTTTTCTATGCTGTTACAAACAATTGGTATGCGTGTTAATCCGCAGTACAACTCGGCACCCAAGTTTAAAACTGTTGATGTTAGTAATTTAAACTTTGGCTCAGTATATAAAGGCAAGCATACAGTTTGGACTTTTAACTTCTTCATAGAATTTAACGGCGGATTTACTGACAATTCTGGTAATCCTTGTGGACTATTAGAAGAAGATTTAAACTTTGTTCCGGTGATCTGTAGTCTGTTAGAAACAGCACAATTTCCATTGTGCGTGTTTGATACTAAGAGCAACGAAAATCGCAACACCACTATCACACTGACCAGTGATAAATAAACTGTATAGGCAATCAAACAAAGGCTAACAATTAGGCACATGTCCGCAAGGGACCTTGACTTAATAACGGAGATTAGCCACGATGGCCACAGTAGTAGAGCGAGTAGGTGTACTCGAAACCAAAGTACAACACGTAGACGAAAAAATTGACGATCTTAAAACAGATGTCAAAGAAATGCATGACTGTTTAGATCGCACAAGAGATCTTTTAGATACAAAATTAGACAGTATGCTAGTTGAGTATAAGATTAATCGCGATAAATTTTATGCGCATGCCGATGAATTGCATAAAGAAAATAAACAAGAACACGCCGAACTGGCTGGTAAGATCACAGAGTTAGAAAAACAAAAACACAAATTAACTCTATATGTTATGTTAGGATTAGCATTCCTAGCAGGAACAGGTTGGACCGGCAGTATTAACTTTCCCCTATTAATGAAATTCTTTGGACTGTAAGGTCCTAGAACTATAAATACAGTATGCTTTTAACAGAGTTTACTGGAATGCCTAGTCCTGACTTCAGCATTAGCAATGCTGTAATTTTTCACGACACGCTAAATCCAAAATTATTTACAGAAGACGGGCGTATGCACGGAGAAGTCCGCCGTGCCTTGTTACAGATCGCTAGACATTTTAGAGACTTTATCGGAGTTGAGCTAGACGTTAAAGATGTTACGGTTAGTGGTAGCAACGCGGCTTTCAGTTATACTCCACAGAGCGATTTGGATCTACACATCCTAGTAGTAGTTCCAGATAAACCAGAATTTAGAGAATTGCTTGATGCCAAGAAAAACGTGTATAACGCTAGACATGACATCAAAGTACGAGGCATTGACGTAGAGCTTTATGCCCAAGATATCGAGCAAGAGCATCACAGCCAAGGAATATACAGCGTATTGCGCAGTCAGTGGATAGAGAAACCAACAAAGACTAACGTTGATATTGATACTCAAGATGTTAAAGATAAGTATAAAAATTACAGAGATAGAATTATAGTTGTACTCGGCGATGACGATCTTGCTGTTGCTGAAGACATGTGGAGTGATATCAAAAGAATGCGAAAGTCCGGATTGGCCAGTGTAGGTGAGTTTAGTACTGAAAACTTAGTTTACAAAATGTTAAGAAATCAGGGCTGGATTGAAAAACTCAACGATCATATCAGCAGTTTACAAGATCAAGAATTAAGTATAGAACAGAGATTATTATGAAAATACGCGATTTATTAGAAGCACCAATTGCACCCGCACCCGGGGCAACAGCGCAAGGCGGAGCATTAAACCCACAGAGTCAAATGGTTGCTCAAGATCCTACTGCACAGCAAAAACAAATGCAATTACAAATAGCACAACACCAAAAAGAAGTGCAAGACCGCAAAAAGGAAATCACAGATCAGATCGCCGATTTGACAAAACAAATCACTGATCTAAGAAAGCAAATGTCTGAACTAAAATGAAAATCAACGAATTTGCTAGAAAATTAAATGTTTGGACATCTAAGGAAGAAAAAGCAGTCCTTGAAAATATCACAGAACCTAGAACACTAACTAGTTTCAGCGAAAGAGAGCGCACCATAATCGAAGGTCTTATACGTAAGAGTTTGTTAATTAAAGTACAGGGCAAAAACTCTACATACGTATATCCAAATGTTTGACCTTAAACGAGCCGCACAAGATCTAGAAAACATGTTGCATGACGCAATAGTCAAGCAAGGAGTTTTTACATCAATTAAAGGCGGCTCGATAATATATAAAAATTATCTAATAATAAAAAACAAAAGCGGACATTGGCTAGTATTAGAGATAAAGAATAAACAAAAGTATTTTGTATCTGAAGTAATATTAAAAGTAAGTGCCTTTGCAATTTGTAAACTGCACGAAAAACATCAGGTAAATAAATTAAACGAAGTTGAAAAGCTCGATAAGTTATTTGAAAAAAACTACATAGATACACTATTTTACCGTAACACAGCAGAAAAAAGTAAAAACCCAGATTCGAAAGAAACTGCTCAGATACGCTATGAAGAATCATTGACTAGAGCCCGAGGATACAAGCATCAAATAGACGCCATATTCTATTCATCGATCGTATAAATAACTAAACAACTTCACAGGAAGATTAAACCATGCGCATTACAGAACTTAATAAACCAATTACAGCAAAGTCGCTAAATGAATCCGCGGCTAAACAGTTTGGTCAAAAAATTGACCTAGATAGTTTTACACTAGAGCAACTAGAAGATGCACGTAACAAACTACGTACAAAAATTAGCCAGTTCGAAGCAAGTGAAAACTACAATGCTGTCTATGAAGACGACTCATACGCTAAGAACAAACTATTCTTAGACGTATTAAATCGTGCTATTGAAGAAAGAAGTAACGGCGCAGAATCTGGATCTGAATTTACAGATATGGAACAATTGGTTTTAGAAAAAGTTGAGCAAGGTTTAATTTCATTCGAAGATCTTCCTGAAGAACTACAACAAAAAGTAAACGGTAAACAGGCCGCAGTACAAGTTGAATCAGTGCTACGTGAAGGCGAAGAAGAAAAAGCAGAATTGATTATGGCTGCTAGAGATATGGTTGATCGAGTAACAGGCTGGATGGAAGACACAGCAAATATGCAGGCCGAATCAATGTTAGAATTAATTGACTCTATAAGAGACGAATTAGGCAGTGACACTTCAATGGAATTTGAGGGCATGGTTAAACCAGCCCTCGCATCAATCTACACAGCACTAGAAGGTTCACGTCAACAACTAACACAAGCAGTGGCAATTTTAACAGGTGAAGGTGGCGGTGGTGAAATGATGGGCGCAGAACCAGCACCTGAAGCACCAGCAGAAGAACCAGCACCTGAAGGCGAAACAGTAGTAGGCGGTGAAGAAGAAGCAGGAGCGGCTGCTCCAGCGGCTGGTGGTGAAGAACCAGCAGGTCGTGCTACTCGCGAATCAATCGAGTTTAGCCGTAAACTTGCCAGTTTACTTGCACCAAAAAAAAAGTAATCGAGTCTGCTGATCCAAACTTAATTCTAGTTCTTAGAAGTTTAATCGGCAAGGCTGACAGCAAAAATATCCCAGGTAATTTTACTTGGGATCAAATCAATAAGTTCATGACCAATATGGGCCAAGAAGAGTTCGACTATGATACTTTTAAATTGGCCTATGACAGTGATCCTAATTTGGCAAACCTAGTTGATCGTTTTGACCAAAATGGCATCGAACTAAAGACCAAAGCAAAAACTCCAGCACAGGGCCCTATCGACGGTGACACTGGCAGTGATGCTGTGGCACAAATGGCACAAAGAGCAACTAATAAAGCAATGAGTTCTTGACAAACTCTAAAAACGACTTTATAATTGTTCTATGACTCTATTACAAGAAAAATATAACTACAAACCCCTCACCAGAGACGAAAGCACCGGTCGCAGACTCTACGCTACTCCAGAAGGACACAAGGTTCCTAGCGTTACGACAATCTTAGATAAAACTAAACCTGCCGAAGCTCGTGAGGCCCTAGCCAATTGGAAAAAGGCAGTTGGTGAAGCCAAAGCACAGCAAATTACCACAGAAGCCGCCAGCCGTGGCACAAGGATGCACACTTATCTAGAAAATCATATCAAAGGTATAAAATTACCAGATAGTGTAAGCAATCCATATGCACAGCAAAGTTTAGATATGGCTAGGAAAGTAATTGCAGAAGGATTCGGAAATATCAACGAAGTCTGGGGCAGTGAAGTTCCTTTATACTTTCCTGAACTCTATGCTGGTACAACGGACTGTGTTGGAATTCACAGCGGTGACGAAAGCATCCTAGACTTTAAGCAGACAAACAAGCCTAAGAAAATAGAGTGGATTGACGACTACTTCCTACAACTTACTGCTTACGCTCTAGCACACAACGAAGTACACGGAACTAATATTCGAAAAGGTGTTATTTTAATGTGTTCTAAAGACTATCAATACCAAGAATTTGTCTTAGAACCCAAGGATTTTGATTACTGGACAAATCGTTGGTGCGATAGGGTAGAGCAATATTACAAACTTGGCTATTGATAAATACTCTATAATGGAGTGTAGATTATGGCCGTAGTGCAGATTTCAAAGATTCAACATAGAAGAGGACGTATCCTTTCAGGAACAAGTTTGCCTCAATTAGCCAGCGGAGAAATAGGTTGGGCTATTGACACACAGGAATTGTTCATCGGAAATGGCAGTGTATCTGAAGGGGCACCCTACGTAGGTAATACAAAGATTATTACTGAACACGATAACATTCTAGATCTAGCATTACAATATCAGTATAAGCGTAATGACGCAACAATTCAAACAGGTCCTAGTTCTGCTCAACCTATACAAAGAACTGTTCAAGAACGTTTAGATGATGTTGTTTCAATTCGAGCATTCGGCGCAACAGGCAACGGCATTAACGACGATACTCTAGCCATACAACGTGCTATAGATCAACTTTACTTAAATGACGCTACCAAAGGTTCTGCATCTAGCAGAATAAAATTATACATCGAAGCGGGCATTTACAAAATAACAGCACCATTAAGAATACCTCCCTATGCAAACATTGTGGGCGCAGGCAAAGATAAAACAATCATAAGACAAACCGGATCGTTTACTGTTGCCTACACTGTAGGTAGTGACAGCACACCTGGAGTGTACACTGACACGTCAACTATGACCAGTTTGAATCAACCTCAATATATCGAAGTATCGGATATTACTTTTGAAAATACTGTGGCAAATAAACCAGGATTGGAATTAATTGCTACAAAGAATTCGACTTTTAAAAATATTAAAATTAAAGGCGTTTGGTCTTATCCTGCAACTGCTTTAAATGCAGATAGCGTAGGATTAAGATTAGTGGCTAAATCATCTTCTGTATCCTGTACTAATAATTTGTTTATCGATTTTAATGTTGAAAACTTTGCCTATGGTATTGACAGCACATTTGACATCGATTCAAATACATTTACAAACGGTACTTTCTATGAATTAAGAAGAGGCATTCGATTTGGTCACAATGTTGATCCACTGACCAGCGGACGTCAATACGGTCCTCAAAAGAACAGCATTATTAATTCTCGACTTACTAGAATTTCTGAAACAGGCTTTGAAGTTATAAAAGGTCGTGGAAACTTATCACAGGGCAACACTTATATTCAAGTAGGTAACGACGGCGGCACAGAAGAAACAGCCGCACATGAAGTTATTAAATTTGATGAAGGTGGAAATATTTCAGTTAATGATTATTTTGATAGAAGTATAGAACTTACATCTAATCCTTTCTATATTAACAGTGTGCCTTATGTTGCAGAAGTAGGCGGAATAGCAAAATCAGAGCATAAGTTTAATAATGAAATTTATATCAATGCACTGGCTACAGGATCTCCATTTATTAAACTACCTGCAAGTAGAAGCGTTTCACATATCATTCATTACTTCTATACTAGCCCAGTGATGTCAGTGACTCGTCAAGGTACTCTATTAGTAAATGTAGATAGAGAAAATGATCTTGTACACATTACAGATGATTGCAGTACAATCGGTAATCCATCAAACATTGAGCGTTTAAGTTTTTCTGCAACATTAGAAGACGCAGACGTTGATACTAATATCGATACTGTATATGTTCGATATACCAACACCGCCCCATCAGAGGATGGATATATTAACTACTGGTATGAAACTATAAGTTAATATATGGTTTCAAAAAAGTTTGAAGACAGACTTGCCATCTGGAAAGGGCTGAGAGACAGCCTCTCAGTTTCTAGTAACCCCATACAGGAAACAATTAACTTTTGGAAAACAATTCCAGAAGCATCAAGAAACATAGATCCCTATGATCCCGAAACGTGGCCAGACCCCTGGGAAATGATTGAAGAAAACACATATTGCGAGTATACTAAAATCCTCGCAATTGGATACACCTTAATGCTAAATGAAAAATTTAAAGATTGGCATTATGAGATAAAAGTTGGCCTTGACAGACGTAATTCAAAATTGTATTATATACTAATTGCAGGCGATCAAGCCATAGGAATAGAACAAGAAAAAAGTGTGCATATTTCAAGCATTCCAAAGAATATACATATAGAAAAAACTCACGTACTATCTGACCAATTTTAAATAGTACTAAATATCATACTTTGCAATCGAGGCGTAAATGACGAACATAACAGTAATAAAAAGAAGCGGAAATAAAGAAATTTTAACGATTGAAAAGTGGCAGGCGCAGGTAGCGAAAGTCTGTGCAGGAATTGCCGATGTAAGTCAGTCAATGATTGAAATCAAAGCACAACCTCACTTTTACGACGGCATCACAACAAAAGAAATCGACGAGATTACATTACGTGCTATTGTTAATCTCATTGACGTTGAACATAATCCAGATGTTGGACACACTAACTACCAATATGTAGCAGGCAAGCAACGTCTAAGTATGTTGCGTAAGGATGTATATGGTGATTATGTGCCTCCCCGCCTCTATGACATTGTTAAGAAAAACGTAGGAGTCGGCCTGTACACTCCAGAACTTCTAGAATGGTATTCAGAAGATGACTGGAATAAAATGGACGAGATTATCGATCACGAAAAAGATGAAGATTATTCTTATGCGGCTATTGAACAGTTGATTGAAAAATACTTGGTACGCAATCGTGCCACCAAGGAGATTTATGAAACACCGCAAGTTCGTTACATGGTTGCGGCAGCCACAGTCTTCCATAAAGAAGAACCTAACTCGGCTCGTATGCGATATATCAAAGAGTATTATACAGCGGCGAGCGACGGTCTCTTCACTCTTGCTACTCCTGTTTTGGCAGGGCTTGGCACTCCCACTAAGCAGTTTTCTAGTTGTGTTCTTATCCGCAGTGACGACGATCTGGATAGCATATTTGCTAGTGGTGAGATGATGGCCAAGTATGCCAGCAAACGTGCTGGTATTGGTTTAGAGATTGGTAGACTACGCCCACTAGGTAGTCCTATCCGCGGTGGTGAAATCATGCACACTGGCATGATCCCTTTTTTGAAGAAATGGTTCGGTGACTTACGTTCTTGCTCACAAGGTGGCATTCGCAATGCAAGTGCTACAGTTTTTTATCCTATTTGGCATCATCAGTTTGACGACCTCATTGTTCTTAAGAACAACCAAGGAACTGAAGAAACTCGTGTTAGACACATGGACTACGGAGTTGTACTATCAGCGTTCTTTTGGCGTAGGTTTAAAAATAAAGAAGATATTACTTTCTTTGACCCTAATGAAGTACCTGATCTGTACGAAGCATTCTACAAAGATACAGAACTATTCGAAGAACTGTATGTTAAATACGAAAAACGTAAAGACCTTCGTAAAAAAACAATGAACGCAGAAGATGTGTTCAAAGGTGGAATTCTAAAGGAGAGGACTGATACAGGCCGTATCTATCTAGTGTTCATCGACAATGTTATGAACCAGGGGCCATTTGATCCAGAATACCATACCATTTATCAGTCTAACTTATGCTGTGAGATCCTATTACCTACGAAACCATTTAAGAGACTTGACGATCCGGAAGGCCGAATTGCTTTATGCACCCTTGGGTCCATTAACTGGGGTGCCTTCCGCAATCCTGAGGACATGCGTCGTGCTTGCCGTATACTCCAGCGTAGCCTTTGCAATATACTTGATTACCAAGACTTTCTGAGTATTCAAAGCAAACTAAGTAATGACGAAATCCAACCACTTGGCATTGGTGTTACTAACCTAGCCTATTGGCATGCTAAACGAGGATTACTCTATGGTGAAAAAGACGCATTGTCAGAAGTTAAATCATGGATGGAACATCAGGCTTATTATTTGACTGAGGCCACGGTTGAATTGGCTAAAGAGCGTGGACGTTGTAAAGACAGCGACAAAACCAGATATGGTCAAGGTGAATTTCCTTGGGAGATCAGATCCAACGGTGTTAACGAACTAACAGATTTTACACCCGAACTTGACTGGGAAACATTACGTGGAGAGATGTTAGAACATGGTGTACGAAATGCTACTCTTATGGCTATTGCTCCAGTTGAGTCTAGTAGTGTTGTTATTAATAGCACTAATGGAATAGAAATGCCAATGAGCCTTATCTCGACTAAGGAATCAAAAGCCGGATCATTTACACAGGTAGTTCCAGATTATCATAAATTGAAAAACAAATATCAGTTAATGTGGGAACAATCCGATTGTGTCGGTTATTTAAAAACTGCGGCTGTGCTACAGGCCTATGTGGATCAAAGTATTTCAACTAACACGTTCTACAATCCGGCGCACTTTCCAGAACGTAAAGTTCCAACAACATTAATTGCTAAAAACTTAATGCTTGCTCACTATTGGGGCATAAAGACATTTTATTACAGCCTAATTAATAAAGCAGGTAGTAAAGTTAAAGAAGAAGAACTGGTACAAAGTGTTGCACAAAATTATGTAGAAATTGATTTAGAAGATGACTGTGAGGCGTGTAAATTATAATGTTAGAAACTATTTGTGATATCCTTGTTGATGCTTATAAACGAAATTGGATTACTAGTCGCGACGGTAATATAAGTATTCGTCATCACGACCGTGACCATTTTTACATTACACCCAGCGGTGTGCGTAAGCAGACTATGCAGCCGGATCAGTTTAAAAAGATTAAAATACATCGTAGTATTCACAGCGGATACGGTACAGCGTCGTTTAATTACGGCTGGGAGGAAATGCCGTACAGCGACATCAGCAGTGCTCTGCGTCCAAGCGGTGAAATACCTTTGCACTTTGGCTTACAAAAAGAAATGGGACAACATAAAGACGATGTTCGTGTAGTAGTACACGTTCATCCTACTTATTGTGTAGCGGCTATGCATGCCGGAATTGATCTAAGTACAGTGGTAAATAGTTTTCCAGAATTAAGTCGTTACACTAAAGTTGCTCCAAATGTAGGTGATGTTCCTCCTATCAGTCAAGAACTTGCAGATCAATGTTTTGAAAAACTTCAATTAGATAGGGATGGTAATATCGCGTACGATATAGTGGGGATCAAAGGACACGGCGTAGTTGCTATTGATACTAGTCCCTGGCGTGCCTACGAACATATTGAACGATTAGAACACATTTGTAAAATTGTATTGGCTTCAGGTAATTATGGTAAATGAAAAGTTTGCCTGGTTTCCGAAACGTGTGACAAGCGGCAAATTAGTATGGATGAAAAAATATTATGAACATGTTGAACTATATGATCGAAACACCGGTAGAGCTCCAATAACAACTTTTGATTTTAGATGGACAGAGACAGCCAACGAAAGAACTTGGAGAATGTTGAAAGAAAGCATAGTTCATAATAGAAACGTATGGAATGAATCAGAACTAACAAAACAGGATAAAACATGAGCAAGCAACAATATAACTTAAACACAAAGACAGATTATCTAAATCGTAAGATGTTCTTAGATCCAGCAGGACCGGTCACTATTCAGCGTTTCGAAGAAGTCAAATATAATAAAGTCGCAGACTTTGAAAAAACAGCACGTGGTTTCTTTTGGGTTCCGGAAGAGATCAGTCTAACTAAAGACGCACAAGATTTTAAGGATGCATCGGATGCAGTTAAACATATCTTCACTAGTAACCTACTTAGGCAAACTGCTCTTGATAGTTTGCAAGGCCGCGGCCCAAGTCAAATCTTTACTCCGGTCGTAAGCCTTCCAGAGTTAGAGGCACTGGTCTATAACTGGACATTCTTTGAAACTAATATTCACAGTCGCAGTTACAGCCATATCATTCGCAATATCTATAATGTACCTAAGGAAGTTTTCAATACTATTCACGACACCAAAGAAATTGTTGAGATGGCTTCTAGTGTTGGTGCTTACTACGATAGACTACACGTTATCAACTGTCGCAAAGAGATGGGCGAAAAGATCGATGAGATGGAACATGTCAAAGCAATCTATCTAGCCTTACATGCAAGTTACGCATTAGAAGCATTCCGATTCATGGTATCGTTTGCCACAAGTTTAGCAATGGTAGAAAATAAGATCTTCATCGGTAACGGTAACATTATTAGTTTGATTCTGCAAGATGAGTTACTACATAAAGGTTGGACTGCTTGGCTAATCAATCAAGTAGTCAAAGAAGATCCAAGATTTGCTAAGGCTGCACAAGAATGCCAAGAAGAAGTTTTGCAAATTTATCGTGATGTTATTGCTGAAGAAAAGTCCTGGGCTGAGTACTTATTCAAGAAAGGTCCAGTAATTGGTTTGAATGCTAACATTCTTAAAGACTTTGTTGACTATACCGCAGTTGGTGCATTGAAAGATATTGGTATTAGATATTGGAATCCAGCACCAAAGTCAACTCCCATTCCGTGGTTTAATAAACACAGTGATACCAGCAAGAAACAAACTGCCTTGCAGGAAAACGAATCAACTAATTATGTTATCGGTGTCATGAGTGACGGCATCGACTATGATGCATTACCAAGTTTATAATAAAGGAAATAGTATGAAAGCGATTGTATGGAGCAAGAATCAGTGCCCCTTTTGTGATCAAGCAAAAGCATTACTTGAGCGTAAGGGCATTGAATTTGAAGAACGAAAAATTGGTAAAGAGTATACCCGTGAAGATTTGTTAGAAGCAGTACCTACTGCTCGAACAGTGCCACAGATTTTCTTAGACGAAAAACTTATCGGTGGTTTTACAGAACTAAAGAAATATTTTGAAGAGGTAAAAAATGCTGATTGATAAAGGCGTAAGTGTTGGTGAAGTTATTACATTAAAATTAACCAGCGGAGAGGAAATTGTTGCTAAGTTAGTTGAAGAAACAGATTCCCATTACAAGTTAAGTAAACCTCATGTAATCGGAATGGGCCCACAGGGTCCTGGTTTAATGCCGTATTTGTTTACTGTAAGTAGGGACAAAGAAGTAAAACTAAATAAGGGTGTCGTAGCAATGGCCGAAGCAACTGATAAACAGTTTGCAGACCAATTTATACAAACAACAACAGGAATTACTTTAGCCTAATATGCCAGCAGTTGCTAGAAAATCAGGTACAGATACTGTAAGTATCAATCATGCTACTTGTCAAGGGGGCACAGTTACCGATGTAGGTTCTGGCAACGTTTTTGCTAACACTATTGGTGTAGTACGAGAAGGAGATGCTGTACAATCTCACACATTTGCTCCTCCCGCATGTCCTAGTCATAATCCGGGCCTAACTTCATTTAGCCCGAATGTCTATGCTAATAATAAAAAGATAGGAAGACTAGGCGATGCTTATGGTTGCGGTGCAACTATAAGTTCTGGTAGTTCAAATGTTTTTGCAAATGGATAATTTCTTATGGTCGATATCACAGAATCAGCAAAACAAAAAATTATCGATCTTTTAATAGACGAAAATGATCCTCAGTTATTTTTAAGAACATTCGTTCAAGGTGGCGGATGTTCAGGCTTCCAGTATGGATTTACGTTTGACAATGATGTCAATGAAGACGACTTCGAACTACCATTAAATGAAAAATATAAAATTGTAATAGATTCTATGAGTATGCAATATCTTCAAGGTGCAGAAATAGACTATAAAGAAGATTTGATAGGAAGCCAATTTAGTATCAAAAATCCAAATGCACAGACCACTTGCGGCTGCGGGAGTAGTTTTTCAATATGAGAGATATAGCACATTACATTCACTTGATGGAAGTTGCCCAGGGCAACATTAAACAAGATCCTTTAAAATTTGGTAAAGGGGATCTACATCCTAGCATGAGCAAGGAAACACTAGATTATCATTATACCGGTCTTGCATCTAAGTATTTTGACCGTTATAACAAGGGCGAAGGAGATCCAAAATTTAACTATGGTGGCGCTATGCTACATAATCTATTTTTTGGAAATTTAAAACAACCCGGAGGATCGAACAAGCCTGCGGGAACTAGCAAAGAACTTATTGAAAAGAAATATGGAGATTTCGATAAGTTTAAAGAGGCAGTCGAAAAAACAGCCATGAGCATACAAGGCAGTGGTTGGGTATATATGGATACTGCTGGTAAAATAAACATCATACCTAATCACGAATATCAAAAGGGTATGAAGATCGCGCTGTTGATAGATTGGTGGGAACATGCCTGGGCATTAGATTACCAACAAGATAAAAGCAAATACCTTGATAATATTTGGCGTATCATAGATTGGAATGTTGTTAACGATAGATTGATAGGAGAATAGTATGGCCTATAGCGATAAAGTTATTGATCACTACGAAAATCCAAGAAATGTAGGATCATTTGCTAAAGACGAACCCGGAGTAGGCACTGGTATGGTTGGTGCACCTGCCTGCGGTGATGTAATGAAACTACAGATAAAAGTCAATGACGATGGCATAATCGAAGATGCTAAGTTTAAGACATATGGTTGCGGAAGTGCTATTGCTAGTAGTTCATTGGTAACCGAATGGCTTAAAGGTAAAACTATTGATCAAGCAACAACAATCAAGAATTCAGAAATCGCTCAAGAGTTGGCACTTCCTCCAGTTAAAATTCACTGCTCAATTCTAGCCGAAGATGCCATTAAAGCGGCCATTGACGATTATCGTAAAAAACATGATAACTCTATCTGAGCAAGCCGCAGAAAAAATTAAAATTAATTTGGAACGAAGGGGCAAGGGGCTCGGCATTCGACTAGGAGTTAAAACTACAGGATGCAGTGGATTGGCATATATGCTAGAGTTTGTAGACACACCCACCGCTGACGATATGAGTTTCGTCAGTAACGGAGTTCACATTTTCATTGATCCAAAAAGTCTAGCATATTTAGATGGTGTTCAAGTCGAGTGGACAAAACGAGGACTAAACGAAGGATTTGATTTCTCCAATCCAAACGAAAAAGATCGTTGCGGATGCGGAGAATCATTTAGAGTTTAAATGGTTTGGACTAGAGTTTGTACCCGAGAGTGGATTAGTCAATTAGAAAATCGATTAGAAGATATCGACTATTATCTTAATCGAACAGTAGAATGGTGTGAAACGAATGCTGTCTATGATGATCAGATAGTTTTTGCCTGCGCAGTAATGACAGTAGTTTGGGTAAGCCATCAGAGAGGAGAACCTCTAAGTAAGCGTGAAGCCTTAGATTTAGTAGGTGTGGTAGATTCCGATTCAGTCGAAGACGAAGAATATCAGTTAAGCGAAGAATTTTGGGACTACGACCACGAAGAACTTTTGGAAATAGTACTTGCCCGGTTTTATTGACATTTCAAAATAAAGGTAGTACAATAGACTCATGTTAGTTATTTCAGGATAACACTATGAGTATGCATTTAGAAGGCCCGTGGCTTAGCACTACAGGTAAGAAAAAAGGCAAACCAAAGTTTCGCAACGCCGAACAGGCTAAAAAGGCTAGAGAATTGGAAGAATCTTGGAAGGCTTTACAGAAGAAGTGGGGCATTGAAGCCGAAGAGCGTAAGCGTAAACGAGCACTTTCAGCCCCAATTATGACTCCGGTAGTTAATAAGCCATATCGTAGAGAAACTCCGGAAATTAAGAGTTTACCATTTACAGCAGGCCCGTGTGTTAAAGTACCAGATAAAGTTTACACAGGCACAGCAATAAAAGGTATAGGTACCATGCATAAGTCCAATGCTGTACCAATTTTTAGTAATGAAGAAGCAGAATCTATTGCCAAAATGCGTAGATGAGACCTATTTCAGTGCTATAATAGAAAAGATGGACTATATATTAATACGTTTCGCAAAGAAACTAAGATAGTTGGACCGAAGTATGCCAAAAGTTGAAAAGGTCCTGCGAGTCTTGGCCTATGAGAAACCCGTGAGATTCGGGCGGTCAAGTTCGCCAAAGGCACATGAGTTATGAGATCATGCGTCCAATGGAGACAACTACACGAACCTAGGGTTCTCTTGTAAGAGCCTCGTGAAGTTTACTCCCTTAATGTAATGTTATTGCGGTGTAGTATTGCCGATCTAACACTAAATGAAAGGAGGACTTATGGAAAAGTCATTTAAATTAGTGTCCTGTATCACAGGACTATTGCTTGTTGCATTTTTAGTACAGGCAATTACAACTACGAAATTTCGATCTTTGCGTGAAAGTGCCGGTTATTTTTCAACCGACATCGTTTCAATTAAAACACGCGAAAAACAATTAGAATGTCTAGCACTAAACATTTATAGAGAAGCAGGCTACGAACCATTTGAAGGCAAAGTAGCGGTTGCTCAAGTCACTATGAATAGAGTAGCGGACGGAAGATTCGGTAAGGATGTTTGCGGTGTTGTTTACCAAAAAAATGTAGTTATGGAAAAAGTCGTATGTCAATTCTCATGGGCATGTGACGCAGTACATAGAAACCGACCAATTGGCAAGGAGGCCTATGATGAAAGTTACGAAGTCGCTAAAAAAGTATTATTGGAAGGATTTAGATTATCTGTTCTCAAAGATGCTTTGTATTATCATGCCACCTATGTCAACCCGAAGTGGCAACTCGAAAAAATAGGTAAGATTGGGCAACACATTTTTTATAAACAGAAAGAGACCAAAATATGATTAATAATGTTGATGAATTTAAGGAATTTATTACTACCAAAGTTTCTAAAATCTCAGCAGAAACTTTTGGGTGGTTAGCGGCCATAGTATTACATGCTAGTACCATTCCAAGTATGCTAGCCGTAATGAGTGGATTGACTGACCGACTACCTGGAGTAGATTTAGTCTTGTTAGTTTGGACAGGTTTGACTTTGCTGTTTATTAAAGCCGCTGTCCAAAAGGATATGTTAAATGTTGTGACTATTGGCGTTGGATTTATTGTCCAATCCGTAATGATGGCTTTGATTTTCTTTAAGTAATTTCGAATCCAAAATCAGTTGACACCACCTTCGGGTGGTGTTATACTTTTAACTGTCGTAAATTGTTTCACACACAGAAAGGCACATTATGAAAAAGGCTCTTATTATTGCTCCACTGATTGCAACTATGGTTGGTTGTGCATCAGTTAAAGAAGTTGAAACCCGTAAAACTGCGGCACAGCCCACTTGGTATGCTGACTGCGTACAACGTGGCAAGGAAGGTTGGTTCTGGGCACGTGAAGGCTTTGTTTACTCCTGCGGTATGGGTCAAAGTCAATATGCACAAGCATCCGAACTACAAGCAGATGCATTTGCACTAGATAGTTTTGCTAAACGAATTGGCAGTCGTGTAAACTCTTTGACCAAAGTTGAGTTCATTGACGAACGCAAGAGTACGCATTCTAAGGTTGAAACTAGCACAGGTAATACTTTGATCCAAAATCAAATGGAGTCTAAAAAGTATCAGTACATTTATAACGGACAGTATTACACTTATGTTCGTTTGAAAATGACTGAAGAAACTTTTAACGCTCTTAAAAATCGAGCCACACAATGAAATATGTAATTTTGATCGGTGCGTTGATGTTGGTAGGTTGTAGTTCGACACCTACCAAAACAACACAGTTCTGCAATACTTCAAAAACTATTGAAGTGCAGAATGGAGACACTGTAAATTCAAAAACTACAGTAAGATGCTCGGATGACTTTGTTGAAAGACATGTACCTGCTCGTATTGGTGTTGATCAAAACTGTCGAGAAGTAATTACTCAATTTGGAAGAAATTATGCTTGCGAAACACATCGCCCGGGCTATTTTGTTTACATCCCTGATCCTGCCAATCTCAAGTAGTTTGGCCAACGATCTTCGTACACCTTTAAGTGCAACAGGCGGTGTACGAAATGATTACGACAGTCCAAATAGTGCTGTTACAGTTTTGGCAAATATGTTTAAAGCATGGGATGGTTCTTTAAACTCGTCTGACAGAAAAAGACACACTGGTGCTGTATTATTTGCCCTCGAAAATACAAAAGACGGACAGGTAACTGAATGGTATAATAACGATGAAACAACCCTTGGTAAAATCAAGCCGATTATGTCGTGGCCAGTACAAGGTGGTGTTTGTCGTAAGTTAATTTCATTGATACAAAAAGGCGATAAGGTTCGTGAATACGAAGAAGTTGGGTGCTGGACAATAGATAGTCAGTTTTGGACCTTTAGTCGTCGATAAATATCAGATATGGTCTATAAAACAAGCGATAAACTAATTGCGTATCTAACATTACTCAGCGGATTAACCATATCCGCTGTAGCCATCTATTATTCTGTAGCAGGACTTACTGCTATTTTTGCCGCAGCCGTTATTCCCATCATTGTTATGGGTGTGGCCTTAGAAGTCAGTAAACTTGCAGCCACTGTTTGGTTAAAACAAAATTGGAGCCGTGCTCCGAATTTTATTCGAGTATATCTGCTAACGGCAATCCTTATATTGATGTTTATTACCAGCATGGGTATTTTTGGATTCCTTTCAAAAGCACACAGTGACCAAAGTTTAGTTTCGGGCGATGTACAAAGTAAAATTGCAATTTATGATGAAAAGATCAAGACCGCCAAAGATAACATCGAAGCCGCACGTAAAGCCCTTCGCCAAATGGATGAAGCAGTGGACCAAACGATGGCACGCTCTACATCAGAAGAGGGTGCCACAAAGGCCTCTAATCTACGTAGGTCTCAACAACGGGAACGCGGTACGCTTACCCGTGAAATTGAAGCCAACCAAAAAATCATTGCTACTCTTAGTGAAGAGTCCGCACCGATTCGTGCAGAGGTACGTAAAGTCGAAGCCGAAGTCGGACCCATTAAATATATTGCGGCGTTCATCTATGGCGATAATCCGGACGCAAACATCTTAGAGAAGGCAGTAACTTGGGTCATTATTATTATCGTTATAGTATTTGATCCATTGGCTGTTATTTTATTATTAGCAAGTCAATATAGTTTCATGTGGTTCCGCCAACAGCAGGAAGAACCTACGCCAGTTAACACCACAGCAGTCGAAGCACCAAACGAACCTAAGTACGAACCGGACGATGGTCCATTAACTGAACAGCAAGTTGAACAGATTAGAAAATTAGTTGATCCACATCCTGTAGGTTGGATGTATCCGAGACATGCTAACATACAAGATTACAAAGTAATCGAAGATGCCGATGACGAAGAACAAGAAAAATTCGATTTTGAAGAATATGCTCGTAAACATGTTCCACCAGAAGATACTGACATAATCGAAGAAATTGGTCTAGATAACTGGAATCGAATGATCGAGGAAGCAGAGCGCGAAGTTGAAAAAGAAAAAGATAGAATGCGTCAATGGAAACAAGATAATCCAGATGACACAATTAAACATCAAGAAAAACTAAAGGAAGCAGGAATCATTGACAAACTTCCCTGGGAAGAAAAAGTAGAAGATTCAAAAAAAAAGACGACTTATATAGTCAAAGAGAACAACAACCAGATAACCAAAACCAAGGAATAGGCTACGTTCAAAATCAAGAACAAGACACACGCACACTATGGCAGAGAATTCAAGCAAGAAAATCAAAATTATAACTGCACCAGATCGATTGTTCGATCAAAGCGAAACACTGTTAGTTATATCTCCCGACGAGTCATTAAAATCACAGGTACAGACATATGCTCTTAATTGTGAAAATCACCTGAGCATTTACCTATATGATGGATATGAAGATAACATTCCTTGGTTGCTATCGGTTGCAACATCAGTAGATTATGTTATAATAGATATGGACAACAGCAATGAAAAGACAAGCCATTTCTTTTCATATATTTTGAGCTTACCTAATACATACTATAAGTGTAAAGATATGAAAGCACCGTGGGACTTACTGAACAAGAATCGGTTCTACGACTTTCCAATTTTAAAAGAGGATAATGATGGATCGACGCAATAAAGGTATGGGAGTTACTGTTAAAGACGGTGAACCTATTGAAAGAGCACTTCGACGTTTTAAAAAGAAAATACAAGACTCTGGGTTACTGCAAGAACTAAGAGAAAGAGAGTTCTATGAAAAACCAACGACTGCTAGAAAGAGAGCAAAATCAGCGGCAAAAAATCGCTGGCAAAAAGAATTACGTAAACAGGCCCTTCCACTAAAACAATACTAATTTTCATGGAACATTCTGAACTAAAGTCAGATATTATTTTTCCAACTTATATATGGTCGTCAGATTTAGATAATGTTAATCTAATCGGACTAAAAGATTTAGCATACGAACTCAAATCTAAGTCTCCTGGGAGATTGATTTCTGGATATGGTGGCTGGCAAAGTGACAGATTCAAAACTAACCTTCCAGATGAGTTAGAAATCTTACTCAAAAAAATAGAATTAAAAATTGTAGAAATAGCATTTAAATTGCAAATTCCAGCACCAATGTTTGGTAACGCTTGGTTTAATATTAACACTCCAGGATCTTACAATCAAGTACATAATCACCGAGGTGCATTGTTATCGGGTGTATTCTATGTTGATGTTCCGGAATCTAATATGGGCGATATTGAGTTTTACCGCAATGACGAAGCCGATTATTATTTGCACAACATATTAACACCAGATCATCATTTTGCTTCATCTAAGTTGACTTATCCGGCAAAGGATGGTCGCCTGTATATTTTTCCAGCATGGTTAAAGCATTCTGTACAGGGCAATCAAAGTAATAAAGATAGAATTTCTATATCATTTAACTACGGATATTAAAATGAGAATTGAAGACGAAATCAAATTAGATTTTAAAGACGTACTAATCCGTCCAAAACGTTCCACTCTTTCAAGTCGTAAAGAAGTAGATTTGAAGCGTACATATAAATTTAAGCACAGCGGCACTGAATGGTCTGGTGTTCCTATCATGGCTGCTAATATGGATGGTGTTGGTACACTGTCTATTGCTGAAGCACTGTACGAGCATAGAATGTTTACTTGCCTTGTCAAAAGTTACAGTGAAGACGATTTACATGACACTGTAGGTAAAATTGGTGGAAATTATTTTGCAGTTAGCACAGGTACCAGTGATAAAGATTTCCTAAAATTACGTCAAATAATCAATTCGTATCCAGAGATACATTTTATCTGCATCGATGTGGCCAACGGATATAGTGAGCATTTCGGCGACTTCGTTTCAAAAGTTAGAACAGCGTATCCACATACAACTATTATTGCAGGCAACGTCGTCACTGCGGATATGACACAGGAGTTAATTCTACGTGGAGCCGACATTGTTAAAGTAGGGATTGGCCCCGGATCTGTTTGTACTACTCGTATCCAAACTGGTGTTGGGTATCCTCAACTTAGTGCTATCATTGAGTGTGCTGATGCCGCTCACGGTCTCGGTGGTCATATTATTGCCGATGGTGGATGTACTTGCCCAGGTGATGTTGCTAAGGCATTTGGCGCGGGCGCAGACTTTGTCATGCTAGGTGGTATGTTAGCAGGACACGATGAGGGTGGCGGGCAAAAGATTGAAGATTTCACATTCAATCCAAAAAAAGTTTTTGTAGAATTTTACGGAATGAGCAGTGATACTGCTATGGAAAAACATCACGGCGGTGTTGCCGAATATCGAAGTTCAGAAGGCCGTACTGTAAGAGTTCCCTACAAGGGACCTGTAAAAAATACAGTTTTAGACTTGTTGGGTGGCTTACGTAGTTCATGTACCTATGTAGGAGCACCTACTCTAAAACAACTTTCAAAATGTACTACGTTTATTAGAGTCAATAGACAAATAAACGATGTCTTTTTGAAATAAATAAATTTGTAGGATGCTTCGGGTTCTACATAGGGCAGTTGCCCAAAGTTAAATCTTGCTTAATTAAAAGGAGATAAGTTATGAGCAAAGTCATCGGTATCGACTTAGGTACCACTAATTCATGCGTAGCCGTTATCGAAAACGGAAATTCTAAAGTAATTGAAAACAGCGAAGGTGCTAGAACTACACCTAGTATTGTTGCATATACCGCAGACGAAGTTCTTGTAGGTGCAACAGCAAAACGTCAGGCTGTTACAAATCCAAAAAACACAATTTATGCAAGTAAGCGTTTAATTGGACGCAAGTTTAAAGAAGATGCTGTGCAAAAAGACATCGACTTGATGCCATACGAAATTATGGAAGCCAAGAACGGTGATGCTTGGGTACGTGCCCAAGGCAAAGAACTAGCACCTCCTCAGATCAGTGCTGAAGTTCTTCGCAAGATGAAAAAGACAGCAGAGGACTATTTAGGTGAAACTGTTACTAAAGCAGTTATCACAGTGCCTGCTTACTTCAATGACCAACAACGTCAGGCTACTAAAGATGCTGGACAGATTGCCGGTCTAGAAGTACTACGTATTATCAATGAACCAACTGCGGCTGCATTGGCCTATGGTGTTGACAAGGCCGATAAAAAAGACCGCAAGGTTGCTGTCTATGACCTAGGTGGTGGTACATTTGATATTAGCGTAATTGAAATTGCCAACGTAGATGGGGAAAAGCAAATTGAAGTTCTTTCAACTAACGGCGATACTTTCTTAGGCGGTGAAGATTTCGATCAGCGCATTATGGATTATCTCGTTGAAGAATTTAAGAAAGAACAAGGTATCGATCTTAAGAAGGACATGCTGGCCCTACAACGCTTAAAAGAGTCTGCTGAAAAGGCAAAGATCGAGTTGTCAAGTTCACAACAAACAGATGTTAACCTGCCATACATCACTGCTGACGCTAGTGGTCCTAAGCACATGAACATTAAATTAACTAAGGCTAAATTTGAAAGTTTAGTCGAAGATTTGATTCAACGTTCACTTGAGCCATGTAAGATTGCAATGAAGGATGCAGGTGTAACTGCTAACGAAATTGACGAAGTAATTTTAGTTGGTGGTCAAACTCGTATGCCAAAAGTGCAAGAAGCAGTCGAAAAACTATTCGGCAAGGCTCCACGCAAGGACGTGAATCCAGACGAAGCAGTTGCAGTTGGTGCGGCCATTCAAGGTGCTGTTCTTTCAGGCGATCGTAAAGATGTATTATTGTTAGACGTTACACCACTAAGCCTTGGCATTGAAACAATGGGCGGTGTGTTTACCAAACTAGTACAAAAGAACACAACTATCCCAACCAAGGCAAGTCAAGTGTTTAGTACAGCAGAAGACAATCAACCAGCAGTTACTATTAAAGTTGGACAAGGTGAAAGAGAACTTTTCCAATATAACAAGTTACTAGGTGAATTTAATTTAGAAGGCATTGCACCAGCACGTCGCGGTATGCCACAAATTGAAGTTACTTTCGACATTGATGCTAACGGCATTATGAACATCAGTGCTAAAGATAAGGGCACAGGTAAGGAAAACAAAATCACTATTAAGAGTGATAGTGGACTTAGCAAGGAAGAGATTGAACGCATGGTTCGCGATGCCGAAGCCAATGCTGAAGCAGACAAGAAAGCACGTGAGTTAATCGATGCTAAGAACACAGCAGAAGCATTAATTAATAATGTTGAAAATGATTTGAAAGAAACAACACTCGCAGACACAGACAAAACAGTAATTGAAGATGCTGTTAAGGCACTTCAGACAGAATTGACAGGTACTGATAAGGACGCTATTGTCCAAAAGACCAGCGAACTAGCAGTGGCCAGTCAAAAGATTGCCGAAGCCAAACAGAACAAACCATTTGAGCCTGTACAGGACGAAGCAATCGACGCAGAGTTTAAGGAAACAACTTAAACTCTTAAAAAGCGGAGTGCCCGGGTGGGGCTCCGCATTAATTCTTGCTTAATTAAGGAGAACTTAAATGAATCAATTAGCACGTTTTGACACAAACGCTCTTAACAGAGCTCTTATTGGTTTCGACCAATTATTTGACACATTCGAATCTAGATTTGCAAATCAGATTTCGAACAATTATCCTCCATATAATATTGAAAAGTCCGGAGAAAACAGTTATACTATAGTTGTTGCTGTAGCCGGTTTCGATAAGAACGAAGTTACAGTTGAAGTGGAAGGTGATCAACTGACTATCCGTGGAGAAAAAGCAATCGATGCTTCGGCCGCAGAACAGCCAGTAGAATACCTACACCGTGGACTTGCTTTCCGTGACTTCGAGCGCAGATTTACACTTGCAGAACACATGGAAATTAAGGATGCCGAAATCAAAAATGGTATTTTAACTATTAAGATTGATCGCATCGTTCCAGAAGCACTTCAAGCACGTAAGATCGAAGTTAAAGAAGTGAAATAAAAACCGGGGGCTCCGGCCCCCTTCATAAATACCATATAGATGGAGAGTTAACATGGCAACTGTAGACACCGAAATCAAAATTGACGAAAAAATTAAAATCGATATCACTGAACCAAAACGTTATAAAGTTTTGTTCTTAAACGATGAAAAGACTCCAATTGAATTTGTAATAGAGTTACTGATCACTGTGTTTAAGCATAGTCAAGAAATCGCTGAACAATTAACTTTAACCGTTCATAATGAGGGGTCTGCTGTGGTCGGTGTGTATACATACGAAATAGCCGAGCAAAAAGGTGTAGAGGCTACAAATCTTGCTAGACAAGCCGGCTTTCCTTTACAAATAAAAGTAGACGTAGAATGAGTTTAAAAGACCTAACACACGAACAACATCGTAGAGCAGAAACAAGACCGTTTGTTAAGGTCTTGTTTTCTGGAAACGTAAATCCAAAGTTATATGCAACATATCTAAAAAATCAACATCCCATGTATGAAATACTTGAAGTCTGTGCAATGCCACATCAACTATTTCATGGATTACCTGAGATACGTAGAGCTCCGGCTATACTAGCCGACTTTCAAGAACTATGGGGAGATGATTCAGCCAAACCTAGAATGTGTCCTGTAGTTGATGATTACTGCAAATATATATTAAGCATTAAAGATGATCCAAAAAAACTAATGGCACACATTTATGTGCGTCATATGGGAGACCTTAGTGGAGGCCAAATGATCGCTAAACGTGTTCCCGGTTCTGGAAGATATTATCAGTTTGGTGATAACCCTGATGCAATCAAAGAAGCCATAAGAAGTAAACTAGATGATAGTTTAGCAGACGAGGCCAAGGTCTGTTTTGATTACGCGGCAAGGTTCTTTGATGAAATGATGGACATAGTTAAAGATTATGAGTGACAGTGTAGTATGGGACACTCTGATAGACATACAGCACTTTCTAGAAGATAGTTTCAATAAAACCGGAATCGAAATCAACGAACCAGGAATGGCTCGATTCAATCAGCCAGGTTGGGTAAATCGAGTATGGACCAGTGATAATTATCGTCGAGCTCACGTAGATGTCGTTGATGCACGTGAATCTAAAAAACTTTGGATGATGCACTGTTGCATATTTCCACATATACACAATTCTGCACCGATATACGGTTTTGACGTAATAGCAGGCCCAAGAAAGATTACCGGGTGTTTTCATGACTACAGTCCAACTACTGATAAAAGTCATCCTATGTGCGAATGGTTTTCCTACGAAGTTGGTAAACTAGAATGGAGAAGAGAGCGAGAACTTCCAGACTGGGCAAAACGTATTTTTAGTCCAAGCATGGTTGCCGCGGGTAATGTTCAGCAGGAAGACGAACTAGAGCAAATTTTCGAATTAGTAAGATCTACAACTTCTCATTATTTAGAAACAGTAGGGGAAACGAATTGTTCTGTTCCAGACAGTACATTTGAACAAAATTACTATGCTCAAAATCAAAAGCAAAATCCGCATACACCACGTGTTATGACTAGTTTAGGGCTAGATGAGGATGACGTACGAGTTTTTATTCAGGAATGTTTGTTCCCAGAAATTCGCTAAATATTAAACTATGAGAGCAAAAGAGTTTATTTTAATAGAATCTGAAGGCGGAATGGCTCGCAGATCTGAAGAAGCAGGACGCGGCAAGCGTGTGGCTTTTAAAAACGCCGACGGAAATATTATTACCATGGTCGGTTCCCAAGTATTTCCAACAGATGCTGATAGCCGAGACGACTATCAACAGTTAGTTCCCGAACTATTAGATTTTGTTAAAGTCAACAATGTCGATGTTAACAATGCTTATACTTTACCAGCAGGTGGTGGCCTAGTTACTCCAGACAGGGCTGGCGCCGCACTTGTAATGATTTTCAAAGATGAAAGCACAAATAAAAATATGGCTTGGATTGCTTTGAAACCAGCAAAAAAGCCCGGTGCTTATCCTATCTTCCTACAGACTAAACAGTTTAGTGACCTTACAGGTTATGTACAACTAAGTGGCAAAGCCGGAGAAGAAGATAAAATTTCCGGTGTTCAACAACGTGCTCTTACAAACTTAAAACCAGTAGGCATTATTCCTACTAATTCCGAAATTTCAGTAGACGACATTCCCACACAGGTTGAAGGGTTTATACAAGGCCGCGAAGATTTAACTGAAGACATTCGCAGACAGGTTGTAGCGTTATTAAAAGAAGTTATGGCTGGCAGCACTAATCCAGTTGCTGGCGCTGGCGAGTATGCAAAAAGTTATGAAATTGATTTAGGCGAAACTGCCGCACCGATCGCACTTGTTAAAAAGAAGTTCTTGAGTGGTGCTTGGAATCAAGCCGAGACTGGAATGCAATTAAAATTCGATAACGCAAGAGGCGTTGAATTTCCAAATGATCCAGCAGAAAAGTTATATGATAGTTATTTGATTTTTGATGACAATATTAAAATTCGTATCAGTTCTAAAGATAAACAAGGTGGCGCAAAAGCATCAGTTAGTGGTGTAGTTGACGACATTGCTAATTATCCAGATCGTTACGAAGGATTGTTTGATCCAGCAACTAATCCAGGATTTGATGAGTTATTAGAAATAGTACAAATTATTAAAGATCCTGACATGGGATATGTTTCAAACTCTAAACAATGGCGCAGAAATGGTGCTATTGCTAGTACATTACAGTTAGGTGTTAAGATTGGGATTATCAGTAGCGAAGAAGCCTCTCAGATATTATCTATTATTGACAGTGACCAACAATACATAGACGATGCAGAAGTAGGCGACTTGAAAAAAGTTTTAACATATAAGGGTACCGACGATAACACCCGTCCAGATTATAGAATTGGTTGGCATTTGTTAGCGGCTGTAGCAACCGGTGTTGCCAACAAAGTAAACAAAGAGTATCCAACAAACGAATTCTTTAAAGCAATTTTGGAGAGATCAAACATGCTCCAAATCAAAACAACCTTGACTCAAAAGTCCACTAAGTCCGCAGAAGGCAACGAAACTAAAGGTGCTTACTTCTCTAACTTTGAAGTAATATATCCTCCCGTGTTTACTGGAACTATTAAATTAGATTCTAGCAGTAACTTCTATGCTACTCGAAGGCCAGTTGGAAAAATGGGCTTCGCAATTCGATAATTAATCTCCGGTTGACAAACCACAATAAATAAAGTATACTTTTAAGCATGCCGGTTTAGCTCATTAGGTAGAGCAACTGATTTGTAATCAGTAGGTGGTCAGTTCGAATCCGACAACCGGCACCATTTTTTCAACTTTGGAGAATTAAATGCTTTCATCTTCAGTATATCGTTCAGCAGGTCAAATTAATCAAGCAATGGGTCGTGTCTATGGACATATGGGTCTTGCAGTATTGACTAGCATGATTGTTAGTTTTTTCGTTGGCACTAATGCCACTCTTTTAGAGTTTTTCTTTACCGGTGCATTAAAGTGGGTCGTTATATTTGCACCATTAGTTGCTATCCTTGCTGTGAGTTTTGCTATGGATAAGTTTAGCAAAACTGCCCTACAGTTTTTCTTACACGGATTTGCCGCATTAATGGGATTAAGTTTTGCCACTATCTTTGCAGTTTATAATATGGGTAGTATTGCGTCAGCCTTTATGAGCGCGGCCATTTTGTTCGGAGTAATGAGTTTTTACGGGTATTTTACTAAAAAGAACTTAGACTCAATCGGACAATTTATGTTCATCGGTTTAATTGCAATTATCATTGCTAGTATTATTAATATCTTTATTGGCAGTACCGTAATGCAAATGGTTATCAGTGCTATTGCTGTTATTGTGTTTTTAGGTCTTACAGCGTATGACACACAAAAAATTCGTGAAATGGTCAGTTATGACAATGACGGGAAAGCCGAAGTTATGGGAGCATTAAGCCTGTACTTAGACTTTATTAACCTGTTCTTAAGTCTATTACAACTGTTTGGCGGAAGAAAAGACTAAATTTAGTCATCTTAATAAAAAGGGCTCTTCGGAGCCCTTTTTTATTATCTGGTAATAAAAAAGAAGTTTGTTCTAGATTAAATAATATGCCGGATACCGGGAGCGAATCAATGAAGAAACTAGTTGTAGCATTATTAGCGGTACCATCGCTGGCTGTGGCTGGTGAATTGGTACACGAATTTAAAAGTCCAGCCTTTTCGGGCATAGGATACAGTTCTCACGTATTAACTATCGAGCAGTTAGAAACAAATAGAAAACAAAAGCTCAAAGATGATCAAAAAGCCGCAGAAGAAAAGGCTTTGAGAGATTACCAAAGTACTAATGCTTACAAGTTTAAAAACAACTTAGAAAGCCGTATCTACGCACAGTTATCTAAACAAATAAGTGATAAAATATTCGGAGAAGGATCTAGTAGTGCTGACACGGATTGGGTGTATAGTGCAACACCGTTTGGCGACACGATCGGATGGAAACGTGAAGGCGATCGTATCTATATTAATGTTAAAAATAGCAACAATGATACTGTAGCCGAGTTTGATGTACCTGTAGGGAGTTTTGCATTCTAATGAAAAACACTGTTCTATCTCTACTGATAATCTCACTATTAAGCGGTTGTGCTAGTATAGTACCTCCGCTGTCTATCGACGAGCCAAAAGTAGTAAAGAACGAATCTAAAGAATTTAATACTCTTCCTCCTCCTCAAGGAGGGCCGATCGTCGTAGCAGTTTATGGATTTAACGATAAAACTGGACAGCGCAAACCCAGCGATAAATTAGCCAATATTAGTTTTGCTGTTACACAAGGTGCTGAGGTATATGTCATCAAGGCACTACAAGAAGTTGGAAGGGGCCAATGGTTTAAAGTTGTCGAGCGAGTAGGACTAGATAATCTTACTAAAGAAAGACAGATTATTAGACAGGCTAGAGAAAGCGTAGGTGACCAAAGACAATTAAAACCAATGATGTTTGCTGGAGTATTAGTAGAGGGTGGTATCATTGGTTATGATTCAAACACACTCACAGGCGGAGCCGGTGCTCGTTGGTTGGGCATAGGTCCTAGTACGCAATATCGACAAGATGTTGTTACTGTTAATATGCGAGCGATTAGTATACAATCAGGAGAAGTACTGATTAGTGTTACTGTCACTAAGTCTATTATATCAGTAGGCAATAGTTTAACAGTGTTTAAATTCTTTGATCAAGGCACACAGGCATTTGAATCAGAGATAGGATTTTCAGCAAACGAACCTGTAAATTATGCTGTACGTACAGCCATAGAACAGAGCGTAGTTGAAATGGTTAAAGATGGCGATCGCAAAGGAATTTGGAAAATACGTGACACCGTTCCTGAAGTCAAAAACGAGGAGGTAAAAAAAGATGAGTTGGTTCAAAAGAACACCACACCTCAGGAGTCCTCAGAAACAGCACATTCGGCACAAAAGCCCAATGACGGAAAAGTTGATGGAGGAAAAACAAACACAGGACTGCCCCAAAATGATACACCAGTATCTGAAAAACAAACACAATGGGGAATCATAATAGATTGGTCTAATGTAAGACAAACTAGAGAATATACTAGTGAAAAATTAACCAATTTAAAACCAGGCACGAGAGTAGAAATATTAAATGCCGCTGGAGAACATTATTACGTCAGGGTTGACGGAAAGGATGGTTGGGTAGCAAAAAAATTTATTAAGGTGCAATAAAAAGTACCAAGGAGCGAATGATGTATAGAAAAGACATTAAATTAATGGCATTTGTAATGAGTGCCATGTTTTGGGGCAGTGGAGCATATGCTAACGATGTTTATATCGAGCAGGCAGGTGACACCAGTACCTTTAACATTACACAATCGGGAACGGGTAGCAACCGAGTAGGATCAGCAGGCACGGCCAGCACATTCAGTGGCAATAATCAAACTATCGATATTGTTCAGGCTGGTTTAAGCAACGCCGCAGATTTAACTATAACCGGTGGAAGCACGACTGTTAATTACAGTGCAACTGGAGACCTAAACGAACTAGCAGTAGAAGTTGACGGTGGAACTGGCAATACTTTTAACATCGCTAAAACTGGGGATAGTAATCGTGTTACTGTCTGTGGAACTAACAACGTAGGAACAAGTGGGCAGACTGGCTCTACAGCAAGTTGTACAGCAGGAGTATCTGTAAACGACACAACTAACACTATTAATGTAAATGGTAGTACAAACAAAGTTAATTTAGCATTAGGTTCTGCTGATGCTGTGAACACAGTTAACATTGGTCATTCGTCAGCAGGAGTTTCTGGGGTGGCTAGTTCAGGTAATATAGTTAATATTACACAGTCTAGTAGTGGTATTCCTACAACTAATGTAACTGTAAATGGTGATACAAATACAATTAACATTAAGCAACAGTAATGAAATGGCTCCTGGTATTTTTGTCAATGATAACTCCTACGGTTTTTGCAGCCGTAGGAAGTGTCACTGAACAAACAGGAAGCGCCGCGCAGATACAACGTAACAAAGCCCGTTTAGATGTAAACAAAGGCACGGGCGTGGAAATGAATGATGTTGTGACTACAGCAAATTCGAAGTTAGGATTAACATTCCAGGACAACACTAAAGTAAAACTCACAGAACAAAGTAGATTAGTCATAGATGACTTTGTCTACGATCCTAAAAACAAAGATGCGGGCAAACTAGGTATGAAGGTTGCTATAGGTACTGTACGCTATGCATCAGGACAGGTAGCAAAAAACAATCCGCAGAAAGTAGCATTAAAAACTCCTACAGCCACTATTGCTGTGCGTGGTACAGATTTCACGATGACTGTAGACGAAGTAGGTAAAAGTCTTGTAATTCTATTACCTAGTTGTCCAGAAAATTCTAAAAAGGAAAGCGATTGTACAGTAGGGGAAATCGAAGTATCGACTGATGTCGGTTCAGTTATTATGAATCAAGCGTTTCAAGCAACTGTGGCCTCTAGTCGAACACAGCCTCCTACCCCACCTAAAATCTTAGACTTAAACGAAAATCAAATCAACAATCTTTTGATTATTGCTCCACCAAAGGAGATTAACGAAAATGCTAGAAAACTAACAGAAGACCTAGGACGAAATTTTTTAGATAGGGATTTATTGGAGTATCGAGAACTGACTAAAAATTATCTTGAAAAAGACAATCTTAAATTTAGTGAGTTAGATATTAACAGACTAGACGGAGATTTTTTAGATAACGTATTAGATACTGAAGCCAAGGGTCTAGCCACAAACGATCTTGAAATAGATCCTGTGCTACCTACTATACATCGCTATGCCTGGATACCCAGAGTCTACAACGAAGAAACTATTTTTATATACTCCGAGCGACCGCCACACATCGCCAGCATCAATGTAGAACGTGGAACCAACGGCGTGATCAATTTACAGCAGGACAGCACTTCAGCAGAAATACAGTTAAATGGCGGTGGTAGTGGTGTAGTGTTTAATATCAAGCAGACACAATGAAGAAGTTATTTGCTTTCTTTTTATTAAGTTTGTGTTTGACTGTACATAGTCAAGAAACACCTGCGGCCGGGCAGGCCGGATTAACCTACGAAGTTTACCAAGGTACGGGAGCTCAACCTAGTATCAGTCCTCTAGCATATCCAACTGTAGTAAAAACAGGAGTAAGTCCTACTATTAACTACAGTGGTGCTTGGGGAGGGACTACTACCGTATTAGACAGTGGATACTGGGATCGTTTTATCGTTCGTTGGACTGGATATATCAATGTGCCGACTACAGGAACATATACATTCGGCGCCACGGCAGACGACGGTGTGATACTTAGGGTCAACAATACTGAAATAATCAGTGGATGGTATGACAGCGGGGGTGCCTTAAGGACCGCTACTTCTATCACACTGACAGCAGGTACGCCGGTACCTATAGAGATATGGTATTACGAAAACGGCGGCGGCCAGGCCATATCTTTTTATTACTTAAACAATGGTAGTTGGACTTTAGTGCCATCAACTATGCTGGCTACTAGTTCTGATTATTGGGCGCCAGCGCCGGCAGCAACCGCAGTCTATGGAAATTACGCTATTACTACACAGCAGTTAACAAAGAAAACACAGTCGTTGGCTAGTAATCCCACAGGTCATAACGCCATTGTAGAAGTTGCAGGTGATGACAATCTAATCACTATTCAGCAAATCGGCAGCAATGGACATTTTGCCAGCGTGTCTGTAAACGGGAATATTAATAATATAGATATACTACAGACTACTACAGGCACAGATCGACACTATCTAGAATCTACAGTTACTGGTAGTAATAATAATCTAATACTACAACAGAGAGATACTTCTAAGACACAATTTATATCAGTTAATGGTAATTCAAACACTATAACTACTAACCAAAAAGACACAGGCAACCACTTCTTAGATCTTTCTATATCAGGTAACAATCATACCGCAGGTATTATACAAGAAGGCTCTGGTAATCACAATGCCAGAGTCGTACTAGACGGCACACAGCCTTGGAACTTTCAATTAAACCAAAGTGGTAGCACAAGTAAAAATTACAATCTACCGCACTCAATGAGCGACGGTAGTAGTGTGTCGGGCACTTGTTCAGCAATTGGTGGTTGTAGTCTTATAGTCAATCAACAATAAAGCACACGTTAATCCGGGTCAAGAAATCTTTAAATAAATTTACATTAACCGGGAGCGAATCGGAAATGAAAAAAACTATAATTGCGGCCGCAGTTGCGGCTGTGTTTTCTGCGTCTGTGTACGCACAAAACTTAGGCTTTGAAGATGGAACTACTACTGGTTGGACTAGTTCTACCTTAACAGCCGTAGGTAGTACAACAACACAAGCAGGACAAAATACGTGGGTAATTAATCCCTATGGTAGTTACATGGGACAGTTACAGATTGCCAATGGCAGTTTTGCAGACATGACTTCAGCACTAGGACTAACTAGTTCTAGTTCTACAGCAATCACAACTCTGTTACAACAACAAGCACAAACAGGCGGCGGCAATCCCAATCCTACAACAGCAGGTTGGGTAACAAAAGAAGTTACATTAACAGCAGGCCAAACATTTACATTGGCTTGGCAATACATTTCAGTAGACTATGTTCCATTTAATGATGGAAGTATTGCTACACTAACACAAAACGGTACAGACGTTGCTACAGTCAACAACTATCAGCAACAGTATGCCTTACTAGGATTTACTAATCCGGGCACAGGCGACTACTCAACAGGTAGTTATGGTGCTACAGGTTGGCAAGTTGCTACATTCCAGGTTGCAACTAGTGGTACATATACTTTAGGTTTTGGTGTGTTTAACTTAGGCGACACAGCATTAAGTCCTATCCTCTATATTGATGAGGTACAGGGTACTACTACACTTAACGGGCAAACATTTGGAGCAGTTGCTCCAAACAACTCTACAGCACCTACCGCACCAGACAGTGGTACTAGTGGAAGTTCAAGTGGCGGCGGAAGTACTACTCCCCAGCCAGTCGCTACAGTCGATTCTGGAACAACCGTTGACACTAGTAACCTAGCAACCAACGTCACCGTCAACGGTGGTATTATTCAAATGGCCACAACCGGTGTTACATTAACAAATACCTTTGTTACAGATACCAACGGTATGACTGTAGATCAAAATGGAAACACAGTTAACTTTAGCGGAGTAATTAGCGGTGGCGGTGGTGTTACTATTTCCAACAGTGGTACGGGCGGTGGCGTAACATTCTCCGCAGTTAATACCTACACAGGTACAACTACAATTAACAGTGGTGCTGGTTTAGAAAACACAGGAACTATTGCTGGTGCTGTAACTAACCAAGGCACATTCCTTAACAGTGGTACAGCAGGTAATGTTACCAACGGATTTAACGGTGACGGCAACACAGCAGTAGCAGTTAATACAGGTACTGTAGGTAACGTCACTAACTACAGTAGTTTTTCAAACAGTGGTACTACAGGTAACGTTACTAACGTAGGAACATTTACTAACACAGGCAACGTTGATGCTGTAACTAATATGGGCGTATTCAATAACAACGCAGGCGGTACAGTTGATGAATTAGCCTATAACAATCACTGGATTAACAACAATGGTACGATTAATACTGTAACTTATAACGGCGGTACTGTTATCAATAACGCAGGTGCTACTATTGACACTATTGACAACACTGAAGCACACGGTACTTTCCATAACTGGGGAACAGTTACTGGTGATGTAACAACTAACAGCACGTTCAATAATAATGCAGGTGGTACTGTACAAGGTCTTTACACTAATAGTGGAACTCTAAACAATGCTGGCACAGTTGGTACTGTAACAAGTTCTGGTACATTTAACAACAGTGGAACAGCAGGTGCCGTAACATTAACAGACGGCACATTTAGTAATACAGGTACAGTGGCAAGCGTAGATAATGCCGCAGGCATATCATTAACCAACAATGGTATTATTACTGGAACATTATCTAACACAGGTACCGTAGCATCGTTAACTAATAATGGCACTATCGGTAACGTTACAGGTACTATCACTGATATTACTAATACTGGCACAATGACTAATGGTGGAACTATTTCTACAGCAAATAATAGCGGGTGGTTTACTAATGCTGTAACTGCGGTAGTCGGACTTTTCACTAACAGTGGAACAGCAACAAACAACGGCACAGTTACTAGTGTAAACAATACCGGAACATTTACTAATAACGGCAATGTCGGTGATGTAACTAACAGCGGTACATTTAACTATAACAGCGGCACTGTAGAAAGTTATACACAAACTGCTGGTACAACTGTAATCGATTCTGCTACACCGTTAGTAATCAATAACGATGCTACACTAGGAGGTGCGTTAACAATTAATAATGCTCCAACTGCTTACGGCAAATACAATGTTCTTTCAGCAGGAAGTGTTACAGGTACATATGGATCATTTACATCTGCAGGTGCTAATGATTATCTAAAATATTCCGGCAACGAAGTCAAATTGTATGTGACACCAAGTGCTACTGCTACACAGGCTAGTATTGATGCTACAGCAAGTAACTTGTCAAATGCTATTAACTTACAGTCAAGTCCTGTGACTAACGCTTTAGGCAATGACTGTTCAATGTTTGGAGAAGTAGGTGCTTGTGTAGGCATCAACGCTGGTATGAGTAAAGCATCCAGTGGCGACTTATACAATGGTGGCCTAACTATTGCTAAACGTGTAAATGATAACTGGAGAGTTGGTGTAACAACTAATACACCATTTAACAATCCTACAATTGGCAATGTAAGTCAAACTAGTGATCCAGCATTTGGCGTGTTTGCTACTTGGTCTAAAGAGCAATTAAGTATCCAAGGTAGTGCGGCATTTAATCAAGGCACTATGAATATCACACGCCAAGGTCCAGAAACAGGTGTAGGCAAGATGTCAGTAGACAATAAGGCTTATCAGTTAAAAGCCAGTTATGCTGTGCCAGTTAACGAAACTGTAACTGTAACACCGTATGCTGGTGTTCGTTATATCGAATCTAACTACGGTGGTTATACAGAACAAGGGCCTGTATTTCCATTAACTGTAAACAGCACTACTCGTAACCAAACTAGTTTAATTGCTGGTGTTAATGTGGCAAAACAATTAACTAGCAAACTAAGTGGAAATGTAAGCCTAGGTGTTACACAAAACTTAACAGGCCAGTCAGCAACATTTACAGGCACTAGTGAAATTGGAAACTTATCAACATTCAGTGGTAACTTGCCAAGCAATGGAAGTACAAATCCTAGCATCAGCGCTGGACTAAGTTACAGTATTGACAAAACAACTAAGGTTGGTGTAAATGCTGGATGGCAGACTAAGGGATCTAATGCAGACATTAGTTCAATTGGTATTAGTTTAACCAAAGGATTCTAAAATTTTAGACTCAGACTAAGCCCGCCTAAGCGGGCTTTTTTATTTGTAATCTCTCTTGTAATCTTTTTATTTTGACATTATTGTAAATACAATACAAGGAGGGGCAAGACTATGAAACAGAAAAAGCTCATAGCGGAACTGTATCGTGCTTGCTTCGACCACGACGCCAAGAAGATGGCAGAACTCCGTAAAAAAGAGTTCCAAAAAATCTTGAAACGCAAGGCCGAAGGTAAGCATTTTACACACCGTTGGACTGTGGTTCAGATTTAATTACTTGTAACTGATCTGTAATCTTACACACACCTTAGAGCGATAAATATTGCTATGCAAAAGACTTATCGCTCTATTTTTATCTCTGATGTACATCTCGGCACAAGAGATTGTAAGGCCGAACAGTTAAACAATTTTCTCAAACACAATACCTGCGAAACACTCTACATGGTGGGGGACATCATTGACGCATGGCGCATACAACAGAACAAATGGCGGTGGAAGCAAAGCCATACTAACGTAGTTCGTCGTGTGATGGGTCATGCCAAACGTGGAACTCGTGTAGTCTATGTAGCAGGTAATCACGATGAATTCCTAAGACCTTTGATGCCATATGGAATCAACTTTGGCAACATTGAAGTGGTCAATCAGATAGAACACATCGGTGCTGACGGTAGACATTATCTTGTAGTACATGGAGACTTGTTCGACGGCATCACTAGACTAGCACCGTGGCTTAGTTTCTTAGGCGACAAAGCCTATGACTTTGTCTTAATGCTAAACAATAAGTTTAATTGGTTACGTCATCGTATGGGCTTTGGTTATTGGTCATTGAGTAAGTATCTTAAAGCTCGTGTTAAGAAAGCCGTAGACTTTATCTTCCAGTTTGAAAAGAATCTAGCCGCTTACTGTAAGAAGCGCGGATTCGACGGAGTAATCTGTGGACATATACATCACGCAGAGATCAAAGACATAGATGGTATTGTGTATATGAATGACGGGGATTGGGTAGAATCAATGACCGCGCTAGTAGAACATCATGACGGTCGTTGGGAAATTGTAACTTGGACCAAGGAGCGAGACGATGTGGTTATTGATAGTGATAGCAATACACGTAAACGATACAAGCGACAGGCCAGCAAAGATGACATTACAGTTCTCCAGTGAACAGGAATGTCTACAGGCTGCGAAATCTCTTGAATACGAATTAAAGTTTAAACAGTTTAAATTGGAGGCAAAATGCTCTCAGAAAAAATAACCATAGTAGTTCCCTGTAAGAACGAAGAACTCTATATAGGCCATTTACTAGATGCTCTGCGTCAGCAGAATATAGGCAATACTAGAATCATTATCGCAGATTGTTCCACAGATAATACTAGACAGGTTATTAACGACAACAAAGGATCACTGAATATAGAAGTTATACAAGGTGGTCCTGTATCCGAGGCAAAGAATAACGGTGCTAGATTAGTTACCACTTCTTACATTCTGTTTATTGACAGCGATGTGAGATTTTTTAAACCTACAGTGATACGTGATGCCGTGAACGCAATAGAAACTGAAGACTTAGATTTGATCGGTTTGAATGCTCGTTGTTACGACGGTAACGTTGTGGCACAAATTGGTTTCAGCATCTTCAATATGATAAACAATATTCTGAAATACACTACTCCGTTTGCTGTGGGTGCGTTTATGCTTACACGCAGAGATCGTTTTGAGGAGTACGGAGGATTTCCTGAGAAGTTTTCAACATCTGAGGACTTCTTCTTATCTAGAAAATATAGTCCTAAAAAGTTTAAATTACTAAAACATCATTTTGGACAAGACAGTAGACGCTTTAAGAAGATGGGCTACTTTGGTATGGCCTGGTATTTGATTAAAAACTTTTGGAATCGCAACAATAAAGAGTACTGGGATCGATTAGATTCGTCTAAGTATTGGAGTTGATCGCCTTGGCTGATGGCGTATAATAGGACAAATAGTCAGCCGGGCCCAGTGGGCCCTTTTTTACGACTTTAAATTCAGTTAAATATATGATGATGAAAAAAATTCTTACCAGTCCTTGGACAGCACTAATAACATTAGCCCTAATAGTAGGCCTACGAGTCGCAGATCCTACATTTGTTGAAAGTGTAAGACTACGCTATTTTGATACGTTAATTACTCAGAAAGCACCTACAGAAAATAACGTATATACAGTAAACATAGATGAAGCCGCATTAGACAAATATGGTCAGTTTCCTTTTCCGCGAGATGTCTATGCTAAAATTATCGAAGACCTTTACAAGCGAAACGCTGGACTGGTTGTATTCAACGTCTTAATGAGTGAGAAAGACAGACTAGGCGGAGATGGCGCACTAGCCGCAACCCTAAACGAATTTCCAGTTGTTGTTCCTAATATTCCTGCCGAACAAAATAAAAATAAACCACGACAGCCTAGTACCGCAGTTATAGGAGCAGAACATTCAGGAATGATTGTACAGTATCCAGGATTGATAGCCAACGTGGGCGAAGTCGAACAGCGTGTGGCAGGTTCTGGTATTGTAAACACACTGCCCGAAGTAGACGGTGTTGTCCGTCGCATGCCGCTAGTAATAGCAGTCGACGGTGTTGTATATCCTAGCCTAGCAATGGAAGCACTGCGTATGGCTGCTGGGGATTCGACTACACAGATTAAACTATTTGAAGGTGGTGTAGAAAAAATGCGCATTCCTGCCTTTGGTCCAATCACTACGGATGCATTAGGGCAAGTGTGGATCGATTGGAGCCAAAAGAATAAATCAGTTTCTGTTACAAAACTACCTAAAGACTTTAAAGGGGCCGTTGTTATCGTTGGTGTGGCAGCAGCCGGCTTAGGTAATCCTGTGCCTACCGCTGTAGGCAGTGTATGGCCGCAAGATGTGCAGGCAGCAGTCTTAGGCACAATGTTCAACGGTGTAGTTATTGAACGTCCCGACTATGCCGACGGTTTAGAAATACTGGCTATTATAGGATTTGGAATTGTATTATTATTTTTAACAAGGTGGGTATATGTTGGTTTGGCGTCAATTATTGTTTTCGTTGCTGGCACTGCGTATGGCAGTTACTATATGTTTGTCAATCATCTTTGGTTATTGGACATTACAGCCGTTGTCGGAGCAACCATCTTGGTTGCGCTTCATGCCTACGGAGTTAAGTTTGTATCAGAATTCCTACAGAAGCAAGCCATAAAGAAACAGTTTGCAGGCTACTGTTCAAAAGAAGTAGTAGAGATGCTACAAAAAGATCCGGACCTAATCAAGCGTGGTGTGCGTAAAGACGTATCAGTTATGTTCAGTGACTTACGTGGCTTTACTCCTATTGGTGAACACTACGGAGATGACGTTGCTGGCTTAGGCAAATACATGAACGGCTACATGGATGCTATCAGTCGTCCTATTATGGACAACAAAGGTATGGTTATTAAGTATGTAGGTGATGCTTCAATGCACATTCACGGTGCTCCTATTGAAGATCCAAACCATGCTAGAACTATTGTTGCTGTTGGCCTACAGATGTTAGATGCGGTAGATGCTTATACTAAAGAAATGGAAGCACAAGGTTTACCACCAGCCGCAATGGGTTGGGGTTGTAACACAGGCATTGGCTTCATTGGTGAGATGGGATCAACTGATAGACACAGTTACGACATCTTAGGTGATATGGTTTCAACAGCCGCACGTTTAGAAGCACGTTGTAAGGCTTATGGTGTGTTATGTATTATCGGTGCTGAAACATACAATAGAACTAAAGACGACTTCTTCTACTTGTGTATTGACAACTTACAACCTAAGGGAAAGTCAGTAGCAGACTTAATTTATACAGCATTGCGCCCTAACGGTGAAGACTGGAGTAAAGATTTAGAGAAGTATAATGCTATGCAGGCACTATACAAGGTCAAGAAGTTTGATGAAGCCGCAGAAATGTGTAAAAAGTTAAAAGGCACATTCGGTGGACAAATGGACAAGTACTACAAGATCTGGATTGAACGATGCGAGTTCATGAAGCAACAAGACTTACCGGATACATGGAACGGCGAATGGGTAGCGACGGAGAAGTAATCATTCGTCGCTCATGATAAATACATTGTAGGAGAATACAATGTATCTATAGATACAACGGAAAAGTCTATCACGGAATTCATGCTTGCGCCAAAGCAAACAATACTACAAAGTATAAGATTGAAAAATTAGTAGAATGGATTACTGTTGAAGAATATAGAAGCGAATATGAAAAATAATCCTGTTGATTACGCAGGCAACGTCATGGACTTGTACGTATGGTTCTGGCTACAAGGATGGTTTATGCCGTTCTATGTTATTGGCAAGCAAGACGAATGGAAAGATTGGGTAGGATCTACTTTAAACGGTTGGCGTGTTTCTAACCTTTGCAAGCCTTAATCTTTCTAAAATTCTAATATACATCCAACCTATATCAAATTCCCAAGGCTTTTTACTAAACTTAGCGGCTGCGCCGTCACCGTGGTGATTGTTGTGTAGTTCTTCGCCACCGATCCAAAATGCCCATGGCCAGATATTTCGACTAGTGTCTTTAACATCGTAGTTGCGATAACCCCACCAGTGAGCTCCTCCATTGATAACTCCGGCTGCCCAGAATGGAACCCAAATCATTTGGACTCCCCACACTAATAACCCTGCTAGACCAAAGAACACAAGATCTATAATCAACATTAAAAGAATTCCAGCCAAGGGGTGGGGAGTGTAAAGATTTTCCTCGATCCAGTCATTGGGTGTACCTTGACCTAGATCGCGAATTAAAATTTTATTTTTCTTTGCTTTTACATATAAAAATGCACCGCCAAACAACACACGCCATATTCCGTAGACCTTAGGCGAATGTGGATCTTGTTCTGTATCCGCGGCTTGGTGATGTTTGCGATGAACTGCAACCCATTCTTTAGTATTCATACCAGTAGTCATCCATAGCCAGAATCTCATGAAGTGTGCGACTGCTGGATGAAATTGTACTGCTCTATGTGCCTGACTTCTATGTAGATATAGAGTAACACATGCGATAGTGATTTGAACCATCACTAGGGTGTAGATAACTGCTAACATAATATTGTCCTCAGTAAGGGGTTGCCCCCTTACTATTAATGAAACTGCTCTTCTTCTGTGCTGCCTTTTAACGCCTGAGTACTAGCATCTTTTTCAACTGTAGTAGTGATAAGATCAAAGTAGCCTGTGCCAACTTCACGTTGATGTTTAACTGCTTCAAAGCCTATAGCCGCATTGGCAAACTCTTGCTCCTGCATCTTAACAAACGCTGTCATACCTTCACGAGCATAACCATGTGCCAGTTCGAACATACCGTTGTTCAAGTTGTGGAAACCTGCCAAGGTAATAAATTGGAACTTATAGCCCATAGCACCTAGTTCACGTTGGAACTTGGCAATAGTAGCATCGTCTAGGTTCTTCTTCCAGTTAAAGGAAGGTGAACAGTTGTAGGCTAACATCTTACCTGGATAGTGCCTGTGGACTTCTTCTGCAAATCTTCTTGCGAAATCAAGATCAGGTTTCCCTGTTTCACACCATACAAGATCGGCATAGGGTGCGTAGGCAACTGCTCTGCTGATGGCTTGTTCAATTCCGTTACGGGTTCTATAGAAACCTTCGACAGTTCTTTCACCAGTAAGAAACTGCTTGTCATTATCATCAATGTCGCTAGTAATAAGATTGCCGGCTTCGGCATCAGTTCGTGCAATAACAAGAGTAGGCACGCCCATAACGTCACTAGCAAGGCGAGCGGCAACAAGTTTATTGACTGCTTCTCTAGTTGGTACAAGGACTTTCCCTCCCATGTGTCCGCACTTCTTGGCTGACGCTAATTGATCTTCAAAGTGAACACCGGCAGCGCCTGCTTCGATCATGTCCTTCATTAATTCGTATGCGTTTAGCACACCACCAAATCCTGCCTCAGCATCAGCAACGATTGGTGCGTAGAAATCTTTTTCAACGCCTTCACTCCATGCTATTTGATCAGCACGGGCAAATGTATTGTTAATTTTCTTTACCACAGCAGGAACTGAATCTGCTGGATACAAACTTTGATCAGGATACATATCACCTGCTAGGTTAGCATCGGCAGCAACTTGCCAGCCACTTAGATAGATTGCTTTTAATCCTGCTTTGACTTGTTGTAGTGCTTGCATTCCTGTCAGAGCACCAAGTGTATTGACGTATGGTTCTGTAGTCAACAGTGTCCATAGTTTATTGGCTTGTTCAACAGCAAACTGATTTGGATAAGTCTTAGAGCCTTGTAAGCGAACGACTTCCTCTGCTGTGTATGGTCTTGATATTCCATTCCATCGTGGGTTTATAGCCCAGTCTTTTTGTAGTGCTTGCTGTCTCTGTGTACGTTGGTCCATTTTGGATCCTCCTTAGTGTGAAACAATATTTATCGGAGTTTGCGGCACCGCAGTTGGACAACGGTTTTTGTTGTTCAGGACAGATTACTTCTTTTTATCGTCTTGTGAAAGAGCCTCTTTGAACTTTTCATCGGCTTCTCTTTCGACTTTTTGTGCTTCAACTACACGCTCACCTTCGATGATCTTACCACGTAAATGAAGTACAGTATTAACTTTTTGATTCAATCTAATTAAATCGTTATCTAACATACGGATTCGATCAATTAGGGCAATTAACACAGTATTTGCATCACTGAGAATTGGTTTAATCTCTTTTGTGGCCCATGTCCATACGTAGAAAATCATATATCCCATTCCGGCAGCCGCCACAATAGGAAATCCATATTTGTTAATCAGTGCTACTACGTCCATTTTAATGACTCCTTAAATTATTAATCCAATTACTAAGCCGATGAGCATTCCTACTATACCGGCTTTCCACATGTCGCTATCATACCAGATTGCTCTAGGTTGATCAAACCATTCTTTAATATGTTGTGGTTGAGATTCATACCACAACTCCCATTTATTTTTCTTGAACATTTACTGGATACCCTTTTACAAATGCTTCAACAGGATCGACTTTAACTAGCATCTGTTGGCCGTTAACATTTATAAATTTAAATAAGTCTCCGGCTTTCCATCCAAGTTTGTCAGAATTAAATTCTGCATCGAGAATAATACCACCAGGGCTACAGTCCCAGTTATAGTCTACGTATAACATTCTTCTCTATCTTTCTTTAATAAGTCGCTAATATCATCGGCGAGTTTTCTTAGTTCAGGTTTTTGTTCTACACTGGCTTTATAGTGTAGATCAATAACTAATTGATTTAAATAATTTTTAGTCTCTTCTTGCATCATTTTTACCGTCTGCCCTTGCAATACGCTCTACATCTGGTTTTAATCCTAAAGCATTGCTAACAACAGCGTCAATTCGAATCACATCATGATTCATTGTTTTAACACGATTGTCTAACATAGTAATAATACCACTTAGACCCTTAACTGAACTAGTTACTCCGCCTAACACCAATTTAAGTGTAAGGAAAATGAAATAACCACCAGCAAGAGCAGCCGCAATTGGAAAACCAACTTCTGCCACTAATTTGAAAAATTCGCCCATTTTTGCGCTCCTAATCTATGTAAGAGTATTTATCTGAGCAGATAAGTATTTGACACTATAAATAAAGATGCTATAATATGAGCACTTAATGTAACAAGGAATCATGTCCCAAAATCACATTCAAAAATTTCAAACTTCAATGTTTGAATACTGTTCTAACCAAGCCGAACGAGCATATAAACTTCTCGAAGATGGTGAAATAGATGTTAGCCTATCAAAACTAGGGCACTTAGCAGATGTTCTTCAACTGCTGATAAGTGCAAAAAGTGATAGTACAGGTTTAATTAACATAAGTTCTTTTGCACAATCTGTTAAAGAATTAGAAGAAAATGAAAAAGATGAAGTGTATACACACTTACAAGAAAACGGTTTTGGTCAATATATCGCGGAGTGAAAATGAAAAAGATTGACGAATTTAATGCCGAAGAACGAATTAATATTAAACTTTTAGAAAATTCTGTTTACTACCTTTCCGGAGAAATTACTACAGAATCTATACAAAATGCCATTAAATGGATATTGTATGAAAACTTAGACGGAAAAGGTCGAGTCTTAAATTTATATATTAATAGTACCGGCGGAGACTTGTACGAAGCATTTGCATTAATTGATGTAATGCGCAATAGTCCTCATATAATTAGAACTGTAGGTATTGGCGCTGTAATGAGTGCCGCATTTTTAATTTTTGCCTGCGGTGACAAAGGTCAAAGATATTCTGCAAATAATACTAGTTTTATGTGCCACCAATTCAGTTCAGGAGTTGAAGCCAAGTATCACGATATTAAAGCAGAGATGAAAGAAAATGAAGCTCTAAATACCAGAATGGTAACCATATTAAAAGAAGTAACAGGTTTAAGTCCTAGCGTTATTAAAAGAAAATTACTACCAGCAAGCGATGTTTATTTGTCGGCGACCGAAATGGTTGACTTAGGCATCGCAGATCATATAATATAAGCATATGAGAAATTATTGGACTTGTTCAAAATTCGCAGATTGGATCCGTGGCACTACTAAACTAAAGTGTGGCACAGGTAAAGAATGGGCAGAATGGGAGAAGGCGGCTAAGGCCAAATATCCTATTCGTTGGTGGCTAGCCGAAGAAGGTCTTGATCATATTCAAGATGTATGGTGCTGGATTCCTGAAAGGATTAACGATGTACGCTACTATATTAACAACCGTTGGATTACCCGAACCCACGCCCTTACTGCTCATCCCCGTGATCTCCCTCGCGGTCAGTGGCGCGATGTTGGAAATCGTTTTCTACCTTGTTTAATGAACGAGCTTGTAGACTTTGTCGAAGTTGAACAAGCATGGCATCATGTTCTTTGGGACGAGGCTGCTCGTAAGAAATACAAAACTCCTTGGAGTCGTAATTTTTTTCGTTTCCGCACATGGCGTTGCCCTGAAGCAGGTGTTGATCACCTAAAATGGGCAATGACACTAACCAATGTAGATTTTATCGAAGAAGGTGAAACTCCAGAGCTTACTTACCAAGCCAAGGCCGCTAAGGAAATCTTAGAGATCTACACTTGGTGGAAGGAAGTCTATCCAAAGCGTCCCGATGTGCATGATGCCAGTGGGTGGAGTGCTTACTGTGACATGCGTCGAGAAAAAGGATATCATCTTCTAGATATGGAAGACAAGAGCCCCGAAGAAGCAGAACAGTGTCGCATTGCTTTAGACAAGACGCAAGAAATCGAAAAGGCTTACAACGATGAAGATGAGGCAATGATGATTCGTCTTATCAAAATTCGTGAAAGTCTCTGGACATGAATAAGTGTTCAGACTGCGGCAGTGAAAAACAATACAGTAATAGATATGACGCCTATTACTGCGAATTGTGTAATAAATGGCTAGAAGTAAAATGCGAAGATCCTAATTGCGATTTTTGTAGCAATAGGCCAGAAAAGCCAAGTCAAATTGGCTAGTAGTAATAAACATAATAACAAGGAGAAACATTATGGCACAAAATAGATTTGGAGATTTCCAAAAAATTGTAGAAGCAATGGAAAGTGACTTTGAAAAGTTCTACGATAAGGAAGTCGGTGCTGCCGGTACTCGTGTTCGTAAACACTTACAAGAATTAGCAAAACTTTGTAAAGAAGTTCGCAACGATGTAACCGCAGTTAAAAATGCACGTAAAGAAACCGCAGGTAAGTAATGGACAAAAAAGAAAAAAAGCGCGATGTAGCACACTTCGCTAATATGCTCAAAGAGTTAATGAATGATCCAACTCCGGACGTATTAGTAACTTTGGATAGAGATCTACAACATTTTATCTACGGCAGAACTGCTGTCCTAGTTAAACATAACGAAGGTAAACCTATTGGTTCTGTAGCAGATATTGCCGCAGTAGTAGGTGCCGCATTTGCTGAAGTCTTAAATGAATTTACCAAAGGCAGAGTTAGCGAGGACGATCTAGATAAATTAGTGCAAACAGCACGGGCTAATTTGATCAGTGGATTTGAAGCACGAGCACCGAAACCACAAGTTCCGGTAAATACTGATAGTACTGAAGAGATTGCACAATAATGATTCCAGCGTATAAAGAAGAAGTAAAGATTCAAATAATAGAAAAGGATTCTAACCTTCTTCCGTTGGAGCAACAGGTCAGACAACTACAAGAACAAGTAAGACAATTACAAGACACTGTAGATTTTATGACAAGAGAAAGACTAAGATTGAAGTCAGATCTAGATACAGTTAGAAATGCAGTTTTGAGGAAACAAGATGGATTCTGAAAAAATCAAACATCACATTAGTCATTTGCAAAAAAGACATGATGAATTGGATCAGTTAATTCAAGAAGAATATAACAGATATCAAGATGATAGATTAGTACTCCAACTTAAAAAAGAAAAATTAGCATTGAAAGACGAAATAGAAAAATTTAAACATCAAATAGAAGAACTATGAGTTGGATTTTTTGGTTAATTATTTTTATTGTAGGAAGTGTAGTCGTTTGGTGGATGATAGATTATCAGGATCATTTTCCAGACGATAAAGGAGATTGATATGGCCCGTAAGTATTCTCAAAAAACTAGAGCGGTTCGTGCCGCAAAACGTGCAATTAAAAAGCGCAGAGGTTAATCATGGCAAAATTTAGAGCTCACCATCCTCGTTCAATTCGTGCAACTGCAAGAAGAATTTTAAAAAAAAGAAAATAATATGAATTACCAAGATTTTTTATCTTGGGTCGACGTTTCAAAATTTGCGTCTGCCTGCCACAATATTAGTTGTGCTCCCGGATCGCAAATTTTAAATGAACACTCAAATCGTATGCTCAAAGAAAAATATATCCTAGGAGCACTACGCAGATGCAATCATGCAAATAATATCCAATGGATTGACACTATTGATTACGATTTAATTTTTACCGCTTGGAATAACTCAACCGTAGAAGTAAAGACCGGTGACGGGCCTATCTACACAGAAAAGAAGGGTGATCCGAAAAAATTTGTAGAAGTTAAATTAAAAAATATCTATGAAAGTAAGGCAAACACAAGAACAACATTAGATAAAACTTTTGATCATTTGATGATTATACAAAACAGTGGCACATTTGCTATTGGTTTTGTTCCGTTCGATATCGTAAGTCAACATCTAGTATCTTTATCGGACGGATGGAAAGCCAGAATTCCTTTTGATAAAGTAGCAATTATCTATACCCAAGATATGAGACAAAAATCTGTAACTTGGAATATCGATTTAGATCCTAAACTTTGGGTTGATAAAAAATTAATCGAAGCAGGATTGTAATAACACACACAGACAGAAAAAATTTATTAAAAGGAAAAAGTAACATAATGGTAACAGGAAAAGTAAAATGGTTTAACGACGCCAAAGGTTTTGGATTCATTACACCAGATAATGGCGGAGCAGACCTTTTTGCTCATTTCTCTCAGATTCAAGGTGGTGGTTTCAAAACACTGCAAGAGGGTCAGAGTGTAAGATTTGAAATCACAATGGGTATGAAAGGACAGCAGGCAAGTAACATTCAGCCTGCATAAAGAATTGTTGTAATCCCTTCAAAGCGAAGGCATGTTGGACGGCGGTTCGATTCCGCCCAGGTCCACCATAAGGAGATTGATATGAACGACGATTTAACAGGACTAGGCATAGGCGTTATTATAGTCCTTGGCATATTTGCGTTAGTCCTCTTATGATGGGCCTGACTAGGTTTCGACAGCGTGAGATAGTAGAGACGGCAACACGGTAGGCGATGACCGTAAATCAAGCAAAACTAGTAAATGCAAACGCATCTACATTTGAGTATTACACAGTCGAAGGCTTTGCGGCCGACGCTCGTGTAGCAGCCTAAGAAACTGCAACTCCGGGGTAACTATACCTTGTAACCCAAAATAGTAAATGGGCCTTCGGGCCCATTTTCATTTTACCGTTTAGGTTGACAATTATTTAAAGCTCCAATATAATCACAACATCATCTACTAGTTAGGACCTATATGAGCGGAAAAGGATTTATCGCGCAGGAACCGGATACTGTTTGCGAAGAGTGTGGAAAAATTGACGAATGCAGACCATATGGACCAAGCGATGAACAGATTTGTTTTAACTGTGCTATGGCTACGCCAGAAAGCAAGGCGATAGCAGAGAAGAAAATGGCCGCATATATTTTTGGAGAAAAACAATGATTAGAATTATTTTGGCATTTGCTATTTTGGCCATGCTGATACATTTTGGTATCACTGCATGGAGGTCAATGACCGGAAAGGAACGTTGGTCATTGACAAAGACTGTATCTTATAGTATAGTAGTTTCACTGCTAACGATAGCAGTAATGACATTGATTGTAATTCTCTTTTAAGGAAACATAATGAAACGTATTTTTACTCTCTCTATTCTCGCCGCGGCAATTCTTGCCACTGGCTGTACTCGTATCGAAACCGGTGAGGTTGGTGTTCGAGTGGGCTTTGATAAGCAGGTTAAGCCCGGCGAGCTCATGCCTGGCTCATTCAATCAGATTCTAATCGGTGATGTGCTAACATTCCCAGTCAAGGATGTCAACGTTGTTCTAGACAATATGACTCCTGTTGCCAAAGACAACTCAACTATGAAAGAAATCGATGCTGTGGTTGTCTACAACATCAATCCTTCTACTGTGGCAGAACTGTATTCGACCAAGAACAAGGCCTTCCATGCAGAGTTCAAAGGCGACACATTTGTAATGTATAACTACATCGTTCAAAATGCTCGTAACGCTATCTATAAGGCCGCACGTAAGTATGAAGCATTGGACATGGCAGACAATCGAGAACAGATGGAAACACAGATTCGTGAAGAAATCCAAAAGAATCTTGCTGAAGAAAAGTTGGACGGTTCGATCACCATCTCTCAAGTTCTTGTTCGTAATGTTGTACCTGCCGACTCAGTTGTAGAATCTGCCAACGCATTAGTTCGTGCTAAGAACGAATACAAGCAGAAAGAAGTTGAAGTCCAGACTGCTAAGAAAGAAGCAGAACGTATGGCGGCTTTGGCTAACAACTCTGCAAGTTCAATTGCATTCATGCAGGCACAGGCCGCACTTAATATTTCCGAAGGTATTAAGAACGGCAAGGTACAGACTATTGTTGTTCCTGCTAACTTCAACGCACTAATGATGCCTAAATGATCACTAAACTTCTAAAACCGCAACCAAATTTTTCTTATCCGCAGATGCGTGATCCTAAACGTAATCCTAAATGTTATGAAATGACTGACCAGGAGCGTGAGGAAGCAGTTCGACGAGTAGAAGAAGTATTGGCTAATAAAAAACCGGAACCATATTTTATTAACGAGTCTGGTCTTAAAGTTAGTGCGGTCACAGGAGATATAGTCAATGACTAAGATTAGGATAGCCCTTGCTCGCTGGATATTGGGTCGCCATTGTCCTTGCTACAAAATGGGCTATCACAATCTCTGCGATTTTCGTAACCATAAGATTGGAGACAAAAAATGAGTTTTTTAAGTTTTTTAGGATTTAAGAAAATGATTGAAGATGGAGTAAAAGCACTAGAGCCCAAAACTAGTAACTATGTTAAACCACCCGAGGCAGAAAAAGAAAAGACTGCTCATACATACTATCGCTTGGGATTAACTGATAATAATCGTGTTAGCCTTGCTATGGGATACAGCGAAATCAATATGAATGCCGCAGGCATTGATAATTTGATTAAGCAATTAGAACTTTTTAAAAGTCAAATTCGAGAACAAGAAGAAAGTAAAGAGTAATGCGTCTGAAGTCATACGGTATTGACAGGAGCCTCTAAAACTCTCAGAAACGGGTTCGACTCCCGTCAGACGCACCAGATTTAGCAAGGGCCTAAAAATCCTTGCTAAATATTTTTGTAGCATGGGGCTACAACCTAACACTCTTTAAATTACTAGGTACTTAGAGTGTGTACCGTAAAAAGGAAGAAAAATGATGTATGAAAGCAAAATGGCTGCGGCCATCAAAGTCTCTGGTAAGGTACTCAGAGAATTCAAAGACACTGTATATGTACCCTTTGGTTCAGAATACAGCATCCTACTAAAAAATCTCAATACAACTAGAGCAGTAGTCAATGTGTTTATTGACGGTGAAGATATGGTTCCCGGCGGAATCGTACTCAATGCCGGGCAAGAAGTTGATCTAGAGCGTTCAGTAAAGAACGGCAACCTTAATGAAGGCAATAAGTTCAAGTTCATCGAACGAACAGGCACTGTAGAACAGCATCGTGGTGTTAAACTAGAGGACGGTCTTGTTCGTATTGAATATCAATTTGAACAACCATCTCGCCCTATTGTTTGGAATACTACACAAATTGGAGGAATTTATCCGCAGGGCAGTATTTTGAGAAATACAACCGGAGATGGAATTTGGCCTGCAGGTTCTGTCACTTGTTCTGCTAACTATACTGCTTCAGCAACTTCTGCATTTGTTAATCAAGTAAACGATGCAGGAATTACTGTTCCGGGAAGCAAAAGCGAACAAAAATTTTCTACTACCTATGTTGGTACATTAGAAAGTACTAAACATAGTATGGTATTTAAACTCCTCGGAGGTGAGGCAGTAAAGCAAGCAGTTACGGTTAAGCATAAACCAAAATGTGTAACCTGCGGTAAACAGAACAAGGCCACTGCTAAATTCTGTATCGAGTGCGGAACGGCACTAGAAATATTTGCTTAATTGTTCCAAAGGGGTCTTGACTGACCCCTTGATTTATATTATAATACACAGACATAAACAACTTTTCGAAAGAACGAAATGACTTATTTTCTTAAACAAGGTAACACTTACAAAGTTTCTAAAAAGGAAGCCCTTGACCTCAAGGAAAAACTCCCTGCTGGAAACTACGTCATCAAGAAAAACGAAATGACTGGGGAGATGTACCTTGAAGCAATTGACAAGTTTGAGTTTAAAGGTAAGATCTACGGCGACACTGTAAAACGTGCTGATCGTATTCTTTATGCTTTTGAAGATCGACCTGCAACTACTGGTGTAATGCTTACCGGTGAAAAAGGTTCTGGCAAGACTCTACTAGCCAAGATGCTGAGCATTAAAGGCTATGAGAAGGACTATCCTACTATCGTTATCAACGCACCGTGGTGTGGTGATGCTTTCAACGCATTTATTCAAAGCATTGAGCAACCTGTTATCGTTGTCTTTGACGAGTTTGAAAAGGTCTATGACGAACACGAGCAAGAAGCCATGCTGACTCTGCTTGACGGTGTATATCCTACTAAAAAATTGTTTATTCTAACCTGTAATGACAAGTGGCGTGTAAATCAACACATGCGCAACCGTCCGGGTCGTATTTTCTACAGTCTAGAGTACAAAGGTCTAGAAGCAGACTTCATTCGTGAATACTGCCAAGACAACCTCAAGGCCAAAGAACATATTGAAAAGATTGTGGGCATCGCAGGTACGTTTGATCAGTTTAACTTTGACATGCTCAAAGCACTTGTTGAGGAAATGAACCGCTTTGGTGAAACTCCGCAAGAAGCAATGACCATGCTGAACGCTAAACCAGAATATGGTTCTACTTCTCGCTACTCTGTTAAGTTGATTATCAACGGTGAAGAAGTTGAAGAAAACAACTTTGAAGATAGAGAATGGGAAGGAAACCCCCTTAATAAAAACGTTCACGTTAACTACAAGGTCGTTGATCGTGATGAGGAAACCGGTGACGAGGACTGGGACTGGCAGGGTATCCGCTTCACTCCTGCAGAGTTGAAGAAAATCGATGAAAACGGCACTAAGTATGTTTTTACTAACAGAGACGGTGCAAGCCTTGTCCTTACTAAAATGAAAGAGAAATCTTACAATTACTGGGATGCCTTTTAATAAATAAAACCGAGGGGGGTGAAAGGCCCCCTACTACTAAAGGAAAAACTAAAATGAAATAGATTGAATATGCTTGTAAGGACCTAGTGTTCCATTTTAATAAAAAACACTTAGAAGATCAGACCATTCCCATGTGGGTCTTAAAATTTCATGGTGAAACCCTGTATGTTAATCACGTAGATTGTTCAGTTCCTTGGAGCACTAAGGAAACACCAGGCAACAGTCATACCAAAGGTAGCATCAAAGTCAAGAACGTATTATTACGCATCGACGACGAAAACTCGGCTACAATCTCCGAACTAACACTAATCGATAAGTTCCGCCTTCGCAATCAAAAGTTGGGCATTACTCGTATCATGGCTTACCATGGCAGTAAAATGCACAAGGCCTTATTAGCCAATGAGTACAAACATAGCCCAATTAAAACTATTAGAGGTGCATGTAGTAGCTCGTTCATTATCTGCGACTTGCTAGACAAGAAGCAGGTATTACTGGCACAAATCAAATACCAAGATTGGCGAGAAGTTAAGCCGAACGAATCATATTACACAGAGTACGACAACAGTAAAGGCACTGACATTCCTGTTGATTATGGACACCCAAGTACACCATATGAATACAGTTAAAGTCAATCCAAATCGAGTTAGAGAGTTAGTGTCTGATTTGAAGAAATGGCAAATTAAACACTTGCCTTTCTCTAGACAAGGAGACATGATTTATGTTACAATGTATCTTAATCCAAAATCCGACTGGATTATTCTAAAATACGGATAATCGTTATTAGAAAAACCTATTACGCTTATTAAAAAATATATAGGAAAAACCTATTGATTTTGCATTTTAATAGGATATATAATATACACATAGAACGAAATGTTCTGTAACTTTTGACACTAACACACAAGGAGATTTAAATGTCATTAATCAACAAGCCAGTACCAGAATTTAAGACACAAGCCTTCCACAACGGCAAGTTCGTTGAAGTTTCAAATGAAACACTGAAAGGAAAATGGAATGTACTTATTTTTATGCCTGCCGCATTCACATTCAACTGCCCGACAGAAATCGAAGATGCCGCAGACAACTATTCTGAGTTTCAAAAGATGGGTGCGGAAGTTTACATTGTGACCACTGATACACACTTCAGCCACAAAGTTTGGCATGAAACGAGTCCAGCAGTTGGCAAGGCACAGTTTCCACTAGTTGGCGATCCTACACACACCCTAACACGTGGCTTTGGTGTTCACATTGATGAAGAAGGTTTAGCACTGCGTGGTACCTTTATCATCAACCCAGAAGGTGTGGTTAAGACAGCAGAAGTACACTCAAACGAAATTGCTCGTGACGTAAGCGAAACACTTCGCAAGTTGAAGGCAGCACAATACACAGCCGCTAACCCAGGACAAGTTTGCCCTGCTAAGTGGAAAGAAGGTGCCGCTACATTAACACCAAGTCTTGACCTTGTAGGCAAGATTTAATAGGAGAAGTTATGTTAGACGCAGGAATCAAAAGCCAACTCAGCCAGTACCTTGCTTTAATGGAGGGTCCGGTTGTGCTGAAGATTTCTGCAGGTTCTGATACAGACATGCTGGAGTTCGTTAATGACGTAGCCAGTATGTCTGACCTTATCGCTGTAGAGCCCGCAGAATTAAAACGTACACCAAGTTTTCAAGTAGGCGAGCGTATCACCTTCGCCGGTGTTCCTATGGGACATGAGTTTACATCGTTCGTTATGGCTCTACTACAGACAAGTGGTCGTAAGCCTAAAGTAGATGACAAAGTCATTGACCAGATCAAGAACATTCGTGATACATACGAGTTCACAACCTACATCAGTCTTTCATGTCATAACTGTCCAGACGTAGTACAGGCACTGAACATCATGAGTGTATTGAATCCAAACATTCGCCACACAATGGTAGATGGCGCTGCCTTCCAAGAAGAAGTAACTGCTAAGAATATTCTTGCTGTTCCTTATGTAGAATGCAATGGAGAAGCGTTTGGATCAGGTCGTATGACTGTAGAAGAAATTCTAGCCAAGATGGGTAGCCAGGCAGACGTAAGCGATATTGATGGCAAAGAGTATGATGTACTTGTTGTAGGTGGTGGACCTGCTGGTGCAAGTGCCGCAATCTATGCCGCACGTAAAGGTATCCGTACTGCTATTGTTGCAGAACGATTTGGTGGACAAGTAATGGACACAATGGGCATTGAAAACCTCATCGGTACAAGATACACAGAAGGTCCTAAACTGGTTGCTAGTTTGGAAGAACACGTTAAGGAATATCCAGTGGATATTTACAATCTACAACGTGCTAAGAGTATTAAGCGTGATAAAATGGTTGAGATTGAACTTGAAAGCGGTGCTACTCTAAAGAGTAAAACTGTAATCATTGCTACAGGTGCTCGATGGCGTAACCTAGGTGTTCCAGGCGAAGCAGAGTTCAAGAACCGGGGTGTTGCTTACTGTCCACATTGCGATGGTCCTTTATTCAAGGGCAAGCACGTAGCAGTAATTGGAGGCGGTAACAGTGGGGTTGAAGCCGCTATTGACCTAGCAGGTATTGTCAAGCATGTAACTGTTTTTGAGTTTATGCCTACGCTAAAGGCTGACCAAGTACTACAGGATCGTCTAAACAGTTTGCCTAATGTAACTGTACTCAAGAACGTACAAGTTAAAGAGATCACAGGCACAGACAAAGTAAACGGTATTACATATATTGAACGTGATACACAACAAGAACAGCACCTTGCTCTTGATGGTGTGTTCGTACAAATTGGTCTATTACCAAACACCGACTGGATTGGCGACAATCTGGAACGTACTCGTTTCGGCGAGATTGTTGTAGATGGACACGGTGCTACAGATATGCCTGGTGTGTTTGCCGCAGGCGACTGTACCAATGTTCCATACAAGCAGATCATCATTAGTATGGGTAGCGGTGCTAATGCTGCCTTGGGTGCTTTTGATTATTTGATTCGCAACTAAAGTATTATGTGGCAAGAATGTTATATTTTTGCCACATTTCTAATAGGTTCTTGACAAGAGATATAAATACTCATATAATAGAACTATCTGTTGTAAAAAAGTATTTGAAAAATTTTTCAACAATCTTTCCAAAAAAGTGTTGACAAGTGAAACAAAAGGTTATACAATAGAGACTAAGTTAAACAAACAAGGATTTTTTAACAAAAATGAACTCAGTATCGTTACATAGACAATTTAACTCCATAGCCAAACAGGAAGGCTTTATGCCCACCTATTGGTCATTATGTGAGACAATTAGTCTAGGTAATGATCGTCTAGGAAACTTGGGGTCCCGGAGGACGGTAGCGTAAACAAAAAACGCAACTAACTCAAAAGGACCCCAGGATTGAAAACCCTGGGGTTTTTGTTTATATAAAGGAAAAAATGGAAACAAGAGAAATAGATTATACTAATTTAAGTAATAGAATTGTTGAACAGGCTTACGACTCTGCTTTTCGACTAACAGAAGAACAGACTCGCAAACTTATTCAAAATAAGTTTGAAAGAGCGGAGGCGCATTATAATGCTCTAAAGGCTAGTCCTTTGTGGCATACTGATCGCTAAAGTTCAGCAGTAAAGTGCAATAGGGAACGCGACCCTGCAGGGCACTCTAAACATCCTGCTACTAATGTGGGCGGCCTTGGGGATGATAAGTCTGTGGCGATAACGCAGATGTGTAAAAACCAAGCGTATTAAAGTGTTCTTCATTCACCCTTTGAAGGTGTCTAAAAGCATAGCGGAGAACACTTTAATACACACTCTCTTCTACCGCCTGAACAGCGGTCGACAGCATAGCGAGAGAGTGTTACTAATTAATGTCTGGGTGGTGTAATGGCAGCATGACGGTCTCCAAAACCGTTCGTGGGGGTTCGAGTCCCTCCCTGGACGCCAAGCAAAAATGGGAGAGTGTGCAGATGTCCTGCCTACTCTTAAACGACCAAGCGGAGCCGGCGTCCCTTAGCAAGTATTATGCACCGGTGGCAGAGTGGCCCAATGCAGTGGATTGCAAATCCGCAAAACCGTAGGTTCGAATCCTACTCGGTGCTCCAGGTTATACCCCCGTTAGCTCATGGAGAGCAGGTCGGCTTATAACCGATTAATCTAGATAAGGTCCAGGATGAGGTTCGATTCCTCAACGGGGGACCATTTTATAGGAGGGTGTATGTTAGAATGTTTGATCGTAGGAGATAGCATCGCAGTAGGAGTCAGCCAAGTACGAACAGAGTGCGCGGCAATCGTTAAGAGCGGTATTAATTCTAAAGTATGGAATGATCGACATCTCAATAGTCTAAAGCCTGCTCGAACATTGATTATCAGTTTAGGCGCCAATGATTATAAAGGCATCAAAACAGAAGAAAACATTCGCAGGTTAAGGACAGTAACCAAAGCAGATCGAGTGTTTTGGCTACTGCCCAGTGGTAAGTTAAAGCCCGCACAGGTAGAAGCAGTAAAGCGTGTTGCTGGGGAGTTTGGTGATGTAGTAATCCCTAGACCTGAGGCTGATATAAGTTCAGATGGTGTCCATCCAACTTATAAAGGTTACAAGGCATTGGCGGCACAAACCAAATAAGGAGAAATGTTATGCCAACAGTTAGATATCTCGATACTAGCATGTACGGTTCGTACTTTGTCGACTGTGAAGTTTTGCGTAAGATTGATGATGACACATTTGAGATTAAGTTCTACGATGATGTTATCGATGAATATGAAACTAAGGTTGTTAATCGTGATCGCCTTGAGTTTCCTAAGTTTAATGATTATGCATTTTGTTAAAAGGAGAATGACATGAAACGTGGTAAACGTTAGTGTCACTCTAGATCCCGTAATTGGTCTAGGGTTGGCACATTAAATCAAATTTAATTACACTAACCCTATCTAGCGTTAACGGTAGCGCACTTGACTCTTAATCAATGAGGTGTCGGTTCGAATCCGACGGTAGGGACCAATTACGGAGTATAGTGAAATGGTATCACAGCGGACTTTTAATCCGCCAGTTCGGGGTTCGAATCCCCGTGCTCCGACCATATAAAAGCACACCCTCAGGGTTCGATTCCCTCCGGCTGATCACCGACCGCGGTGGAGTGTGTGCTTCTATATGGTTTATTCCCGGATAGTTAAATGGTATAACGATCGGCTGATAACCGGTTATTACAAGTTCGATTCTTGTTCTGGGAACCAATTTGCCCTTATAGTTAAATGGTATAACGTCGGTTTTGTAATCCGAAGTTTGCAGTTCGATTCTGTGTAGGGGCACCAAGTTTACGCAGTAATGGAATGGGGCAGGTGCCTTGTGGCACTGAGTTCTAGACGCCCGCAGTGGTTCGAGTCCACTGGCTGCACCAAGTTTTGTAAGTGTCAGCAAGAGAATGTCACGCTATCTAGATTTCTTCGAAGGATCGAAATAGTAAAAGGGGACGGGTTCAACTCCCGGGGGATCGGAAGATCCCTGCAGATTGGTTGCTAACTGGACTAGTATCCCAAGTGACGTACCGAGTCCCGCTCGAGCTTGTTACACGGGTGAATGGTGCTTATAACGATGGTAGCACTACTTACAAATTCAATTCTGATCCGGTATGGTGTAATGGTAACACAACTGACTTTGACTCAGTCGTTCTAGGTTCGAGCCCTGGTACCGGTGCCAATAATTCGGGCTTTGGTGAAATGGATATCATTTCGGTCTTCGAAACCGACGGTGGGAGTTCGATCCTCTCAAGCCCGGCCAGAATCCCGCCAGCACCGAGTGTTATCGGTGTCGCAAGCCTTAGCGTCATAGGTCGGGGGCGGTGACCCGAGAAGGTAGGTTAACAAAGATGTTTTCCCGAACCGCTGACTAGAACTGTAACTAGGCAGACATCAAAACGCAGTGACAGGGTGTGCAACTCAAGTAGGGGCGAATTGGAGATTCGTAGCCTACATTAAATTTAAGGAGATTGTCATGAAAGCAACTATGTTTAAAAATCGTTTTAACAATGAGCATTTTGTCTGTGACGATACCCGTGTGACTGAAACAATCGAAGGTGTTGAGTACATTGTTGTACATCGACCCAATGAGCATCGCCCGCTTAAGATGCGCCGCGATGCATTAGAAAAAATTAATACGCCTGTAACTCAGAGGAATAAGAGTACTACGCTACGAACGTAGGAGTCGGAGGTTCGAATCCTTCCAGGCGTGCCAACAATATCGCGTTGGACTTCTGGGAGGTCACTAGGCTTTCAACCTAGGCAGGCGGGTTCGATCCCCGTACGCGATACCATTTTTGGGATAGACGATAGTTTAGAGTCCCTGCCAGTCTAGGCACAGTGGGGTTGACTGTGTTGACACTATAGTATGACTGAAGCCGGTTCGTTAAACTTGACTATTCGAGACAATCTAGCGAGTCCTCCCCGGAGGATAGTTAGGCGCCCAACTTTTATCTGCGTATAATGTCAATCTGGTAGACGGCCTGGTTTGGAGCCAGGAGGCTGTAGGTTCAAATCCTACTACGCAGACCAATGGTGTCTTTAGTGTAGTGGTAGCAAAACTGACTGTGAATCAGTAGGCGAGGGTTCGATTCCCCAAGGCACCCCAAATATGCCGCTTTAGCAAATGTGGTCATTGCACCGGTTTGAAGCACCGTGGAACTAGGTTCGATCCCTAGAGGCGGCACCATATACGTAAACACATCAGTGAAAGAACGGATATAATCCTTAGGGCCAAGCCCGCGGCATTGTACTTTTACGGTGGCTGGTGTGTTTTCTTATATGCGAGTGTGGTGGAATGGTATACACAGCAGACTTAAAATCTGCCGCCTTCGGGATTGAGAGTTCGAGTCTCTCCACTCGCACCAAACAATAGCCTCTGCCGATGGAGCGGTGCCAGGTCTTCTAAACCAGGTTATGGGAGTTCGAATCTCTCCAGAGGCGCCACGCTCTTGTAGTTAAGTGGTATAACACTATCTTGGTAAGATAGAATCACAAGTTCAATTCTTGTCTAGAGCACCATGCCCCTGTGGACAAATTGGTAAAGTCAGCTCTCTCAAAAGGAGTGCCGTAGGTTTCTCGGTTCGAGTCCGAGCAGGGGTACCAATAATATAAGTAGTATAACGGAAGGTTGGCTGAGTCTGGTTTAAGGCAGCGGTCTTGAAAACCGTCGTTCCGAAAGGGGCCGTGAGTTCGAATCTCACACCTTCCACCAATTTAAGTGAAATCGACTAATGTTTAAATTTGATGTTTACAGTTTTTATGCCAAAGGCTATACAGCCGGATTTCTTTCCAAAGAAATAGTTGAAGACTGTAGGCAATTAATTAAGAATACAGAATGGGCCGATAGTGACTTTTTTGTCAAATACCCGACTTGGAATATGTTACCAGATGATGGTAAAGATGAATACTATCAAGAAATAGTAAGAGAATTAAAAACATTAAATTCGGCACCACCAGAATTAAAGTATATAGGTGAAAGAATTTTGTCTTTGCCGTATTTCGATGATTTAAAGCGTAGTTTAGTTAAACCACAGCATAGGCACAATACGTGGATGCGAACTTTTGTACCTAACGGTTACGGCCTCTGGAATGGTCAAGTTAATCTTCCGTGGCACAGTGACATTAATGACAGCAACGATATCACAATACTAGCCTATTTCACAGACCAAGGCAGTGACTGGAACAGAGAATGGAACGGTCAAATAAAAATAGGTGTAGAAGACGAATTCGGTGAAATACACGAAGTATACGAGCATTATCCTGTTGATGGAACTTTTGTTGTAATCAATAATATGAATCCTCTTTTTTATCACAGTGTGGTAAAAAATCAAGAAGGTGTAAATCGATACACTATGAGTTTCAGATATTGCATAAAGTAGTTGACAAACAAATAAACTTATCGTATAATATATACAAGTTAGGAAGGATGGCTGAGAGGCTGAAGGCAGCGGTTTGCTAAACCGTCGATCGTAATGAACTTGCGGTCCAAGGGTTCGAATCCCTTTCCTTCCACCAAAATCTTATTTTGTTGTAGATCTACAACAAAATTTTTCAAAAAAGTGTTGACAAGTTTCTAAAGTTATCATACAATAGATACTTAGATAAACAAATTGTTCTTTTAAAATTTAGGAAATTAACGGGGAAGCGGCTAAGTTGGAGAGTGGCGGCTGACTGTAAATCAGTTACTTCGGTTGAGTAGGTTCGAATCCTTCCTTCCCCACCATATAAAAGCACATTAGCTCGAACCGAGTAATGGCATTATAAATGCTTCTGGTAGTTAGTTAGTGTGTTTCTATATGTTAAAAATTTAGGGCAGTTTATTGTCCTGTTGGCGGTTCGCCGTTGACGAAGAATAAGTGCAGTGATGCACCCAAAGGAGGTAAGCCTACGCAACTCCGCCAGTAATGGTTCGTGTAAACAAGCCTGCTCACTACCGCAAGGTAGCGTTCACTTATAAGACGGGTGGATGTAACAATGAAGCAAGTGTATGGGGAAGAACGCATATCGACTAGCCCGCAAGGGAACTAGGGTGTGTGAAAAGTAACAGGTGGTGCTGACTTCCATACAAAACCAACTTGCGAATTGGTATGAGAAAGGGTAGTGTATTTGTCCGAGGGGTCGCTCCTAAGGGCTCGTACGCAATGTTAGCGGTTAGTGGACTGTTTTGATGCAGGACATAGATCGCGAAACATCACTGAGTAGCTCGCGAGGCAAAAGGTACGTGGTGTGTTGTATTGAGTAGAGCAAAACTTTATTCAGCAACAGAGGCAGCACATCGCAGTAGGTTCGATATAGCCTAATGG